>OAWV01000047.1_pt1 | contig 103939 bp, 102 predicted proteins | sample 1495551 | NCBI WGS metagenome assembly OAWV01 (sample SAMEA2580245, study PRJEB22360) | human gut metagenome | biome: human gut; feature: human-associated habitat; material: faeces | place: Denmark | collected 2008/2010 | reverse complement strand
TCACATTTGTGAACTGCGGCGGTTTCTTGGTATATGTAAATAATCTTCTCTCACTTAGTTGATGATGCGCACTGCTTTGCACGGTGTCCGGTATCCTATGCCGGATACTTTGATGCCTCCCCTTGGATATGGGGCGGAATTGCTCGCGTGGACTACCTGACCGTTTCCAATGTACATGGTCACATGATTGATCCGGCCTCCCCGTTTATAGAACAGCAGATCTCCGGGTTTGACGCTGCTGATGGAGATGGTGCGTCCATCGTTTGCCTGGGAATAGGATGTTCTGCTGATGTTATAACCAAAATGACCGAGCACCTGCTGAGTAAATCCGGAACAGTCCGTGCCGTTTGTCAGGCTGTTTCCGCCGTAGCGGTACTTATTCCCCACAAACTTCAGAGCATAATTTACAACCTGCCGGCGGGTAGTTCCTGAGAAACTGCTCCCACTCTCCTGAGAAGAGGAATCCTGCCTTTCGCTCTCGGTTGTTCTCTCTGTACTCGCAGTACTCTTTGCTGTCTTTGTATTTTTTACCGTTGACTTTGCACTGGTATAGTAATACCCAATACTGACATAATCTTTTGCCAGATAGCCTTTGTCCCCGTCTGCCTTCACATTGACCCACTCTGCAGATTCTCCGAGGACTTTGTAGCTGTCATCTCTGGAGACCAGTGTCAAAACTTTTGCTTTGGTAGACTGTTTCTGTCTGACCTTCAGTGTATCTACTTTCACCACTGCTTTTTTCGGAAAATTATGTTCCTTTGCGTAACTGTGAATATTGCTTCCCCAGATCAGATACTCGTTCTTCACATAACCGGTCACTTTTCCAGAACGGATCCTGCTCCATTCTTTTCCCTTTTTTAATACTGTGCCGATGTTTCCTTTTTTGAACTTTCCAACCACAGGACTGGAAATACTCTTTTTCTTTCTGATATTCAGTACAGACCGCACGTTGGGTGTTGCCTTTCCCCTGTAAAAAGAAGCAGAAAATTCAGGCTCTTTTGTCTTTTTCTGTACCGCAGCCGTCACCGGCTGTTTTGCTGTCACCTTTTGTTTTGCGGAAGTCGCTGCCGGCTGCTTTTTAACTTCTGTAATATGCTGTGTCTTTGTCGTCTTCTTCACTGCCGCCGTAGCCGAGGCTGCTTTTACATTTTTCTTTGGTGCTGAACTGTCTGACTCTGTGTACTGTTCCATAGCTGCCGCAGATCCCGCAAGACCGGTCTGGTACTGATCGCCTTTGGCGTCTGCGAATGTAGAAACTCCGAGAATGAATGCCAGTGACAGTCCGGCTGCCATCGTTCCCTTTGCTATCTTATGCTTCATATCCCTCTGTGTCTCCCTCTCCTTCCTGCGTATTATGAACTTATTATAACATTATTAAAATTAACTTAACACATTCTGTGTAAAATGTCAATGAATCGTCATATTTTGACAAAACTCTGTGTCAGGAACTTTAAAAGGACCATGCCGGCAAAGGCATGGTCCTGCAAAATACATTTATATATTTTTAATCCGTTCAATGGCTTTCACCGTATTCTCGTAATTTCCAAATGCCGTGAGCCGGAAATAGCCTTCCCCGCTCGGTCCGAATCCTGATCCCGGTGTTCCCACCACATTCGCCTGCTCCAGCAGGTGGTCAAAGAAATCCCAGGAAGACATTCCCTCCGGAGTCTTTAACCAGATATATGGTGCGTTGACTCCGCCGGACACGGTATATCCCGCTTCTTTTAATCCCTCAAAGATGACTTTTGCATTATTCATATAGTAGCCGACCTGTTCTTTCAGCTGGGCTTTTCCCTGCTCTGTATAAACAGCCGCTCCCGCTTTCTGAACAATGTATGGTGCACCGTTATATTTTGTTCCGTGGCGTCTTGCCCATAAATCATGGAGTTTTACGTCTCCGCATTTCAGATCCTTCGGAACCACCGCATATCCCAGGCGCACACCGGTAAAGCCTGCATTTTTAGAAAAACTCTTTAACTCAATGGCACAGTTCCGTGCTCCTTCACACTCATAGATGGTGTGGGCCACATTATCTTCTGAAATATATGCCTCATATGCCGCATCATAAATGATGACCGCTCCGTTTTTGTTGGCATAATCCACCCAGCCCTGAAGCTGGTCTTTTGTGATCGTAGAACCAGTCGGGTTATTTGGGAAACACAGATAAATAATATCCGGCACTTCCTCAGGAAATTCCGGCGCGAAATTATTCTCTGCCGTACACGGCATATAGATCACATCACTCCATGTCTCACTCTTTGGGTCATAGGTACCCGTTCTGCCTGCCATGACATTGGTGTCTACATAGACCGGGTAAACAGGATCGCAGACAGCGATTTTATTATCCTGTGCAAAGATCTCCTGGATATTTCCCGAGTCACACTTTGCTCCGTCGCTGACAAAGATCTCGTCCGCCTCAATCTGCGCGCCCCGTGACCTGTAATCACCTTCCATGATAGCATTTCTTAAAAATTCATATCCAAGGTCCGGTGCATAGCCATGAAAGGTCTCCGCTGCCGCCATCTCATCCACTGCGCCGTGAAGCGCCTCGATGATCGACGGAGCCAGCGGCTGTGTCACATCCCCGATCCCCAGACGGATAAGCTCTTTGTTCGGATTGGCTTCCTGGTATGCATTGACCTTTTTGGCAATGGTTGAAAACAAATAACTTCCTGGTAATTTTAAATAATTTTCGTTAATCTTAAACATGATGTCCTCCTAATAATTTACTATAAAAGTCCGTTTAGTATCTATATGAATCCCGGATCATCTTAGCCATTTCAATCAGTCCCACACCGCTGTTCATGCTGCGGCGCTGAATATACTCGTGGGCTTCCTGTTCTGAGATCCGGTTGTTTTTCATCAGCAGTTCCTTCGTTTCTTCGATGATCTCCAGCTCTTCCCTCGTACGCTGTCTCGGCCTGTGCCGTTTTTTCTTCTGAGCGTTGCACAGAGCGTCCGCCATTTCCCGTACTTTTTCCATCAGAAACGGGGGCTTTAAAGGCATTGGCAGATACTCCATCCCCTGGATATCCAAAAATTCCAGACTCGCCTGTGGAGCTAAAACAATCATCCTGAATCCGTCAGGGAGATATTCTCTCAGTTCACTGCAGACCATGTCCGCAAACTTATATCCGCAGACGATCAGCCCGTCTTCCAGGCTTTCGGCCCGCTGCATGATCTGGGCGCCTGTGACACAGGCAGCCGTCACTTCAAATCCGTTTCTCACAAGCAGGTTGCGAATACTCCTTGCCTGCTCCTGTTTCGGGAAAAGAACAAAAATATGAACCAAGCTTCCCACCTCCCCGTATGAATGACGCCTGCCTTCTGCCGGTCAAATCTTGTACAAATATTCATTTATTTCCCACTGAGAGACATTTTTCTGATAGGATTCCCATTCTCCCTGTTTTGCATCCAGATACCGGTCAAAAATATGATGTCCGAGCACCTCTTTCATGAACTCACTGTCCTTGAACAGGTCCATTGCCTCCTTCATATCCCTTGGAAGGGCCCCGATACCGGCTTTTAATTTTGCCTTCTCTGTAACTTCGTATTGATTCTTTGTAGATGCCTTTCCGGGCTGCAGCTTATTTTCAAGGCCGTCGATCCCTGCCGCGAGGCTCACTGCAAGCGCAAGGTAAGGATTGGCCGCAGAATCCGGGCTTCTGAATTCCAGACGTGTTCCGCTTCCTCTGGCCGTCGGCACACGAATCAGCGGACTTCTGTTTGCCGGAGACCAGGAAATATCCACCGGAGCCTCATATCCCGGCACGATGCGCTTATAGGAATTCACCAATGGATTTGTGATCAGCGACATCTCCGGCGCATGCTTCATCAGGCCTGCCATAAAGTGGTACGCCTCATCACTGAGCCCCAGTTCTCCTCTGGAGTCTGCGAACATATTCTGGCCTTCGCTCCAAAGAGACATATTAAGGTGCATTCCGGAACCATCCACACCGGAGATCGGCTTCGGCATAAAGCTCGCATACAGCCCATGCCGTTTTGCAATATACTTTACTACAAATTTAAAGGTGAGGATATTGTCCGCAGTACGGAGTGCATTGTCGTATTTAAAATCAATCTCATGCTGAGCCGGAGCCACCTCATGGTGAGAGGCTTCGATCTCAAATCCCATATTCTCCAGGTTCAGGATCATATCTCTTCTGGCCGCCTCACCAAGATCCAGCGGCGCCACATCAAAATAGCCTGCTTTTTCATGAGTCAGCGTCGTGGGACAGCCTTCCTCGTCCGTGTGGAACAAAAAGAATTCACACTCCGGCCCTACATTGAAATTATATCCAAGCTTCTTGCTCTTCCTGAGCACTTTCTTCAGGATATAGCGGGAATCCCCGATGAATGGAAGTCCGTCCTGTCCGTACACGTCACAGACCAGTCTCGCGACTTTTCCGCTCTGGGAATGCCATGGAAATATGAGAAAACTGTCCAGATCAGGGTACAGATACATGTCGGATTCTTCTATCCGCACAAAACCGTCCACTGAAGATCCGTCAAACATACACTTATTATCCAATGCTTTTTCCAGCTGTCTTGCAGTGATTGCCACATTTTTAAGCGTCCCGAACACATCGGAAAACTGCAGCCGGATAAACTGTACGTCATTTTCCCTGACCAGATCTATGATGTCCTGCTTGGTATATCGGTCCATATCATCACTCCTCTTTTCTTTTTTAATATCTGACTTAAAATTACAGCCAGCGGTTAAGATAATTCTATCAAGTTACATTTTTATTGTCAATCAGGGCAGAGGGAACACCGTCCTCCTGTAATACTGAAAAAGGGGTACCTTTAATAGACTTAAAGGTACCCCGTTGTACGTTTAAATTTGTGCAATGTCCACAACTGATAAATTGTCTCTGCTTCCTGATTCCAGGCTGGTGAGCAGTGCATCTGCCGTATCCAGACTGGTCAGACAAGTCACACCGGTTTCAATCGCATAACGGCGGATCAAGAATCCGTCCCTGCTGCGCCCTACTCCCTGAGAAGGTGTATCTATGATTAAATCTATTTTATCATCTAAAATCAAATCAAGCAAGTTTGGAGATTCTTCTTCCAGCTTGTTGATCGGATGGGCAGGCACGCCGTTTTCATTCAGCACTCTGCACGTGCTCCTTGTGGAGAAAATTTCGTAACCAAGATCCACGAATCTTCTTCCGATATCCACCGCATCGATTTTATCTGAATCCTTCACCGTGAGAATCATCTTCTTGTACTTCGGAAGGTTAATTCCCGCTCCGAGGAACGCCTTATACAATGCCTCATTGTAGTTTTTGGAAACTCCCAGACATTCTCCGGTGGATTTCATTTCCGGCCCTAAGCTGACTTCCGCGCCCCTCAGTTTTTCAAAAGAGAACACCGGTTTTTTAATCGCATAATATTCAGACTCTTCCTGGAGTCCCGGCTTATATTCCAGATTCCTGATCTTGGCTCCGGCGATCACTTTGGCAGCCAGATCTACAATCGGAATTCCGGTTACCTTGCTGATGTAAGGTACCGTACGGCTGGAACGAGGATTTACCTCGATGACATAAACCTCCTCATCACAGACAATAAACTGGATATTGATCAGGCCGACTACATTCAATGATTTCGCCAGCTTCCTTGTATACTCTGCGATCACCCGTTTCACCTTATCACTCAGGTTGATCGTCGGGTAGACGGAAATACTGTCTCCGGAATGAATTCCGGCACGCTCGATATGTTCCATGATACCAGGAATGATGATCTCTTCCCCGTCACATACGGCATCCACTTCCACTTCTCTTCCGACCAAATATTTGTCGATCAGGATCGGATGCTCCTGGGTCTGGCGGTTGATGATCTCGATAAAGGATACAATATCTTCATCGGAAACAGCAATCTGCATTCCCTGTCCTCCAAGAACATAGGACGGCCTTACAAGAACCGGATAACCCAGGTCATGTGCTGCGTTCAGCGCCTCCTCGCATGTAAATACGGTCGTTCCCTTTGGTCTTGGGATACAGCACTCTTCCAGAATTTCATCGAACAGCTCTCTGTCTTCGGCCGCATCTACATTTTCTGCACTTGTCCCGAGGATCGGAACTCCCATCTCCATCAGAGCCTGTGTCAGCTTAATCGCAGTCTGTCCTCCGAACTGCACTACGGCTCCGTCCGGTTTTTCCAGATCCACGATACTCTCCACATCCTCGGCTGTCAGCGGTTCAAAGTAAAGCTTATCTGCCACATCAAAGTCCGTGGAAACCGTCTCCGGGTTGTTATTGACGATGATGGTTTCATACCCTACGTCTCTTAATGCCCATACGCTGTGCACAGAACAGTAGTCGAACTCGATTCCCTGTCCGATACGGATCGGTCCGGAGCCCAGTACCATGACTTTTTTCTTCTTGCTCAGCTCTTCTACTTCGTTTTCACTTCCGTATACAGAATAATAGTAAGGAGTGCTCGCCTCAAATTCAGCTGCGCATGTGTCTACCATCTTATAAGCCGCATGAAGACCAAACTGGTTTCTCAGCTGCTTGATCTCTTTTGCAGTTTTCCCTGTCAGCTTTCCGATAACAGAATCCGGGAACTCCAAGCGCTTTGCCTCTGCCAGCAGTTCTCTATCCAATTCCCCTGCTTCTTTCAATTTCTTTTCCATCTCTACCAGAACGGCAATCTTATCTAAGAACCAGCGGTCGATCTTTGTGATATTGAAAATAGTATTGTAATCAAATCCTCTGCGGATTGCCTCTGCGATCACATAGATCCTCATGTCGTCGATCTTTTCTAATTCCTTTGTCAGTTCTTCATCTGACATGTCCCCGTAGCTGCCAAAGATCAGGCTGTCTACATTTTGTTCCAGAGAACGGATGGCCTTCATCAGGGCACCCTCGAAGTTGTCGCAGATACTCATGACTTCTCCGGTAGCTTTCATCTGAGTCGTCAAAGTTCTCTTTGCATGAATGAATTTATCAAACGGAAGACGCGGCATTTTTACAACGCAGTAATCCAGCATCGGCTCGAAGCTTGCATAAGTCTTTCCTGTGATGGCATTTGGAATTTCATCCAGATTATATCCGATGGCGATCTTTGCCGTCACCTTTGCGATCGGATATCCCGTAGCCTTGGACGCCAGCGCAGAAGAGCGGCTGACACGAGGGTTTACCTCGATGACACAATATTCAAAACTGTCCGGATTCAGCGCAAACTGTACGTTGCACCCGCCGTTTACCTTAAGTTCTGTGATAATGTTCAGCGCAGAAGTACGCAGCATCTGGTATTCTTTGTCCCCTAAGGTCTGGGAAGGAGCCACTACGATGCTGTCTCCGGTATGAACGCCGACCGGATCGATATTTTCCATGTTACATACAGTGATGCAGGTTCCGCTTGCATCGCGCATCACTTCATATTCGACTTCTTTCCATCCGCCGATGTAGCGCTCTACCAGAACTTCCCCGACACGGCTCAGTCTGAGACCGTTTTCCAGGATCACTTCTAATTCTTCTCTGTCATGGGCGATTCCTCCGCCGCTCCCCCCTAAAGTATAGGCCGGACGGCAGACGACCGGGTACCCGATCTCTTCGGCAAACTCAGCACCCGCTGGGATGTCTGTGACAACTTTTCCTGCCGCGATAGGCTCGCCGATCTTTTCCATCGTATCTTTAAATTCCTGGCGATCCTCAGCCTTTCTGATCGTAGTGGAGGAAGTACCGATCAGGCGCACTCCGCTCTTTTCAAGAAACCCTTTTTCTTCCAGCTCCATCGCCAGATTCAGCGCAGCCTGTCCTCCCAATGTCGGGAGAATACTGTCCGGTTTTTCCTTTTCTACGATCTTTTCCACGACCTCTGCAGTCAGGGGTTCAATGTAGACTTTATCTGCAATATCCTTATCGGTCATGATGGTAGCCGGATTAGAGTTCACCAAAACAACCTCGATTCCCTCTTCCTGAAGGGCACGGCAGGCCTGGGTTCCTGCATAGTCAAACTCTGCTGCCTGTCCGATGACGATTGGTCCGGATCCAATGACTAATACTTTCTTAATACTTTCAATCCTAGGCATTTTTTGCTCCTTTCATCATTTCAATAAATTCATCAAACAAGTAAGCGGTATCTACCGGCCCCGGGCTGGCCTCCGGATGGAACTGTACGGTGCGGACATTTTTCCCCTTATACCGGAGTCCCTCAATACTCTTGTCATTGACGTTGATAAATGAAACTTCTGCCAGATTCTTTGGTACACTCTCTTTTTTGATCACATATCCATGGTTCTGGGAAGAAATATAAACGCGGCCAGTAGCCAGGTCTTTTACCGGGTGATTGCCGCCCCGGTGCCCGAAACGCATCTTTCTCGTATCTGCTCCGTTTGCCAGAGCCATCAGCTGATGCCCCAGACAGATCGCAAAGATCGGCACATCACTGTCATATAATTTTTTTATTTCTTTTATAATGGACACACATTCTTTCGGATCTCCAGGCCCGTTGGATAACATAATCCCGTCCGGCTGATCCCCGAGGATTTCTTCTGCCGCTGTAAATGCCGGATAAACGGTCACATCACATCCTCTTTTGTTGAGAGAATTTGCAATGTTGCTCTTTGTACCCAGATCTAACAGGGCAACTTTCAGTCCGTCTCCCGGAAAATGTTCTTTTTCTTTTCTTGATACGGTCTTAACCGCGTCTTTTACCTGATACCCTTTTAATTTTGGAAGGAGCTCATCCAGATCATAGTCCGGATTAGTTGTGATCATGCCTCCCATACAGCCTTCTTCTCTCAAAATTTTTGTAATCGCTCTCGTATCCACTCCCTGGATTCCAGGAATATCATTAGCGATCAGATAACTTTCCAAATCCTGTTCACTTCTGAAGTTACTTGCGGTTCTTGATAATTCTCTTACAATAAAAGCCGAATGCCATGGCTTTACGGATTCCGCATCCTCAAGACATACACCGTAGTTACCGATCAGCGGATATGTCATGACGACTCCCTGTCCCTGATAGGACGGGTCCGTAAGCACCTCCAGGTAGCCTGTCATCGATGTATTGAATACAACTTCGCAGATGACTTCTTTCCTGGCGCCGAAACTTTTTCCTTTAAACACTTGCCCATCTTCCAAAATCAAAAATGCGTCCATGAATCTGTTTCCTCCTTAAAAATGTGCATAAAAAAAATATATCCAAAAATAAAAATCACGAATCCAAGCATTGATGCCAGACGCAGTTCAATGCAATATGTGGTATTATTTTAGATATATCTCTCTACAAATTGTAAAAATTCTATCACAAATAAAAACCTTTTGCAAGGGTTTTTGACAATTATTTTTTGTTTTTCGAAAAAACACACCCGCAAAAACTTTGTCGGTACAAGTCAAACTTTTGTGATAATTCCACAGAGCGTTTATAACCGTTTTTCTTTTTAAAATCGGACGGCAGAAACCTCACCTGGTACTGCGCCTCTAATTGCTGACCGATTTCATTGAGCCATTGGGCATTTTTCAGTGGGCTGATCGTCAGGGTCGTGGTAAAATAGTCACTTCCCAATTCTCCTGCCTTTTTCGCCGCCTCAGTAAGTCTCAGCCGATAGCACCGAAGACATCTCTTCCCGCCCTCCGGCTCTCTTTCATATCCTTTGACTGCCTGATAGAACTCTTCCGGACGAAACTCTTCCTTTATAAAAGATACTTTATCCGGAAGTTCCATCTCTGAGATCAGACGCTCCTGCTCCTTGGCTCTTTTTTCGTATTCTTCTTTGGAGTCAATGTTAGGGTTATAATAATATACTGTGATTTGAAAATACTTCGAGAGATATTCCAAAACATAACTGCTGCACGGGGCACAGCAGCTGTGCAGCAAAAGAGAAGGCCTCTTTCCCTGAAGCCCTTCTATGATACCGTCTAACTTTTTCTGATAATTTTCCTTCATCTTTTTCACTCCTGTGTATTATTATACACGAAAACAGCAGGATTTCAATTTATCAAAGTTGAAAATTGTACAAAGAGGACAAGTTTAATATTTTCCTCAGCAACAAAAAAACAGCATTGCCATCTGAATTACACCAGAACCGGCAATGCCATTGTTTATTTAAATTTAACTGCTGTGCCGTAGGCCATAATCTCGGCAGCACCCGACATGATTTCCGTTGATGCATAGCGGACACATACAACTGCATCTGCCCCTAATGCTTCTGCCTCCTCTACCATACGTTTTGTGGCAAGCGCCCTGGCTTCGTTCATCATCTCTGTATAGGCTTTCAGTTCACCGCCAACCAAATGTTTAAACCCCTGAGTAATATCTCTTCCCACATTTTTGGTCTGAATGGTATTGCCTTTGACCATTCCTAATGCTTCGAAATCTTTTCCCGGTATTGCTTCAGTAGTTACTAAGATCATCTTCCTCACCACTCCTTACTTCCTTAATGCGTTCAACGAGTACGAAAACGGAGACACCCGCCAGACAAAGCGGAATCAGACCGATCAGCAGACGGAGAACGACAGATAATGGAATGAGTACAAAAATCAGTCCAAAGTAAAATAATAAAAATGCGCTTGTGAAAACCGTCACAATGATTGGGGCAATCAGCTTTTTCAGCATAAAGAATGCGTCTCCTTTTGTATTAATTTTATAATACAATAATATAATATTTTTATTATAGTGTCAATTAGAAAATTTTATCCAAATTAATGACGAATCATTATTTTTCAAATTCTTATTCATCATTTTGTGTACAGCTTATTGTTGTAATGTCTCTTTTTACTTCCATTTCAGCATGTCTCTTTAACCAAACAAAATATTTAATTATCTCCCTGGATATCATCATATATTCTTTTTGATTAACTTCATCGATTATGTAGGTAAATGTGTTGTCCGCCTCTTTGGGAATTGAAAAGACAAATGAAATCCATTTCATTGATTGCTCAAATATTTTCTGTTCTATTGAAGACGTCCCTTTTCCTTTTAAAAAAGCAAAAGTAGTGATAAATCCATTATCCCGCATAAGAACTGGAAGTTTTCTGCAGATGGTTCTTAATTGCTCTTTTTTGCTTTTTATACTTTCCTGTACTTTTGGATCTCCAAGATCTTTTGATTCCTCAATATGTTCTATGAGGTCGTTGATTGCATTATAGGAAGCCAATGCCCTACGACGATTTAGATCTACAAAGTGGTTTTCCATTCTTTACTTCCTCCCTTTTCATTTCACTGATTGTCACACTTCCTTTTCCAGTATTAAGATTTCTTCCAATCTGATATACTTTACCTTCTTTTTCATTCGTTTCAATCCATCTAGAAATTTGAGGAAGCACAGGTGCTTTTACTGGTCTGACAAGATCCTTGAATTCACAAATAAATCCATACAAAATACTTCCTTCCGGCAAATATTCTTCTGTAAACAGTGCCTGATTTTCGAGTCTGTTGCGAGTAATAATCTCTGTATGATATCTAGTAAAATATCTAAAATCTTTATCAGATACGATTCCAATATGTTTGATCACTGTTTGGGAAAGTCCAAGCTTTCTTAAAAGATCCTTTATCACATTATCTTTATAGTTAACAGCCTGTAATTTATATCCTCCAATCCATTCTGTATCATCGTGATGAGACCACTGACATATCACACCATCTACAACCCGCCTTTTCAGTCCCTTCAATTCTTGGGAAACATCATCACATTCATATTCGTTCCATGAAATTTCTAAAAAGAATTGTTCTAAACAGTTTACACTTGTTAAAAGCCTGTAAATCCCATGTGACGATTGAACCGAAAAAAACAGCAGCCTTAAATCTGAAAAAGAAAGTTTTGCCTGCTCCGGTGATTTATTTTGAATTATTTTTTTTAGCTTACCGTCCATTTTATAGAGCAGACTTCCTTTGAACGTCCCTGCATCTATTTTAGGGAAATCATCATTTCTTTGGATATTGCAGTCCGCTCTAAAATCTCCTTCGCCTGACCCTGCACAAACTGGCGTATTTGCTATACACCAAACTGCATTTGCTCTGTTTTTAATGCTCATAATATTCGCCCCCCTTTTTCTCACAGTGCATCTTTGAACAAATCCTTTAAATCCTCTTTAAGAGTATCCAAATGAAAAACTTCCAATCCGGCCCGACGTGCAGATGAATATGCCTTAGTTATATTTTCATATTCATCAGGCATTTTGCCTGCTACTGCTTCATGCTCACTCAGTGGTGTTATCAATATAGGTTTTCCATAGACACCGCCTAACGCATAAGCTGTATACTCCCGTGACTTAGCGTTTTCTGCTGACATAAACCCAGATTTACATTCAAAAACAACCGTTTGTCCTGATCTCAGCAATAAGACAAGATCCAATTCACAAAATTTTTCTTTCCCATTCCAATCATTTTTGTATACTTTTACACTATGGGATAAACTCTGAAAAAAATCTGCATCTGGCTTTGATATTTCTTGTACCGCATTCCAAATCACTGCTGCCGCCATATATTCCAGAAAATATCCAAAAAGATAATTGCTTCTATTATTTAACGACTCTTTTATTATCTCAATATCATCAGTTACTTTACCCTTATGGTTTATACCGTCAAGCAATTTAAAAAACTCATTTGCATTATTTTCTTTCTTATTCCACTTATTTGACTCGATTAACTTTTTCCGTACTTCTTCATTTACTTCATATAGTTTGGAATAAAAATTAGAATAAGCCTTCAGCAGATTTAAAAAATCTCCTTCGTTTTTTCCTTCATGAATAAATACAGCATCACTGATATCCGTTTCATATCCTGCCAGACGAAACAGGTTGTGTAAATCTATTGTATCGCTTCTATAACTATTGTTTACAGCTCCAAATTTCCACTCATTTGTATCATAATAGCCAACAGTAATCTTCTGGGTATTTCCCTCTAAGTACATAACTGTATGATTTGAACTTGTATCGGCATTATCCTCTATATATTTCATTGCGGTAAATAATATATTTCTCTGTCCTCCCGTGACATTCCAAATAAAGTTTTTATTTTTTTTGTCCTCAATACAATTTTCAATTTTTCTAATATAATCTTCACACTTAAATCTTCTAGGCAATTTTATATCATCAGAGTCAATCCATGGCCTTTCCTCATATCTGTGGTGATAAACTGAAGAAAAATTTTCGTCCCACATCTTATTTGAAAATCGTTTATTTTCCCCGTCTTCATAAGATAAATTTATAATTTCTAAAGATTTGCTTTCCCTATTTTTTAAATTTTCTACCGGCAGATAGTTTACAATTTGATTTAGTGTAGAACACATGACATATACATCGCATTTTTCCTGAGCTTGTCTCCATCTATTTTCAAAATCAGTCATAGACAGCCTCCTCATTTCCCAGTATAAAACTTCCAAATCCTCGATGCTTTTGAACAATTACATCCGACAGTATCTCCGATAATAATTTTTTGTTTTGTTCATTCGTATTAGATTTAAATTGGGTGCTTTTTAACAGATATAAACTTCCTTCTGGGATGACTTTTTTCAATTCTTTGGGCTTATTCTTTGCCATATCCCATCCTCCGGCTGTCTCTGGTTTTCCTATAATCTTTGACAAGACCGAAATTCCTTTTTCTTTTAATACACTCTCCAGACTTTTCTCATTCTTCATAATAAACGGTGTGGTAAAGATTAATTTTAAGTTTTCACTGCTGCTTTTCTTTTTGTTATATTCTCTAACATCTTTATGATACTCGTCCAATGACCCCAAAAATAATTCTAGCCTGGCCATCCTGGCCTCTCCCCCTAATAAAATATTCGCTCTAAATCCCTTTGATATTTCATCATGCATCTCTGCCTCGATAAGAAAGCAAGTATTCTTATATGTATAATCTCTCATTGTTGTAAAATATAGATGTTCTTTTTTTGCTATCTTCTTATTATCTTCCAATTCTATTCCTGTCTTTTGATATTCACCTGCAAACTCTTGTTGATTTTTTAAATAAATTTCTTCTTTTTCAGATATATCATAGCAAGTCATAAATTCATATAAACTGATATATTTTCCCGAAGCTGGTTTGACTTTTTCTTGAAGCTGTGGATTCGTATAAAGCAATCCCTTTTGAAAATTACTATCCCGAATGTCACCATCCTCATTTACCATAAGATCTCTTGGAGCAGGAAGATAAATTTCATTCTCCATCTCTAAGTATATCTGTCTGATTTTTAAATTCTCTTTTAAAACATCTTCCAGTATTGTTGTATTTCTTTCTAAAAGAGTTTTATGTACCTCATTCAAATACCCATTTTCCATCAAACTCGTGCATATTGCACCATAAAAAACAGAGGGATATGGAAAAAATCTGCTTTCCACATAATTAGATGTTTTTTTATCCAATAAAGTCCCATCCCGGAACATAACTGTATCCCACGGTTCTATTTTTAATGTAATGATCCCCATCCCATTCCTCCTATTTTTCACTGAAAGATGCTAATTTCTCTGCTATATGCATCAGATCAAAATAAGCATTAAAGTCTATGTAAAATCCATCTTTGGCTTCTTTTGTAACATCATTTCTTAGATTAATTAACAAATCAGTTAATTCTTGTTTTTCCTCAGAGCTCTTTCCCTCGCTTTTCCTTCCCACAATCCTTTTTGTCTCATTATTCATGATGAATCTTAAATCTGTATATTCATCCACACCAAAGTTTTCTCCCCAGCCCGTGAATTCCTCTTCCATTTGAAAAATAACACTTCTTGAAAACTGATGCCTGCATAACGCGGAAATCAGGCTGTAAAAATGATCCTGCATTCTATCGCCTTTTACAAAAATCATTCTTGAACCACTGCCTCTATATAAAACAGAGAAACAGCATCCCCCTTTTCCGTCTTTTCTATAATGTTGTTTTACTTGTTCCATGCTCTCTCTGGACTTTTTCAGAACATATCGAAGCGGCTCCTTGCAGTGTGCAACTATAATACTTTTAGAAAATGTCATCCCTGAATCACACATTTCAATCCAGTCTGACTCCAGCTTCTTTGTAATATCCTCTATACAAAAAACAGGACAAAAAAAGAGCATGTCATCTCCCCCGGCATAGATCACAGCGTTCTCGTTCTCTGTTACTTTTTTCACCTTTTGGTTAATGAATTCTTTCTCTTTTATGAAAAATTCATTTGCTGCCCGACTTATTTTTTTCTGATAATTATGTAATTCCTCATCCCTCTCCCATCCTTTTTCCCCTGAGATGTACATCCCCATATCATCAATATCAATTCGTACTAGTGCGTAATATAGAGAACCAAAGTTCTCTGTTGATGGAAATGCAATGCGTTTTCCTTCTTTTCTTTTGTTACGGCATTCGTTGCACAAATACTCTTCATCAACTAGAGCGTCAGCTAACCGAATTCCACAAATACTACAAATATGGGATGTCACTTGTTCTTCAGATTCTTGTTTCGGCAAAAATGCGTTCAGCCTATTATTTTTATACGCTTGAAATTTTCGGTACAAAAATTTATATGTCTCCTGATAATTCTCTTTCATAGAACATACGGTAATAAAACATGGCAGATCTTCAGAACATCTCTCTCCTTCTTTCATCAATACATCTAAAATCTGTTTTTCTACTTCTTCAGAAGTTTTGTCTGTCTGTAATTTAGCAATAAAAAAATTCGGAGGATCTCCGACAACACCCTCACCCAGCAATAATTCGCAGGATTCAAACTCTCTTTGAATTCTTTTTTTAATCCATAAAATCTGCTTAATGACTCTCTGACTGCTTCCGTAAAGATCTGCAGTCTTTTTGGCACGACTAATGTATTCTTGAACACCGCTGACTGATACCAACAGTAACTTTTCTCCCATAATTACCCCTCTATTAAATACTTAATGTATGTTTGACAATAATTCCTGACAAAATTGTTATATCTCTTTACTCTAAATTCACTGACTATCGGTATTACTTTTGAATCTTCGCTGCCATAACAAGATGCATTTAATAAATATTCTTTTGTATTGGCCGTCTCATGGATACATTTATTTACATCTTTATAGAATTTCTTCAATTTTCTTTCTCTGCCAATCCTAATCTTTTCCAGACATAAATAGTTAGGGTCGTTACAATTAAAAATAATATTTTGCCCTTTATTTAACTGTTTTATATGGTCTTCACCAGTAATACTGATGATTAATTGCTTCAGTATCTCAATTATATCTTTTTCTTTTGGTGCAGCATCATTATTTTCAATAACCTTAAAGGCTCCATACCCCTTCCGGCTTCTTTGTCCGATTCCTCCAAGATAAGAGGTCAGTTTTAAAATTTGCAAGTATTTATCTAATTTCTCAGAGTCATGGGAAAGCAACTCAATTTCAATCACTTCTCCTTCCTCGAAGAAATCTACAGTTCCCCCTTTTCCTAAATTAACGGATTGCGCATTTGGTCTATCAAATTTATATTGACGTATGCTGACCGGAGCCTTTCTACCTAAACTTCCAAACAACGCTGATTCTTTACGATACAACTCTTCTGCGGAATCAAAGCACTGTACAGCTCTCCACCAAAATCTCATGGCAGACTTTAACTCTGTAATACGAAATTCTAATTCCTTATTATTAGCACCATGTGTCCCCATAGCCGTTATTAATTCTAACTTAATTCTTTTTTTCAAGATAGCCATAACCAACCGCCCCTTTTGCCCCAAAATTACATACTTGAATACACTCAAGAAATGCTTTTTCTATATCATCTTTATCCCTATTGTCTTTTCCAATTATCATTTGTATCGTCATATCTTTAATTTCTACTGCATAGAAATTTACCAAATTTGGTTTTTTTAGTGTTGAAAAATTCAGTTTCTTTCCGGTTTGTGATTGTTGATAATAATTACCATATTGATTAGAAATGATATCCTTTTTTATTGTGTATTGTTCCGGTGTAGCAGTTAGAAATATAATTTGTCCTTCATGCTCTTCATCGCCAAACCAATTTTTGATTTTTGCTTCAGATATGTGCCCATCTTGTTCACAAAAGGAACGGAATACTCCTTTGATTGCTGTCGCTGGCAGTTCAGGGATACCATATAAAAAATTCATATGAAAATATAACTCTTTCTTGATTGTTTGACCTGTCCCAATCAGCATTCTGCTTTCTCCAAATCTTTGCAAAGGAAAGTTTAAAGTATGCCATTTTTCTTTTGAATATATTGACTGTATTTTATTTTTTTTATGATGAATATACTCTTTAGGTATATTAGGAGTTCTGACAATCAAATCTTTTTTGGAACTAGTAAAATAATAATGTAGATATGGATTTTGAATATCCAAAAGCTCTTGCTCTGTATGCTCAATTCTAGTCATGTATTCTTTCCCTTTTAGTTGGTCATTACATTTTTTATTGGCATTATTGCTTTCAGGATGAACAGACATCAAGATTGCAGTTTTACATAATTTCATTGTATCTCTTACACACTCAGCATAGCTTTCGTTATCAGCGGGAAATTTACATTGATCTTTATTCATCCCTCCTTCACCAAACAAATAATAGTATATGAACTGGAAAATATGTCTCTCAGAATCATTTTCTGACCTCTTTGTAAACAAAAACTCCATCGTATAATCCAGTCCAAATTTATAGACATAAGCTGGTATTTTTTTGAGGAGATTTATATCCGAACTACTAAATTCTTTCATGCAGTCCATTATATAAGTCAAACATTCCTTTTCTGTTTTCAACTTACTTACCCTCCTCTGTCTTAATCGCCACGAAAGAAGTAATTCCCTTTCCTATTGTCGTATCTCCGCCAAGTTGAATCATTCCCTCAACTCTAGGGTATTTGTTTGATTCTGCTTCCTTTATTTCTTTCCCCTGTTCCTCCAATATTGTCTTAGCAAAAGAATTTTTATCACAGTTCTGCATATCTTCTACAAAATTATATAGTACAGTCTGTTCCGGCAAAAATTCTTCTGTAAACAGTCCGCCATCCTGTACGACTCCGCTATCTCCAATTTTAATTCGGGTAATCACCTCTGTACTGAATTCACAAAAATAGGAAAACATATCATTGCTGACCATGTAAATATCATTTTGTATTTTATTTCTTAGATACTTATCTTTCTCTGAAACGATAAAATCCGAAGGAAATTTTAATTTCTTATTTTCCTGAACTTGAAATTCAAAATCTTCCAGTATTTTTTTGTCTCCTGGATCTTCATTTTTACCTATCATAATTATTTTATTATCATCAAGTGTTTCTTCCCATTCTCTGAACTTGTTTGTTAGGTTCTCAAACCTTTTAGATCCATCAATCTCATTTAGAAACCTATTTAAAACAAATGGGCAGGTCACCCATACAAATAACTCTTTACCACTACTTTTTACAGGAAGAAAGAGGATTCTGGCGTCTGTAAAGCAAATCTTTCCTGGCTCTCCCTGATCCGAATCACTATCGCTCTCTTTACCAAAATAGTCTTTATATTCACTGATACTTCTAAAATTCCCTTTGATACTCGATGCCTCTCCCTTAGGAAATCCAGTGTGCTTTTCTCTTTGTATAGGAAGGTCAACAACCCCTAATTCAGTTCCTGTTCCCATATGTAAAGGTGTTTCATTTCGATAAAATACTAGAAATCTCATAATCAATACTCAGCGTTGTTATAATAGCTGTTTCTCCTTTTTGTTTAATATTTACATTTTCGTTTCATACAAATACATTTCTACATTACTAAGAATTAAGTTATAAATACTATGCCCGATTTTTGTTGAACTGACTCTCATCCCCCTTATTAACAAAAGGAAAAGACAGAAATTGTATATTTACAACTTCTGTCTAATTATTTCTATGCAAAACATGCTTATAAGAACAGCTATAGTCAGCTATTCTAATGAATTTGCTATTCTTTTTCTTATCCCATTTTGAAACGGATTGGTCCCCATATCTATGTAAGACATTTTTGTTCATCATATCTATATTATAATCCCTAAATCCTCAACCATTCTATCTACTATTTTACTACAATCATCCTGTTTTTTCAACAAATTCCAGAAAAAATCCTTCACTTATATCTTAAAGATAAAAATGTAAAAAATTTTATGTAAGAGAGGAGAATTCAATACATCTAATGTTTTTATTTATCAGCGTATCCCATACTACTTTGCGAAAGAAGCCTCAAATTTCAATACATCTAATGTTTTTATTTATCTATAAGGTCATTCACCCGGCTTTTCGATTTAAGAACATTTCAATACATCTAATGTTTTTATTTATCTGGTATCCTGTGCATAAAATCCCCATTGTATCATGGCATTTCAATACATCTAATGTTTTTATTTATCCAATTCAGGACCAGGAGGTGACAGAATAGATGAAAAATTTCAATACATCTAATGTTTTTATTTATCTTTACTATATATTGCGATTAATAAACAAAATAACAATTTCAATACATCTAATGTTTTTATTTATCATTTATGCTCTGCTGGTCCCAAGCAAAAAATATACATTTCAATACATCTAATGTTTTTATTTATCACGAAGCAAACGTGGAGCCTTGATTTGATTGTGAAATTTCAATACATCTAATGTTTTTATTTATCAACTAAGTACTTTGAGGGAGGGCGGAAATGAAACTATTTCAATACATCTAATGTTTTTATTTATCAGTTCTTCCTGCTCGACGTCTTCAAATCCATCAAAATTTCAATACATCTAATGTTTTTATTTATCGAATTTCCCGGGGCGATTATTATACCAGAACTCGATTTCAATACATCTAATGTTTTTATTTATCGACCCATCGGCATGGTCGTACTGGCAGCAGGAGCCTATTTCAATACATCTAATGTTTTTATTTATCACCTCTTATACAGTCTTATAAACAACTTATTTTCAATTTCAATACATCTAATGTTTTTATTTATCCTTGTCCGTCCAGTGAGCAATCGCATTATATGGACATTTCAATACATCTAATGTTTTTATTTATCTGGGTTTGGATGATGAAGCTTCTAACGCTTCACTTGAATTTCAATACATCTAATGTTTTTATTTATCGGGTTTTTCCTCTGGTTTTGGGATATGAATTGTCTTATTTCAATACATCTAATGTTTTTATTTATCCCTGCCGGGCCTATACACTATAAAAGTTCTATATCCGATTTCAATACATCTAATGTTTTTATTTATCATGTTCTCATATCCAGTGTCAGAAGTTTTTATTCCAATTTCAATACATCTAATGTTTTTATTTATCGTTGCTGCGTAACTGCCATCATAAGGTTAAATCGGATTTCAATACATCTAATGTTTTTATTTATCCATGCCGATAGCTACGGCGCAGATCGAAAAAGACATATTTCAATACATCTAATGTTTTTATTTATCAGACATTGACTTTGAAAGAAGTGGTGTAGATGCCATTTCAATACATCTAATGTTTTTATTTATCGACATGTGAAGACCGGAGGGTACTTCGGTACAAGAATTTCAATACATCTAATGTTTTTATTTATCGGTGTATAAGAAAATGTCTGTCCGCCTCTCCCCTATTTCAATACATCTAATGTTTTTATTTATCACAGATGGAGAAATAGAGAATTTCAATAATCAACAATTTCAATACATCTAATGTTTTTATTTATCTGATTTGCTCCTTCCATATAATTGGAGGTGAAACCTATTTCAATACATCTAATGTTTTTATTTATCCTTAACTCAGATTGATTGGCCAACTAAGGAGAAGTAATTTCAATACATCTAATGTTTTTATTTATCCGTATTGTCATAAAAGTTGGAGGCATCTGGATTCTATTTCAATACATCTAATGTTTTTATTTATCTACTCATTCCCCAAAAGGGGATGATGCTACAAATATTTCAATACATCTAATGTTTTTATTTATCCCTTCTGCAGTCACGATACCCGGTTCTATTGAAATATTTCAATACATCTAATGTTTTTATTTATCAATGAGGGTAAAGTACAATACTACAAAAAACTGCTATTTCAATACATCTAATGTTTTTATTTATCAAAAAGTTGTAAAGAAAGAAATCGAAGAGAAGAAAAATTTCAATACATCTAATGTTTTTATTTATCTGAATACCGGCTTCTTTAGCAACACTTTTTAACATATTTCAATACATCTAATGTTTTTATTTATCGAGATGCCGATGGGTACGAAAAATGGCGGCAGTAATTTCAATACATCTAATGTTTTTATTTATCCAACGCTTTTAAGCCATTTCTATTTTTTATCATACCCTATAAACCCTTATTTTTCAACATTTTTTAAATATTTTCCCAACCTCCGCCCTGAAATTTCAATTTTCTCCCATATGTCCTCCTAACCCGCATAAAATCACGCTTTTTTTCAGTTTTAATATAAATATGGTTGGGAAACAACCTTCCTTATTGTGGAATTAAATCCATTTTCAAGACTAGTTTAATAGCATCCTCAACAGCTCGACCCACCGATCTTCTCATATATTATACCTTTCAGACAGACTAGTTCATTTCCACATCAAACCTAATCTTCATTGGAGTGAACTAGTCTGCCAAGCAAAAAACAGCTTTTCAAAAACTTTTTGTTGTTCGATAAATACCTGTTAAAAACTGATGAAAGTTAATGAAAAATCTTCACAGTATCAAACTTTCTCCCACATTATCTTCCGGATTTCCCAAGATCTCCTCCCCAAATACATTATCATTCATCAGCTTAATAATGCAGACAAAATCCTCATCTTCATCCAATACTTTTTTAAGATCATTCCTGAGCCTAATCAGTTTAGAAGGGGACATTTCTCCCCGGAATACAGATTTTTGAAAATGGGTCAGATACTTTTTACAGACTTTAAACACCTTCTGCACTCGTTTTTCATTTACATCGTAAAATACAAAAGCATAGTTGTAATTCATCTTCTTTTTCATCTACATCTTCTCCTTCAGACTAAATGGCCGGAATTCCTTATCCTCCCAAATAAATTTAATCAGCTTATAGCAATCCAATTTAATGGCAGTTCGATACGTTACCTTTCGTTTTAATTTCGGATGCTGGAATGCAGTTTCCATTCGCTTCTCAAATGCTTCAATGAATATTTTTCTTCCATCTTCATTTAAGAGACAATAGTTTACTCTCTTATCAAAATGCTTCTCTACTTTCAGCTGCTTTCGATTCACCAGATCAAAAATAGTCCGATATACAATAACAGGTTTGAACACTTCACACATATCAAGACTCAGCGAAAACCTTCCTTCTGACGGCTCATGCAGGAAACTGATTCTCTGATCCAGATGTGTCCGGTAAATAGCCGAGATTGTCTTCGCATACAAAAGAGTATTTCCAAAGGAAATCAAGGCATTGATAGGATTGTCCGGCGGACGTTTTACTCTTTTGTTCATAACAAAATCTTCTGGAAGAAAGCTTTTAAAATCTTGATAAAACCTCTGCCATGCTTCCCCTTCCGCTGACATCAGCTGTTTAATATCTGACGCTTCATTTACCTGCCTGATGAATTCATCTCCAAGCCAATCAATCGTTGTCTTCACTTCATCATTGCCGTGCTTATAATAATGATATAAAACCTCCCTGATATTTTCTCCGATTCCGCATACAATAGCCCTTGCAATTTCTATCCGCTTTGTCTGATGAGCCTCTGCCTGTTTCATTAAGAGCCTGCCGCTCATATATTGGGGCTTCGGATAAAATGTACCGCTGTATCCCTCATAGTAGTTAAAAAAATGTACAACCACATGATTCTGTGATAAAAAGTCTAAGAGTTTTGAATTCATAGATACCTCATTAAGGCAGTAAATTTCTTTTGTATTTTCAATGGGTATGTAAATATTCTTTCCGTCTTTTCTGAAACATAGGGAATTATCTTTTCGTGTCAATTCTCCCATGGATGTAATATATTTTGTACTTCCCATACCTTCTCCTCCTACTCGATATAACAGTACTCATAGTACGCACATTTTTTACACTTTGGCTTTCCTAACACACCCGGTACATGATCACTTTCCAGCAATTCTTTGATCCTTTCCTCATACAACCGCAATTCTTCTTCCAGTTCCGGAGTCAGCTCCACAACCTCAATCTTCTTTTCTTTTTTGTTTTTTTCAACAAATTCAAGTTTTCCTTTTCTGATAATCCCGTTTCTTTTCAGCACTTTTAAATAGTATAAAATCTGCCATCTTGCCGCTTCCGGGTCGGCATCAGACTTTTTGATCTCTGTCAGATATTCTTTTGTCAAACGATCCAGCTTAATGTTTTCAATCGCCAGTTCTGTATTTTTTCCCTGCTCTGCTTTCTGCTCATGAATCGCCTTTCCGATCTTAACCTCCTCACTGTTATCCTCCAGATTCATCCGGTTTCCAAACAAATAGCACTGCCGTTTACAGTGAAAATAATAATTGATTAACGTCCCATTGATCTCCATATGCTTTCTCCATCCTATAAAAAATCCGGTGTCCCGTCCTTTCCTTCCAGCATCATTTTATCAAGCCTTCCATTCTGAAAATACTTCTCCCCATCCTCAATCATATAGAGTTCCCCGATTTTGTCACTGTACATTAAGTCTGTTTTCTGGATCGTATAAGTAAAGTAGTTCATCCTACTCCTGACTTCTGAAAGCTCATATTTTTTCTTGGAATAATCCATTTTCTGATCCAACAAAAGTTCTTTGTACTTGTCCCAGATTTCCTTTCCATCGATTACTGTCCCATCTTCCTCTTCTACTTTTCGGCAAAGGTAAACTGACATGCTCCACATATCATCCTGAATCAGCTGCATTCTTTTTTCAATCTTAGTATGATCCAGGAGACCGAGCTGTGCCGCAAAAAATGCTGTGATTCCGTAATCTCCCGTACTTTCCATAAAGGTTTGCTTTAATACCTCTAAAACAGAACCGTAATATTTCTGAAACGCTTTTTCAGAAAGAATCACTCTCATTTCTTCATTGGCCAGCGTATATTCCAGATTTTCTATCCTGGCATCTCCGTCCCGGTAAATATGCCGCGGATTATCCATTTCAAAGAAGTATACGACTGCATCTTGCTTTTTACAGGACCTGTTGATCCTTCCCATAAACTGCTCCTCACTGTCCAATTTAGACCAGTTTTTATATCCGATATCCATGTCAATATCTACGCCGGCCTCGATCACCTGGGTTGACACCAAAATCATGCCCTGCTCCCCTGCGGAATCAATCTTTTTCAGCACCTGCTTTCTCTCCAGAATGCTCTGATCTCCTGTGAGCAGTTCAGCCGGTACTTCCAGTCGTCCATCCTCCTGAAGCATTTGAAAAAATGTATAAGCAGACTCTTTTTTTATAAATTCTACCAGGACCTTTTTCTTAAGCTCCTGTTGACTTAATACATGATCCAGCAGATCTTCCATGGTAAAGTCTTTCTTCATAAGACTGTAATCCGCATGTACTCTGTTTTTAAAAACCGGATGAGAAAAAAATTTCTCTCTGTCCCTGATCAGCGGCACGGCATTTTCAAGTTCCGGAGATAACACATCCAGGTTCGGCAGTGTGGCGGACATTATGATAATTTTCATATTAAGAAATGATGCAAATTCTTTTAAAAATAAAATAATCTCCGTCCAGATGCTGTTTCGGTAACTCTGGATTTCGTCCAAGACAAGAACGCTGTTTGCCAGCTGATGAAAGCCAAATGTACTTTCTTTTCTGCTCCCGAACATCGTATCAAACAGGCTGACATGGGTCGTTAAGATCATAGGGTAATTTAAAAACTGGCGGTTCAGCAGTGCTTCCTGATAATATTGAAGCTCATCTGTTTTTAACTTAACCCGATCCATTGGAATCGGCTTCATGGAATTTACCACTGCAATATCCTCCATAACCTTTGATCCCCCGAATATTTTTTCCATAGACTCAAGGTTTTGCTCAATCAATGTATTAAATGGGTATACATAAAATATCTTTCCAATGCGAGAATTTTTCTTCATAAGCTGAAAGCTTAAATTGACAGCCAAATTCGACTTCCCGCTTCCGGTCGGTGCTTCAATGAAGAAAACGTTCTGATCCATATGCTTTTTTAATTCCCTTTCAGCATCCAGAAAAAGTTCCGTCCGCATAATATTGATATTCTCTTCTTTCTGCAGATCTTTTTCTTCCAAATATTTTTCCTGCTCATAATTTCGTATTCCATGATTAAGTTCTGTCCCATAATATTGTCTGCAAAACTCATCCATATGCTCCATTCCGCCAAAATGCCTGATCTGCACTCCACTCATATATTCTGATGTAGCATAATGGTCACTGGCAACCAGCAGGGAATAGATCAGCCGTTCATACGCGTAAAAAAGAATCTGCCTGGTCCGGCTTTTTTTATCACGGGCTGTCTTTTTTACATTTCCTGCGGCTTTCCCAAGTTTTTCTCTTCCAAGAGAACACTTGAATCGCTTTTTATAAAATTCAAGATTTTCTTCATCTTCCAACATTTCAATCAAATGATAAATATCTTCATCTTCAAAACTTTTGAGATAATTTGCAAATGTGTCTAAATCACTGTGGTGTTTTGCTATCAAATAAGAATTCAGAAATAAGAACTCCTTCAGCTGCTTCTTATCACTCTTGTCAAGCGCCCATACTTTTTCCATAAAATATTCAAAATAAAGAACAGCCGAGATCAAAGAGTGATGGCTATTAGAAAAAATCTTTTTAGTCTCCGGCATTTCATGATCCATCTTCTCCTTCTGAAAATAAGGATTTACTTTTCCAAAATCATGAAAGGTCACAATTCCAAATATCATACTCCTGAAAAGATTCTTCGCCTCCCAGCTGATCTGATCAAAATATTTTTTTTCAAACACCTCCATGCAGTGCTCCAGATTCTTTTCCTCAAAAATCTTTAGAAAATAAGATTCTGCCAGATTGGTGTGCTCTTTTAATGTTTCTTTTTTCCTGTCATCTTTCTTTGGCTTGTGAGCAAAATACTGCTCCGGTTGTTTGATCAGATCCTCTATTTTTACAACATCTTTATCAAAATACATATCTGTTCCCCCTAATAATGTAAAAACCCGCCCGAAAGAATTCTGCTCAAAGACAGAATCCTCTCCGGCGGTATTTTAATAAAACACAATCATATTTTCTCCTGCCAGGTATAAGGGCACTCCACATTCTTTTATATATTGGTTCGTATAAACAAACGGCTCTGTGACATAAAGGTTTGTGAAAGGGTCCAATGCATATGGCAGTCCTTCCTCATACTTATAGAAATCCTCTTCCTCATCGTCGTCTTCATCCAAATATGCAAATGTGACTTTTCCTTTTGGCATCAGACAATCCATTTGCCTGTTTTCCGGTGAAATTTCCTCTGCCTCCATAATCTCAGGATGCAAAAGATCCGCAGGATGGTCGTTCTTCCCGAGATAAGGAGAATAAACACAGCGCCTGCCCATCAAAGCTTCAGAGAGTTTACGGCTTTCCTCACAATCCAGGAGAATATAGATATCCCACTCCGGTGATTCCAGCCATTGTTCTTTTATGATCAGATTGCCGCCCTGCTCCCTGGAGGCATAGCCAACTGAATTATTAAAGTATTGGATTTTTTTCGGAATCCAGCCTTTCTCATTCTTCGGCACGATGGAAAGTCTGCAGTCTTTGAGCCGTTCATAAAACTCCGGGAAACCTGGTCCTGCCATGGAATGCTTTTTCCTTTTATCTGTTTTTATGGATTCATAGCCTGAATAGCCAAGTACGGCTCCAAAGATCCCGAGAAGAACAACTTTATGAATCTGGCCATAAGTAAAATAATAATAACTGTTCACATCCGGCTTCTTGAAAAACGCAGTCCTTCCTTTCAGAGTAACCTTGCATACTTCCATTGGCTACACCTCTTTTTGTGTAATGATATTATAGTATTTTGCTCCCTGGATTTCACAATCTAATTTGGTTGTATAAGGATTATAGTAAATTTCCACGCTTTTGATTTTGTCTGCGAGATCATCTAAAAATGCGGTATCTTCAAATGCGATGATGTTTTTATCCTCTCCCTTTGTAAATGTCATATATTCAGAGAGGTTCGGAAGATATAAATCCGGATCTGTCTCCACAAACAGAGCAAACTCATTTTCGCAGCCTTCTTTTGAGTTAGTGGCAAAAGCAGTGGCTGAAACTAACGCCGTGCGTTTGAAATTCTCATAGTCTTCTTCTGTGTATCCGTCAGTCACGCCCAGCTGGACAAACTCTTTATATGCCAGAGGATTTACAACAAACGGATAGAAATAATGAGCCTCATTGCTGACGATTTTTGTTCCGAGTGTAGAGTTTTTCGCTTCTTCCTTTTTATCGTCTTTCGATCCGTCCCTGAACGGAGATAAAATCTGCTGTTCCTCCGGGCTTGTCCCCTCATATTTATTGAATCCCTGTCCAAACTGAACGGCTCCGGTGATGGATATATTGTTTTTTTCTTCGGCAAACGTTGCTCCAAAATTTTTTACGTCTGCCGCTTGGAATAAGTTTGTGATCACTTCCTTTGTGTCATTACATTTTTTCAGATCCTCTATGCCATATAAATATTCGTACCGCTCTTTCAGGGAATTTGGAACCAATGTCACTTCACCCTTTTTCCCGTCGGAAAATTTCATAGATTTGATATAAAGAACTTTCTTCCCTTCATTGTCCCACATTTTTTTCATTGGATATTTCAGTGCCTTGTCACTGCCAAAGGTTGTTCCATCCTGTGTGGTTTTCGGATATCCGGTAAAATCGGCATTCCAGTTAGCCATGATTGAAGAAATTCCTAAGACTCCATATACTCTTTTATCCATTTACTTATCCTCCTTTGGTACATAAATCAGACTGCTGTGTAAATAGCCTGCTATCATCAAATCCTTCTCAAATTGCCCTTTCAGCTCATATTCCGTTATCATGCAGTAAAGGTTATTGAAACGTCTGCTTGATACTTCGATATCATAATTATATTTCAAGAAAAATTGTACCAGTTTCTTTTTTAAGACTGCATCTGTTTTTGCATTTAAAAACGGATTTACCAATGCATGTGTCTTCTTTTTTCCTTTATTTAATGAAATATAATACTGTACCAGCTGTCCGACGGCAAAAAAGTATTCATCATCTGACTGTATTTCAGATGTTTCCTTCGCATCCAGTTTTGCCTTTAAATCGGTCACTATCTGATTAATTCTATTCTCCATCGTATCCTCTCCTTTATCCGAAAAATATTCCAACAGTGAGTGGCGCAAATTAAAGCAGTCCATGGCCTTAAAAATGTAGCCTTCCTTCAACGCTCCCAGTACTAAATCCAAAGATACGTTTCCCAGAACCTTTGCGGCCTGCACCTCTTCATCTTTGTACAGCCAGTCAAAAATAGCTTCCCTGGAAATGATGAGATTCCGCTTGATATATCCATCATTCATTCCCAGTTTATCCTGGGGCGTAAAATAATTGCCCTTCAGAAATTTAGAAAAGAAAACTGCGTCCAGCAGACTCTGGATCTTCTCTTTCGTATAATAAGTGCCATATTCGGTTCCTTCTTTATGCTCTTTCGGAGTATAGGAAAGGGCATTTCGATATACTAACGGCCTTCTTACAGAAGGGTGATAACTTGGAATAATATCGCTGCTGTGGATTTCCACTTCTTTTCCTTTTTGAATCCGCAGATAATATCCCTTAAAGTCACGATCAATGATTTCATTGTTTTTGAACGCACATATCGTCCTTTGATCCGTATCGATATATACATTGGATTTACTCGCCATGGCAAAGTTCATCAGATGATCAAAAAACTTTTTCTGAAGAAGGACTTCCTCTTTGTTCAGCAGAAACGGCACCTCAATTTTTTTCGTACGGCTGGACAGGAAAGGTTTTTTCGCATTCATTCCGAGATTGTTATTTGGCAGGCCGTAAACTTCGCCTTTCATCTCCAGATTATAATCATTGCTGTTATAAATATTCGGCACCAGATATCTGTCATTTTCCCGTTGATACTGCTCCATCGGTGCTTCAAAAAATATTTTCAGATAATCTTTTTTGGAAAGATCCACATCCAGCTGAAAAATATTCTCTTTTATCCACATGCGGTTCTTTTCTGCTATATCCCTGGGAACACCTCCGATTTCTTCTTCCAGCATTTGATAAATCTTCAATGTCTGTCCCTTATATTTAAGCTCCGGATGGCTGACCGCATCAAAATAACGATCAATGGCTTCCGCATCCAGTTTTCCGTTTTGAAAACTCTCTTTCTTCACAAAAAATGAAAGATAATTATTGGAATGAATGATTTTTTTATTGTCCTGCGGTTTATTCATATCGATCAGCCTGCTGTAATAGTCATACTGGCAGATTTTAGTGAAATAACGGTTGGTGCGGTTTATCTGACCGCTTTTTTTATCGAGTTCAATTTCCACAGGCTCCAATAATGTTCCGTCTTCCTTCACGATCAGATATGTTCCGTTGGCCGGTATGTAAGAATCGAACAGCAGATTATTGTTTTGCTGTAATTGTTCCTTGAATATTTCCGTACACTCTCTAAGCAAAATGCTACCTCCTACATCCACCTGTAATTTACAAAACCAGCCCCCCGCGCATTTATTTCTCCCAGTCCTGTTCCCAGAGTCATATAACTCAGTTCCTGTGACAATTCATTGTCCGCTACCTTTAACGTAATTTTATCTCCTAAAAGTTTTATTTTCTTATAAGAAACAGTGATCGGAGTTCTGTTTTTGACCTCAATCATACGAATGAATTCAAAATCTTCATCTATCTTTGTATCGCAGAAGGCATTATATTTTTTTATAAGATTTACGGTCAGTCTTTTTTCATACTCCTGTAAAGAAAAAACACCCCTCCAGTAGCGCTCTGCTTTCACAATCACCGGAGAGATAGAATAAATAGTATCAATAATTTTCTTTTCTTTGGGGATAATTTTGATTTCGCAGGTTAATGCCTGCATCTCATCGGATCGCTCATGAATTAATTTTTCGGAAAATACTTTTGCAAGCTGTGGATCAATGGTGCGGATTGTTATGACATACACCTTATCCTTTTTATAAATTTTGTCCTTTTCTAATGGATATGGATTTCCAAAAGAATAATTTTTAAATTGATTTGCCTCATGAAATTTTTGAAGTGCTTCGTCTCTGCTCAGACAAATGTCAATCAGTGCGGCTGTCTTCTTTTGAACTGCTTCTACAGGGATATCTTCTAACAGATATACTTTTAGCCGAATTTCAAAAACTTGTAAATCCACTGCCCCACCCCTTTCTTTTGTATGCACCCTCATATCGTATAAATGCTGATAGTACCTATCATAACGACTGCCCTAGAGGGAATGATTCATTAATAGCTTTTATACACAAACCACTCTATTGTTCTATTTTACTATATTTTTCAAAATAATACAACGTTTTTCAGCCATTCTTCAGCTTCCCTTAAACAGTTATTTGCGGTCAAAATAAGGTGCCTTTCCTGCTGCCGCCAGCGGAATTCCAAGGATCATCTTCACTTCCGGTCCCAGCATCCCTAATGATAATGCTCCTTTTCCAACAGAAAACATGATCCGATTATCCACATGATTCATGGACGCCACGCTGACTGCCGAACCCAATGCAATTCCCAGATCCATCGGATCAAATACACAGACGCTTTGGTTCTCCCTGCATCCCTGGCAGTTTGCCTGATTGCACCAACCACAGCACTCATTCAGTCCTCTTTGCTGATAAGTCACCCCAATTAAAACCACCGCCTGACTTTTACGGAGATTATCTGCATCTCTCACATAAAAATCCTGACCTTGTTCTTTCCCAAGCCGTTGTGTCTCATCAGCAAGATTCTTCAGATCTTCCCCCGTAACTACCGCAGTGTGGATAAAATCCAGTCCTCTTGCTTTCGGTGCGGTTCTGGCAGCAGTACACATCTGTCTGGCTGTCTGAAGCACGCCTTCCATTTCCAGTTCTTTTTCCTCATAAATCATCCCTTCATCCTCCTGACTTATAGAACTTATTACGCCTTTATAGCCCATCTCATCTTTGTCGACCGTGCACGGCTGTTCATCCTGCATTCTTCTGCCGACGGACGGATCACATCGGTTGAAATCTCTTGATAAATCCCTTCCCGCAGCAGACGTTTAAAAGATTTTTTCAGGATTTAGGCGCAGATCCAGCGGACCTTCTGTTTTGTAGGAAAATCCCCTGTCCGGATTGTCAATCTGCATGGACGAGACGCCTAAATCCGCCAGGACAAAATCAAACGGTCCTGCTTCTTTCGCTATTTCGTCAATCTTTGCAAAATTCAGCTGACGGATCGTTAAAATTTCCGGTCCGTAACCAAGTTTCTCTAGGCGTTCTCTAGTTTTCTTAAGTTCTATGGCATCCACATCCAGAGCATACATATGTCCTTTCGATTCCAGACATTTCATCATCTCCAGCGTGTGCCCTCCATAACCTAACGTTGCATCCAGACCGGTCTGTCCCGGTTTGATCTGGAGGAACTCAAGGATTTCTTTCACGCAGATAGAAATGTGCATGCCGGCAGGCGTACTGCCTTTTTGAATAATTTTTGCAACCGTGTCCGGATATTTTTCCGGGTGAAGTTCCTTATACTTTTCTTTATAATTTCTAGGATGGGTTCCGCTGTACCGGATACGTCTCTTGTGCTTCTGTTTTTCTTCCTGATTTTCCATGATTACCTCTTTCTCTTTTTGCATCCTATTCTTTTCTAATGTTATCATATTTCTTAAATCTAGGAAACACACATCAGAAGTGACTCTGGTTATATTTTTATCACGCCGGCATATAGTAAAAGAAAAAGGATTTTTTAAATGGCAGACAAAGGCAACTTAAAAATTCAAGTAAACTCTACCATTGGATATGTTCCGGTGCGGAATGCTACTATATCTATCTCCTATACCGGAGAATCCGATCAGGTTCTCGAGGAAGTAACCACTGATCAGAACGGACAGACCGAAGAGGTAGCGCTTGATGCTCCTCCGGTGGAATACAGTCTTTCCCCGAGTGAAAACCAGCCATACTCAGAATATAATCTGCATGTGACAGCACCCGGCTATGAGCCGGTAACGATCTCGGGAGCTCAGATTCTGGCAGATACAAACGGTCTTCAAAATGTTTCCATGGTTCCCTTGGAAACTGCAACTACAACACTTGATAATATAGTCATAGGCCCTCATACCCTCTGGGGGGATTATCCTCCTAAAATTGCAGAAGATGAGATCAAGCCAGTCAATGAATCCGGTGAGATCGTACTTAGCCGGGTAGTGATCCCTGAATTCGTCATTGTCCACGACGGAGCTATTACTGACCAGACCGCCCAAAACTATTATGTGCGCTATAAAGACTACATTAAAAATGTGGCTGCCTGTGAGGTTTACTCCACATGGCCTCGTTCGTCCCTGGAGGCCAACATTCTGGCGATCATGTCCTTTACTCTGAACAGAGTTTACACTGAGTGGTACAGAAACAAAGGACACGACTTTACGATTACTTCCTCCACCGCCTATGACCACAAATGGATCAATGGAAAGACAACATATGATTCCATCAACACCATTGTGGATGAAATCTTCGCCAGTTATCTGTCCCGGCCGAACGTGCGCCAGCCGATCCTGACACAATACTGTGACGGCAAACGGGTAAGCTGTCCGGAGTGGATGACACAATGGGGTTCTAAGTATCTGGGAGATCAAGGATATACTCCTATCGAAATTCTCAGATATTACTATGGAGAAAGTATGTATATCAATACCGCAGAGCAGATTTCAGGCATTCCTTCCTCCTGGCCGGGTTATGATCTGACCATAGGCTCCACCGGGGAAAAAGTCCGTCAGATGCAGGAACAATTAAACCGGATCGCAAAGGACTATCCTTCTATTCCTACGATACCGGTGGACGGTACATACGGACAGCAGACGGCCAATGCCGTGAGAGTATTCCAAAATGTATTCGGCCTTGGACAGACCGGAGTCGTAGATTATCCAACCTGGTATAAGATCAGCGAGATCTATGTGGCAGTGAGTCGGATCGCGGAACTTAATCCATAAGTTTTTCATCACTATTTCCGTCACGCTTTGAAATGCGTTCCTCCAATAGTGATAAAAAACGATCGCTGAATGGCTCCTTTTGTTTAAAGGATACTTATCCAGCAGAGATATCGTCCATTCATAAAGGCGGTGGGGTTCAATTCCCGCTGCCTTTTCCTTTGTATATCTGCAGTTCTAAAAAGTATCTGTCTTTTGGCTGTTTTCCGAAATAAAAATCTGTTTCTACCATTAATATATCTTCCGACAGGCCTTTTGTCTCTGCCTCTTCATCGATTCTGGTGACCTCAGACACGCTGCACTCATAAGTTCCCTCCGGCAGACAGAAGATTCCGGGATCTTTTACATCTGTCTGTTGTATTTTCAGGAAGATATAGGATTTGGTCTCTTCTCTTTTCCTATGATGTATAATGCCCTGCTGATAAAATACAGTCAGATTTAATCTCTGGGACAATGTATACAGCTTTGTTATTTCACTCATGTAGGCTTTATCATCCGTCTTCATCGGCCGCGGAAATGATCGGAAGGCTCTGCACTCTTTTATGAACAGTATATTCCTGGTGTTGATTTTTTCAGGTTCCATGACAGTGTTCAGCTTTTTGTTTTCAGACCAGATTGCTGCCTTTCTGGGTGCCAGCGGAGAGCTTGTCTCCCTAACTTCGGATTATCTCAGGTACTATATTTTATTCGGTATCTTCTTTTGCATGGCCATGGTGCTTGCAGCCTTTGTGAGGAATGACGGAAGCCCGAAACTCGGATTTGCCGGTATGGCGGCCGGTGCCCTCAGCAATGTGTTCCTCGACTGGCTGTTTATTTTTGTTTTTCACATGGGAATTCACGGAGCGGCCATCGCATCCGGCCTCGGACAGGTGATCTCCTGTATGATCATGCTGCCGCATTTTATCCACGGGAAAGGAAAACTGAAGCTAAAACTTCTTCCCCTGAAAAAATATTATATTTCAGAGATACTGAAACGGGGAATACCGGAACTGATCACACAGATGAGCCAGCCGATCACGATCTTCTGCTATAATCTGATCATCATACGTTACTTGGGAAATATCGGAGTTTCAGACGGCATACAGCCTTTGATCAGCCGTTCTGCAGGAGAGGGCAAGAAAGAATTGGAACAGTACTTCTTCAAAAAAGGCATTACTTTGAACTTTCTCCTTGCTTTCTTCCTCTATGCCGTATTGCTCTTGTTCGGAAAGCCGGTCATTCACATATTTAACCGGGAACCGGTTCTGGTTAAGCTTGCCGGCGAAAGCCTGTCTGTCTATGGAATTTCCTTTTTATTTGCGGCAGTCAATATGGTGTTTACTACTTACCATCTGGCGTCCAAAAGGACAGCCAAAGCCCTGGCAATCGCCTCACTGAGAAGCTTTATTGTAAATGTAGCATGTATCTTACTTCTGCCTGCTCTCTTTGGAAGACAGGCACTCTGGACCGGAATCATCGCCGCGGAATGCACGGTGACTGTTATTGCAGTCCTTATGCTGAAAAATCCGTCCAAATCTCAGACATGCAATGCAGCCACAGCAGAAAACTGACCCGGCAAAAGAACAAAGTGCAAACCTGCTTCATCACTTAGGCCCCCATTCTTTGAGGGGCTTGACAAATTTGCGTGACAAGGTCTTTCCTGAGAAATAAAAAATCCATGGTAATCAGATGAGATAACCTCAAATAATTCCATGGATTTTTAAATTCATTTATAAGATTCCGCCGATACTCAAGAATAATGGTGCGAATACTAAAGCTACGATCGTCATCAGCTTAATCAAAATGTTGATAGACGGTCCTGATGTATCTTTGAAAGGATCACCTACAGTGTCGCCGACAACGGCTGCTTTATGAGCGTCACTGCCTTTTCCGCCGTGGTTTCCTTCTTCGATATACTTCTTCGCATTATCCCAGGCTCCTCCGGCATTTGCCATGAAGATCGCCATCATAACACCAGATGCCAAAGATCCAACTAATAATCCGCCGAGAGCTTCCACTCCTAAAAGAACACCGATGATCAATGGGGCAATGATTGCCATAACACCCGGAAGAAGCATTTCTTTTAACGCTGCTGATGTGGAAATTTCAACACAGTTCTTGTAATCCGGCTTTCCTTTTCCTTCAAGGATTCCCGGAATCTCTTTGAACTGACGGCGTACTTCCACGATCATTTCGTTTGCTGTCTTACCTACAGACTGCATAGTAAACGCTGAGAATAAGAACGGAAGCATTCCGCCGATCAGCACACCTACGATTACTTTCGGGTCCAGACAGTTGATCGTTGTCAGGTCAACAGCCTGTGAATAAGCAGAGAACAGTGCCAATGCGGTTAATGCCGCAGAACCGATGGCAAATCCTTTTCCCATAGCCGCTGTTGTATTACCTACTGCGTCAAGCTTATCTGTGATCTTACGCACAGATTCATCTAACTCTGCCATCTCTGCAATACCGCCGGCATTATCGGCAATCGGTCCGTAAGCATCGACTGCTACCGTGATACCTGTTGTGGAAAGCATACCTACCGCTGCGAGAGCAATTCCATATAAACCTGCGAACTGATATGCCACAATAACCGCGATACTGATGAAGATGATCGGGAATGCTGTGGATTCCATTCCTACTGCAAGTCCTGAAATAATCGTTGTCGCAGATCCTGTCTCAGACTGATCAGCGATTTTCTTAACTGCGCCGTAGTCACTGGATGTGTAGAACTCAGTTAATTTACCGATAATATTACCAACCAAGACACCGCCAAGGATTGCCCAGAAAGTATCCAGGTTTCCGAAGAACTGACGGCTTAAGAAGAATGCCGCAATCAAAACGATTACACTTGAGAAGTATGTACCTCCGTCCAGTGCCCTGTGCGGATTCTGGCTCTTCGTATTTACTACGAAAATAACACCGAGAATAGATGCCGCAATTCCGATCGCTGCGAGTATCAGCGGGTAAACAGCCCCTTTTACGCTGAATGCCACAACACCGATGGTAATGGCAGATACGATAGATCCGACATATGATTCATATAAGTCGGCACCCATTCCTGCTACATCACCTACGTTGTCACCTACGTTGTCGGCGATAACTGCCGGGTTTCTCGGATCATCTTCCGGGATACCTGCTTCTACTTTACCTACAAGGTCAGCTCCGACGTCAGCGGCTTTTGTATAAATACCACCGCCCACACGGCCGAACAATGCCACAGAGGATGCTCCCAAACTGAATCCTGTCAGTACGCTGACATCTCCTGTCACCTTGTAAACCATAGTAACACCGAACAGTCCAAGACCTACCACAGTAAGTCCCATAACGGCACCGCCGGAAAACGCAATGGATAAAGCTTTGCTCATCCCGCCTGATCTTGCTGCCTCTGCAGTTCTTACGTTTGCTTTTGTTGCTGTATGCATTCCGATAAATCCTGCAAGAGCAGAAAAACATGCTCCCACTAAAAAGCATACTGCTGATACCCAGCTCTGGATTCCAAGGCCGATCAATACAAATACTACGATACAAAATAATATAAGCAGCTTGTATTCTGCCCTGAGAAATGCATGGGCTCCTTCGTTGATCGCTCCGGCAATTTCTTTCATCTGGTCATTTCCTTCATCCGCACCTTTTACTTTCGTCATCAGTGCAAATGCAACAACCAGAGATAAGATTCCGGCCGCAATCGCAATGTACATTTCCATTGTCCAATCTCCTTTCATTTCCTCATAATATATGAATTTGAGTTTATGACTTTTAGTCATGTTTTTATATTATACCAAAGTCATTTCAAGAATACAATATTACAATTAAAAAAAAGACTGGAAGAGAGGTTCCTCTTCCAGCCGTAACATTTATTTGATTTCCACAATCCATCCATGGGTATCTTCAATCCTGCCCAGCTGGATTCCACTCACAGTGTCATAGAGTTTATGGCTTAATTCACCGATTCCTCCGTCTTTTACCTGCATGATCTCATCTCCCCAGCGCAGTTTGCCCACCGGTGAGATAACGGCCGCAGTTCCTGTTCCCCAGACTTCTTCCAAGAGCCCTGCTTTGTGTGCTTCATAGATCTCATCTATGGAAATCCGCTTTTCTTCTACCTCATATCCCCACTCTTTGCAGAGCTCTATAACTGAGTCTCTGGTGATACCGGGCAGAATACTTCCGTTTAACTTCGGAGTCACTACCTTGCCGGCGATCTTGAAGAAGATATTCATAGCTCCTACTTCTTCAATATACTTTCTTTCCACTCCGTCCAGCCAGAGTACCTGGGAATATCCTTCATCATGTGCTTTCACCTGGGATAAAATGCTGGCCGCATAATTGCCCCCGGTCTTGGCTTCTCCGATACCTCCGCGTACAGCTCTTACGTAGTCATCTTCGATCCAGATGCTGACAGGGTCCAGTCCCTCCGGATAGTAAGGCCCTACCGGTGACAGAATGATAATAAACTGATAGTATCTGGAAGTCTTCAGGCCCAAAAACGGATCTGTTCCGATAATAAACGGACGGATGTATAAAGAATGGTCCGGCTCACTTGGAATCCAGTCCTTGTCCAGAGCAACTAACTGCTCAATCGCCTGGATGTAGTCTTCTTCCGGAATTTCCGGAATACACAGCCTGTCAGATGAACGGTTAGATCTCTTTGCATTCATGTCCGGGCGGAATAAATTCACATTTCCGTTTTCTGAATTATATGCCTTCAGCCCTTCAAAGACACCCTGTCCGTAATGAAAGATCGTTGCAGCCGGTGACAATGTGAGATCAGCATAGGGAACGATGCGCGGATCATACCATCCCTTTTCCTCATCATAGTCCATCACAAACATGTGATCTGTAAAAATGGTCCCAAACAGAAGCGGATCATCTTTTCCCGGTTTTTCTTTCGGGCACTGTGTCTTTTCAACTTTGATATCTAACATGTTATCTCTTCCTTCCTGTTATATGTAGTTTTTCATTAAGTTTTATTATGAAACTTTTTGAATCTTCTGTCAATCGTCATTCCGTTTCTGATACTTCAAAAATACATATTCAAGGTCAAAATAAGTCTGTTCTTCACTTTCCTTTACAATCTCCCATTCTTCCAGTGCGTCAAGATCCGGAAAATAGGTATCTGCATCATATGCATAGTCGAGTCTGGTGACATAAGCCGTATCACAGTAAGGAAGCATCATCCGGTATATACTCTCTCCCCCAATGATAAAGATGTCTTCATCCGCATATTTTTTAAGTTCTTCAAACAATTCTTCCTCGCTGTGGACCACAATGGCTCCCCGGCCGTCGTAATCCTGATCTGTCGTCATGACAATATTTGTCCTCTTTGGAAGAGGCATGCCGTTTGGAAAACTCTCTAATGTCTTCCTTCCCATCACCACGACTTTTCCTGTCGTAGTCTGCCGGAACATCTTCATGTCGTTTGGTATATGAACTAAAAGCTGGTTTTCCCTGCCGATTCCCCAGTTCTTGTCCGCATTCACAATCAAATTCATATTTCTCTCCTATATGGCAATGGGGATGTCCTTAATCTGCTCCCCTGCTTTGTAATCTTCTATCTTAAAGTCATCCACAGTAAACTCATAAAAGTCTTTCACATCGGGATTCATGGAAAACTTCGGCGCGTCATAAACCGGGCGCTTGATCAGTTCCTTTATGACCGGAATGTGCCGGTCATAGATATGTGCGTCAGCGATCACATGGACAAGCTCTCCCGGCTCCATGCCGCATACCTGTGCGAGCATATAGAGCAGAACCGAGTACTGGACTACGTTCCAGTTATTCGCCGCCAGAATGTCCTGAGATCTTTGATTGAGGATGCCGTTCAGAACAAGCTTTTCATGTCCCGGTTTTTTGGTCACGTTAAATGTCATGCTGTAAGCACATGGATAGAGATTCATTTTATGCAGGTCCTGATGAACGTAAATATTTGTCATGATCCTGCGGCTGTATGGATTGTTCTTTAAGTCGTAGATCACCCTGTCCACCTGATCCATCATACCTTCCGCATACTGATGCTTTACCCTCATCTGATAGCCGTATGCCTTACCGATCGAGCCGTCTTCGTCCGCCCATTCATCCCACACATGACTCTTTAAATCATGTATGTTATTTGACTTCCTCTGCCAGATCCAGAGCAGTTCGTCCACAGCAGACTTGACAAACGTCTTCCTCAGTGTCAGTGCCGGAAACTCCTTTGACAGATCATAACGGTTCACAACGCCAAACTGCTTGATCGTATAAGCTTGTGTGCCGTCCGGCCATTTGGGCCTGACTTTTTCTCCTTCTGTGCTGGTCCCGTTTTCTAAAATATCTCTGCACATATTGATGAACAGAGTATCTGCATAACTCATGATTTTTTTCCCTCTCTTTCCCGTCTGTCCAGTTCTTCTTTTATCTGTTCTTCTTCCTTCTCGCTGTTGATCGTCAGCATCTCGATCCTTCGCCGGAAGAATGCGATCTTCCGGTCAAAGATCCCCAGTTTATATAGATTATACACGAAGATGCCCAGGATCAGAGCCAAAAGCATGCCGCCGATGCCCGAAAGCTTTAAGCCGATATAAATCAAAAATAAAGTGGCAAGGGGTGAAATCCCCATACTGTCTCCCATCATTTTGGGCTGAAGCACCTGTTTGGTCACAAGACAGATCACGTAGATGATCAGCAGTATAATGGCTGTCTTAATGTCTCCTGTGAGGATCTTATAAAGTGCCCACGGGATGATCGCCGTCCCGGTCCCAAGGATCGGAAGCACATCCAGAATTGCGATCACAACTGCGAGGAAAAATGCATAGCTGATCCCCGCAACGATAAAGCCGATCCAGAGGATCGCAATGATAATGACCATGATCTTTACCTGGGCCCAGCAGTAACTTGCCAGAACTCCCAGTGTATTGTGGTAAAAGATACCGATCTTATGACGGACCATCTTTGGAACGTGCTTTTCATATCCCTGCACAATCTTATCCTTATCCACGATAAACAAATATGAGGCAAAGAACATAACCACCGTTCCGATAAATCCGCTGGTCATGCCTTTGGCCACATTGCCGGAATGCTCCATGCCGTAATTCCCGATGGCACTCACCGCCTTGTCCAGCACCTTGTCCGTGGAACCGAGCATCGTATCAAACTTTACCCCCATTCCGTACGGCAGAGAATCCAGCAGGTGCACCGCCTGTTCTTTAAGATTCATCAGCTGCGTCTGGACCGTCTCTCTTAAATCCGGAAGGTTGGCCGCAAATCCCACGATCTGGGCTGCCAGCTGGCTGAAAATAAATGAAATCAGTGCAATCAGGCCTGCGATCACCCCAATGATGATCAATGCCGAGCCGAATCTCTTTGGAAGACTGATTTTGTCTTCCAAAAATGCGATCACCGGATGGGCCAGCATCGCCACAATCCAGGCGGCCACAAAGGGCCATAAGAATCCGATGCACTTAGGCAGAAAAAAGATCAGAAGAAAGGCCCCTCCCGCGATCACTATAAGTTCCATGAATATTTCCAGATATATTTCCCAACGTCTCATCTTTCATCACCCCAGCTTTTTAATTATTTACATTATAAAGTAACGTTCTCCGGATGACAAGGTCACAGTCCCTCCGGATGTAAAATTCACACTTTCGACATAAATACATTCTGCCCTTTTTTATAATAGTAAACCCGGTCAGACAAGATCTCACCGTCATCCACCACGGTTCGGTTCACCTCTTTCACCAGTTCTGAAAGGGCCGCCGGATCACTTCCTTCCTTTTCAGGCACAAGCAGAACCTCATGGATACTGCTGGGAAGGATATAAAATCCACCTTTGATCTGATCGGAAAAACTGTCGAGTATCCCGTCATAGAGGACAGTTCCCGCACCATTAAGTCCTTCTTCGTTGGTCAGGACATATAGTTCTCCTCCTGCCTCCATCTGCGGAAATAACTGCTCCATAGGGCGGAGCAGCGGCGGAAAGACCCTCTTTGTATTTGCTTTTGCATCTTCCATGAGCTTATCCTTCGTGATGCCCCATAAGTCAAGATCCTGATTGCGGATCAGAGCACTGGCCATCCCATTCTTGTCGTGATGGGCAAACCACCGGTAAGTCACGGCCAAATCTTCGATTCTCTCACAGGGACAGTCCTTTAACTGTTCTTTGTTCTTCTCATAATTTACCAGACGGAAAAACAGAAGATCCCTCATATGGCTGTAATCCCTGTAAAGGGAAGTATCAATCGGACTGTCCGCCCTGCTGTCCTCATAGACCCCGCCTATCCTGCATAAGATCTCTCCCAGATCTGCTCCCTCCCGGTAATCCTCATAATAGGAGTCTAAATAAATGATAGGCTGGCAGACTTCTTCTCCTTTTCCGATACAGAGGCCGTTTAAACTGATGTTATTGTTCTTTGTCACCTGCCGGATGGAGGCCTGCTTTTCCTCCGGGTCCTTCACATACTCCAGTATGTGTTCTTCTACATAAGTTAAAAACTCTGGTCTGGTCAACATAACCGTCTCCTTCCTTGCTGAAACGGAAGTCTACGTCATACCCCACCTCGTATATTCCATAATTTAGAAATAATTACATTATTATCTTACCTCAAAGTTTTTAAAAAAGCAAGCAGTACCGGAAATTTTCCGTGACCTGCCTGCTTTATCCTATGGCCTTATTTGTTTTTTCAAAAACTCCGCCAGAGTCTGCATCTCATCATCTGTGCCGATCGTAATTCTTAAATAATTGTCAATTCTCGGCTTATTAAAATACCGGACATATATTTTCTCTCTCTTTGCCGCTTCAAATAATTCTTTGGCCGGAATAGATTCATGTGATGCAAAGACAAAATTTGCTTTAGAATCCGCAAAAGAAAATCCCATATTTCTCAGCTCTTCCTGAAACCATTCTCTAGTTTTTATAATCTTTTCTCTTGTCTTTTGGAAATAAGCTTCGTCCTCGATCGCCGCCCTTCCCATGACAATGGCCGGCTCGTTCATCGTGTAAGAATTAAAGGAATACTTCACATCGTTCATGGCCTTGACCAGTTCTTTATTTCCCATGGCATATCCTATCCTGAGCCCCGCGAGAGAGCGGGATTTAGAGTACGTCTGTACGACCAGCAGATTATCATACTCAGGAATCAGGCTTCTCGCGCTTTCACCTCCAAAGTCGATGTAAGCCTCGTCCACGATCACAAGAACGTCTCTGTTGTGATCTAAAATATCCCTGACTGTTTCTAATTCTAAAAGAGCCCCTGTCGGTGCATTGGGATTCGGAAAGATCACTCCCCCGTTTTCCCCGTAGTAATCCCCGGCACGTATGCCGAACTCGTCGTCCAAGGCTTTGGTCTCATAAGGTATCTGAAACAGGCCGGCCCAGACATCATAAAATGAATAGGTGATGTCCGGGAAAAACACCGGTCTTCCGGAATTAAAGAATGTCAGAAAAGCGATGGCCAAAACGTCATCTGAGCCGACTCCGACGAAGACTTCATCCCGATTCAGACCGTAATAGGAACTGATCGCTTCTGTGAGATCCGCCGCCGCCGGGTCCGGATACTTTCTCAGATTTTTAATATGATTCATTGCTTCTAAAACTTTCGGAGAAGGAGGATATGGATTCTCATTCGTATTCAGCTTGATCACACCGTCCTCTTTCGGCTGTTCTCCCGGAGTATACGGGACTACATTTCTTATATTATCTCTCCAAGATTTCATCTTATCTCTCCTTGTATTCATCGATCAGTTTCTGAAACAGAGGCAGCGCCTTCTCAATCCGTTCCGTAGGTACACAGTACGAAATCCGCACATAACCCTGACATCCGAAGCTGTCCCCCGGAACCATCAGCAGGTCATACTTCTTTGCCCGCTCACAAAATGCATTTGCGTCCGGTTCCAAAGCCTTGGGGAACAGATAAAAAGCACCTCCCGGCTCCACACACTCGTAGCCCATATCCGTCAAGGCGTTATAAAATAAGTCCTTGTTTGCCTGATATACGGAGAGATCCGCCGTGAGATCAACACAGTCGCCGACTACCTTCTGATACAGGGCAGGCACACTCACATAAGAAAGCAGCCTTCCCGCAGCAATAAATACAGCCAGAAGGTTCCCGTAATCTTCCGCCTCACACGGTGCGATGATATAGCCGATCCGTTCTCCGGGTATGGAAAGGGATTTGCTGAAAGAATAACAGACTAATGTGTTGTCATAATATTTCGGAACGTGGGGAAGCTTTATTCCGTCATAGACGATCTCCCTGTATGGCTCGTCAGATATGATATAAATGCTGTGGCCTGTCTCCTTCTGCTTCTTCGTGAGAAGCTCTGCAAGCCTCTGAATCGTGTGCTTGGAATAAACGGCTCCGGAAGGATTGTTCGGGGAATTGATCAGCACAGCCTTCGTGTGCATATTGATGGCAGACTTAAGCCTTTCAAAATCAATTTGGAATGTTTCAGTCTCAGCCGGTATAACGGTGAGCTTACACCCGGCTCCCTCAGCATATACCTGGTATTCGGGAAAATAAGGCGCAAAGGTGATGATCTCATCCTCCGGCCCGTCCACCAGGCTTTTAAAGCAGATGCCCACGGCAGCAGCAGCCCCTATGGTCATGAAAATATTATCCGCGCTGTAAGTTGTATCAAACCTGCGGTTTAGAGACGCCGCCACGGCATCCCTCACCTCAAATATTCCGGCGTTGCTTGTATATCCATGGACTGCCACCGGATCGCCGCCTTTTATGTACTCCATGGCTGTATCATCCACTTCCTTAGGGGCAGGCACCGATGGATTTCCTATGCTGAAATCAAATACATTTTCAGTTCCCACTTCTTTGGCCCTCTCCATGCCGAATTCAAAAATATCCCGGATCACGGAGTGCTGTTTCGATAACTCTAATACTTTTTTTGATAACATAAAACCCACTCTTTCTTTCGTATGTTCACAAAAAGGCAGTACGAATAATCAGCCGTACCGCCTTTGGTTTCAAACATTATTTAACCGATCACGTCGCTCATGTCATACATGCCGGCCGGTTTGCCCGCCAGGTAGATTGCCGCGCTGACTGCTCCTTTCCCAAAGATTGCTTTGGAGTAGGCCGTGTGATGAAATTCAATGACTTCATCCTGTCCGGCAAAGATCACATCGTGCTGTCCGACTATGGTCCCTCCGCGGACCGCCGAAATGCCGATCTCTTTTTTCGGACGCCTGATCCTTCTCTGGCTTCGGTCATAAACATACTCATACTCGTTGTGAAGCGCTTCATTGACAGCGTCTGCCAACGCAAGGGCAGTTCCTGACGGCGCGTCTACTTTCAGTTTATGGTGTTTCTCTACGATATCAATATCAAAATCCGCATCTGCCAGCACCTTTGCCGCCGTATTCACAAGCTTTAATAAAATATTGACTCCGAGGGACATGTTGGCAGACCTTAAAATTGCGGTCTTTTTGCTTGTCTCCTCGACTTTTTTTAACTGTTCTTCGCTCAGGCCCGTCGTACATAAGACAAGCGGTATCTGCTTTTCAGCCACATAGCTTAACAGACGGTCCGTGGCTTTGGAGGAGGAAAAATCAATGATTACATCGACGTCCACATTGCAGTCTTCCAAATTTTTAAATACCGGATATGGATTGTGTCCGTCGTCTTTAAAGTCTACTCCCGCCGCCATGACCGCACTTTCGGATTCTTCGATGATCTCGCTGATCACCTGTCCCATAGCACCATTACAGCCGTGCATCATTACTTTTATCATTTGTGCTGCTCCTTAAAGAATTCCTGCTTTTTTCATAGATTCAATGAGTTCCTGTGCGTGGCCTTCTTCCATCTCTGTAAGCGGCCTTCTCACTGCATTGGCTCCAAAGCCCAGCTCTGCCATAGCTCTTTTTACAGGGATCGGGTTCACTTCACAGAACAGTTTATGGATCACGTCCATATACTTCATCTGAAGCTCCTGGCTGCCCTTTACATCTCCGTTTAAGAACTTCATGACCATATCATGAGTCTCCTGCGGTGCGATGTTGGACAATACAGAGATCACACCCTTACCTCCAAGAGATAAGACCGGAAGGATCTGGTCGTCATTTCCGGAATACATGTCAAGTTCTCCGTCCGTCAGATAGAGGGCATCCGCAACCTGTGAAAGATTGCCGCTGGCTTCCTTCATACCCACAATATTCTCCACTGATTTGAAGATCTTTGCCGTCGTCTCAGGCTGAATGTTTACTCCGGTCCTTCCCGGGATATTATACATAATGATAGGAATGTTTACAGAATTACCTATACTCGTGTAATACTCGACCAAGCCTGCCTGTGTGGCTTTGTTATAGTATGGAGTTACAACTAAAAGCCCGTCGCTTCCGACTCTCTCCGACTCCTTGGCAAGATAAAGGGCTTCGTCTGTGCAATTAGCACCTGCCCCGGCAATGACCGGAACCCGTTTGTTGACGCATGAAACACATGCGGAAACGACCTCGATCTGCTCCTTGTGAGACATCGTGGATGCTTCCCCTGTGGTCCCGCAGATGATGATACTGTCGGTGCCGTGATCAATCTGATCGTCAATGACCCTTTCAAGCTGGTCATAGTCTACTGATAAGTCTTCTTTCATCGGCGTGATCAATGCAACGCCGGCTCCGGTAAATATAGCCATATACATTCCTCCTAATCTCTTATGTAACCTTATGATTCTTTAATTGCGTTAATGCAGTAGATGTCATCCACCCAGTCCTTCAAAGAATCAGGCAGCCTTCTTCCTGTCATGATGACTTCCAGTTCCTCGTCCCTTTCGGCGACCAAAGCCACCAGTTCCTCCTCAGAAAGAAGTCCAAGATCTAAAAGTCCGAGTACCTCATCAAGCACTAAGACATCGCACTGTCTGGTGTCAATGACCTTTTTTGTATAACAGAGGCCGTTGCCGATGAAATGCTCCTGCTCTTTCTTTTGTTCAGGCGTCAGATCCATATAGTGCTGTTCATACTTCTCAAAACTGAACAGCTGGATCTCTGGTTCCAGGCGTCTTATAAAGCTGATTTCCTCCGTGTCTTTTCCTTTCAGGAATTGAACAATAATGACTTGCTTCCCCTGTCCTGCTGCTTTGATGCAGTGGCCTAAGGCCGACGATGTCTTCCCTTTGCCCTGGCCGCAGTAAACTTCCACTCGTCCTTTCATCTTTTCACCTCAAAGAATCTTCCTTTAGTAATATCGCTTTATTATATCACCATTCCGGCAAAAAATCTATACATTATCGTACGAAGTACGTCCACCCGAAGGGTTTAAAATACGGTGTGCTCTGCGGTAATACCTAGTGAAATCCCCCGATTTTATGCTGACTTACCCGTATGTCCTGCAAAACAAAGGGTTTTACTCTTCTTCCGGGACCTTCATTTCCAGTTTATTCACAGACACTTCATATGCAGTCCTCTTTACAACTTCAAATTCACTGATCCGCTTCTGGTACTCACGGCTCTGAATCCTTCCCACAAGTTCAATCCTGGAGCCGATCTCAAGACTCCCCGCAAATCTGGCATTCCTTCCCCAGCAGATACAAGGGATATAATCGGATTTCCCGTAGGAGCGGTTCACAGCCAGCAAAATGTCGCAGATTTCTCTTCCGAGCGGCGTCATCCGGTAGACCGGCTGCTTGCAGATAAACCCGTCCAGCTGGATCTGATTCGGCTTCACGTCTTCCATAGAATCAAGGAACTCCAAATCCCTGACGAAGACGGACAAAATCAAATGATTATGGTTTTCTTCATGTTTGTTATACGACCGGAACTGTCCGAAAGCCCTGAGATATTTCCCCCGGCAGTCCTTTGTAACGTCCACTAAACGTTCGGAAATCATCAATGGTATTTCATCAGTCGCTTCGCTTAACCTGTTTACTAAAAGTTTGACCATATAAAAACCTTCGCCAAAAATCTCATGGCTGTATTCAAAGGTGGATATAATCTCGCCCGCTACCTCCACTTGATTATTATTGATTCCTTTTTCTGTCATACTTTTTCTCCCTTCTTGTATCAATTCGTGTACTATACAGAGTATTCTAAACTGACATCAATTAGAAGAAAAATCCTTCGACAAAATATTCGGAAGGTTTTGACATTATTGTTTCTTATACGCCTGTCTTTTTCTCATCGTAGGGTCCAGAATTTTTTTTCGGATTCTGATATTTTCCGGAGTGATCTCCAGGAGTTCATCGGTGTCGATAAACTCTAAGGCCTGCTCCAGGCTTAAAATTTTCGGCGGCGAAAGCTTTAAAGCATCGTCGGAACCCGATGCACGGGTATTGGTGAGCTTTTTCGTTCTGCACACGTTCACCTCAACGTCCTCGGCTTTTCCGTTCTGCCCGATGACCATGCCGCTGTAAACCTTCTCTCCGGCTCCCACGAACAGCGTTCCTCTCTCCTGGGCCGCAAATAATCCGTAGGTCACAGTCTCCCCTGTTTCATACGCGATCAGGGAACCCTGCTTGCGGTATTGAATATCTCCCTTATAAGGTCCATAACCGTCGAATACTGTATTTAAAATGCCGTTTCCCTTGGTATCTGTCAAAAATTCTCCCCGGTATCCGATCAAACCTCTGGACGGAATAGAGAATTCAAGCCTTGAATAACCGCCTTTGGCAGAACTCATACCCTGAAGTTCACCCTTTCTCTGGCTTAATTTATCGATGACGGCTCCGGTAAACTCTTCCGGCACGTCAACTACGGCGATCTCCATCGGTTCCAGCTTTTTGCCTTTCTCATCTTCCTTATAGAGGACTTCCGCTTTACTCACTGCAAACTCATAACCCTCACGGCGCATGTTCTCGATCAGAACGGATAAATGGAGCTCTCCACGGCCGGATACCTTATAACTGTCTGTGGTATCGCTTTCCTCTACCCTTAAACTGACATCCGTATTCAATTCACGGAACAGCCTGTCCCTTAAATGCCTGCTGGTGACAAACTTTCCTTCCTGTCCGGCCAAAGGACTGTCATTGACCATGAACTGCATAGCAATCGTAGGCTCTGAAATTTTCTGGAACGGGATCGCAGCCGGCTCATCCATGTCACAGATCGTATCCCCGATATGAATGTCTGAAATTCCGGAAATGGCAACAATAGAACCGATGCCTGCCTCTTTCACATCCACTTTGTTAAGACCCTCGAATTCATATAACTTGGTGATGCGGACCTTTTGCTGTTTCTCTTCTTCATGGGCATTTACAACCATATACTCCTGGTTTACCTTGATAGAACCATTGTCCACTTTGCCGACTCCGATCCTTCCCACATATTCATTGTAGTCAATGGTACTGATCAATACCTGAGTCGGTTTCTCCGGATCTCCCTCCGGCGCCTCAATGTGTTCAATGATAGTGTCGAACAGCGGCTTCATATCTTTCTTCTCATCGGAAAGATCGGCAACCGCATATCCGCCCTTTGCGGACGCGAAGACAAACGGACAGTCCAGCTGCTTGTCGTCTGCGTCCAGTTCCATCAGTAATTCCAGTACTTCATCCACCACTTCATCAGGCCTTGCTTCCGGACGGTCTACTTTATTGACACAAACGATCACGGACAAGTCCAATTCCAGCGCTTTTTTTAATACAAACTTTGTCTGTGGCATAGGGCCTTCAAAGGCGTCTACTACAAGAACCACTCCGTTTACCATCTTTAACACACGCTCTACTTCGCCGCCGAAGTCAGCATGTCCCGGAGTATCAATAATATTGATCTTTACATCGTTATAGCGCACGCCGGTATTCTTTGACAAAATCGTGATACCGCGTTCCCTCTCAATATCGTTAGAGTCCATGACTCTTTCTTCTACTTCCTGATTTTCACGGAAGATACCGCTCTGTTTTAATAACTCATCCACCAATGTGGTCTTTCCATGATCTACATGGGCAATAATCGCAATATTTCTAATATCTTCTCTTACCATCTTTTACTCACTTTCCTTTAAAAAACGCCAACTTTTGTAGTTTAGCACATTCGGATATAAGATTCAAATATTACTCTCATTGTTTCCCAATGTAATTCCCTCATTCATTCTTTATTTCGTTCCAAAAATACGGTCGCCGGCATCGCCGAGTCCCGGCAGAATGTATCCGTTTTCATTTAATCCCCTGTCTATCTCCCCACAGTAGATCTGAATGTCAGGATGTGCCTCCGACAGGCGTTTTACTCCTTCAGGCGCTGCTATGATGGAGACAAACTTTATCTGCTTTCCGCCCTTTTTTTTCACAAACTGAACCGCCGCATCCGCAGATCCTCCGGTTGCCAGCATGGGATCTACGATCAGGATCATGCGCTGGTCGATCCCTTCCGGCAGTTTGCAGTAATATTCTTTGGGTTCCAGAGTCTCTTCGTCTCTGTACATACCCACATGTCCTACTTTAGCAGACGGCACCAGGGACAGAATCCCTCCGGTCATGCCGAGTCCTGCCCTGAGGATCGGGACCAGAGCAAGCTTCTTTCCTTTAATAATCGGTGCCGTGGTTGTCTCCATCGGTGTCTTGATCTCGATTTCTTCCATCTCCAGATCCCTGAGCACCTCATAACCCATGAGCATAGAAATTTCTTCCACCAGTGCCCTGAATTCCTTGGTCTTGCACGTTTCATCCCTTAACTGGGAAATCTTATGTTTGATTAACGGATGGCTAAAAACGGTTACATTCTCATTCATGTTTCTTTCCTTTCTTTTTCTCCTGTGGTATCAATATGAAGCGGATAATCCCACTTCAACTTATAACAAAAGTTTATCACAAACCGGCAGTTAGAGAAATGCTTTCTATTCTATTCTTATTATGATATGATATTTTCCACACATAGTGTTACGAAAACGTTGAAAGTTTATAAAAAAGCATGACGAAAATAGTGGTAAAAAACTCATAATATGCCAAGAAAGGAACCTGATCTACATGAACCATTTTGAGTTGATAAACCGATTATATAAAGAACAGATTTTGCCAAAAGAAGATTTTATACGCCTGATCGAACACAGGACAGCAGAGGATGCCGAATATCTTGCATCCCTGGCCCGGAAAGAAGCTCAGAAAATATATGGCACCGGAGTTTTCCCAAGGGGGCTCATTGAATTTACCAACTACTGCAAAAATGACTGCTTATACTGCGGTATCCGCCGTTCCAACCCAAATGTCAGCCGTTACCGTTTGACTGAGGAGCAGATTCTCTCCGCATGTGAAAGCGGATATGAGCTTGGATACCGAAGTTTTGTCCTTCAGGGAGGTGAAGACCCTTATTTTCATGATGAGCGTATGGTCTCTATTGTCTCCGCCATGCGCAAATCCTATCCAGACTGCGCTATCACCCTGTCCCTTGGGGAACGCTCACCGGAAAGCTACCAGGCTCTCTTTGAGGCGGGAGCCAACCGTTATCTCCTGCGCCATGAGACAGCCACCGAGGAGCACTATCAAAAACTTCATCCCGAAACGATGTCACTGGCCCGCCGCAAGCAGTGCCTGTGGGATTTAAAAAAAGCCGGCTTTCATGTCGGTACCGGCTTTATGGTAGGTGCCCCCGGACAGACGGCTGCCCATCTGGCTGAAGATCTTCTGTTTATCAAAGAGCTGAATCCTAAAATGGTAGGGATCGGGCCGTTCATCCCTCATCACGATACACCGTTTAAGGACGAGCCGTCCGGCACAGCGGACCTCACAACTTATATGATCAGCATCCTGCGCCTGATGAATCACCATCTCCTGCTGCCTTCCACCACGGCACTTGGAACAATTGATCCGAAAGGCCGTGAAAAAGGAATCCTGGCCGGTGCAAATGTGGTTATGCCGAATCTCTCCCCGATTGATGTCAGGAAAGATTATGCTCTCTACGACAACAAGATCTGCACCGGAGATGAGGCCGCCGAATGCGTAGGCTGTCTCGGACGCAGGATGGAAAGCATCGGTTATCACCTGGAATTTAGCCGCGGAGATTACCGGGAATATTTATAAATCCTGTCTCCCCTTCCGTTCGGCAGTTTCTTGCCGAATTTCCTATGGTTCCCGCATGATATAATGATTTATTTCCTCTTGCTGTTAAAGTGCCGCAATTACTGTCACAGCGATGATTGCGCTCATCTGCAGATTCACATTGAAGGACCAGCTCTCTGTTCAATGGTGATAGAGATACTCGAAGGCCTGTTCGTCTCCGCATTTTGCCCTCTCTACATAAGGGCACAGCTTTTCATAAATATTATCTCTCTACATCCTACTACTCCTGTGTATTCTGCTTGTTACTATAAATTAATTATTCCCGAAACAAAATGCAAAAAACTGGAAATAGTTCTGCAAACATGGAGTTTCTTTTGTAGTGCCGTCTCTAACGGATTCTTAAAAAAGCCTGATAAACATCCACGGCCCCAAATCCCCATTCCCTGTTTGGATAATTTCGGTCCGGATCTCTCCTGGCTCCGCGGATCAGATAATTTTTCAGTCTCAGCGTGTTCATGATCAAGTCATTTTCTTTGACCTGACCCCACTCCAACAGCAGTGCCGCAAGACCCGCGACCACTGCCCCTGAAATACTGGCGCCCGTCTTCATCCCAAACCTGTTCCTTGGAAGGACTCCAATCACATTGACACCCGGCGCCGAAAAATCTGGCTGTATGGTCATGGTCCTGGGATATCCCCTTCCGCTTTCGATAAAAAAACTGTTATTGCTCTGATTATAAGTGGAAGGAGTAATGACTGGTGCCGCGTTTCCCGGTGCAGTCAGTGTATTATACGGTGTGGATTCCAAAAAATAAGTCTCATCAGTGATAAAATTCCGTATGGGAAGCCACATGTCAAACTCCCTGCTCCCTACATTTTCGTCTGTGACATGAACCTTCCATATTCCCTCTGCCGGGGCACGGAATCTCATGCGGATAAAAGGCGAACCAGTGGATATGTCAATGGTAAAATAATCTACAATGAGACTCGTCTGTTCCAGCAGAAATGTGATATTTCTTCTGCCCTTGTAGCCTCCTGATATTACACCGGTTCTCTGGCCGGAGGGCGATTCGACGTCCACAAAAAACTGGTTTGGCTGAAAGCCCCACAGTTCCGCCGTAAATCCATATTCCCCCGGTCCCACCTTTATTTCCACCACAACCTCTCCATCTGAGAGAGTACCCGCATAGTGATGTTTGGCCTGCCCTTCATTTCCCCCGGTCACAACGATCGCAATTCCCGGCTGGTATGCCAGGGCTGAAATCTGCCTGGCCAGCGGTGAAGTTCCGGTGTGGGAAGAAAGATTGGTCCCAAGTCCCAGATAGATCACAATCGGCATATTAAGTTCATCTGCCTTCTCCAGAACATAGCGGATCGCCAGCATGATATCTGGTTCTGCATATACTTCCTTTGAAGGGTCAATACAGTAATATTCTTTCAGGTAGCTTTTTGCCTGTTTCAGTTTTACCACCACCAGCTCGGACCCTGGTGCGATCCCTGAAAAATTCTCTTCCTGTACTTCATTTCCCGCGATCATGCCTGCAAGAAATGTCCCATGCCCCGACGTATCCTGGCTCGGAACAATCTCCAGGGGATCTTCTGCCTGCAACGCCTCATCAATCTGCTCTTTTGTATATTCTGTCCCATATCCATAAGGCATTGGAGGATCTTCTCCCTGTATCGTCTGATCCCACATATATTGAATCTTTGTAGTCTGATTTCCGAGCTGGAACACAGTATTGGTATAGTCGATCCCTGTATCTATGACTGCTGCCAGGACTCCCTGTCCCGTAAGATCCAGCCCCGACCGCTGCACCTGGGCCGCCCCGGTCTCCTCCAGAACCTGCATATCCATGAGGCCGTAGCACCTGGGAATTGCATTTCCCGAAAAATTGGAGACAGGGGAAGCAGCCGCCTGCTGTTCATCTACATAGACGATCGCATATTGAAAATTCACCTGAGTGATGCAGTCTGTGTGATAAAAGTCCCGAAGTTCATTCGGACTGGTCCTGAATTCGGAAATAAAATCGCGGTAATTTTCATTGACTGCCGCACCAATGCAAGCATCCGGCATAAAATTCTCCCTAAAAATAATCTTGCTTAATAGTTATGAAATGTCTATTGAAATTATGATTTTTTCTCTATGAGATGATTTTGTGCAGTTTCCACATAATACCGGCTGCTTTCCCTGATATGGCGGATTTCTACTTCTGTCACCGGACGGACCACCTTTGCGGGACGTCCGAACGCAAGACTTCCGTCCGGGATTACGGTTCCTTCCGTCACAAGGCTTCCCGCCCCAATAAAACAATGTGTGCCTATTTGGGCTCCGTTCATGATGATGCTTCCCATGCCGATCATTGTCTCATCCCCAATGGTACACCCGTGCAGAATCGTGTTGTGTCCTACCGTCACCCGCTCCCCTACGAGGACCGGATGTCCTTCCTCCACATGGACCGTGCAGTTTTCCTGAATGTTAGTCTGGTTTCCGATCTTTATTTGGCTTTCGTCGCCCCTGACCACAGAGGAGAACCAGACAGATACTCCGTCTCCCAATTCCACGTCTCCCAGCACTGCAGCCGTAGGTGCCTGATAATATGTCTTTTCCATAGCGTCTTCTCCTTAGATTCTTTCTGAAATTTCTCCTTTTCGGTATGCTGTCACGAGACAGCCCAGATCCTTAATGCTTTCCTTTATTCGTTTTCCGTTGTCCGTATCCCCGACCCGTTTCCTGCGGATCACCTTTTTCGACAGGACCGTATCTGAATGTATGTCTGTTTCTTCACGGATGACAAAATCCCTTGATTTAAACGGCTCATGGGCAACCAGTTTAATTCCGTAAGAATTAGAAACAAGAGTATAACCTGCAATTCCTGTTTTTTTCTGGTATGCCTTTGAGAAGCCTCCGTCAATGATAAACAGCTTTCCTTTGCATTTGATCGGACTTTCTCCGTCCTTGACAGCGACAGGCATATGGCCGTTGACGACATGTCCTTTCACGCCGTCGGCGTCAAATTCCTCCAGTATCTGATAGAGGACTGCCTCCTCCTCGATCAGCTGATAATAATAATCCTTTGTCTCCTTTTTCAAGACCGGATCATCCACAAAATAGCGCTCGAAGGTGGCCATCTTATCTTTCCCATACACCGGTGAATTTTCATTGGACCATATGTACCACATGATATCCTGGCCATATTTTTTCTTCGGCGAATTTTCCTGCTCAAAATATCCCTGGCGGGCGTGGTGTTCCAGCACATCGCAGAGGGCCTTCCCCGCATATTTCTTTCCGTTGATCTTCACCTGACGGAAACTTCCGTCTGCATTCAGCGGAACGCAGCCGTGGTAGAGAACCATGTCGTTATATGTAAGATACATGCTGCCTTTAGAAAAAAGAAACCGCACATGTTCCTGCAGATGAGCACAGTATTTGAACGAAGTGATCAGATGTTCCATCACATACTCTTCTTCTTTGGTCAGCCGGTACGGATCTTTTGGATCGATGGTTGGAAAATGAGTATCCTTTAACGGATATTTTTTTCCCCGGATGCAGATAGTGCCTTTTTCATAGTCGATTTTATCCAGAAGCAGACGCTCCTCCATGGCGAAATCCGGTCTTCTCCTGATCAGGCGTCCCTCCAGCTTAAATTGAATGACGGCAATGGCCTTGTGCATCTTTTTATTCAGGTCCAGCTCCCTGACATCCTCTTCCTGGACATCCCCCGAGATTGTAAACAGTTCACAGGGATCATCCTTGTAACAGTCCAGCGCAAACCTTGCCAGAGGGATGAGATTGATCCCGTATCCGTTTTCCAGGGTGTCGAGATTATTGTATCTGGCGCTGATCCTCACCACATTGGCAATACACGCCCCATGTCCGGACGCAGCCCCCATCCAGAGGATGTCGTGATTTCCCCACTGGATATCCAGAGAATGATAATCCATGAGACAGTCCATAATCCGGTGAGCTCCCGGTCCGCGGTCATAGATATCCCCGATCACATGGAGATGGTCGATGGTCAGCCGCTGGATCAGATGGCCCAGGGCCGCGATCAGTTCCCTGACCTGCCCGGTCTTTAAAATCGTCTCGATGATCTGGTCAAAATACTCGTCCTTGTCCAGCATTCCGTGTTCTGTGATCAATTCCTCCATGATGTACGCAAACACCGGAGGCATCGCTTTCCTCACTTTCGATCTCGTATACTTGCTTGCGGCCAGCTTTGCCATGAGAATCAGCCGGATCAGCGTGGTCCGGTACCAGGAATCCAGCTCTTCTTCGGACAAGTCTTCTTCCATCAGGTCCATCTTCTGCTCGGGATAATAGATGACAGATGCCAGATTCTTCTTCTCTTTGATGCTTAGAATATTGCCGAACTGGTCGTCGATCTTCCCCCTGATCGCCCCGGAACCGTTTCTCAGTATGTGGCTGAATTTCTCGTACTCCCCATGCAGATCGGAAACGAAGTGCTCTGTTCCTTTGGGAAGGTTTAAAATCGCCTGCAGATTAATAATTTCCGCAGAAGCCGCCGAAATATTCGGGTACTGCTTGGACAGTTCTTTCAAATACTTAAAATCATTCATACACAATCCTCCATAAAGCTATTATATCATCTCCTCAGCAAAAATATTAGGCAAAAAGCCAGATCATATGATCCGGCTTTTTTTCTGTTATTGTCCCCGCAGTTCGATCACCGGCGTACCGTGATTTAAGATATAATCCCTGTTGATGATCACTCTTCCGATCGTGTCATCCTTGGGAATCTCAAACATGATATCCAGCATAAATTTCTCTATGATCGCCCTTAATGCGCGGGCACCAGTCTTCTTTTCCAGCGCTTTTTCCGCGATTGCTTCCAGCGCACTTTCGTCAAATATCAGCTCAACTTCATCCAGCTCCAGAAGCTTCTGGTACTGTTTTAAGATTGCATTTTTCGGCTCTTTTAAGATCCTTACCAGCATATCTTTTGACAATCCTTCCAGCGTAAATACCATCGGAAGTCTCCCTAAAAATTCCGGTATCATTCCGTACTCCCGCAGATCATCCACAGTGACTCTGGACAGAATATTCTCGTCTTTGTCAAATTTATCTTTCAGGTCCGCATGGAAGCCGATGGATGTCTGCTTCATGAGACGCTTTTTGATGATTTCATCCAGATCGGGGAAGGCTCCCCCGCAGATGAACAGAATGTTCTTTGTATTAATGGTCGTCATGGGCACCATAGCATTTTTGCTTGTTGCACCTACCGGCACTTCTACCTCCGCGCCCTCTAAAAGTTTTAACAGCCCCTGCTGCACGGACTCTCCGCTGACGTCACGGCTGTTGGTGTTCTGTTTCTTTGCGATCTTATCAATCTCATCGATAAAAATAATACCGTGCTCTGCCTCATCCACGTCATTGTCTGCCGCCTGCAGAAGCTTAGAGAGTACGCTCTCCACATCGTCTCCGATATAGCCGGCCTCCGTCAGAGAAGTGGCATCCGTGATGGCAAGCGGTACCTGAAGAAGCCTCGCCAGAGTCTTTACCAGATACGTCTTTCCGGAACCGGTAGGCCCGACCATGAGCATGTTGGATTTGTCGATCTCGATCTCTTCCATGGTGTTGGTCACCACCCGCTTATAGTGATTATAGACCGCCACAGACATGACCTTTTTCGCATAGTCCTGTCCTATGACATATTCGTCCAGCATAGCCTTGATCTTATGCGGTGCCGGAATATCTCTTAAATTCAGTTCCTTTTTTTCTTTCTTTTTCTTCTTTTTATCTTTCTTCTTCACTGCCTGCGCAGGCGGTTCCTGCATATTTTCCATCAGACGGGATAAGTCCATATTGTTCATGTCCATGTGTGTGGCATCGATAAAGCCGAACTGTCCGTTTCCCATACTGTCCATAGTTCTCTGCATACAGTCTACGCAGATATGTATATCCTTGGGAAGCGTGATCATCTTTCCGGTAATCGATTCCGGCCTGCGGCACAGATAGCAGTAGCGCTCCACATCATGGGTTTCGTCTTTCTCCTCAGTAGTTTTTGCAGGCACTTCTTTTTCTTCTAATTCTGTTTCATTTATTTCTTCAGACATTATTTGTACCTCATTTCTTGTAGAAAATGTCATGCCAGCCGGTAAACATCCCGGATGGCTTTAAGTCCTTTTATCATATCTTCTTTCTGCATTTTCGTAAAGCCTAAAATATACTGCTCCTTTTGGGGATCTCCGTCTATATAATACATCGAAAGAGGATAAACCCTGACTCCCCGTTTCAGCAGTTCTTTTTCAAACCAATCTGTATCCTGAATATGAAAATCAACGCGCACATGAAGGCCTGCTCCGGCACCGTAAACTGTGATCCGGCTGTCAATTTCCTTCAGCTTTTGAATCAGAAGATCGTGCTTTTCTTTATAAACATTTCTCATCCGGTTTAAGTGCCGTTCAAAATGACCTTCCGACAAAAAAGAGGTGAGAACACTCTGGTCGATCCTGGATACCGCACAGGAGAAAATACCCGCTGTCTTTCTGTATGCAGGCACAAGGCTTTTGGGCAGCACCATATAACCGATCCGTATGGCAGGGGCGATCGCTTTAGAAAAAGTACCCATATATATTACCTTATCACTCTCGTCGATGCCCTGAAGGGCCGGGATCGGCTTTCCATAGTACCGGAACTCACTGTCGTAGTCATCCTCGATAATATACCGTTCTTCCTTTTCTCTGGCCCATTTGATCAGCCGGCTCCTTCTGCCGATCGGAAGAACCACACCGGTAGGATACTGACGGGCGGGCGTGACATAGGCGAGATCCGCACCGCTCTGCTCCAACTGCGAAACCCTCATGCCTTCCTCGTCCATGTCTACGGGAAGTACCTGAAATCCGAGTTCGCGGACCGTCTGATAGGCGTTTAGGTATGCCGGGTTTTCCATGGCCATGGTTCTGCCCTTACCCAGAGTCAGGCTCAGGAGAAACAGCAGGTTTTCAATCCCCGCTCCTAGGATAATCTGGCTGGTGCCCACGTGGACGCCTCTGGACTGCCTGAGGTAATACATAATAGCCCTCCTCAGTCCTAAATCCCCCTGATTTTCTCCTTTTTGGAACAGCTCACTGTTGTCGTTCATCATGACTTCTTTCAGAAGCCGTCTCCATACATTATAGGGGAACAGAGTCATGTCGACTCCTACGGGAGAAAAATCAAAAGGGATCGGATCTTCCTCCTGCACCGGATCTTCCTCCTCTGTCTCCACGGGAATATTTAAAGACGCCAGGTCTTCCACCTGGCAGATAAAATATCCGCGCTTGGGCTTTGCCTCAATATATCCTTCGGCTGTCAGCTGGCCGTAGGCCAGATCGATCGTATTCCGGCTCAGGTCCATATGCTTTGCCAGCCTCCTGGTGGACGGAAGCCTGGACCCGCAGGGCAGAGCCCCACTCCGTATTTCATCCCGGATATAAGTATAAATCTGCCTGTAAAGCGGTTCTTTTTTTGTGTGATCCAGTCCGATGGTAAGCATCTGTCCCTCCCCAGCAGTTTTTCTAGTAATTCTTTACAGTGATTTTTTGAATGACAATGTCTTTTTTAGGTTTGTTTTCGGCCTTTGCATCTGACACAGTCTGAGCCTCTGCAATCTTGTCCAGAACATCGTATCCGTCATACAGCTGTCCGAATACCGTGTAGTCTCCGGTCAGAGACGGGTATCCTCCCTGGTCTTTAAACAGATTCCTCTGCGATTTTGTAAGCTCTATCGGAGAAGAATCCAGCATTTCATCAGTGATTTCCCTGTTCTGCACTACAAAAAACTGGCTTCCGTTGGTGTCGGGTCCTGCATTTGCCATACAGAGAGCGCCTCTTACCGGGATCAGTTTGTCGGAAGTCTCATTCTTGAACTCTTTTCCCCAGATGCTCTGCCCGCCTTTTCCTGTTCCCGTCGGATCGCCTCCCTGGATCATGAAATCTTTGATGACCCTGTGAAAAATAATTCCGTCATAATATCCGTTGGATGCCAGAGTCAAAAAGTTCTTGACTGCAAGCGGGGAGTCTTTGAGGAAAAACTTAAACTTCATTGTTCCGTAACCCTTGACTTTCACAATGGCAACCGTCTCCCCTTTGGACGGTTCCCCGATCTGCACGGTCTTTTTGGCTCCGTTGATCCTGATCTCTTTATATTTGCTGAGTACCTTTGCCTCTGTGGATGTCTGGGCGGTGGTTTTTGCTTTCTCTGTTTTCTCCTGTTTTTTTCCGGTCTGGCATGCACAAAGCGCTAATGTGCAGAGGATCAGCCCCCCTGCGATCAGTTTCTTTTTCATGAATCTGTTCTCCTTTACTGTTCTGTGATTTTATCTGCCGGAAATACGATTCCGGTCTGCCGTCTGGCTTCGTCTATGATCTTCATTTCCATGACAGAAGCTTCCAGATATGGATGGTCTGTCTGCCCTGTCTCTATCAGTTCCACAAAGGTCTGTGCTTCGTAATTCATCGGGTTGGAACGGCTGTCACATTCAATGATCTCTTCGCTGCCGTCGTTGTAAAGAATCTTGATCTCTCTTGGATTCGGGCACTCTGACACGATCATGCAGCCCTTCTCTCCCTGGATCTGGGTCGGAAGCTTGGAATTGGTGATCTTTGAGTAAATGACTTCCGCCTGTTTATCCCCATAGGACGCGATGAGAGAGCCTGCCCCGTCCACACCGTTGTCCAGGAATATGGCATCTGCCAGTATTTTTTCCGGCATCCCGAATAAAACTGCAAGAAAATGCACGCAGTACACGCCGATGTCCATAATGGCTCCGTTGGAAAGCTCGGGCTTAAAAGCATTTTCAATAATTCCGTTTTTAAACTTGTCATATCGTGAAGAATACTGGCAGTACTGGATCGTGGCACGGCGCACGGTGCCGAGCTTAGGAAGATGTTCTTTCATTGCTTTAAATCCGGGTGTATGTACGGACTTCATGGCTTCCATAAATACGACCTGGTTTTCCTTTGCCGCCTGAATCATCAGTTCAAGCTCCGTTAAATTGGATGCCACAGGCTTTTCACATAACACGTGCTTTTTGTGGTTGAGCATCATCATCGTGTGCTTAAAATGACAGTAGGTAGGGCTTGCCACATAGACCGCATCGATCTCAGGGTCCTTTGCCAGTTCTTCATAATTATCATATACCTTATCGACCCCGTATTTGGCCGCAAATTCTTTCCCCTTTTCCATTGTCCTTGAATAGACCGCTGAAAGCTCGATCCCTTCGACCTCCCGGATGCCTTCCAAGAGCCAATCCGTGATAAAATTCGTTCCTATACATGCCAACCGTACCATAATTTCCTCCTTATACCTAAATGCAATTTAGCCTCTGGCACATCGGGGCAAAAATGCACCGACGGTACCGGAGGCTTTCAGGACCGGAAGATAAAATTCCTTCTAGTCCGCTGTTTCAAACTGACTGTTATAGAGGTTCGCATAGAAACCGCCTTTCGCAAGCAGTTCCTCGTGATTTCCCTGTTCTACGATATCCCCGTGGTTCATGACGAGGATCATATCAGCATCCTTGATCGTAGAAAGACGATGTGCGATGACAAAACTGGTCCTTCCTTCCATCAGATTATCCATGGCTTTCTGTATCCGCTCCTCCGTCCTTGTATCAACGGAACTGGTAGCTTCATCTAAGATCAGGATCTTAGGGTCGGCCAGGATCGCTCTCGCAATGGTCAGAAGCTGTTTCTGTCCCTGGGAAATGTTATTGCTCTCCTCATTTATTATCATATCATAACCTTTCGGCTGTGTCTCGATAAAATGATGGGCAAATGCAGCTCTTGCCGCTCCCTGGATCTCTTCTTCGCTGGCGTCTAACTTTCCGTACCGGATATTATCACGGACGGAAGCATTGTAAAGCCATGTATCCTGGAGAACCATTCCAAACATCTGCCGGATATCGCTTCTTTTAAAGTCTCTGACATCATAACCGTCGATCTTGATCGATCCGCCGCTGACATCATAAAATCTCATCAAAAGTTTGATCATCGTCGTTTTTCCTGCGCCTGTCGGCCCGACGATAGCGATCTTCTGTCCTTCTTTGACTTCCACGGAGAAATCGTTAATGACCCTCTGTTTTTCATTGTACCCGAAGGATACATGTTCAAAGGTCACATTTCCGTCCAGCGAAGACACATCCACAGGATTCTCCTTTACTTCTTCTTCCTCCTCTTCTTCGAGGAATTCAAAGACACGCTCTGCGGAGGCCGCGGTCGTCTGCATCATATTGCCGACCTGGGCCAGCTGGGTGATCGGCTGGGTAAAGTTTCTTACATACTGGATAAATGACTGGATCTGCCCTACCTCAATGGTATTCTTGATTGCCAGAAAGCCTCCCAGGATCGCAACGACAACATAGCCAAGGTTTCCCACAAACTGCATCAGTGGCATCATTGCCCCGGAGAAGAACTGAGATCTCCATGCTGAATTATATAATTTTTCATTTACTTTTTCAAACTCTTCCACAACACTCTTTTCTTTATTGAATACTTTTACGATGTTGTGGCCGCTGTAAATTTCCTCTACCTGGCCGTTGACTTCCCCAAGCAATGCCTGCTGCGCCTGGAAATAAGGCTGGGATTTTTTCATGATTGCCCCGATCATCAGGAAGGAAACCGGAAGGATCACGACCACAGCGACCGTCATCGGAACACTGATCCTGATCATCATAACGAACACACCGATAATGGTAGCCACAGAAGTAATGATCTGTGTCATACTCTGATTCAGACTCTGTCCCAGAGTATCCACATCGTTGGTGATCCTTGAGAGCACTTCACCAAACGTTCTGCTCTCAAAATATTCCATCGGCATCCTGTGGATCTTTTCAGAAATATCTTTTCTCATCTGGTATGTGGTGTTGTTGGACACGTGGGTCATAATCAGTCCCTGGAGGAATGAAAATGCCGCAGATGTCAGGTACAGTCCGAGAAGCGTCAGCAATATGCCCCGTATCTTGGAAAAATCAATACCGCCGGTTCCCTGGACTTTTTTTACCAGTCCGTTAAAAATTTCAGTTGTGGCATTTCCCAGTATGGTTGGGCCTACAATGTTGAATACCGTACTGGCAATGGCAAACAAAATAACAAAAGCGATGGCGCCGTAATATCGTCTCATGTATTTTAAAAGCTTTTTGATGGTTCCTTTGAAATCTTTTGCCTTTTCTCCGCCCTGCATCGGGCCGTGACCCATTCTCCTGACTGGTCTTCTGTTCTGATTACTCATGTTCTGCCGCCTCCCCTCTAGCTTTTGCAAAATCGTCCTCAGATAACTGGGATTTTGCAATCTGTAAGTAGACCGGACATGACTCCAGCAGTTCTTCATGAGTTCCTGTGCCCACGACACGGCCCTCATCTAAGACAACGATCTGGTCTGCGTGCAGTATTGTACTGATCCTCTGCGCAACGATCAGGGTCGTGCTTCCCTTTGTCTCTCTGGCCAGTGCCTGCCGAAGTGTCACATCCGTCTTATAATCAAGTGCGGAAAAGCTGTCGTCAAAAATGTAGATCTCCGGGTCCTTGGCGACCGCCCTGGCGATGGACAGCCTCTGTTTCTGTCCTCCGGATACGTTGGAGCCTCCCTGGGCGACCGGAGAATCATATGCCTCTTTCTTTTCTTCGATGAAATCTGCAGCCTGTGCAATCCTTGCCGCTTTCTTCACCTCTTCTTCGGATGCATCCTCTTTTCCGTAACGCAGGTTCGAGTCGATGGTTCCGGAAAACAGGACACCCTTCTGGGGTACATAGCCCAATTTATCTCTTAATTCCGACTGTTTTACCTCCCGGATATCCACTCCGTCAACAAAAATGCTCCCCTCCGTCACATCAAAAAACCTTGGGATCAGATTGATCAGCGTAGACTTTCCGCTTCCTGTGCTTCCGATAAACGCCGTAGTCTTTCCCGAAGGCGCCGTAAAACTGATGTCGTGGAGCATATCCTCTCCTGCATCAGGATATCGGAAAGAAACATGCCTGAATTCCACTTCTCCCTTTTTCTCATTCAGAAATTTTTTCGGCTGTTTTGGATCTTTGATCATGATCTCCATGTCTAAAATTTCATTGACACGCTCTGCTGCCACCTGGGCTCTCGGCATCATAATGGATACCATGGATATGAAAAGGAATGACATGATGATCTGCATCGCATACTGGATGAATGCCATCAGATCTCCCACCTGCATCCTTCCCAGGTCAATGTTGTCTGCTCCAACATAGACGATCAGGACTGTCATGGCATTCATAATCAGCATCATGAGCGGCATCATAAAAGTCATCGCCCTGTTGACAAACAGGTTGGTCTTCATCAGGTTCTTATTGGCCGTATCAAACCGTTCTTTTTCGTGCTTTTCGGTGCTGAATGCACGGATGACAGGAAGTCCGGTCAGGATTTCCCTGGATACAAGATTCAGCCGGTCGATCAGCTTCTGCAAAACCTTAAATTTTGGCATGGCCACTGTAAACAGGACTAAAATTACGGTCATGATCGCCACGACTCCGATGGCAATGGTCCATGTCATGTCCACATTGGTCTTCAGTACTTTATAGATGCCTCCAAGCCCCATCAGCGGTGCAAATACAACGATCCGGAACATCATGGTCACAAACATCTGGATCTGCTGGATATCATTCGTGCTCCTGGTGATCAGGGACGCCGTGGAAAACTTATCAAACTCTGAGTTCGTAAAATCCATGACTTTTTTAAAAATATGGTCACGGAGAATCCTGCTCAGTCTGGCTGCCAGTTTTGCAGACAAAAGCACGACGGTTACGGACACAGCCATAGCCAGCAGCGCAAGCCCCACCATAATGGCTCCGGTCCTTAACATATAGTTGGTCTGTATCTGGTCTAAATCAAGTCCCATGGCCTTATATTCAGCTTTTACAAAAGAGATCGCGGCCTGGCTGATGATGCTTTCCGGCATGTCGTCAATGCTCTTTCCCTTGAATTTCTGCGCCATCCTGGCATTTTCTTTGGTCTGGCCGCTTTGCTCCATCATTTTCATTTCCAGCATCAGCATCGGTTTTGACAGGATTATGTCTAAGTCCTCCCTCTCCTTTTTACTGATGTCTTTTCTCACATAGAGACGGCCTTTTTTATAAGAACTATAATCTGAGTCTTTCACCTGTTTTCTCGAATATAATTCATAGGCATCCTTCACTTTCTCTGCATCCTTTGGCTTCATCATTCCCATGAGTGCCTTCATGGACTCTTCCCGGACGGCATCCGGCACTGCGTCCTCAATTCCGCCCTGCTGGATTCCCACATTGACGATATTGGACGTATACGTCGGGATCGTCAGTTCACAGCTGACCTGCACACACAAAAGCAAAACAATACATGCGATCGGGATATATGCTTTTTTCAGATATCGGAATATTTTCAGCATGATGTCTCCTTTCTACGATTATTCCTTACATTTACAAGTTTCTATTTCCAAATCAACTAATTTATCAAGCCCCTCATAAAACTTTGTGAGCAGCCGGAACAGTTCTTCTTTTTCCTCTTCCGTGAAGGTCTTCATGACCTGATTTTTGATTTCGACGGTGGCTTCGGAAATTTTCTCATAGATCTGCCGGCCGTGCTCCGTGAGATACACGAGGCTCCTCCTCTGATCTTCCGGATCCTGCTTCCTGATGACAAACTTTCTTTTTTCAAGCCTGCGGATCATGACATTGATCGTTGAAGGCTTAATGCCCAATTTATCTGCAATTTCCTTCTGAGTCACTCCTTCTTTCTTGTAAAGGCCGGTGATCAGCGGCATCTGCCCCGGATGCAGACCTGCCTCTTTTAAATAGGCAAATCCGATTGCAAAATTCTTATGGTTGATCTTCAGAAGCAGGTGATAAATGCCGTCATCTTCATACATGATGACTCCTTTCTAAAACTTTGAAAAAATACATTAGTTGTCTAATCATTAGTTGACTAATAGTTATCATAGCACAGTGCAAATGGAAATACAAGAAAAGAATTATGAATATTTAGTAACGTTTTTTGGCCCGAAAATCATTCTGAAAAAGGTCCTGATCTCTCTCCAGGCCTCTTTGCTTTCCGGCAGCATTCCCATCGCCAGTTGAAACACATGGAACATGTCGGGATAGACACTGTATCTCACCGAAACACCGCTTTCCTTCGCCTTTCTTGCCGCTCTCAGTGTATCGTCCAGCAAAACTTCCCTGCCGCCTGCCTGAAACAGCATCGGAGGAAATCCATGATAATCTCCGAACAGCGGAGAAATATATGGATTGTTTACATCCTCACTTCCCGGATACAGAGAATCATAAAGCATCGTGACCTTTGATCTGCCGAACAGCGGATCTCTCCCGTAGTTATACTTAAGACTTTCTCCGCTCAGCGTCAAATCCGTCCACGGTGACATCAAAATAAAACCTGCCGGCATGGAAATTCCATGATCCTTCAGATATAATCCGAGAGCCAGCGCAAGTCCTCCCCCCGCCGAGTCGCCTGCAACCACAATCTTTTCCGGCAAAAACCCCTTCTCCTCTGTCAGCCATCGGTAGGATGAGACAGCGTCTTTAAGCGCCGCAGGAAACGGATGTTCCGGCACAACCCGGTAATCCGGTGACAGGACACTTCCTCCCCCGCTGCAAATGGAGTACTGAAGGGCTGCTCTTCGGTATGCGTTTCTAAGAGTCCCGATATATCCGCCGCCGTGAAGCTGCAGAACTGCCAGGTCATTTTTATCCTGATCCGGAAATAAAAATTCCATTTGAAAATTCTCATGTGCCCGTTTCTCGTTTGTATATCCTTTCGGACACTTCCACCGATATTCCTTCGGATTCTGGTGTCCCATGCCGGTGGCATACGTCCTTCCTCTGGGTGTCGCTGTAAATCCTCTGATGCATTGAACGGCCATCTGTCCGCGCAAACTTGCTCGTTTCATAGTATGCTCCTTCTCTGATTAAGTGTGAAATCTTCTGGCCAGTTCATTTTTCCCCTGCTTGTTTCCCGCCGCTAAAATAACAAATACCGTCAGCACTGAAATTCCGCAGGAGATCCATGCGATCAGCGGCTGTTCAAAGAGTCCGAACAGGTACATGATAACCGGTACCACACTCAAGACCGCTATAAAGATCAAGTACATCAGATAACTGTACCATGTCTTTCTGTTTACTAACACCAGCACTATCACTGCCAGGTCTGCCGTTAGGATCAGCCCCGGTATGACATAAGCCGCAGACCATCCTTCATATCCGATGACATAGTCAATGACAGATACCAGGATTCCTCCGCCGATTACCTCAACAACAATTTTTGCAGCCAGATTTCTCCTGTGTACAATCGAATAGGATACAGTCACCATCAGATATAAAATACTTGCAAGGACGATTGCCGACCAAAGGAATCCATTATATGTAATATAATTGATGATTCCCATAAGAACTGCAATCATACCAAGCAGAATAAAAAAAATATTTTTAATCCCGTAAAGCCTCTCTCTTTCTTCTTCCGGATCAGGGTACATTCTCTCCGGCTGAAAGGGTTTTCCGTCGTCAATCAGTACCCTGTTGCAGAGCGGGCACGTCACTGTCTCATCCAGGACTTCCACCTGGCAATTCTTACACCTTTTCATTGATTACCCCATTGCTTTCTATGGCTACTTTGATTCCTTCCTTCGCCAGATTTCTGAAAAAAGCTTTCTGCAGATAGCTTTCCTGGAATACCGACGTAAATGTGATGACCGCCTGGTCTTTATAACTCAGCATGGCACATTTCATCTCCTGTGTCTTGAAGACACCCATCATCACATGAAATTTCTCGATCTCATCCTCATATCCGGGAAGCACTTTGATCTGTCCCAGGTTGGACAGCGTAGTAGTCGCTGACTTGCTGGAACGCCTGAACTTATAACTTAGTCCAAGGTTTTTCGCAGCCAGCGGCAGAATCCGTATAAATGGGTTCTTCTCTGCTGAAACATTATAGGACAGCACCTCCTCGATCTTTTCCTTTTTAATCTTTTCGTCCATCTGCCGGCTGACTTCAGAAAGGACCTCCTGAAACGTATGGTCCTCCCCCCTGGATAAAAATTCTATCAACGTCACCGCATAAAAGTTGCTGGTCGTACTGGAGTCAAAAAAAGCCCTTAAATTGATCGGCAGATTAATCCCGATAGGATTTTTATCCTGCTGCCTGTTCATGTATTCTTCATATATACTGTATATTAATACGGCGGTCAGATATTTAGTGACACTGACCCCACAGCTCCTGCAGGTTTTCTTCAGATCCGCAATACTGACATAACCGTGTATGACGCTGATGGCGCCTCCGTAAATCCTTCTTCCTTTCATCTGATAAGCTTTTTGCGTGCTGTAACCCTTTCCCTTTTTCTTTCTGTAATGCTTAAAGTAACTGTCTTCCTGATCCAAAATACATTCTTCGCTCGGAGAATATTTTTTCATCTCTCCTTTGGACTCGTTCCTGAGCAGATCAATATAGCGGTAAGTGAGCTCCTTTAAAAACGTGATGGCTCCCATGCCGTCTGAGACAGCGTGGAATACTTCCAGATTGATCTTCCTTCTGTAATAGGAAACACGGAACAGAAACTTCCTCCTTCCATGGGGATCGATATACCGACAAGGATACTCGGTCTCATCCTCCACCTGGGGCCGGTTCTTATTTTCTTCAAAATAAAACCAGAAAAATCCCCTTCGAAGCCGCACCCGGAACACGTCAAACCACGGAAGGACATCTTCCAGCGCTCTCTGGAGCAGTTCCGGACGTACTTCCTCTTTCAAAGTGGCTGAGATACGGTAAACATGGCTGATCTCCCTGTTTGCGATCACCGGAAAAAGCTGGGCCGTATTGTCAAGCTTCCTCCATGTAATATGATCTTCTCTCTTTTTCATAATTCTTACCTTCCCAAAAAGCAAAATTAAAAGAAATTTCTATCTATAAACAAAAAGCTGCCAAACTTAATTGACAACTTTTCGGGTGTTATAAACAGTTTTACAGCACAGTCGGAGGACAGCATCTTTTGTTGAGAAGATACCACCTCCAGAAGACATTATGACCATTTTCTACATGATTGGAGTGAGGCATTCTAAGAGCTGAACGGAAATCATGTGGAAAATGTCACGCATTTCTTCCGCAGCACTTTTTGTATTTCTTGCCGCTGCCGCAAGGACACGGATCATTTCTTCCGATCTTCTCGCCTTTTACAACTGTCGTGGATGATTTCTGTTCTTTATATAACTCTTTTCTTCTCTCTTCTGACAGAATATCATTCCACTGTTCCAGCTCATACAGCCATTCTGCACGGCATGCAACCATGTTGTAGTATAATTTTTCAAAGTCGATATCTAAAGTTACTTCTGTATCTTCCTCCATCTCCTCGATCGGATTCGGAGTTTTCAGACTGTCATTGATCCCATCCAGAAAACCTACAAAAAACTGAAGTTCAGTCTCGTATTTTTCTGCCAGCTCTTTGACGGTTCCTTTTTCTACAAAGTCTTTATCTGATAATAACTTTTCGTAAATCTCTTTTTCGATTCCAAAATAGGAAAGCCAAAACTGCTGTCCTTCCTGTGTACGGTCGTCAAATTTATACGCATAGTCGCGCCATTCCTGAAGTAATCCCATGATTTATCCATCCTTTTACTGATTTTATTGCTTTCGTGATACTTAAGATACTATAACAAATTTAAAATATTTTTTCAATCTGTGTATAAAAATAATTACAGGGGACATACTCTTAATGTCTAATCAATAGATTAGAATACTTATCCTCCCCTTTACGTGCAGGAGGCCTTGAGTTTCAGGGTCTTCTGCATGTTTTTTATTTAATTGAGGGGCCGTGGAGCTGAAATAGACTTGCCCACTTTGTTCTCTGCTAAAACAGATTTCGTACAATCAATTCCCTATTCCGCAATTCGTATTTTTCCTCTATAAGTAAGTTATAAAAAAATCGTTCCAGATATTTAAATTCTATTCAAATCCCTTTTGGATAGTTTGCATAGTTAGAACGCACAAGAGCGTTTCTGAAATATTGAGCATGTTTCTGAAACATATCGTTATTGACTGGAAAACCAATACTGTTTAAATATCGTTCGATAAATACCGCAGTAGTTCTCGTATTTCCTTCTCTAAACGGGTGAGCAACATTCATTTCTACATATTTTTCAACAATTTTATCGAAAGTTGGTTGTGGCATTTTATTAACACTCTGCAATGCTGCTTCCAGATTATTGAAAAATCCCGAATCAAACATCTGAACTGCATTCTTTTTACTAATTAATTCTTCTGTTTTGTAATTCTTCCGTAATGCAAATCCCAAGATTTGTATGCCTCTCGATCGAATTCATACCATCCTCAATATATGCCCATGTTTCTTTATATTCGCCCTCAACAGAAAAATCCGATTCACAGATAAACTTGACAAATCCTTCCAGATTTTTTCTATATCTTATAGCAAACGCATATGCATCATCTTCCTTGTCCTCATCTGTACTGTTTCTCTTATTATGTAATACATGATCTAAATTACAAGACATATAATACACTTTATAAGGAATCCTCCAGATTTGTCCTGTGCTCGTGAGACGATACAAATTTTCCTGTTTCTGCTGATTACGTCTGATAATTGCCTGTCGATTCAATGTGTGAATTCCATCAGATTCATACAAAATCTCATTACAATCCTGTTCTTCCAATATTCGATCCTCAGGAATATACGCACCATCTGTATCAACAATATGAATGATTTGTTTAAAGTCTTTTGCTGTATAATGATGCGATTTTGCATAACCACGCACCTCATTTCCTATTTTGGAAATAATATTTTGTGAAGTTACTCCTGTTCTGGTAGTAATATCACCGTGCATGATATAAACATACACCGAATCTTTATCATATACTTGATTCAACATGACACCCAGAGCAGCATTGTCTGAAGGACCTTCTACAATGACAAGTACAATTTTCTTACGAGCCAAATACTTCACCCGCCTCTCTGAACGCTAAAGCTATCTCATAATTATTGGTCGGATTATAAACCGGCTCATTCTGTTCACCTAAAACAATATCTCGATAATAGAAATCCCGGAGATTATTGTTTCCTTTCACATTTGTCATACGAATGTAACGATTATCCGGATTTGTTGTTGTAAAAGCAATAAATCCCTTATCAATCGTTTCCAACGGCCTAAGATTATGAGATGTAAAGATCAACTGCCCTTTTCCTCTTTCGGATATAATATTGAGAAGTTCGCCTAATAAATATTCAAAAATTCCGGCATCCATTTCATCAATAGCAACTGTAATAGATGGATTGTTATATACAACAATTAACAACTGTAAAATCGAAACAATTTTTTTAATTCCTTCTGACTCATATTGAAAAGGAATTGCTTTATTATTTTTTAAAGACATCAATTGAATAAGCCTTCCAATCTTACCATCCTTCGAAACCATCGGTCCCAAATCAACAATATCAATTGTTAGGCCCGGAATGATTTCTTCTAAAACAATGTTCATATTAGAAATAATTTTTTTCACCAGTTCCATTGCATCCTCCGGAATTGGAGCTGCCACATTCAGGGGCAGCATTAAATTTCCAACAGTTTCTGAATTTTTTTCTTTATACTTAAATGCCAACGGCAAGGCATTCATGCTAATCAATCCCGAATTTTCCGTGTCAATAACAAAAAGTTCTCTGTTTCCAAATGTGTATAATCCTTCAATTAATGACATATATTTTTCATTCTTACAGTTTTTCCTAAAGGCATTTATCATTTCTCGTGAAAAAACGAATGTTCTTCCCTGCGTCTGAACAAGACGTTTCGTTACAAGCAATTCTGTAATATCATTTGTTACTTCACCTAAAAGTTCATTAAATTTCGACTTTGGCACAAACACTCCTGAAGTTCTTGTATCAACAAGTGGCCCCTTACGGACTTTTTCATCCTTTGAAGTGTATGCGAAGCTTAATACTTCATCATATATTTGTGTTTTATATTCCAGATCAGCATTTACGCCTTCTTCATTAGAATGTGTATCATCTATCATTTTCTTTAATGAAAATTGATACCAAATGTCATAACTGACTTCATCCCTTTGCATTTTAAATTGAAATTTTAAAGTAGCATGGTCTTCGTCAACATGAACATAATCCGCATATTTTTCCGGAATAGCCTTTCCACATAATGCAAATTTAAGCACTTGTAATGCATCAACTAACGCAGTTTTCCCTGAACCATTTTGTCCATACACCCCCACAATACTTGCACGATAATTTTTTTTGCGATTTGTAAGATCAAGGGTTCCGTACTTTACATTTTTAAAATTCTCTATAGTTATATTTTCTATCCTGACAAAACGTCCGCCCATAACAACCTCCATGCCCCTATATAATTCATATTTCTGTATTATTTCTATTGATGCTCCTATTATATCATTCCCTTATTTATAATTCAATATTCAATCTCATATTCTATACTTTTTGTTCCGCTTTTGTCCTTCGATTTTCTTGTCGTATTTATTAGAAAAACGCGGGCTCCACAATCAAATGAAATCCGCCAAAAATTTACGTATATACTATTTCATTCAACACAATCCCCTCCTGTGCCTCTTCATTCACATCTGCAAGATAAGCCCAGAGCCAACAGTTCAGTACCAGACCGTTAAACAATATCGGATTGCTATTTTTCAAAAATCACTGTCAACAGTCTGTGATCCGCTACACTTGGCGGAGATACATGCCATGCCCGGCGCACATAGAAAAGGAACACCCTTTTTTATAGGTATTCCTGAATTTTATATGTTATTTAATTTTATTATGGAGTGATACAAAGTAATTTGTTGCTGTTTATGCCACTTTTCCTTGGTGTCCCAATGTTACCTTTCCATCTCCAAATGCATGTACCTGCCAGATAGCAGAGGTAAATCTTGCTATATGACTCACTAATTCAAATTCATCACAGGCAAGATAATTAAAATGTCTTTCCTCTTCAAAATCATATTGGAATGTATCTTCAATCATAAAAAATTAGCATGCTTTACAGTCTCTCCATTCAAAATCGGCTCTGCTTTAGAAATATTATATGATCTGATCTCTCCCGCAATATCATAAATCCCCCGAAACAAGTATTTATGAATTGACTTCAGCACAGCCGGACTGAAAGTGAAAGAATCATCCTTCAATAGTTGTACAATACGGTTTGATACTAAGTCACATTCCATTCTTCGACTTATCCGGTCATCTTCCGTCATATTTTCGTAATGAGAATACAAAAGCTTTTCAACAGACTCATTCGATAATTTACCGTATATATTTTCCTTGGACAATTCTATCAGATAGTCTGATACCTCCAGATAATCCACTTCCTGTAATCCAATCGCAGTCTTCCAATATTCTTCATTCTTTCACCGCCTTTGTAGAGAGACTATCATAAGAGCTTAATGAAAAGATTGATGTTTCGCAGCCTACCATGTCCCATCATATGAAAATTTTGTGTGATTCCGGAGTTGTATCGGGCCGCAGAGAAGGCAAATGGACCTACTATTCAATTTCATCTGAAGGAGTGTTCTTTGCCCTTCGGACTTTGCATGCACTGACAGGCAAAAAATTATCGTAAAAATTTAGTGGTGACCTGAGCAATCATAAAGATCGCTGCGAAAATTATTTATACTCTATACATAAATACATTTATATATATCTATATATAAGAAAGGGCTTTAACAACATGGATACAATAAAATCAATATGGATTTTCTTTCAGAATGAAATCCTCGGAATGAATTGGCTGAACCAAATCATAAAAAAACTTTTAGAATCCTTTGGCCTTGATACCTCATCCAGGGTTGGAAACAGTATACAGTTTTTTATATATGACACGATGAAGATCATGGTGCTGCTGGGAATATTGGTCTTCCTAATCTCTTACATCCAAAGTTACTTTCCGCCGGAAAGAACAAAACGAATCTTTTAATGAATCTGATCATGTCCTGGATGTGCCGCAGGAATCTTTGTGCTTTAAAAACAGAGTCAAATATGCATGGAAGACAGCAAAAATCACAGTAAAAGGGGTCACACCATATATTTTGGCGGGTGTCGCCATAGGCGCGGTTATTCATAACTGTTTTGTGGGATACTTTTTCAATGTATTCCAGTATCTGTTTATATAAAGAAGAACGTCACACTCTGTCCAAAATCACCCCTTGTATCTTCTTTCTCTTCCCATTAAAATAGAAGAAACAAATCTATTGTGCGGGAGGTTATCTTTTGAATTACACACCATTAAAAAGAATCCGTTTAGAACATGCATTTAATATCAGGGATCTGGGCGGCCTGGAAACCGCGGATGGCTCAGTCATCCGATGGAACCGCCTATACCGCGGTGACTGTCTTGCATTCCTTTCTCCAGACGAATGGAAAAAGCTTGAGAAATGCGGGATTGTCTCTGTCATAGATCTTCGGAGCAGATCCGAGACACTCCTTATGAAAGATCAGGTTCCGGAGTCAATGCAGTATTATCACTGTCCCCTTCAAAAAGAAGAGATTGACTTTGAAAATGCTGCAGACTCAGCCTCAAAGGCCTTCACCAAAAGCCTGGCTGACGGTTATCAGAAAATGCTGTATGACAGTCCTGAGTTGATCGCCGGCACAGTGAAAACTGTCGTTCAATGTCTTAACAAAGGCGGAGTTCTGTTCCACTGTACCGCAGGGAAAGACCGGACCGGTGTTCTTTCTGCCATACTCCTAACACTTCTTGGCGCTGCCAGAGAAGACATCGTCGCAGAATATCAGGTTTCCTTTACATACAATCAGCGCGGCGTAAACAAAGCAGCCATGAAACTTCCTGACTATAAATCCATGCTTCCGATGCTCGGCTCAGATGCCGCCCATATGGAACAGCTGCTTAATTTGTTTGAAGAACTTCACCTTGTGCCCTATCTTACAAAACATGGATTGTCCGATCCTGAAATTACACATCTGAAAGAACTTGTCTTGGAAAGGAAAAACTCATGAAACAAAAAACAAAACGTATCCTGTCCATCCTTGTGATCCTGTCCATTTTTCTCGTCATAGGCCTCACTCTGTTTTGTGCATTTACCGGAAACGGAGCGTTCTACGGTATGCTGGCACTGATGTTTTTTTATCCGCTGCTCCTGTGGGTGCTTATTTTTCTATACAAAAAAAGTAAAGACTGAAACAGAAGGTGCTTCCCATTCCCGGAATGCACCTTCTGTTTTTAAAATCCTACGACTTGTCTTGTTCTCGGTATACTCGGTTCCTCCCCGATCATCCCATAAGATCTGAGCGTTGCAATCTTTTCCATATCTTCTTCATTGATCTCAAAATCAAAAACATCTGCATTTCCCCTGATACGCTCCATGCTGGACGCTTTCGGCAGCGGGACCACACCTTTTTGCATGATCCAGCGAATACAAATCTGAGCCACAGTACGGTCGTATTTTACGGCCATTTCTTTTAACAGCTCTCTTTTAAATGCCTGTCCCTGAATCAGCGGACTCCAAGCCTCCGGCACGATCTGGTTTTCTTTGCAGTAAGCGGCCATCTCTTCCTGAGGATGCTGCGGGTGAAGCTGCACCTGATTGACCATTGGCATGATCTTTGCATGGTTCTTTAATATTTCCAGATGTTCGATCATAAAATTGCTGACACCGATGGCTCTGATCTTACCCGCCTCATAAAGCTCCTCAAAAGCTCTCCATGTGTCAAGGATATCCTGCTCATAGTCGTCCTTATGCTCGATCACAACCGGCCAGTGAATGAGGTAAAGATCCAGATAGTCAAGGCCTAAATGTTCCAGTGTTTTATCAAATGATTTCTTTGCCTTTTCATATCCATGGTCTGCATTGGGAAGCTTGCTCGTAATAAACAGTTCTTCCCTGGGCACTCCGCTCTCGCGGATTCCTTTTCCTACACCTGCCTCATTGGCATATGCAGCTGCCCCGTCTATATGGCGGTAACCAGCCTGAATCGCCATTTTCACACTCTCACAAACCACATCGTCTGGGGACTTCCAGGTCCCAAAGCCAATACATGGAATTTTTACTCCATTTCTCAGCGTATATCCATCCTGTAAACTGTTCATGACTCATTCCTCCCTCAGGCTTTCCAAATATTTCCTGATATTTTTCTCGTATCCGTTCTCTGTTGGTTCATAAAATACGGTTCCCATGAGTTCATCCGGAAGATACTGCTGTTTGACATAATGTCCCGGATAATCATGGGCATACCGGTATCCGATCCCCCGTCCCAGTTTGGACGCCCCTTTGTAACTGGCATCTCTCAGATGGTTTGGAACCATCCCGTTTTTTCTCTTTCTGACGGCCTCCAATGCCTGGTTCACAGCCATATAAGCCGCATTGCTCTTAGGCGCCCCCGCCACATAGGTCACCGCCTGTGCAAGAATGATCCTGGCTTCCGGAAGTCCGACCCTCTCCACAGCTAAAGATGCCGCGACCGCAACCTGCAGAGCCTGCGGGTCCGCGTTCCCCACATCTTCCGAAGCGCAGATCATGATCCTCCGGGAAATAAAGGTAACACTCTCTCCGGCATCGATCATCCTGGCCAGATAGTAAACTGCCGCATCGGGATCCGATCCCCTCATGCTCTTAATAAATGCAGAGATAATATCATAGTGGTTGTCCCCGCCCTTGTCATACCGCATGACCCGCTTCTGGATGCACTCCTGGGCCACGCCGATGTCAATCACGATCTGTCCGTTTTCTCCCGGTTCTGTGGTGAGGATTCCAAGTTCAATGGCATTCAGGGCACTCCTCGCATCGCCCTCGGCCATGTCTGCCAAAAAGTCCAGGGCTTCATCCGTAACCTTGGCCTGATAGATCCCCATGCCCTTCTCGTCGTCGGTCACGGCTCTGACCAGCAGCTTTTTAATGTCCTCTGCCTCCAGAGACTTGAGTTCAAAAACGTTGGATCTTGAGATGAGCGCCTGGTTTACTTCAAAGTAAGGATTTTCCGTTGTGGCCCCGATCAGGATGATTGTCCCGTCCTCTACAAAAGGCAGCAAAAAATCTTGTTGGGCTTTGTTAAACCTGTGGATCTCATCGATGAACAGAATCGTTTTTTTCTGAAACATCCCCAGTGCTTCTTTGGCCTCCTTCACGGCTTCCTGCATTTCCTTCTTGCCGGAGGTAGTGGCATTCATCTGCACAAAATTGGCCTGGGTTGTCTGGGCAATGACTTTTGCTAACGTCGTCTTCCCAGTACCCGGCGGCCCGTAAAAAATGATCGAGCTGAGTTTATCTGCCTGAATGGCCCGATAAAGCAGCTTGTCCTTTCCTATGATATGCTCCTGTCCCACGACTTCATCGAGGTTTTCAGGCCGCATCCTGCCGGCCAGCGGAGCTTCTTTCCTTCCGTTTTTCTGTCTTGCATAATCAAATAAATCCATATCTCCTCCTTTTTGGTAATCTTAACATAGGGGCCGATGAAAATCCACGCAAAATTAAGACTTTTTTTAGAAATAAGTCATGATTTTATATACACGATTTGATATAATGTCACTAGTATATTGATAAGAAACAATAAACCAAAACTGCGTATTGGAGTTATTATGGGTAAAATATTAGTAGAAAAGCTTTCTTACACTGAAGTCAGCAAAAATATCAGTCAGACAGAATACGAAAAGATACAGGAGGAATACCTGCTGTCCAGGTCTCCTGAAAAATACATGATCAGCATGCCCGTAAGAGTATTGATGTTTGAGGGGCTGGAGAGAGAACCGAATATCCGTTACTATATTTATGAGGAAGACCACACAAACTTTTTTTTCATTCAGAATCAGACCAGCGGACATGTGGTCCATAAGACAAAGTTTTCCCTGACACAGGAAGAAGTAGAAAAAATGCTCAGCGGAGATTATCAGTTCCTGCTGGACAGTGAAGAGCCGGCGATGAATTCTTTGTATTTCCAGTTCACCATCAATAAGCTCCATCCTACTTATAAAAAGGAATGTACCAGGAAGATCTTTCACCAGAATCGTTTTTTAGATATCGTGATTGATATTTCCATTAAAAGGACACCGTTTGAGGGCTCTGACTTTTTTACTCCGCAAAAATTATACGCTCAGAAAAAATCTTCGCTCAGGTGTCATACAAGACAGTATCTGACACTTTCAAAACCGATATCCTCCCTGCTGAAGTACAATGAACAGCTCCTACATAATCAGACGGGAAATGTCAATGCCGGCCGCTGACCCATAAAAGCGCTGCCTTCTTTGGTATACCGTATCTTAAATACAAAAGCAATTCACCCCTGAATTGCTTTTGTATTTTTTTTAATCTTCTGGTATTTTCCACGGGTCGCCATGCCGCCCCGTATGTGCCGCTCCGATTTGTTGAGATCCAGTACCTCTCTGGCCCTCCTGGCCAGGGACTGATTGATCTTTTCCAATCGTTCCGTCACATCTTTATGTACGGTAGATTTAGAGATTCCGAACACTTTGGCAGTTTGTCTGACTGTGGCTTTTTTATCTACGATATAATTGCCGACTTCTACCGCGCGTTCTTCAATGTACTCTTTCATAAAAATCCCCTGCATTCTCTGTTTTTACAGTGTATGCAGGGGCTCTAAGGCTTATTCCTTGATTTCGCCGGCTATTGCACAAGACTCAGAGCTAAGGCCGGATACTCACATAAAACACGATACATGGTAAATGGTAACTCATTTCCTATCACTTATACACGATCCGATTCAAAATGGTCAAAAAAACCTGCCAGTTGAAGTGCCGGACGATTGATATCTGCCAGTTCTACCGTCCTATCCGTCAGGTCAATATCCAGATTTCTTTTAATTTTACCGTCACTATGTCTCCTTAACTGTTATATATCTCTTTATTTAGTTCCTTTTCTTTTGAATTTATAATTACATTTGCCGCAGCGTCTCCTACTACATTCAACGTAATTACCGCCATTCCCGGAGGATAGTTCATCGCCAGAACCAACGCATATCCTATCATGCAAAGTTCCGAATTGAATCCCAGTCCATTCAATACCGCGAATACCATCGTAGTCCCGGCAACCGGAATCGCCGGAGTCCCCATCGATGTAGAAATAGAGAGAAATGCCGCAAGCACAAGGTGAGCCGGTGTGACATCAAGCCCTGCCGAGGTTGCAATAAATGTAATTGCCATCATGTGCATGACGGTAGTTCCATTCATATTTATTGTCATACCCGTAGGCAATACAAAGTTTGAAATCTCCTCACTGCATCCAAGCTCCTCGACACAAGTCTTTTTGTTCAAAGGGAGGGTAGCCGCTGAAGACTGTGTCGCCGCTGCAAAAAGTCCTACTTTTAATACCTTCCGGATAAATGTCAGTGGATTTAACCCTGTAGTAAACCAAACTCCCAATGGGTAGATCGTAAATACAAGCAGAATACAAATAAAAATTGTCGATACAATCCATGCCAGTGCAGGCCGAAGATACTCTACCCCATAAGTTGCAAAGGTTCTGCTAATCATACAGAAGATTGCAATGGGACTGATCTTATTAATCAGAAATTCCATGTACACACGAATCATCTCATTCAGACTCTCCAAAACCTTTTTAACGGGTTCTGACTGCTTTCTGAGTGCATTCATGGTAAGTCCGATGATAACCGCAATCACTACAACTGCAAGAATGCTCGTATTGGTCGTAAATACAGAAAAGATATTATTCGGCACTGCATTTACTATGGTTGTGAGCGGATTGTAAGAATCCATTGTTGCCAGATTCGATGTGTCCGCAGTGGGCAGCTGAACGGAAAACCAACCAAGTGTTTTAACCATGTATGCAAAACAGCCTCCCAAAAATGCTCCAACCACATAAAATGATATAAAGCAAAAAAGTGTCTTTCCGAAAATTTCCCCCAGTTTCCGCGGATTTGTCATACTGCACAGTGACAAGCTGAGTGATACCAGCACCAGTGGCACAATTGCCAATTGTAATCCATTCATAAACAACTGGCTTATAATGTAAAAAATACCGATTGACTTAAATCCGTCATCCTTTGTAATATCGTTAAAAAAGATTTTGTTAATTATATCCCAAACCTGCCCCATACCATTCGCATTCAAATACTCACGTAACAGCAGGAAGAGAATTCCCACACCAATGCCCCCAAACAATGCAATGGCCATTTTTTTCATAATGGACATTGGTTTCCTGTCCTGTCGCTTTCCCATCAAATTCCTCCGTTCTCCATGAACCATAAAAGGACCCTTGCGCATGTATCCCGTCTGAGATATAACATCCACAAGAGTCCTCTGCTTACACCGAAACACCTATATCCACGTTCCGGGATGCTTCTTTCTAATATATAAGCTTGATATCGTTCTCTTTGCAAAATTCCGCCCATCTGTCGTCTGGTCTGCGATCGGTAACCAGATAATCAATCTGATCCCATGACGCCAAATGCGCAAAAGCCGTTTTATCAAATTTGGAGTGATCCACGAAAAGCGCGACCTCATTTGCCTGTTTAATCATAACCTTCTTTGCTTCCGCTTCCGTCTCTTTAGAATCCATCACACCCTTTTCTATGTCAATTCCCTTACAGCTGATTAACAGAATATCCACATGATAATTGCGAATATTTTCTCTTGCTGTCTTTCCCTGCAAAGACAAGGTACTGCGGTTAAAGACTCCGCCGGTTAAAATGATGTTGATATCAGTGCTTGCCAGCTCTGCCGGCATGGCTGTTGAAGTTGTAAGTATCGTAATATCACGGCTGTTCTTCACCCTTTTGACAACTTCCATCACAGAGGTGCTCGCATCTGCGGCAATCGTACTTTTACCTCTTAAAATCGGTTCAAATACTGTTGCCATCCTCCGTTTCTCTTCTATATGGATTCCCGCTCTTTGATAAAAATGAATGCCTTCTCGTTGATTTTCAACATTCAGAACTGCACCGCCAAAGGTGCGGTTCAAAACCCCTTTGTTCTCTAATTTTTCCAAGTCGCGTCTGATCGTCTCCTCCGTCACGCCAAATGATGTACTCAATTCGGACACAATCACCTTTTTTTCTGTCTGAATCATTTTTTTGATCAATTCAAGCCTATCCTTTGCTGCCACTAACTCACTCCCCTTCTCTATACCATCTCCGCTATTTCACTTGGAAATAATTATATCACATCTTATGTTGAAATCAAAGATTACTCTTTTAATTTCAACATTTAAAGGAGTATTACTTGCTATTTTCTTTATTTATCAATTTTCTCTGCCATATCACGCATAATCTGTACATCTTTTGGATCTAATTCTAACTCTGCTGATTTTACATTTTCTTGAATCTGCTCCACAGTTGTAGATCCGCTCAGCAGATTCAAGAAGTCTCCCTGTGCAAGAATCCAGCTAAGTGCCAGATTCGCGATAGTGCAGTTGTATTTTTCACAGAGCGGTCTCCACTCATCCATCATGTCCATAGCATCCTGCATGTGATCCGGCTGGAACCATTTCTTCGGAATCTGTGCGCCTACTGGCTGGTAATCTCTCGGCATTGTCCCTGAGAGCAGTCCCATCTCAAGTGGTGAATACGCCTGAATCGTCACTCCATTTTCACGGCAGCAAGGAATGATTTCTTCTTCAATACCACGGTCAAGAATTGAGTATTTTGCCTGCACAATATCAAGCTGCCCCCATTTCAGGTATTCTTCGATATGGCGGATATCCACATTGGCTGCACCGATTGCTTTAATCTTTCCCTGTGCCTTCAATTCATTTAACACATCCATGGTCTTTTGAATCGGCACATAATATTCGCTTCCTTCTATTGCCTGCCAGTGTGTCATATAAACATCCACATAATCTGTTCCCAGACGTTCCAAAGATGCTTCAATTTCTTTCTTTACAGACGCACTGTTTAAGTTCTTGTAAAGCTGAACTCCGTTTACCTTGTTAAAAAGGTCGCCTTTCATCTCCTGATCCCATGTGACACCACATTTTGTAATAACGACTACTTCATTCCGGTTCATTCCTTCCAAAGCTTTTCCGAGGATTTTCTCGCTGTTGCCGAAGTTATATCCCGGTGCGGTATCAATCAGATTTACACCAGCCTTGGGAGCCTCTTTGATAGTGTCCACCACAACCTGAATATCGTGGTCTCCGCCCCATGCCGAGCCTCCGCCGATTGACCATGTTCCGAGACCGATCCTTGAAATATCAATTCCTGTCTTACCAAGCTTCATTGTTTTCATACTTTTTTGTTCCTTTCTTGTCTATAGAGCCCCTGCACACAATACTGCATGTACTACGCTCCATAATCTTTACGATACCTTGTAAACATTTCTTCCACAATCGCTCTGTCCTTTACTCCGCCGGTGGCGCCAACATATTGGACCGAAACCGCTGCAGTGCAGTTTGCATAGGCGGCACATTCCCGAAGCGTCTTGCCCTCCAGCAATGCTGTGATAAATCCAGATGCAAAATTATCTCCTGCTCCGATTGTATCAATCGCCGTCACTCCCTTGGCCGCCGGAACAATCACAGACCCTTCTGAATTGCGAATATAACATCCCCGCTTTCCTATCTTCATAACAACGTTTTTAACACCGCATCCATACAGGATATCGGCTACTTCGTTTTCCTTGACCGCTCCCGTCATCTCACTTGCCTCTTCAAAATTGGGGAAGAAGTAATCTACATAGCTCAGTGCCTCGCGAATGTCATTTAAGGTTTCATTCACCTTCGGCATCACCATATCCGCACAAATTGTCATTCCTTCCTTCTTTGCCTTTGAAAAGACTGCGACAAGCGCCTTGTTGTCAAATAAGGGATTATTGAAAATACTTGCAAATGAAAGAATCTTTGCGTCCTTTAATGCAGACATATCCAGATCTTCATAGCAGAATTTCCATAAGCTTCCCTGCCGATTTGTAATAAATGTTCTTTCTCCGTCTTCCGCTACAAGCCCTACGTTAATAGAGGTATCTTTGGTCGGATCCTGCTTGATATAGGTTGTATCAATACCGTTTGTCTTACAGTGATCCATGACAAACCACCCCGGCAGGTCTACCCCAACACAGCTCATCAGTCCCACCTTATGTCCTAATCGAGTGATAATTGTCGCTTCATTGATCGCATCGCCCCCGATGGTCATCTTAATCCCGTCCACCGGATAAGATACTACATCAAATACTTCCTTCCCCACCGGCCTGAGGGGCAGGTCTACAAGCGCTGCGCCAATAATAATTACGTCTAGTTTCTTATCCACTTTATTCATCAGCCCTTCCGTCGTCACCAAACAGTTTAATCTTATACATTGCACGTTCTTTAACTGCTTTTCTCACTTCACGCTGAACTGCCAGGAATGGCTCATCCTTATGTGCATTGACTGCCTCCATCGCTGCCTGACAGAGTTCTGTGTGAATATTTATTTTAGAAATACCGAGTGAAATTGCCTTTTTGATATCCTCGTCTCCAATACCTGAAGCGCCATGAAGTACAAGCGGCACATCTACTGCTTTGGCAACCTCTTCCAGAATATCAAATGCAAGTTCCGGTTCGGAGGTATATACCCCATGCACGTTTCCAATGGCAACTGCCAGAGAATCACATCCTGTTCTCTCCACAAAATCTTTTGCCCTCTTCGGGTCAGTATAATGATAATCTGACAATGCCTCTTCGTAGACAGTCTCATTTCCTACGTGTCCAAGTTCTGCCTCCACCGGAATGTTATATGCATGGAAATAATCTACACATCTTTTAATCTCCGCCACATTCTCCTCATATGGAAGAGCAGACGCATCGCGCATTACAGAATTCATGCAATGGTTCACCGCATTCTGAAGGATCGTCATATTGCGGCCGTGATCCCAATGCATAATCACAGGAATTGTTGCATTTTTTGCCATAGATTCCATCATATAGCAGAAGTCTTCGAAGGAAGTATTTCCAACAAACCCTGTACCGAAAGAAATAATAATCGGCGCACGGAGCTCTTCTGCCGCGTCAATTACTCCCATCAGCATCTCCGCATTCCATACATTAAAATGAGGAATTGCATAATGTCCTCCTTTTGCTTTTTTTTCCCAATATCTGATATCTGAAATCATATTCTTCTCCTTTTCTTATTCAGAAATTTTCACAACACCTTTTACTATATCTGCTTTTCTCACCGGGTCGATGGCTTCCATAAATGCCTTTTGAACGTCTTTATATTCGTAAATATTTGTTACCATATCTTTTACATTAAACTTCCCGGTTGCAATCGCTTCGATAGTCTGCGGGAAATTGTTACAGTACCGAAAGGAAGTCTGAATTGTCACTTCCCGGTTAATTTTTAAAAAGTCAATCGGAACCGGCTGGGACTGTGTTCCAACCATCATAATTTTCCCGCCACGCGCTACCATTTGTACCGCCTGATTGGTTGTAAATGCAGAGCCTGCTGCCTCAAACACCAAATCCACACCATTATCTCCGTATAATTCCTTTGATCGAATTGCCGCAACGGTATCTTCCTCTTTCCCGTTTATAACTCTCTTGGCGCCAAGCCTTTTAGCAAGGTCAAGACGTTTTTGAATCACATCTACTACAGTGATATCTGTAACACCCAGACTTAAGCAGGCCTGAAGTACCATAAGTCCGATTGCTCCGCCCCCGAGAATCACAACGCTTTTTCCAGTCTGTGCACCTCCTAAAATTGCCGCGTGCATACCGACTGCCGCCGGTTCTACCAGAGCTCCTTCCAATGTAGACATCTCCTCCGGAATATGATAAGTCCATTCTTCTGGATGAGTCATGTACTGTGTCAGCGCCCCTTTATAGTTAGGTTGTGTCGCCATAAAATCAACCTTCGGGCAAATATTGTAACGGCCGGTTCTGCAATATTCACATGTATCATCCGGCACTCCGGGCTCAATCAGCACTTTATCTCCCACTTTAAACTTCGTAACTTTTGCACCAACGCCCACGACTTCACCAGCCACCTCATGTCCAAGTCCGATTTTCTGATTTGGATCCTTCGGTGGGATAAACGGTCCGAATTCAAATCCATGAATGTCTGACCCGCACATTCCCACATATTCCACCTTCATCAAAATCTCATTTTCTTTCGGCTCGGGCATCGGGCACTCCTGAATCTCAAATTGTTTCGGTGTCACTAAAATTGCTTCTGAATTCTGCATAATAGAACCTCCTTCATCTGTCTGTCAGTCAACGTTTCCGATATCTTCTACCGATTCTCCTCTCGTCTCAATGCCGAGGAACAAGATAGCTACAGCAATGATTACCGCAACAATGGAGATGAGAACGAACACACCATTTGCTCCGATTGTACTGGCAACATATGTTACAAGGAAGGGGAAGAAAATGTTACTCACACGTCCCATGGCATTACTAAAACCAGATCCAGAAAGCTTTGCAGATGTCGGCCACATCTCCGGCACATATACTGCGGAAGCATAACATACATACATATAAATTGCTGTGTTAAGCAGGAATGTCCAAATGATCAGCCCGCTCATTGAAGACTGCTGCCCTGTAATAATTCCGAATACAGCCATAATTGCCAGCAGTGCAACTCCCATTGCCTTTCTTGGAATCTTATCCATAATTAATGACGCAATGAATATTCCAAAGGGTGCTCCAAAAAGGCCAAACATTGTCATAAACTGTGACTGTGATGTATCAAATCCCATAGAGGAAAGCATGGACGGCATCCAGTTCATCAATGTATATTGAATGGTATTCATACCAATCAGTACAAGTGAACCTACAATCGTTCTTCTTAAAAGCTTTCCTTTAAATAATGCCGAATACGGAAGTTGTTTGACCGGCTTTGGTCCCTCTGTCACTTCCGGGAGCGGTTTGCCTGTCGCTGCTTCAATCTCTTTTTCAATCTTTGTTACAATTTCATCTGCCTCCTCTACTCTCCCCTGTGATTCCAGCCATCTTGGTGATTCCGGAAACTTCTTATACACTAGGATACTTGCGATGATAGAAAGTACAGATGGAATCATAAACTGAATTCTCCAGTTCAACGCATAACTTGCCACAATAGAACCGACAAGCAGCGCGATACCATTACAGACAGGGTGCGCCCAGTTTCCAATAAAGGAAGTACGGCTTGACCATGTACCACGGTTTCTTCCAGGTACATACTCTGTGAATCCGGCAAATAAAACAACTAACAACGCTCCCAGTCCGAGACCCTGAATCAGTCTGAACACATAGAGTACGTATACATTTGGTGACAGCGCGCCTCCGATCATTGCGATAATATGTACTATTTCATATAAAAGAATAGATTTCTTACGTCCAATCTTATCTCCGATCGGGCCCCCGATTAATGCTCCAAATAACTGCCCCGCCGTATAAATGGTTCCCCACATGGCAAGCAGTCTGGAACCCGGCTCCAGCCAATGAATCTCATTTAACAGGATGTTTTGTACTGCGCCGCCGATACCGTTTGACCAGCAAACCAGCAGTGCAAAGGCTGTTACCAGCCACATTTTAATATGCCATGATGAGTTAGGCAGACGATCCAGCCTTGCTCCAATATTTGCATTCTTTTTATTCATATTCTATTTCCTTTCGGTAAAATATCAGCTTTTTCATATAGCATCTCTTCGTGACTACAAAATTTCTTCGTCACATCTGGCGTCCCTGAGCTCCCTCTCGAGATCTCCTTCCATAATATCCCACGCCTTTTTAAAATCTTTGTCATTATTCCAAAGCGCCGGAGGTCCCATCACTACAAGATCCGTCCCTGCCTCATATAACGGCCGGTATAAACTTTTGTTCATGGAACCATCTACCTCAATCAGGAAGTGGAGGCCTCGTTCCTTTCGCATCTGCGCCAGTCGCTTGATCTTAACATACATCTGAGAGTCAACTGGTTGTCCAGCGATACCAGGATCCACAATCATAATTGTCACCTTATCCAATAGCGGGAGATAATATTCAATTGTTGACAACGGAACAGACGGGCTAAGTGCAACACCGGCTTTGCAGCCCAACGCTTTAATCTTATGAATTGTCACAAACGCATCTCCTTCGATACAATCTGTGTGAGGTGTAATGTATGTCGCGCCCGCCCTGGCAAATACCTCCAGATACTGCTGTGGACGCTTTACCATCAGATGCGCATCCATCGGCTTTAGCTGATCTATGTGCCGGTTTAAGTAATCCAGATAATCCGGTCCGATTCCATAACTTGGCACATAGACTCCGTCCTTGATATCCATATGCAAAAAGTCTGAGTGTTGATTGATTATTTCCATCTGTTCTTTCACATGAAACAAATCACAGCACCCTACCGATGGCGCAATCATTAATTTTCTCTTCATAACCTCTTCCTTAAATACTTTGTTACGCTTCTCTATTAGTCCTCATAATCATAAGTAATAATTACTTTGATTGCTTCCTTGTCTGCCATAGCCTGGAATCCCTTTTCCCACTCAGAAAGTCCAATTCTGTGTGTAATCATCGGTTTTACTTTGATAGCACCTGACTGCAGAAGGCGAAGCGCATTTCTCCAAGAAGTAGAATCATATGCCATATGTCCAATGATGCTCTTATTCCAGGATGTAATGTCGTTAATAGAAAACTCTAACGGTTTGAATCCCATACCAACGCGGACAATCTCTGCATTTGCTCTTGTCATTTCAATTGCCTGCTTAAGTGCAATATTGGCGCCGGAGCATTCAATCACCAGTCCAAGGTTCTCTTTACCGCAGATTTCCTGACAACGTTCTACTACGTTTTCCCTGGACCCATTCACACAATGTGTAGCGCCTAATTCTTTTGCAACACCAAAGCGTACCTTTGTATCCTCCTCTAGGCCTACCATTACAATGTTCACCGCCCCCATAATGCGCGCAATCTGAACGGAAAATAAGCCAAGCGGGCCTGTTCCAAATACTACAACATCCTGTCCTGGAAGAAGATGCGCCTGCTGTGCAATAGCTTTGTAGGCATTACAAATTGGGTCAAGCACTGCCGCTTCTTCATATTCAATACCTTCTGGAATCTTCCATATTGCATGTTTGTGGATTCTCAAAATCTCTCCTGGAATCTTACAATATTTCGAAAAACCTCCACCCCATGTATTGTTATCTAAACCTAGATTTATTTTTTCTTCACAACAAAGGAAATCGCCATTCTCACACGCCGGACATACACCACAAACATGGGCACTATTGTCAGATACGATTCTCTGTCCAACTTTCCAATCTTTCACCTCTGAACCAATCTTAATAATCTCTCCGGCAAATTCATGTCCGCGAATGGAATTGAATTGATCAGATCCATTTTCAACCTTATAATGTTTCATATCCGCACCGCAAATTGCAGCGGCTTTCACCTCGATGATAATATCCTCCGGTCCACATTCCGGTTCCGGAACATCAATCATTCTGTATCCTCCAAATTCTTTTCCATATCTTGCTAATGCTTTCATCGCTTTTCCTCCAAATTATGAATCTCATTGTTAACTGGTTTCGGCCGAAAACAAATGTTTCATTCTTCATTTGTTATGGTTTCATCTTATCATCACTTTTTCTGTATTTCAAGCATTTTATGTTGTTTTTCAAAGATTTTGTTACTGTTTTCCAAATTATTTTCTGTTTTTTATACATTTTCACCGAAGATAGAAAGCTTATCATCCTTTTAACCAGTGACTATCTTTTTCATAATATAAATGTTCTTTATATTTGAGAACAACAAAAATAGGCGTTCATTATTGAACGCCTACGCCAAATTCTTATCACAACACTTGTACGATCATCTATGGCCAATATTTTTTCTTTATAGTACTGAATTTAAGCAGCCCGCTATTCTCAGAACCTGTTTCAATCGCAGTTCATATGAAATGCCTGTACCTTTATAATTTCCGGACACATATATATTCCGGATACGCCCCTAGCTTAAATACATTTCCGTTCAGACTTCCTATAATTCTTGATATATAGATTCCGCGTCCAGTACGTGGAACGGTCTGGTCTGATGGTCTCCTCTGGCACCCGCAGTCACCAGTATATACTCCTTTCCGCTTATATTGACCCAGCTTGCCAGGCAGAGTCCCGCTTCTTTTGTATATCCTGTCTTTCCGCCGAGAAACCTTCCATTCTTTGGCTTCAGCTGGTCTTTATAATCTGTCAGGGTACTGCGCAGAAGAAGTCCCTCAGGATGCTTTTGAGTGGCTTCCGTCCGGTACTGCATCGCCTCAAATACCTTTCTGAACCGTGGGTTTTCCAATGCGTACCGGAGAAGGATCATCAGATCTTCCGCTGTTGAAACATGCTGCGGGTCATGCAGGCCGGTTGAATTCACAAAATTTGTATGTTTCATTCCGATCTCCTTTGCCTTCTGATTCATCAGCACGGCAAACTTTTCTTCACTTCCTGCCAGATACTTTGCCAGCCCGAGACAGCACTCCGCTCCTGACGGCAGCATCGCTCCATAATAAAGATCTTTTAATTTCACTTTCTCCCCCGGCAGAAATCCTGCCATCGAGGCATGTCTTTGGGCCAGAGACTGAAAAATATCCTGGCTCAGCAAGATTTCCCTGTCGTCATTTGAAACAGATTCCACAGCCAGCAGAACCGTCATAATCTTTGTTAAAGAGGCAGGATATATTTTCTGGTTTCCCTGTTTATTCATCAGGATCTTACCCGTTTTTTGTTCTGCCAGAATCACAAAATTGCTGTAGATCTTTTGATCTGAGACCTGTCTTAAATTTGATACCTCCCTGAAAACAGCGCCCCCAAATGGAATATCCTCAGGAAAACAATATCCGCCTTTTACCCACAATACCGCGGCAAGGATGATGATCAACATCCAAACTCTTTTTCTTTTCATTCTAGTCCCTCCTGTTTTATCTTTTCAGTTTGTCTTTCTAATTTTCAGTATAAAGATAAATAAAAGAGCCGTGATAAAAAAACCTTGTATTGGGCATCATCCTGCCTCAAATAAAACAGAGACAAACGTTTGGGCCAAATGGCCGACGTTTGCCTCCGCTTCTTACAGTGTGCTGCTTAAAAGCAGATCAGCTTATCTTTTGGCTGTGTTCCCTGTTCTATGCGCAGTGCCTTTAGAACCGGGCCCTGCTTTCCTCCGTACGCTTTATGGTTTTCCATACTGATTTTTGCCGTCAGCACGGCCCAGGAACCATCCTGTACTTTTTTGATCGTAGAAGACTTGACATGATTCATTTGACAGATGAAACCGATAAATGTAATATCGTCCTCACAGCAGGTCATGGCAGACCGGCCCGGCAGAATCAGTCCGGCAGGGATTCCATGAGGCCTCCTGACAAACACATTGGAAAGCTCCACCACTTTGCCCATATAGACATTGGGCCGTTCCAAAACGTCAATGTACCAGATCCCAAAATCATCCTCTTCCACCCTGATGATCTCCGCCTCCGGATCGTATGGGAGCATCTCATTCAGCTCAAATTCCTTTCCGTCCGCCCGTTCAAATCCTACCTGCGCTCTTCGGTTTACTGCCTTAATACTCCTTCTATAGGAAGACGCATTGGTTTCATCAGTACAGCGGTTGAAAATAACCATATCTGCCATCTTGAACATTTCCACCATCAGTGAGCGCATATTTTTCAAATACAGCTCTGCAGTGGATGCATCCACCGTGACAATGATCTGATACAATTCCATATCCGTCTCATCGATCACGTCCATGACATCCTCGATCTGATACATTCCATTGTATTCGATCATAATACGGTCCGGATGATAATTCTTCTCACAGTTTTCCACAAAGGCCGGAGTAAAGTCTTCTATATCCTCCACCTGCAGGACAAAAGAATTACTTTCCCTGAGAAAGCTTTCTTCGTATTCTTCCTCCCCTTCTTCAAAAGAAAGAATCATCGTGCGCTCACCGTCTGCAAAATATTCCTGGTTCAAAGTATCTTTTATAAAAGAAGTTTTGCCGCTCTCTAAAAATCCCCATATCAGGTAAACCGGCATTTCCATAGTTTTTACCTCCCTATTCAAGCCCAAAAAGAGCCTGGATCTTTTCCGTGTCCAGATCTGAGCCGATAACACAGATTCTTCCGGTATAATCTGCTTCTCCCTCACGGACTTCATACTCACCCGGTACCAGGTCAAAGTGCAGCCATGTATGATCCGGCCCTTCTACGATGCCTTTTGCCCGCAGGATCGTTCCATAACAGTCTGTTCCCGATAAATCTTTCAAAATCTGCTCCATTGCTTCTTTTTCGTATTTCTTCGGAGTTTCCGCTCCCCAGCTTGTAAACACCTCATCGGCATGGTGATGGTGTTCCTCCCCATGGCTGTGGTGGTGTCCGCATTCCGGACAGATCTCCTCTTCTTCAAGAAGTTCCATTTCCAGCTGGTTTCCTTCCTCCATTACGGCGAGTATCTTCTCTCCGTCAAGTTCTTCCCACGGTGTTGTGATCACGGCTGCTTTCTGATTATGCTCCCTGATCAATTCCACTGCCTGTCCGAGTTTCTCTTCCGGCATCTGTGCCGTTCTGCTCAATATGACGGTGCCTGAGTATTCCACCTGATTATTGTAAAATTCTCCGAAATTCTTCATATACATTTTACACTTTTTCGCATCTGCCACCGTGACAAAACTGTTTAGGGTAAGAGAGCAGTTCTCTGTTTCCTTCTGCACAGCTTTGATCACATCGGACAGTTTCCCAACGCCGGACGGCTCGATGATGATGCGGTCCGGAGCATACTGTGAAACCACTTCTCTGAGCGCCGTTCCAAAGTCTCCTACCAGAGAACAGCAGATACATCCGGAATTCATCTCCGTCACCTGAATCCCGGCCTCTTTTAAAAATCCGCCGTCGATGCCGATTTCACCGAATTCATTTTCGATCAGGACAACCTTTTCCTGTCCCAGAGCCTCTTTTAAAAGCTTCTTGATCAGCGTTGTCTTGCCTGCTCCTAAAAATCCTGAAATGATATCTATTTTTGTCATAAATCTTACTTCCTTTCTTTGGATGATTGCATCCTGCGGCCGGGTCACATATAATTTATTTATACCACAATATTTTTTTATTGTACTACTTTTTGAAAATATTTCAAACATCCCGAATGCGCGGTTTTTGTCCTGAACGTAATTAATTCTTAAAACTTCACGTTCTGTCCGCGGTATCACAGGATATTTTTAAGACATTTTTGTTTTCTTCTCTTATAGTAGTTCCTGTATAGGAATCAAAAGAGATCAGGCAATTAGAAAGGAGTTTTATGTTAGAAATCATTCTCTGCGATGATGATCCTTTTATTTTAAAAATCATCAGAGAACAGGTAGAACATATTTTATCAGAGTCCATCTCTGAGGGCCGGATTGCATGTGTTGCCTCCGGCTATCAGGAACTGTTTCTTTTTTTAAAGAAACATCCCGGTGAATATCTTTTCTTTCTGGATCTGGACTTTGGAAGCAATGAATTTAATGGAATTGATATTGCAAAACAGGTCAAAAAAAGTTTTCCCGGTTCAAAGATCGTATTTGTGACGAACCACTATGAACTGGCACTTAAAGTACTGAAATCTGGAGTGGAGCCTTTTGGCTTTATCGAAAAAACCACAGACATTATGAAGATGAACCAGTGCTGTTATCAGTATATCTATCTGGCCCAAAAAAGCTTTCCTCCAGATGAATCAGAGAAGGATACGGAAACTGTCACTTTAAAAATCGGCACCGACGAGGAGCTGTCACTTCCCAAAGCCGATATCCTGTATGTGGAGGCAGTCAAGACGAAGTCCCACTGTATCTGCTATCATACAGTGAACGGTTCTTCCATTACAGTCCGTGAAACGATCGACCATGCACTTGAGACTTTAGGAGAGGGATTTATGAAGAGCCACCGCTCCGTTATTGTCCAGAAGTGCCATATGATCAGTCTCTCTGACGGAATGGTCAAGTTTATCAATGGGGATACGGTCCCCTGTTCCTTCCGGCAGAGAAATGAAATAAAAGGAGTCATCTATGGAAAGCAAAGCTAAAAAGATCATGTGGCTGCTTTATCCTGCAGCCATGGGGGTGATATGGTACACACAGTTTCCAAGAATACTGTCAATGACTGGTACTACGGTTATGCAGTACTTCGTGATGAGCCTTGTTTCTGTTCTGTCTATCGCCATTTTAAATCTGCTGCGCTTTCGGCTCCCTGATTATCTGCTGCTATTTTCTGTAATCTTCATGGTCGTGTCGAAAACGTACTTTATTGAAGGATTTTCAGATTTCCTGATCTTCTTTCTGATCTTCGGCATCGGCTACTACAGAAAAGAGCTTCAGAAAGGCAAAGTTTTGTTTTCATGGATCACATTTATCCTGTATGTAGCAAACCGTATGTTTCTTCGGAACATTTATGACTCTTTTAAAGATTTTTATTTCCGCTATGCAAACGGACTGCAGACTGAATATCTGGTCAAAGCAGGGATCTTTGTCCTTCTTTCCGCTGCTGTGGTGTTATTGGACACACTGTTTATCTTTCTGATAAAAAAAATTTTCGGGAAATATCTCTTCAAAATTTCAGTGCTGGAAAAGTCATATCCGAAGATCGCCCGCAATTTTATTCTATGTACCATTTGTTTGTTTTTACTGGCTCTGATTTTTCAATATCAGCTTTCCACGTTCATGACGCTTTTTTATACGGCGAATTATCTTGAATTTTATAATCAGATCATGAATTGTATTGATACGATAACGCTCTGTGTCATGCTGATTCAGATCATCATCCTGGCGACCCTTCTTATGTTTTCCAAATATCGTTTTACCATTGACGCAAAACGGCGCTATGAGGAAAACCTGCTTTTGTACAGCAATGATCTGGAGAAAAATCTGACCGAGATCAGAAATTTAAAGCATGATATGAAAAATATCCTTTTTACACTGGGCCATCTAATTGAGAACAGCCATGATGAACCTCTGAAAGAATATTTTAAACAAACCGTCAATCCTTATTTTCAGGATGAGCTTAAGAAAAATGATTTATATGCCCAGCTGCAGCAGGCAGACGATGAACAGCTCAGAGCTTTTCTATATTATAAAATCTCTGCCGGCTTTCAGGAGCACTTAGACATCCGCCTGTCGTTCGACGGTGTCTTTAAAGAAAGTCTGATCACAGATAACATTGATTTTCTGGACTTTATCCGCATTTTGGGGATTTTCCTCGACAATGCCATGGAGGAAGCTGCTCTTACCATGGACAAACAGATCGACATCCGGTTCGTCTCAAATAAAGATATGTATGAAGCTGTCATCTCCAACTCTGTCCGGAGGGAGAAGGACGTAGTGCCCGGCTTGTCAGATAAAGGACTGGGCCGGGGCAATGGGCTGATGATTGTCCATAAGATACTGGAAACCTATCCTAACATTATTTTAAACACCTATACAAACAACGGGAAATTCATCCAGCACCTTGAAATTACCAGTTCTGAATGATTCCGTTTTGCCTGATCTCCACACATAGCAAAGGAGATCACTATGAACAAACAAAGACAAACAAAAACAAACAAATATTTCAAACGATTTTTCTGGGCAGTATTTATATTTTATCTGTTGATTTTGATAAAGATCGTTCTGTTAAAAGATACGGACCTCTCTGCTCTTCCAAAGTTTTTGACCGGTGAAAAAAAGGGATTCCGTTCATTCAACCTTATTCCTTTTCAGACCTTTCTTAATTTTTCCCGCATTGCAGGGAACGGAAATTTTTTGTGGAGCATATCAAATCTTTTGGGAAACAGCCTGATTTTCCTTCCTTTTGGTTATCTTCTTGCTCTGTTGAAAAGCCCGAAAATTTCTAAGCGAAAGATTCTGTTCCTGTCGGCTCTTTTAAGTCTCTTCTTTGAGACCAGCCAATATGTTTTTTATCTTGGATCTGCCGACATTGACGACCTGCTCCTGAATGTGCTCGGCGCTGCCGCGGGGATTCTCTGCTTCCATATTCTAACGGCATTGTGCAGGAAAGATCTTCACCGGATCTATCTTATCAGTCTCATCCTTGGATTCCTTTCGTTTGTCGGAGCGGGTGTGATCGCCTATGCGGAATTCGGGAACCGCCTGGGCCTCGTGCATTATAAAAGTACTGTCATAGGCGGGGAGGACATACCAAAAAGAGAGCCTGATTACACTGGTTACTTTATTTCCGGAAGTAACAGAAAGCTCCGCTGTACCAGCGACACAGATGAGGCATTCGGCGATCCTTCTGTCATAAATATCACCCCTGCTACAAAAATCTTCCACTTAAGCTATGAAAAAGAGAAGACCAGCTTTCATCAGATCAATACTGTCTATAAGCGATACAGCTTATCTCAGCTGAAATCTGTGAAAAAACATTCCAAAGTTTCTGTCTGGTTTTCTAAAAACGACAGGAATGCGGATATCATTGTTCTGTCCGACCCTGTCAATACAGACAGCGAGAGCGTCAAGACAGATGGGCCTTCCGAAGAAAAGAAAGAACTGAACGGTACTGTCATTAGTCTGGGAAAAGGAACATTTACGATCAGCAAGATCAACACTTATGATGACAAGAAAAACGGCGGACAAATTGCTGAAAGCACTAATATTCATATCACAGTAAAATACAAAAAGGATCTGAAGATTACCGTCTGTGATGCCTATGATCAGGGAACAAAAACCAGCTACCGGAAAGGCAGCTTAAAGGACTTGAAAAAGGACCGCAGCGTTCTTCTGAAAGGAACCGTCAAAGATAAAATATTTTACGCGGAATCTGTTACCGTGTATATTTTCCACAAATAACGTTTTCTGGCTTCATGCGTCAGCTGACTTTCGTTAGATCGTGGCCTGGGCGTCTCTAACAGCATTCTTTTTCATAGAATGTTTTTAGAAAACGCTCAGGTATTTTATATTCAGAGGGGGATTGCCTATGAAAACTGTTGGTCAAAGCATAAAAAGGGTAGATGCTTATGAGAGGGTATCCGGAAAATTCCGGAAAATATTGAGCACGAGATCGGCCATGCCATCGCAGCCAACGGTGCTACCGCATGGCGCCATTTATATGATGTAAAGAATATCCGCGCCGATGCTTATACCGTCTATACAAATGCACCGGCAGGCGGAGCCATGAGGGGTTACGGTATTCCCCAGTTTTGCTTCATATCCGATGGATGATGGATGATCTGGCCTATAAAATTTCCATGGAAATATCCGGAACCAGACTTATCCTCAATCAGGACGGAAGTGTCCATCTCCGGACCGGTGCCGCAGAAATCGGGCAGGGTTCCGACACTGTTTTTACACAGATGGCCTCCATGCAGGTCCACGGCGATATGTCCGTGGGCATAGGCTATGGTCTGAGTGAGCAGATGCTCCTGGATGAAAAGACCGGGCGCGTACTGAACGGCAGCCTGTTAGACTACAAACTTCCCACTATGATGGACTCCCCGGATCTCTGTTTGGACTTTGTAGAACTTGAAGATCCAACGGCCCGTTCGGAAACAAGGCTCTGGGCGAGCCTCCCGCAATTCCTCCTGCCCAGGCCATCCGCAATGCTTTTCTTCACGCAACCGGGATTCCCGTCAATGAGGTCCCTCTTTCACCTCAGAGGGTATTTGAGGCATTGAAAAAATCTGATTATATATAAGGGGGATAAATGGAGTTTTCATCGAAAACCACGGAACGATCTCTATTGGAGCTGCTGCGTCCTGTGCAGGACCGATCTTTCTACCCGGACACTGAAAGATGTGAGAGAATCCCTGTTAGAGATGCTCAGAAACCGTCTTGGCCTGACTTCCGTAAAAAAAGGCTTCGAGGTGGGAGAATGCGGTGTGCCCTGCGGGTATGACATTATGTCCATTTTCTACATGACTGGAGTGAGGCATTCTAAGAGCCGAACGGAAATCATGTGGAAAATGTCATGAATTACAGATTACCGAAATGTTTTAAATGGTCTCGGAGTCTTAAATATTCCGGTGGCACTGCCCACCAGCTCGTCCCCCACATATGCTTTTCCCATGAAATTCATGATCGTTTTTCCAGTGGATACAGCTTCGGCTTTTACTGTCACTTTAGATCCAATGGGGATTCCCTTCAGAAAGGAAGTGGAGAGCTGGACCGTGGGTGCGATATCATAATCGCCCAGTCCGCTTGTCAGCGTGCCAAAGGTGATGTCAAACATCCCCACCAAAGATCCCCCAAACATAATATTAAATCCGTTTCGGTGGAAATCCCCGACCTCATATTCCATCGTCACACGTTTTTCATCATAATTGTAATCCACAATCTTTCCTCTCAATTCATTGAAAATACTGTGGTCGCTCACATGGCGGATGGCCTCCACTCTGCGCCTCATATTTTTTTCAAAACTCTCACGGTTACCCATAAGATTCACTTCCCTTCTTTTTGCTTTCTGATAATTTTAACACAGATGACTCCTTTTTGCACACCTTAACGCGCGAAGTGCGCCAGGTCCAAAGGACATAAAATACGATGTGCCCTTTGGGTATAATTTTTCTGTTTTATGTAAATGCTACCTGTAACAGATGTATTTGAAAGGAGTTTCATTATGGATAACCAGAACTTATTAAACGAGATGTATCAAAATCTTCAGATGGTGTTAAATACCATGCCTGAGCTCACCCAGGCCACCTCAGACTGTGATCTGAAAGGTTGTTTAGAACAGCAGGAACAGCAGTTCCAGGACTTTTTTTCAAGAGTCAAACAGGCTATGACAAAAGACATGCAGCAGCCGGAAGAAATCGGCGAAATTCAGAAAAAATATGCGGAATGGATGACCAAGATGAAAGCCCTCGCCGACAAATCTACAAGCCATTTAGCAGAAATGTCCATCCAGGGATATACCATGGGAATGATCCAGCTGATACAGAGTTCTCATAAAAACTGTGACGCTTCCAAGGACAATTTGTCGATGGCATCTGATCTTGTAAAACTCTACGAAGAAAGTATCGATAGTTTAAAAAAGTATTTGTAAAAAAACAATGGTTGTGGTATGATAATTACTGTTATTAGTGAATGTATAGATCACGTCCGGGTAGATGTTGCATTGCTATGTATCCCTCTGGAACGTGATCTTTTTATTTCGCTGATAATGAAAGTAATGTTAATTTTTATTTTTAATGGAGGTACCCAAATGAACACTGGTACAGTAAAATGGTTTAACTCAGAAAAAGGTTACGGATTTATTTCTCAGGAAGGCGGAGACGATGTATTCGTACACTTCTCAGCAATCTCAGGTGATGGATTCAAGACTTTAGAAGAAGGACAGCAGGTTAGCTTTGAAATCGCAGAAGGACCTCGCGGAAAACAGGCTGAGAACGTATCCAAATTAGCTTAATCTTTTTCTTTTTGAATTAAATAGATTTTGCAAGAATCCCACAGACGGTGCACACCACTGTCTGCGGGATTCTTTATTTCATAGAAAATTCTGCGGCCTTCCCTCCTTATCCTTTCAGGAACAAACCACTTCTATTCCTTGCTTTTCCAGGACCTCCTTTGCATGGTCCGGTATCTGTGCGTCGGTGATCAGCCGGTGGAACTCCTCCGCTTTTGCATAGGAACAGATGGTGCGTTTTCCGATCTTTGAACTGTCACAGATAAGATATTTCCACTCTGCGATCCCCATCATCCCTTTTTTGATCTCTGCCTGTTCCAGATTCGGCGTGGTGGCACCTTTGGCCAGGGACAGGGCATTGGCAGACATAAAAGCCTTATCTGCAGACAGATTTTCCAAAAATTTAAGTCCCATGTTGCCCACCGTACATTCAAAATAGTTTCTCACATGACCGCCTAAAAATATGAGATAAATCCCCTGATGTCTCTGAAGTTCCAAAGCGATTTGGAGGTCATTGGTCACCACCGTCAGATTATTTGCATCCTTTAAGAGCTTGGCGAGTTCCAGCGTCGTCGTCCCGCTGTCCAGGAGGATCATATCGCCGTCTTCGATCATTGCTCTGGCAGTCTTTGCAATCTTTTGCTTTTCTTCCATCCGTTTATCTTTTCTCGCTGAGATGGACTCTTCCATGTCCAGGACATCTTCATTCAGCATGGCTCCTCCGTGTGTCCGGATGAGTTTTCCAGCTCTTTCAAGCTCTGTGAGGTAAGTACGGATCGTTGTTCCGCTGACCTGAAACATTTCGGTGAGCTCCCCGATGCTCGTCCTCTTATTCTGCCTTAGAAGCTCCATGATCTTTTCTTTTCTTTCTTCTGCAAACATGCGATCCCTCCGTGCTTTTCGTGTACTTTTTGTTAAGATAAATTATAGCACAGCGGCCTCAAAAGGAAAAGCCGCGGGAACTACCGCCCCCGCAGCTTTGCTTCTGCTATTTCGTCAAAATGTGATATAGTTCTTCTACGTCCCTGTCATCTACAATCTTTCTCACTGCCTCCTCCTGATTCAGAGTGAGTGCGACATTTGAAAGAATAGACAGGTGTTCCTGGTCGGCTCCTGCGATCCCGATAACCAGTCTCACTGTCTCGTCATTCCAGAGTATTCCGTCCGGTACGATCAATGCGGCAATACCCGATGCCTTGATTTCCTTCTTGGCCTCCAGAACACCGTGCGGGATAGCGATTCCGTTGCCCAGATTGGTCGGATTTTCTTTTTCCCTTAAAAGCATGCCCTTCTCATAGCTTTCTGTGACATATCCGTCTTTTAAGAGCATCTGCGCAATCATATGGATTACATCTTCTTTTGTTTTCGGCTGATCTGTCACTTTGATATTTTCCTTTTTCAGTACTGGAAGAGGATTTTTCTCCTCTGTCAGTTTTCTTACGATCTCATCATACTTTGGACTGGAAAGGAAGTTATCCACGGAGATATGTATGGCCTCCGGACGCTCTCTCATAGCCCGCTCCGTCAGTGATTCATGGGTGACAACCACATCCACGTCTGCCGGAAGATTCGGGATCGCCACGTTTTTCACCTCGATATCAAGACCTGCCTGTTTTGCCTTATCTTTGAGTATAGAGGCTCCCATGGCACTGGAACCCATCCCTGCGTCACATGCCACATATACTTTTTTGATGACTTTCCCTGTAAAATCAATGACTTCCCGTGCACCGATACGGCCTCCGCCTCCTGTGCCTTCTGCTTTCATAGAGTCTTTCTTTGCCACTGCCTTCTGGAGCGCTTCTTCATCGGAGTCACGGCAGAGTCTCAGGATAAACGCGCCGACTCCAAATGATACGGCAGTGGATATGAGCATTCCGGCAATGATCGGAAGATAGTCAGATTTCGGTGCCACTGCCAGCACGGAAAAGTAACTTCCCGGTGAAGCGGTTGCTACCAGTCCGCAGTCAAACATCTGGAAAATAAAGTTTCCTGACACCGCACCGCAGATAGATGCAAGGATCATCTGAGGCTTCATAAGGATATATGGAAAATAAGGTTCATGAATTCCGCCGAACGCATGGATGATTGCTACACCAGGCGCTGTTTTTTTCGCTGTCCCTGTGCCAAAGAATGTATAGGCCAGCAAAACTCCAACTCCAGGACCCGGATTCGGCTCCAGGATAAATAAGATTGATTTTCCTGCCTCTGCTGCCTGGGTGATTCCCAGAGGTCCAAGAATTCCGTGGTTAATAGCATTGTTAAGGAACAGAACCTTCGCAGGCTCAATAAAAATACTCGCAAAAGGTGTAAGGCCGTGATCGATGATGACATTTACACCGGCAGACATCACATGGTTTAATACCTGCACAAACGGTCCGATCGCAAAAAATGCTGCCAGTACTAAAAAGATTCCGAGAATCCCGCAGGAAAAATTGTTGACGATCATTTCAAATCCCGGTTTTACCCTGCCTTCAAACAAACGGTCCACCTGTTTCATGCAAAGAGCAGCCAAAGGCCCCATGATCATGGCTCCCATAAACATCGGAATATCAGATCCTACGATAACTCCCATGGTAGCTGCCGCACCGATGACCCCGCCGCGGTCGCCGTAAAAATTCTTTCCTCCCGTATATCCGATCAAAGTAGGAAGCAGATACTTTAACATCGGATCGATCAGTACGGCAATCTTTTCATTTGGAAACCAGCCTGTCTTTAAAAACATCGCCGTAATCAGTCCCCAGGTGATAAACGCCCCGATATTCGGCATTACCATGCCGCTTAAAACTCCTCCGAACTTCTGGATCCTGGCACGGAATCCTGTCGCTTCATTCCCCATAATTTCCTCCTATCCTTCTTATAGCATAACTATTTTTTTCTGTACAATTGATTCATTCCCCGCCTTCACAATTTTCACTGCCATTTTTCCGTCATGGCCGCTGCATTCCACTTCGCCGTCATTTAAAATCGCTTCAATAAAACTTCTGTCTTCCAGGAGGTACGCATCTTTGAACAGATGAGTCCAGCTGTGCATCGCAGGTTTCTTAAGCTCATGAGTCTCATTGGCACTTGTAATCTTCTTTTCATGCATATCCCCGATACAGATCACCCCTTTTGTGCCAAGGATCTCGACTCTGGCATCATAGCCATACTGCACATACTGTGCTCCCTCAATACAGGCGTGCACTCCGTTTTCAAATTCTGCATTCACGATTACATTGTCATAAAAATCCGGATACTGGTCTGCGATCTCTTTATTCCGGAAGTTCCCTCCCAATGCATAGACACTCTTTAATTCACCTCCTGCAAACCACCGTACCGTGTCAATGTCATGACTGCACACCTCCGCCAGCGGGCCGTTGCTTTTTTCAATGTCATACATCCACTCACGCGGCTTGCTCGGCCCTCTCGTGTGGGATTTCACCAGGACCACGTCCCCGATCTCTCCCTCTTCGATCATTTTTTTGGCTTCCCTGAAGCTGTCGTCAAACCGTCTCATAAATCCGATCTGGAGCTTTACGCCGTTGTCCTCTGCGGCTTTGATCATCTCGTCACATTCTTCTTCATTCATCGCCATAGGCTTTTCACAGAAAATGTGTTTTCCCGCATTGGCCGCAGCCACTGCGATTTCTCTGTGATATTTGGTCGGGCAGGCAATGATCACTGCGTCAATCTGTTCATCACTGAGCGCTTGCTTATAGTCCTGGTAATAAGTCCCGATTCCAAGCTCCTCTGCCGCGGCTTCGGCTGTGCTGATATCCGGGTCACATGTGGCATAGATCTCTCCGCCCGGAACACTTCCCGCCATATTTCTCGCGTGAATCATCCCTGCTCTGCCGGAACCGATCAAACATACTCTAACCTTCTTCATTTTGTCCACCTCTTTAGTCCTGTTTTTTTAATTCTTCCACAATTTCCACGCCCGCACTGGTTCCCAGACGCTCCGCTCCAGCTTCGATCATTTGAAGCGCTGTCTTTAAATCTCTGATTCCTCCTGCAGCCTTGACTTTCACCTCATCACCGACTGTGGTCTTCATGAGCTTCACATCCTCCGGCGTAGCCCCTCCTGTACCGAATCCGGTTGATGTCTTGATAAAATCAGGTTTTACTTCTTTTGCTATTTCAGCTACTTTCACCTTTTCTTCATCGGTCAGGTAGCAGTTTTCAAAGATGACCTTGCTGATCACGTCGGCTTTTCTGCACTCTGCCACGATCTCTTCCATCTCTTTTTTTATGTAGTCATAATTTTTGTTCTTTAATTCTGCAATGTTGATGACATAGTCGATCTCGTCCGCGCCTTTTTCGATGGCATCTTTTGTCTCAAATACTTTACATTCCAGAGTTGTCTGTCCCAGCGGAAATCCTATGGCTGCCCCTACGTGAACCGGAGACCCTTCTAAAAGACGTTTGCACCGTTCTGTCTGCGCAGGATTGATGGCCACCATCTTAAAACCATATTCTCTGGCTTCACCGCATAGTTTTTCGAACATTGCCTCATCGGCAAAAGCTTTCAGGTTTGTGTGGTCTACCATACCTGCTATTTGATCTGCACTTAACTTCATTTCTGATTCCTCCATTTTGTTTTCTTTTATTATCTTTTATTTTATACTTGTATATTATCATATTAACTTTCATTTTTCAAGTAAAAATAAAAGAAAATAAAACTTAATGAAAGTTATATGGAAATGAAGACAAAAAAAATAAGAACTTCATGTATGTTTACACAGAATTCTCCTCATTCAATAAATTATTCATATTACACAAACAGAACAAATCTGTCTGTTTTCTGCATGCCCTAATACAATGTTTGTTTTTATTTATCCCATATCCCCAGGGGCGTACACTGGTAGTAGTAAAATTTCAATACAATTAAATATCGAATAGAGTGCAAATATAATATTAGATTTGCACTCTTTACTTTCAAGTTTTACCTCTTTAGAATTGGAGTGATATAATATTATTTAATTTGGATTGGTTTTATATTATGGTCTAAAAAGGAGAAACAACTATGAGCATGAAAACACAACGATTATTAGGTATACTTTCCGTTCTTACCAATACAAAAAAGATAACCGTATTAGAATTAGCGGTGGAATATCCATTATGGAAGAGTATAAAATAAATACAAATATTCTATCCTTTGCTGATACTGAAAAAATATATACAGCATTAAATGCATTAAATAGTATTGAAAAGGACGAAGCAATCACGAATTTAATTGCAAAACTTGTTCCTGTTCCAGAAAAGGATATTTTCACCAAAAGTCAGTATGTTATTAATCTTTCCTCTTGGTTTAATGATGAATTCACTTATGAAAAAGCAACTTCTTTACATCAAGCAATTTGTAATCAATGTTGCGTAAAAATAGAATATTGTTCTAATAAAGGTCGTACAGTTAGGACTGTAGAACCACATAAACTGGTTTTTAAATGTTCATTATGGTATCTATACGCCTATTGTCAAGAGCGAAAAGATTTTCGTATGTTTAGGCTTAACCGCATTGTTTCTTTTGAAATAGCAGATGTTAAATTTCAGAAGCGTCCAACTGATATAATTAAATTTGACACAAAATATGGAGCAAATTTATTTTCTAAAGAATATCGAGATGGATATGTCAAGGTTGTGCTTGAGTATGACCAGAAAGACGAATTTTCTTTATCATCAAAAATTGATGCTTCTTTCTTTCATAAAGTGGAGGGCTCTTCTGAGAAATCACAAATACAGTTTTATACATCAGATTTAGCATGGACAAATGAACTTGTATTTAGTATGCTTGATAAGGTTAAAGTTATATCTCCTCTTGAATTACGTGATACAATTAGAACAAAATTAAATAAAATTAATTTATTTTACAAAGGGTGACACAAAGTTGTCATCTTTTTTGTTGTATAATGTGCTTCACAAAGGAGGAAAAAATAAATGGAAAAAGAAGTATTAGTATTTATCTTTGATGGATATGCCGATTGGGAGCCTGCTTATGTATGCGCTGAATTAAACTCACCACATACACAGTATGTCGTAAAAACAATAGGTCTGGTTAAAGAACCAGTTATATCTATGGGCGGGTTCCAAATAGTTCCTAATTATTCAATTAATGATTATCCAGAAGAATTTAGCCTGTTAATCTTAACTGGTGGTTATGCATGGTTACAACAAAAAAATAATGAAATTTTGCCTGTTGTCGAGTATGCCGTAAAAAAGCATATTCCAGTGGGCGCAATATGTAATGCAACAAATTTCATGGCTGAACACGGTTATCTTAACCAGATAAAACATTCTGGAAACACTTTGGAATTTATGAAATCTCAAGCACCACATTATACGGGAGAAAAGCACTTTATCCAGAAACAAGCTGTTTGTGACAGGAATATAATTACAGCAAATGGTTCTGGTGCATTAGAATTTGCTAGAGAAATCTTACTATTATTAAATGTGAAAACCCAGAGTGATATATCCAAATGGTATCTTGAAAATAAAGCAGGTATGTATCCCTATAAGGAATAATTTCAACACAAATGAATATACAAAAATTTTAATTTGACTAGTTTCATTTCGATAAGGTGGTGGCTTTATCAGGAAAAGATATGGTTTTAGACGCATTAGAACGAGTGAAAATCAAAAATCCTAATTTGCTGTATGAAGAAATAGTTTTCGATACAATGCTAGACGCAAAAAGTATAGAAATTCTTCATATAGGGGTTTATGATGATGAACCTATGTCTTTTCAAAAGATGGTCTTACTTGCTAAAGAAAACAGTTTAAATCGTTCAAAAGGTGTTAAGTAGTATCTAAAGACACATAAATAAGCGTTGTGATAGTGTCAAGTGATGTATGAAAAAACAGAGTCAAAAAAATAGGCCCAAATGAA
>OAWV01000031.1_pt1 | contig 114002 bp, 114 predicted proteins | sample 1495551 | NCBI WGS metagenome assembly OAWV01 (sample SAMEA2580245, study PRJEB22360) | human gut metagenome | biome: human gut; feature: human-associated habitat; material: faeces | place: Denmark | collected 2008/2010 | reverse complement strand
GTTTCTTCGCCGCGCCTTCCTCCGCTTTTTCTTTTTGCCCGTATCCTTGCCTTTTGGCTGTACCGGCAGGATAATATGAGTAGAAAACAGATTGCTGCAAAGGAGTTGAAGATAGATGAAAACCTTTGAAAAAGTGCTGGAGATATTTCAAGATTATCTGTCCTGTGATCTGGAGGAAGAAGTTCTTCCTTGCAGGAATGGGTATCTCCGCGTAACGTGGAATGGGGATTCCCGCTATTGTGTGGACGGACTTCTCAGCCGGACACCGGATGAGCTGTTTGAAGTGCTGCTTTCCGATTACAGCAGCTACGAGGTGATGAAGCGGACCAAAGGCCGCCGGGAAGCAACGGAAGAAGATGAAAGACAGGCGGAAATTCTCTGCCAGAGCTTTCGGAAACAATGGGAGGAGGAAGAAACATGAGGGCAATCGGTTTTATTCTGAAACTGCTGTTGAAGATCGTGGTAGCTCCGGTAATTCTGGTGCTGACCCTGTTTGTATGGATTTGTGTGGGGATCGTCTATATCTCCGGTCTGGTGCTGGGGCTTATCAGCATGGTGATCGCCCTGCTGGGCGTGGCGGTTCTGCTGACCTGTTCCCTGCAAAACGGCATTATCCTGCTGGTGATGGCATTTCTTATTAGTCCGTTTGGTCTGCCGCTGGCAGCTATCTGGCTGCTGGGCAAGGTGCAGGACTTGAAATTTCTCATTCAGGATTTGGTTTATGGATAAAATATGCCACTGATGTTATTTTACTTTCCCTAAAAAATAGGATATACTATATAGGAATATATTCTGCCGCCGAGTGCAGATAGTTTTAGATAAAGGAGGGCGTGTATGGAAAATCAATTAACGCCAAACAACTCCATGATTTTGGAAATCCGAGAGCTGCTGGAGAATGCCAGAAAAAATGTTGCACAACAGGTTAATACGCAGCTTTTGACAACCTACTGGAACATTGGCCGGATTATCGTGGAGTATGAACAGCAAAATCAGATTCGCGCAGATTATGGAAAACAAACCTTAAGGGAACTTTCCAAAGAGCTGACACGGGAATTTGGAAAAGGTTTTTCTCGTTCTAATTTGCAAAATATGCGGGCATTTTATCTTGCTTATGAAAAATGCCAGACAGTGTCTGGCAAATTGTCCTGGTCTCATTACTGTGAACTTTTGAGTCTTACGGATGAGAACAAACGCAGCTTTTACGAGAAAGAATCTATCAATTCGGGCTGGTCAGTTCGGGAGCTGAAACGGCAGATTGACAGCTCGCTGTATGAACGGCTGCTACTTTCCAGCGGAGATGTGAATAAAGAAAAGGTCCTCTCTCTGGCGCAGAAAGGAATTGAAATCAATCAGCCAGCTGACATCATCCGTGATCCCTATGTGTTCGAGTTTTTGGGTGTGCCGGAGAACAAACCCATATTGGAAAGCGATTTGGAAAAAGCTCTTGTCGTACAGATTGAAAAGTTTCTTTTGGAACTTGGGCGAGGCTTCATGTTTGTTGGAACCCAGCAGCGCGTGACCCTGAACAATACCCACTACTATGTGGACATGGTATTTTACAACAAAATTCTCCGTGCTTATGTACTGATTGAACTGAAAACGAAAAAACTGACACCAGAGGCTGCCGGTCAGCTCAATATGTACTTAAACTACTATGCGGCAGAAGTCAACGACCCTGACGATAACCCGCCTATCGGTATTATCCTCTGTACGGAAAAAGACAGCATCGCGGCGGAATATGCCTTGGGCGGTCTGTCCAACAATATCTTCGCATCCCGGTATGTTCTCTATATGCCGGACAAAGAACAGCTGATTGCTCAGGTAGAGGCTGTCTTGAAAAACTGGCACGAAAAGAAAGATAACTGCCATGACTGAAAAAGAACTGATTGGAAAAGTACATTCAGCGGTCTATCATCAATGCCAGCGCCGTGGTTATGCGACTCCGGTAGATGTACTGATGGAGGTCGGTGTCCTGCCAAAACAGAAATATGAGGACTGGCGGTTTGGGCGGATTGATTATCTGGAACGGGTATGTACTGTCAATCTGCGCAAACTCTCATTCATCATGCACCAGATGCGGGTGTACGCACAGAAAACTGGCTTAAAACCCTCCTTCTGTTACTACAAGCAGTGGGGTGTAAAAAAGAAAAATGGGCAGGGACACAAGCCGGTGATTCCGCTACGGTTCAGCAAAAGCGGAAATCTGGAAATTGAGAAATGGTATGCAACTCATTTTGTGGATACCAAACGGATTGCACTCTTAAAAGCACAGCAGCCTGTTGAAAATTTAGATTAACCAAAGGACAGCTCACACAGCTGTCCTTTTCTTTTGGAAAGGAGGCTTCCCCTATGGCAACCACACGCATCATGCCTCTGCATATCGGCAAGGGGCGCACGGAGAGCCGAGCAATCAGCGACATTATTGATTATGTGGCAAATCCGCAAAAGACTGACAACGGAAAACTAATTACCGGCTATGGCTGTGACAGCCGGACCGCCGATGCAGAGTTTCTGCTGGCGAAGCGGCAGTATATCGCCGCCACCGGGCGGGTGCGCGGGGCGGACGATGTGATCGCTTACCATGTGCGCCAGTCATTCAAACCCGGAGAGATCACACCGGAAGAAGCCAACCGTCTGGGTGTCGAATTTGCCAAGCGGTTTACCAAGGGCAATCATGCCTTTGTGGTCTGCACTCACATAGACAAATCGCACGTTCATAATCATATCATCTGGTCATCGGTCAGCTTAGAATATGACCGAAAGTTCCGCAACTTTTGGGGCAGCACCAGAGCCGTCCGGCACTTGAGCGATACCATCTGTATCGAGAACGGACTGTCCATTGTGGAGAATCCCAAGCCCCACGGAAAAAGCTACAACAAATGGCTGGGCGATCAGGCCAAGCCCTCCCATCGGGAGCAGCTGCGGGTGATGATTGACCGTGCGTTGGAGCAAAAGCCCGCTGACTTTGACGCATTGTTGAAACTGCTTACAGAAATGGGCTGTGAAGTATCCCGGCGCGGGAAAGCAATCCGGCTCAAAGCACCCGGCTGGAAGAATGTAGCCCGCATGGATGACAAGCTGGGGGCCGGGTACAGTGAAGCAGAAATCCGTGCGGTGCTGGCCGGTGAAAAACAGCATACGCCCCGTAAAAATTCCGTCGTGCAGCCGGAGCCGACCAAGGTCAATCTGCTGGTGGACATTCAGGCAAAGTTGCAGGCTGGAAAAGGTGCTGGCTATGCTCGATGGGCTAAAGTTTTTAATCTGAAACAAATGGCGCAGACCATGAATTACCTGTCAGAGAACAATCTGCTGGAGTATGCGGTTTTGGAAGAAAAGGCTGCGGCTGCCACGGCACATCACAATGATCTTTCGGCGCAGATCAAAGCGGCTGAAAAGCGCATGGCAGAGATCGCTGTTCTGCGTACTCACATCGTAAATTATGCCAAGACCCGCGAGACCTATGTGGCATACCGCAAGGCGGGTTATTCTCGAAAATTTCGGGAGGAACATGAGGAAGAAATCCTGCTCCACCAGGCTGCTAAGAATGCCTTTGATGAGATGGACGTCAAGAAGCTGCCCAAGGTCAAAGAGTTGCAGACAGAGTATGCGAAATTGCTGGAAGAAAAGAAAAAGACCTATGCCGAGTACCGGCGTTCCCGTGAAGAAATGCGGGAGCTTTTAACGGCAAAGGCCAATGTGGATCGGGTCCTGAAAATGGAGGTAGAACAGGATGTTGAAAAAGAAAAAGACCACGGCCAGCGGTAAGCTGGTCCTGGTCAAAAGCGTTCGCAGAACGCGCAGCCACAGAATGAAATTCTGTGTTCAAAGGGGCTTGGGGGCGCTGCCCTCAACAAGCAAGCGGAGAGGAAAATCACGGAGGGATTTTCTTCTCTGCGGGCCTGTGTGTATTAACACAGGCATTGCTTGCCTCTTTCCCGCAGAAATAAAATAAGCCAGTGACGAAACCTTCAAATTTCGCTCACTGGCCTACTTTGCTTCAAGTTTCTTGGCGAGTTCCTTTAGTTCCTCTGCAAATCCACGAGTGTGGTGCAACAATGTTTCACGCATCTCTGGCGGACAGTTCATGTAAAGTAGCTTCATCTCATTTTGTCCTGCTTCGTCCGGCGAGAGATCCGGGTACATAAGCGAGTCTAGTGAAAGATGAACCACCTTTGCCAATGCTTTCAAGATCAGATAGGAAGGATTTCTCCTGGCTTTCTCTATATCGGCAATCTGTTTGGTAGAAACATGGGATTCATCTGCCAGCTGTTCCTGCGTCAGATTTTTTTCTTTTCGTGCTGCTCGGAGCGCATCGCCCAAGGCGGTCAAATCATCAATCGGCATTATCGTTCACCTCAATAATATTGTATCGTTCCGGTTTGATTTGAGGAATAACCTTATCATTCCGGTCTGCCAGTACGATTATACCGATTTTTATTCTAACAGCATGGTTATAGGCTTGTTTTCTTCGAGCAATAGAAATATAATAGAATAGATTGCAGGAGGTACAGAGATGGATTATATGACTCTAAAAGAAACAAGCGAAAAATGGGGCGTTTCTGTCCGACAGATAAACTATTATTGCGCCGGTGGTCGTATTCCCGGCGCTGTAAAAATGGCCGGTGTCTGGCTGCTCCCCAAGGACGCCGAAAAGCCAGTAGATATGAGAACAAAACAAGGAAAGGGTAAAATATGAAAAATATACTGTTAATTGAAGATGAAGAAAATCTTAACCGTGGTATAAGCCTCAAACTCAAGAAGGAGGGTTATGCAGTTTTTTCTGCGGCTTGCGTTTCTGAAGGATTGAAACTATTTCAAGATAATACGATTGATCTTGTGATTTGCGATATAGGCTTACCAGACGGTAGTGGATTAGATTTATGTGCTAATATTCGACAGCGAAGTGATGTGCTATTTTTGTTTCTCACGGCTCTTGATACAGAAGTCGATGTGATAACAGGATACGAAATGGGAGCTGATGATTATGTGACAAAGCCGTTTAGTATGTCTGTTCTTGTCTCAAAAATAAGTGCCATGCTGAAACGAACAGAAAAGGCTGTTTCTAATATTGTGCAAACAGGCAAATTGACATTTTATATAGATGAAAAGCGTGTTGTGAAAGGTGATAATGCAATTTCAATTACACCGACAGACTGGAAACTATTGATGGCTTTTATTGAGCATCCCCACCATATTCTTTCAAGAAAACAACTTCTGGAACGTTTATGGGATTCCAATACGGATTATGTTGATGAAAATGCTGTTGCTGTTAATATTCGTCGCCTTAGAGAAAAGATTGAGCCTGATCCATCTAATCCTGTCTACATCAAGAATGTACGGGGCTTGGGGTACGTCTGGGAAATGGAGTGTGAAAGGCAATGACATTAAATAACAGGACTTTCACACTACTAAAAATTGTATTGCTTATTATAATTAGCATATTTATAGCAGAAATTATTGTGTTACCTAAAATTGAACATGATATGTTGCAAGAAGCAGGTAGACAGGAATTGGTAACCGTACAACAAATATGTGGCGCGGTACTTGAAAATTATCCTGATGTAGAGCAGGATTTCATTCTGGGATTGCGTCAGCCTACAAACTCTTTGCAGGAAAAAGGCGAACAGATTTTGAAGCAATACGGATATGACGAAGAACATTTATTGGCAGACAACACGCTGTATGCCGCTTACATGATTGCATGGAGAAATTGGACAGGATTTTTTCTGGTTACCACATTTTTACTTCTTGCGGCCGCACTTCTCTATTTTTACAGCACTATCCGTAGTAGCAATAAAGAAATATTGCTGATATTGGAACAATATTTGTCAGAGGATTTTTCTTTTGCCTATGGAACAGAGAGAATCGTAAAAGGCCGTATTCACTTTATGAGCAATCAAATTGGTGATCGCTTAAAGCAACTCGGACATCAGATTGTAACGAAAAACACCCGGATTACTGAGGAAAAAGAAAGCACAAAAGCACTTGTGACTGATATTTCTCACCAGTTAAAAACACCAATGGCTGCATTGAAAACCTGCTTCTATATGTATTTGGATGCCTCTGATGCGGATGAAAAGACCGAATTTCTAAAACGAAGTGAAACGCAGTTGGAAAAACTGGAACAGTTAATTGCAAGCCTTATGAATATTTCACGGTTGGAAACAGCCATGATTTCTTTGACTAAGGAATCCATTTTGTTAAGTGATCTATTGGTGGATGCTGTAAATGGTGTATACGAAAAAGCAAGGAGAAAAAGCATCGAAATTTCCGTGCAGGAAACAGAAAATATTACATTACATTTAGACAAGCATTGGACAAGCGAAGCAGTCATAAATGTTTTGGATAATGCGGTAAAGTATAGTCCTCGAAATAGCCACATCACGATTTCTATTGAAAAACAACACTTTTATACACTCGTGAAAATTAAGGATGAAGGGATTGGTATTCCACAGAATGAATACAATAAAATTTTTCAGCGGTTCTATCGTTCCAATCATTCTTATGTAAAGCAAACGGAAGGCAGCGGTGTTGGGTTATATCTGACACGAATGATTTTAGAACGACAGGGAGGTTTGATCCGTGTCGAATCTGTTCCGGAAAAAGGAAGTACATTTATTCTACAATTTAGGAACTGATAAGAGGCCGGAGAAATTCCGGCCTTTTGTTATTCAACGGTAAGCTATTCTGTAAGGTTCCCGTAATACTTCTTTGATACAATAATCATAGTTAAGGTACGGGAGGAAAAGATGGATATATCGTCACTAAATAATTACTTTGAATTGTATGGAGGAATGGCTATCTTCATTGTTGTACTACTGGAATATATGAATCTTCCCGGATTCCCAGCAGGGATTATTATGCCGCTTGCAGGAATCTATGCAGCACACGGGGGGATAAGTCTCCTTGCAGCTATTGCTATTTCTGTTTTAGCAGGAGAAGTTGGGAGCTGGATATTGTATTTTCTGGGAATGTACGGTGGGAATGCTTTTCTCAAAATATACTTAAAAAGGTTTCCCAAACACAAACCTGCGTTTGAACGCACGTTTGATTTAATCCGACGCAAGGGTTTTTATGGAATTTTCATCAGTAAGCTAATTCCGATGGTTAGAACATTGATTTCTATACCAGCAGGCGTATTAAAAATGGAGTTTATAAAATACTCGATTGCTTCATTTTTGGGGGTAACACTTTGGAATACCCTATTCGTGGGCGCTGGCTATATTATTGGAGAACCTATACTGAAAATAATCACAAGGGGGTGAGAAAATGCGGATTGCTATGATGACAAATAACTACAAACCATTTGTTGGCGGTGTTCCAATTTCGATTGAGCGGCTTGCTGATAGTCTGAGGGATTTAGGGCATTCGGTATACGTCTTTGCCCCGGATTATAAATCTCCGGTGGATGATGATGAATATACGTTTCGCTTTCCAACAATGAAACACAAGATCGCCGGAGCGATTCCTATTCCCAATTTGATTTATGGCTATGTGAAGAATGCTATTTCAACACTTGATATTGATTTGATTCATGTTCATCATCCCGTTATGATCGGAAATGTGGCAACACGGATTGGAAAGAAATTTCATATCCCCGTAGTGTTTACATACCACACAAGATATGAACAATATCTGCATTATTTGACGCCCTTTGGTTATTTACAAAATAAGGCAAATCAGGGAAATCTATTGGGGGAATCCATCCTTGATTTTGCACAGCGGCAAGTCATACAACGCTATTTGAATCGCTTCCTTGAAAAATGTGATATGGTTTTTGCACCAACAGAATCTATACAAAATTATTTGAAACCATTCCACATAGATACACCGATCAGCATTGCACCTACGGGACTGCCTCCGGCTTGCTTTGAAAATCATATCGAGGCAACTGCCATCCGGAAAAAGTATTTGCAGAAGAAACAGTATTTGTTCTGTACGGTTTCGAGATTAGCGAAAGAAAAAAATCTTTCTTTCCTACTACGAGGTGTTTCTGCTGTGAAAAAGCAGTTAGGAGATGTTTTTAATGTGCTTATTTTGGGAGATGGGCCAGAGAAAGAAAATTTAATAGCCCTGTCTCAAACTCTAAAAATTGAAGAAAATGTATTTTTCATTGGAGAAGTATCAAATCATAAAATTTCAGCATATCATCAGGCGTGTGATTTGTTTCTGTTTTCATCAAAATCTGAGACACAGGGAATTGTGCTTTTAGAGGCAATGGCAGCGTATCTACCAGTCTTTGCTATTCGTGCAACCGGAGTATCAGATGTTGTTGTTAATGGAGAAAATGGTGTATTGTCGTCAGATTCCATAACTGAATGGGCGGACAACTTGATTTCAATTTTGAAAAATCCTGCTGTACTTATAAAAATGAGAAGTTCCGCTCGTACCACTGCCCTTTTATATGATGAAAAGAGTATCGCCAACCAGATTTTAGAGAGTTACGCATACTTGAAAAAGAGCTATGAGGCAGAACATTGGCTGATGATGCACTTAAACAGAACAAGTTACCCCGTATTGGCAAAGGAGTATTAAGATGGATATTATTCTTGAAACAAAAGACCTGACCAAAACGTATAAGGCAGGCGGTAATCATATTAACGCAGTAGACCATACCTCTATTTGTGTTGAGAGAGGCGATTTTGTAACTATCGTAGGTAAGTCTGGATCGGGAAAAAGTACGTTGCTTCATCTAATCGGAGGACTGGATTATCCCACTTCTGGCGAAGTCTGGATTGATAATGAGTGTATAACCAATATGAATGAAGAAGATTTATCCGCATTTCGCAGGAGAAAAATCGGCTTCATTTTTCAGGCATTTAATCTTGTTCCCTCTTTGAATGTCTGGGAGAACATTATTTTGCCTATCGGATTAGATGATAGAAAGCCGGATATGGTTTATCTGAAAGAAATTATTGAATTACTTGGATTGAGCGAGAAACTGAATAATCTTCCTAACACATTGTCTGGGGGTCAGCAACAGAGAGTAGCGATTGCCAGAGCATTGGCGACGAAGCCTGCCATTGTATTGGCAGATGAGCCGACTGGAAATCTTGATTCTAAGACAAGTGATGAAGTAATGGCACTTTTGAAAACATCTGCTATGAAGTATGAGCAGACGCTCATTGTAATTACTCATAATGAAGATATTGCACAAATGGGAAATCGAAAACTGGTAATTACAGATGGTAAGGTGGTGGAACAATGAAAACAATTTATCATTTGGCTATCAGCCGATTGAAATATAATAAAGGAAGATCCATTCTTACCATAGTTGCGATTGCTCTTATGACAACACTGCTCATGTCTATTGGTAGCTCTGCACTTACGGTTATTCGACATCAGCAGTTAGAGATAAAAGAAAGTGCTCGAAATTATCATGCGGTTTTCAAAGGCAGTACTGCAGATCAGGTATTTATTCTTGAAAATCACGCGGATGTAGAATCGCTTTCTACAAGGGAAAGTGTAGCGTCCATAGAACTGCCGAAATTAAATGCTGTTCTTAATTTTGATTCCACAAAAAAAGGTTCTATTGACCAAATTCAGTTAGCCAATGGAAAGATGCCTGTGGAAGCGGATGAAATTGCAGGGCCTCCTGCGCTCTTTGAAAGATTAGACGTTGTACCAGAAATTGGCCAGAAGTTTCAGATTCCATTACGCATTCAGGGAGGCAAAGTGGAGAACTACGACTTCACAATTACTGGTATTTTAGAGCAGACAGACATTTCAAAGCTGAATGTGAATGAAACACGTCTTGTCTATGGGGCTTTTGTATCTGAAAAATTTGTTGAACAACATATTGCCCCAGAGGATAGAACTTATACAGCTTATATACGGATTGTAAACGAAAATAAACATTCAAAAGATGAAATTGAGACAATTATATCTGAGATTGCAGAGGACGTAGGACTGAACAAGTCAGACATTTCTTTTAATGAACAATACCTGACATATATGACCAACCCCGGAACACAAGAACGAAATGTTATGATCGGGCTTGGACTGTTGGTAGTATTTCTTGGTGGCATGGTAATTTACAGCATTTATTATGTTTCTGTCATTTCCAATATACAAGAGATGGGGAAACTAAAGGCTCTTGGTGCTACCAAAAAACATATTCGCCGCTTGCTATTTACAGAAAGCCTTGCACAGTCTTTCGTCGGAATTCCCTGTGGAATCTTACTTGGATACCTCGCAACCGTATTCTTGTTCAGAATGGTTATTCTTTCCGGTTCTACCTTTGGGGATACATTCTGGCACTGGCAGGCTGCTATTTGTGTTATCGTGGTTGTTTTGCTTACAGTTGGGGTTTCTATCCGAAAACCGTTAAAAATGGCGTCAGGGATTTCTCCTGTGGAAGCAATGCGGTATCAAGAACCGACAGGAAAACAAAAAAGGAAAAAATCCTTTAAAACACTTTCCGTATCAAAGCTAAGTTATGCAAATCTACAAAGAAATAAGCGAAGAACTGCGGTCACGATACTTGCACTGGGCTGTTCCGGCATTTTGTTTTTAGTAGTAGCCAATATTGCAAACAATATAACTGCGGAAAATTATGCAAGAATGCTGATGCCAAAAGGCGATTTTGAAATTAGCCTTAATTATGCTGAGGACGATCGAGAGTACCCGGAGAATAATCTAAATATAATTCAGCTTCAAAATCCCTTGAACGATGATCTGAAAACGCAAATCATGTCTTTAGATGGTGTTGAAAGCATTGATGAAAAGCACACGGTTCTGGCAGAAGCTGAAAATGTGGTATTGGAAACACAGCGAACTGAGGTTGGAGGAATCAGCGAAAACGATCTGTTATCCCTAAATAAATCGCTAAAAAGAGGAACCTTGGATTATGATGAATTGGTTCATTCTAACGGCATTATTTTTACATGGGACATTTTGTTTGAGCAATATGGTTTTGAAATTGGAGATACAATACAGCTTACACTTTATGATGGAAACAAGAAAATTCCTTTTACGGGTACTCTCATGGCAAGTACCAACAGCAGTGATGATACCTTTTTGATTGCCGATGAGGTTTTACAGCAACTAATTACGGAGACAAATCCTGCGAGTGCCATTTACATTACTGTTCAGCCAGAAAAATTTGAAAGTGTAAAGGCACAAATTGATACACTGCAACAGGAAAATACGAGGTTCATGTTCAAATCCTATGACGAAGAACTTGGAATCGCAAAGCAGCTAATCCGCACGATACAATACACAATTTACGGATTACTGATAGTCATTGGAATCATTGGTTACATCAGCCTTATCAATACAATGATTACGAGTATTTTAGTTCGCAAAAAGGAATTGGGAATTTTGCAAGCAATCGGTTTGTCTGATAAGCAACTACGTCAAATGATACATCGGGAAGGACTGTTCTTTACTTTTGGAACATTAGCACTGTCACTAACCATCGGAAATGGGCTGGGGTATTTATTGGTACGCATTATTATAAACACCCAAATTCTAACGATTAGTCAATACGAATATCCGATTACCCAAACGCTTGTTTTGATAGTTGCAGTAGTCATCGGACAAATTGCAATTACTGTATTTGTAAATCGCTATATTCATAAACAATCGTTAGTCGAAAGAATGCGTGACTAACAGAATACAAGAAAGTGAAAACAGATGCGAAAGATACTTTTGGTTGACAATGATATAACTTTTATATGGGGATTGAAAAAATATTTACAGCGGCGGGGCTATGCGGTAGAAACTGCGGCTACTCTGGCTGAAGCACGGGAAATGATAAAGCAAGAAGCTCCGCTGCTGATCTGTTCAGACCTCTGCTTGCCGGACGGTTCTGGTCTGGAACTACTAGCTGAAGTACGTACCTGTAACAAAGATACTCCTTTTATCATTGCGTCTTGTTATGAAAAAGACGACTATGAGCAGGAAGCACTCCAGCATGGTGTCACAATCTGTATGGATAAAATTAAATCTGCATTATTGAAAGATAAGCTGGTGGAATATGCCTACAAGGAGCTATCAGAAGAACAACCACCAACCTTTCATAAGCTGTTATATCTCCATACGGATAATAGCAAAGCGGAAGTTCTGCGGGCGGCTATGCTGCAAAAGGGATTTAATCTTATACTGGTAAATTCCCTGCGTGAAGCAAAGCACAGGCTACTTGAAGATAAAGAAATAGAACTGATACTGTGTGATCTCTCGCTGCCGGACGGTACAGCCCTTGAGCTTTTTCATGACATACGACGTATATCTGAAAAATTTAAGGTAAATAACCCGCCCATTAAGTTGCTACCATTCTTTATTCTTACGGCAAGCACTGACCTTGCCACGGAATATCAATACCGGCACGAGGGTGTCAGCGACTATATCACGGCCCCGGTTAATATCCCGGAACTGATTCGGCGGATTCTGTTTTTTGTGGAATAGCTATCTTTCTCTCTATGTAATCAACATAATCAACTGCCGGGCGACGACCAAGAAAAAAAAGCCGTCGTACAGCAGCCCTTTTGACACGCCCATACGACCAGCGGCGGCTTTGAACAATCAAGGCCGCCGCTTTTCTTTTCCCGGCGCAGGATCGGCGGCCCACGGAGGGAGCCGCCATGAGAGTAGCAATATGTAGTTCATCAAAAAAAGCCTTGCTCACACCTCATCCCCTTACGCTCCTCCACCGGCATTATCCTGCTGGTTAATCGGTAATCATAGAACATGGAATCAGTGTGACGCCAGTTTCCCACTTTGGGAGACTGGCGTTTTTGCTTGTTGTTTTTTGTGGAATTGCCCCGAATTATGCCGGTGCCGTTCTCCGCCCCATTTCGGCTCACTCGTAACTGGACCCGTGAACCGAAATGGAGGTACATAATGAAGAAAGTCAATCTCCGGGATCTGTATCCCGATGTTTATAAAACAGATCACTTTGTAGAAGTAACCGAAGATGTGCTGGAGACGATCAGAGACTCTGAGCGTGCAGAAGCTGCCTATGACCGAAGGATGTATCGTTATAAGGCGCATTACTCTCTGGACTGCGACAATGGCATTGAAAATGCGATCCTGATGAAGCCCCAGACGCCGGAAATGCTCCTGGAGGAAAAGCAGCTGCGGGAGAAACTCTATGCCGCAGTAATGGCTCTGCCGGAGAAACAAGCCAAGCGGATCTATGCCAGGTATTATCTGGGCATGAGAGTAGGAGAGATAGCCGCAGCAGAGGGTGTAGACCCAAGCCGTGTCCGTGACAGCATTCGGCGAGGGCTGAAACAGCTGGCAAAATATTTTTGATAAAATTTCGTTTGGTGCGCTCGTTTTTTGCTCTTTTTGTCAGAGTTAATAAGAAGGACAAGTTTTCCCCCTTCAACAGCACTTTGACAATTTCATAGACAGCATAACAGGTACATAACCCGTGTACGAGCGAGTGTGGAACGCCGCGAAGATAGAGCAGTCAGGGAGGTGATGAACAAAGCTGCTTTGGAGCGATCTACGATTCCACAAAACGGATGGTGGCAGATTCGGCGCGATGACTGCATGGGGGCTTAAAGATACTTCCTCACGGCCCGCCAAAGACTTGGGGGGAACCCTGCGGCACACGATACGAACGATGCTGCGGAGTTATGACAGCCGCGCCAGCGGAGACCTGTTGTGTTCCCATCGTCAGGGGGCGTGGCAAATATGACGAGTAATCCGAACAGAATAACAGTAGCCGCACCAGGTTTTTATCCGAAGATTTCTTTCAGACTGGTGCGGCTATTTAAGTATTAAGATATTAAGGAGGCGAGAGTGATGTTTGAAAAATTCCATCGAGGTGACATATATTCGGCTGATTTAAGCCCTGGTATCGGCTCTGAACAAAGTGGCTCTCGTCCTGTACTCATTCTTCAAAACAATGTGGGAAATTGTTTCAGTCCTACGATTATTATTGCAGCAATCACCAGTGTAAGCAAAAAAAGCAGAAAGTTCCCCACGCATTACCACTTAAATGACAGATGCGGTTTGGTGAAACCATCTGTTGTTATGCTGGAACAGATCAGAACAATCGACAAGTCGAGGTTAAAAAACTATATTGGTCATCTAAACAAGGATGACATGGAAAACATAAACAAGACGCTCTTGTGCAGTCTGGGGATTACATAAAAGTGCCGAAAGGCCGTATCATTTTCAGGCTGTGCAAGTAGAGTTATAATTTCGTTAGGAATTGCGGAGGTGATTCTGAATGGAGAATATCCAGAATAAAAGCGCATTGATTCCTTCAGATGAAATCCGGTCAGAAGAACTTCTGGCGGAACAAAAATTTGAAGCGTTTATCACTTCGCTGGCACATATCATCGAGAAATATGGTATGAGAGTGCTGGGCGAGGTTGACGGAGCTGCGTGAGAATCGCAGCTTTACATAGGATATTTTCCAAAAGTAAATTTTGGAGGTATGAATTATGAACCGATATGGAAAACGCTGTGTTTTGTATCCGAGGGTCAGCACAGAGATGCAAGTGGACGGATACAGCCTGGAAGGTCAAAAAAATATGCTGACACGATTTGCGGATCGTGAGGAAATGATCGTTGTTGATACTTATGAAGATGCCGGTAAATCCGGTAAATCCATTGAGGGACGGCCTGCCTTTCAAAAAATGCTCAGAGATATTGAGGATGGCTTGGACATTGACTATATTTTAGTGTATAAGCTGTCACGGTTTGGCCGTAATGCAGCGGATATACTTAACTCTTTGGAGTTGGTTCAATCTTATGGTGTAAATCTGATTTGCATAGAAGAAGGGATTGATTCCTCTCAGACAAGCGGAAAACTTTTGATTTCTGTACTATCTGCTGTGGCTGAGATTGAGCGTGAGAATATTATCGAGCAGACGATGAACGGGCGGCGCGAAAAGGCACGGCAAGGTGGATGGAATGGTGGCTTTGCTCCATACGGATATACACTGGAAGATAACAAGCTGATGATTGAAGAAACAGAGGCTGTGGCAATACGGAAGATTTTTGAATTATATACTTCATCGGAAATCGGTTTGGGTGGTATTGCGAATCAGTTGAACTTACAAGGTATACGGAAAATTCCGAGGCAGAATGGCACATTAGAGGATTGGACAGGACATTTTATTAAACTGATATTGGATAACCCGGTTTATTGCGGTAAAATTGCCTATGGACGGAGAACGAAGGAAAAAGTCAAAGGCACAAAAAACGATTACCAGATGAAAAGAAATGACGATTACATTCTGACAGAGGGACAGCATAAAGGAATCGTTAGTGAGGAGGTATGGGAAAAGGCTCATGCCAAGCGCCTTAGAACCGGAGTAAAGCAACCGTCAAAAATTGGGCGGGATCGAGTTCATTTGTTATCCGGTCTGCTGAAATGCCCGGTTTGTGGAAGTCCCATGTATACGAATAAACACGCATGGACAAATAAAGATGGCACTTACAAAGAAATTTACTATTATGTATGTAGTCGGAATAGGATGGTCCGGGGTAAGCATTGTGAATATAAGGCAATGCTGAAAAAGACCGATATTGAACCGATGGTCATTGAGGCAATTCGTGAGATCGTAAGAAATGAGGAATATGCCCAAGCCATTAAAAAACGGATTGGCGTTCAGATTGACACGAAAGCAGTGGATAAAGAACTGGAGGGCTATCAGGCAAAGCTGAAGGAAGTTGATCTGAATAAGACAAGATTGGAACGGGAAATTGACAGTCTCCCTGCTGATGCAAAATACCGGGAACGAAAGCTCCATGATATGACCTTGCGGTTAGATTCCCTATATGATGTCATTGTTGAGCTGGAGGAAAAAATCGAAGATGCCAGACTTCGGCGAGATGCAATTAAGCAGCAGGCAATTACTCTTGAGAATATTTACAAAATCATGGTGAATTTCGACTGCGTTTATAATATAATAAATGACGAAGAAAAGAGAAATGTGGTCACAGCCTTGATTAAGGAAATTGAAATTTACAGGAATGACGAGTCTGAATATCCGCTAAAGCGGATTGGTCTGAATTTTCCGGTGTTCAAGGATGGCGGGGAAGTTACGGAGCTTTTGTGGGACAAAGGGAATACCGTTGAGACGGTAGTACTTTTGTCCCAACAAAAACCAGATGACACGATAGAGATCGACTTAGACCTGGACGAGCTGGATGCCACCAGTGCCGAGTTGAAAGCAACCTATCAGGAAATCAAAGATTATGTGCTGAAAGAATTTGGCTTGAAGGTTTCAAGTTTATATATTTCTCAGGTAAAACGCAAATGTGGAATTGAAGTGGGAGAAAACTATAATCTTCCAAAATCAGAAAATGCAAGAGTTCCACAATGCCCGAAAGAGAAGGAAGAAGCTATCAAGGCTGCCCTGAAATATTTTGCGATGATCTAAGGACATCGCTGATTTCAAGGAGGAATAACACATGAAAAGCACATTTGAAAAAATGGGTGGAACCTACACACCTGGCGCAGACGGAATTTACTATCCGAATCTTGTCAGTACAGATGAAGAACCGCATTATGGGAAATATGGAATGATGCGGAAAACATATCTGAAAGAGCATCGTCCGGCAATGTATTCACTGTATATGTTGGAAGACAGACTGACAGAACATCTGAATACTGTGGACGATGAAGCACAGGAGAGAATGGATATTCTGGTGCGTCAGATGATGGAGAGGCAGGGCATTACGGAAGAATTGAAAGTTTGTGATCAGATGGAATGGGTCAGAGCGGTAAATGGTATTCGTAATATGGCAGAAGAGATTGTGTTAAAAGAATTGGTGTATATTTAAAGTGTGGAAAGCTCCTTTGGGAGTTTTTTGCTGTTTATAAGATAAATTCTGCTGGAGATTTTGATTTAATGATTTGATTTATAAAACTGGCAATGATACAATTAGCGTAATTTGAAAGAAAGCAGAGAAAATATGAGTGAAAAGTTACTGATTGTTGAAGATGACAAAAAATTAAATGATGGAATCCGTCTGGCTTTAAAGAATGATGCTTATTTCTTTTATCAGTGCAGAACTTTGCAGGAAGCTAGAGAAATCTTGAAAAAGGAAGATATCACATTGGTTTTGTTAGATGTGAATTTGCCGGATGGGAATGGGATTGATTTTGTAAGAGAAATAAGGAAAAATAGTCAGGTGCCGATTATTCTGCTTACAGTAAATAACATGGAAGTAGATATTGTAACAGGATTGGAAGCTGGGGCAAATGATTATATTACGAAACCGTTTAGTTTGATGGTTTTGCGTGCAAGAGTGTCTGTGCAGCTTAGAAATAAAGAGGCAACAGCTAATAATTCTATGGAGCTTGATGGATTTGAGTTCTATTTCGATAAAATGGAATTTTTCAAAGATGGAGAACCTATTGAACTTAGTAAGACAGAACAAAAGCTCCTTAGAGTGCTGTGTGAAAACAGAGGAAAAGTATTGAAACGGGAATATCTGATTGACGAGGTATGGCAGGGAGATACAGAGTTTGTGGATGCTCATGCTCTGACTGTTGCAGTCAAACGCCTCAGAGACAAATTAGAAGATGATACGCAGAAGCCTGAATATGTCAAGACGGTTTATGGAATTGGTTATACATGGGCGGTGAATGGATGATAGAAACAATCATGTTGATTGTAGTTATATTTGTCCTGAGCGGAGTTTTTTGGTACAGCTTTTTTTATCAGAAAGAAAAAAAGCTTTTTAACCGGCTGCAGCGAATGCTGGATTGTGCAATAGATGGAGAACTGGAACGGACAGAAATATCAGAAGAAAAGTATTCTGCTCTTGAAAACAGCATGAAACAATATATAGACAGTAGTTTTCTGGCAAAAAAAAATCAACAGGAACAGAAAGAAGTGATACAAAAACTTATTTCAGATATTGCGCATCAGACACTGACTCCCATTTCAAATCTGAAAGTCTATGGAGAAATACTCTCTGAAGTGAGTAATGAAAATCAAGAGGAGATAGCTACCATTTTGGAGCAGACGGAGAAATTGGATTTTCTGATACAATCACTGGTCAAATTATCACGAATGGAGAGCGGAATTATAGCAGTACATCCGGAGGATACTGCTATTGCACAGATGTTTGCATCCGTACAGCAGCAGTTTAATGTAAAAGCAATGGAGAAGGATATTTTCCTGAGTCTATTTGACACGGATTTACATGCTATGTGTGATGCAAAATGGACCGTGGAGGCACTCGGAAATATTGTAGACAATGCGATTAAATACACAGCATGTGGGGGAAATGTTCAGATAAAAGTCGAGCAGTATTCTTTTTTTGTAAAGATTGATATCATTGATGATGGCATTGGAATAGAAAAAGAAGAAATACCAAAGATATTTGGAAGGTTTTATCGGAGTCTGTCAGTGGCAGACCAGCCAGGAGTAGGAATTGGCTTATTCCTTGCAAGAGAGATCATTCAGGCACAAAAGGGGTATATAAAAGTGACATCAAAGAGAGGAAAGGGTTCTACATTTTCTGTGTTTCTTCCGATAGCAAAGAAGGAATAGTATCAAAACTGTGACATTTCAGAAACCAGATGGAGACATTGTTATGATAAAGTCTGTATTGTAAAGATCAATACAGGCTTTTTTGATGGGAGGATGGCATGAATATATTAAAAGCAGTAAATTTACGAAAAATATATGGGCAGGGAGAAACAGAAGTCAGGGCTCTTGATGGTATAAACCTGGAAGTAGAAAAAGGGGAGTTTGTAGCGATTGTCGGAACCTCTGGAAGTGGAAAGTCTACATTGCTTCATATCATTGGTGGTTTGGATAATCCAACATCCGGTCAGGTCATTGTTGACGGACAGAATTTAAGCCATATGCCAGATGAAGAGCTTACTATTTTTAGGCGTAGAAATATTGGATTTGTATTTCAACAGTATAATCTGGTTCCGATGCTGAATGTATGGGAAAATATTGTTCTTCCTGTAAAACTGGATGGAAAAAAGATTGAAAAAGGTTATGTAAATGAAATCATAGATACACTGGGCATTCGGACAAAACTGGAAAATCTTCCAAGTGCACTGTCAGGGGGTCAGCAGCAAAGGGTGGCAATCGCAAGAGCATTAGCGGCAAAACCTGCTATTTTGCTGGCAGATGAACCGACAGGCAATCTGGACTCAAAAACGAGTCAGGATGTATTAGGACTTTTAAAAGTCACCAGTAAGCGTTTTCATCAAACGATTGTAATGATTACTCACAATGAGGAGATTGCCCAGATGGCTGACAGGATTTTACAGATTGAAGACGGAAAAATTGTTTCAGACAGTGGTTTGGTATAGTGAGGGCGATTATATGGTAAAAGTAGAGAATAAAGAAACGTTACGATTATTGACGAAACGATTTATGAAAATGAACCGAGCAAGAAATATTATTGCTGTTATTGCAATCATGTTGACATCACTGTTATTTACAAGCCTCTTTGTGGGGAGCGTATCCATGATACTTTCCAAAAGAGCAACGGAAATTAAGCAATTTATGGATTCATCCCATGCTATTGCGCAGAATTTGTCAGAAGAAGATGCGGAGAGATTGCAAAAAACAATAGAACAAAGTGATGAGGTGGAACGATATGGAACAGGCATTTTTCTGGGAGCAGGAAGAGATAAACATTTTGGCTTTTCAGTAGAAGTTAGATATGCAGATAAAAATATGGCAGAAAGCTTTAATTGTCTGCCAACTACAGGAAGACTGCCAGAGAAGGAAAATGAAGTAGCAGTCAGCAGCTTGGTACTGGAAGCACTGGGAGTTACACCAAAGATTGGGGAAGAAGTCACGCTGACGTGGGAAGTAAATCCAATGCTGAAACAATACAAAACAGATACATTCCAGATATGTGGATTTTGGCAGGGTGATAAGGCTGTTTTAGGTCAGATGGTCTGGGTATCTGAAGCCTATGCGAAGGAGAATTGTTATCCTGTTACACAGAAAGAATTAGAAAATGGTATCTATAATGGGGGAAAGGAGTATTCTGTCTGGTACAAGAATCTTTGGAATCTGGAAAAGAAAACAGAAAATATATCTAAGACAGCAGGATTTACGAAAGCAGGGACAGGATTGGAGATTAATCCGGCATATAATCTTTTTGAAGAGGATTCATTTTCATTCACTTCCCTTATTGTAATGGTACTGTTTGTGATATTGGCTGGTTACTTAATTATTTATAATATTTTTAATATATCCGTGAAAACGGATATTAGAGCCTACGGATTATTGAAGAACGTGGGAACAACAGGAAAACAATTGAAAAAAATTGTACGTATGCAGGCATGGAAATTGTCAGCAGTGGGGATTCCAATCGGATTGATCTTCGGTTATCTTGCAGGTTTTTGTATGTCACCGGCTCTGACAGCAGATGCCCTAATCAGTGCACAGGCAGGACAAACTACACAGACAGTAGTATCAGCTAATCCTTTGATTTTTTTTGCAGCAGCTCTTCTGACACTTTTAACGGTGTATTTATCCAGTCTACAGGCTTGTAAAATGGTGGAAAGAGTTTCGCCTGTGGAAGCCCTACATTTGGCAGAAGGAGAGCAGTCACAGAAGAAAATAAAAAAGAATACTTCTGTAACCTGGTGGGGAATGGCAGTTCAAAATGTGTTCCGTAACTGGAAAAAGGGATTGATTGTTATGCTTTCTATCGCTCTTTCTATGGTAGTGGTCAACTGTATTGTGATGTTGGTGCAGGGATATGATTTTGAGTCTTACCAGAATATATTTTTAGCATCTGATTTTCAACTGGATCAGATGACCGACACTTTATCGAATACAAATTTCAACGGTATTACACCTGAAATCAAAGAGATTCTGAATAAGTGTCCGGAAAGTGAGAAAACAGGATATGTGTATTATTCGGAAGAAAGACATAAGATGGAACCGGCACTTTTGAAAACGTGGGAGACATTGGCAGAAAAAAACAAAGAAAACTGGACAGATTATGAAAAGCAAATCTGGGAGGAAACAAAAGCGGATAATACTGTAAAGGTTCATTTCCTCGGAATTAGTGAAGCGGTGTTTGATATGTTAGAATGGAAAGGGGAAAAATGTTCCTGGGATACGTTTAAAAGTGGGGATTATGTGATTGTGGACTATAGTGATAAATATACAGAACAACCAGTTTCTTATTATCAGTCTGGCGAAACTTTTAAAATGGAGTACGGAAACGGAAAGCAGAAAGATTATGGGGTGATCGGAGAAGCTATGATGCCATATTCCCTGGATTATCCGTATGCAGATTCTGTTTATATTACAGTAATGGTCCCAGAAGAAGAGTATATCACCCAGACAGAAAATCAATCAGCAATGTATGCTACTATTGATGCCAAGAAGGGAGAGGATAAGCAAGTAAAAGAATACATTGATAAAAATGTTTTGAAAGAAAATGATATGATAAATGTTTTTTCTGTATTGGATATGAAGGCGAGCTTTAGGCGGTTTGTCAGTAAATATTATATGATCGGTAGTTTTCTTGTCGTTATTTTAGCATTTATTGGCATTATGAATTTCTTTAATACAACAGCAACCTCTGTAACCAGCAGGAAAAAGGAACTGGCGCTTTTGGAAGTTGTTGGAATGACGAAAAAACAGGTATCGAAAATGCTAGTGACTGAGGGATTCCTATATTTGGGAGGCGCATTTGTGATTGCAGTATTGCTAATTGTGTTTGGAGCAAAGCAAATTTTAGTAAATACGCTCGGTACAGCATTTTTCTTCCGGCTGCATCTTACGATAGTGCCATGTGTGTTTATGATTCCAATTTTGGTTGGGATTGCGTATGTGATACCAAAGTATCAGTTTGAAAAGATGAGTCGGGAAAGTGTTGTTGAAAGGATTCGGAAAGAATAATAACAATGTGTAAATTAGGCGTATGGATTTGATGGATCCATGCGCCTTTTTTAGAAAATTACAATTCTATATGGGATGGTTTATTCCCTCCTTTTTTCGTATTGATTGATTCAGCAGGTCGTACCGGTGTGGTACTGCTCTGCTGTGAGATAAGCATACGAAGATCGGAGGAAAAAGGCATTGAGGGGAAATTGAGAAAAAAGATATATTGTGCGTACGTTCTTCATGTACTCTTGTTGTGATTTCATTGTTTTTTATCGTATAATATGGATACTGGAGGTGGTTTGGATGAAATACAAGATTTTAGTTGTTGATGATGATAAAGAATTGGTGAAAATGCTTTGTAGTTATTTTAATATGAAACAATATGAAACCATTACGGCTACAGATGGAATGGAAGCATTAAATAAAATAAAAATGAAACCGGATATTATTTTATTGGATATCAACATGCCACGTATGGATGGGATTGAAGTATGTCGTCTGATACGCAGTAAAGTGTTATGTCCGATTTTGTTTCTAACAGCAAGAGTTGATGAAGATGATAAAATTAATGGGTTGCTTTCGGGTGGGGATGATTATATTACGAAACCATTTAGTCTTCGGGAGTTGGAAGCAAGGATTGTCACAAACATAAAGAGAGAAGAAAGGCATCAACAAAAAACGGAATACCGTTTCATGGATGAAATGCTGATTGATTATTCTGAAAAAATAGTAGCTATAGCTGGACACAGGATGGAGTTCACAAAAATTGAATATCAGATTATTGAATTCTTATCCATGCATCCAGGGCAGGTGTTTGATAAAGAACGTATATATGCACAAGTCTGTGGATATGATGCGGAAGGGGACAGTAGAACGATAACGGAATTAGTACGGCGTATAAGGAAAAAAATAGCGGATTATTCAGAAAAAGAATACATAGAAACTGTATGGGGGATTGGATACCGATGGAAAAAATAAGAAACTTGTCACTGAAAAAAACAATTCTGCTTTATTTTGTGATCAGCTTAACGGCAGCATTTCTGTTATCTGGATTTACAGTTCATTTTGCAAGAAATATGCAGAATAAAATATGGGAAAAATATATTGATTATGCAGATTATACGGACGTGTTTCAGCAATATGGAAAGAAATACGAGATTGAGATATCAAGACCTAATCAATCGCAGATGAATCGTTTGGACTATCATCTTTCGGAAATGTGTGACTTTATGGAAACATATTCAGTACTGATTTTTTCGATTGTTGGGAGTGTTGTTGCGGTATTCTTTTTTTATAAAAATAAGTTAAAGACACCTCTACAGGAACTAAAAGATGCCTCACAAATGATTGCAGATAATGAACTGGATTTTCATGTGTCCTATGAAAATAAAGATGAGATGGGAACTTTGTGTAAAGAATTTGAAATGATGCGAGGTGATTTAGCAGATAACAACAGAAAGATGTGGCGAATGATTGATGACGAGAAGGCTTTGCGGAATGCAATTGCACATGATATACGTTCTCCACTTTCCATATTGCGTGGGTATCAGGAAATGCTCTTAGAGTTTGTTTCTGCTGAGAGTATAAAAACAGAGGATGTTATTGATATCTTACAAACAGGCATGTATCAGATTGACCGTATAGAGCATTTCACGGAAAACATGAGAAAAATGTCCCATTTAGAACAGAGGGAACTGCAATGCTCAGAGATAGAATTATCGGAACTGGCAAAAAAGATTGAGGCAGAAGCTGCCATGCTGTCCAAGAAGGAAAGTAAATTATGTAAGGTAGAAAGAGTGCAGGAACAAAACATTGTGAAAGTGGATGAGGAACTTGTCATGGAAGTGACAGACAACTTACTGGAAAATGCGGTTCGATATGCACAAAAAAGTATTGCTTTGCAGATAAAGAAAAAGGATGGTTTTCTTATAATTTCTGTTGAAGATGATGGAATAGGATTTGTGGATACTGAGGAAAAAGTAACAGAACCATTTTATCATAAGAATCCACAAGATGATTTAAAGCATTTTGGCCTTGGTATGTATATTTCTCGTATTTTCTGTGAAAAGCATGGAGGAAATTTGAAAATATATAATGCCAGACAAGGCGGTGCTCATGTAGAAGCTCTTTTCAAAGCTGAATAAAAATACTTTATAAGGCTGAAATCACAAATAAAGTGGTTTTAGTCTTTTTTGTTGTGAATTTATTGAGAATTGATTTGTATGATGTTGTTAAAGAAATAAAGAAAGGAAGAGATACAATGAAAACAATCATAAAAAGAAGTATACTTGATTATTTAAAGAACCCTGTTTTGTGGATTGGCTTGATTATTATAGTTGCCAGTATGTATCAATGTCTGTCATCGTATTTGCAAATTCATTATATCAAACAGAATGAACAGATCACACAAAATGACGTAGCATTGGAAGATGCTGATGTCATGGATGGATACATTCCCACATCTGATGATAAAGAAAGAAGAAGGGAGTGGGAAGATACGATCAAAGAGACGTTAATGGACACCTCTCAAAATGGTTTTGGATTTAGCAGGCAGGAAGCAGATCATGTAATGAAAGAAATTCAGAATATGGATGTAAAGACTGCTGCTGAGTTTTTGGAATCCCAATATGGCTATTATAATGCAATATATGCTTATGAGGACCTTGAAATTCATAAGGGGACAGCAGAAGAAATCAATCATTATATCGAGCGGAAATTATCCGAACATTCTTTTTCCTGGTACTTTGCCAAAAAATTTACGGATTTTGCAGGATTGCATATGGCCTTTTTTGCAACAGTCTTGCTATCATTTTTATTTATTCAGGATACACGAAAAAGTACCTATGAATTATTACATACAAAGCCTGTTACGGCAATCCAATATATATGTGGGAAAGTAATAAGCGGATTCATTAGTATGCTGGGAATATTAGTGATTTTGAATGTTATATTCTTTATGCTGTGTTTGAAAACGTCTTTAGAATCGGGCTTTCCAGTAACACCAATTGATTTTTGCGTGAATTCTCTGATCTATATTGTTCCGAATCTTTTGATGATATGTTGTGTCTATACAATTACAGCAGTAATATTTAAAAATCCGCTTCCGGCAGCACCAATCTTGTTTTTACACATTATATATTCAAATATGCTGACCATGAAGAATGATATTTATTATATGAGACCGTTCTCTATTATGGTGCGATTCCCTGGCAGATTTTTTGAAACACATGTAGCCAAAATGTCAAATATAAATCAGATTATGCTTGTGATCTCATCTGTTATATTAGTATGTATTTCTGTTACAATCTGGAAAAGGAGGAGGGTTTATTGAAAACGGAACTCAAAAACTGCCTGTCGTTATATAAGATTTTTTATTCATGTGCATTTATACTGATATTGTGTGCTATTCATCCGATTATATACTATGAAGAAATCGGTTCAGCGATTCAGTCGCCAATAGCGTTTTTAACAATTATTTTTTGTAGTGACACATATTTGATGGAAGTAAAAAGTAAGCGTGCCGATGTATTTCATTTGTATGATCAAAAAAAGCAGTTAAAAGTAATATCAAAGAGAGTGTGCGTTCAAATATTATATTTATTAATACTTTCCTGTGTTGGATATGTTTTATTTTTCTGGCAAAAACCGGGCAGTGTAAACGAAGGCATTTCGGGTATTCAGATATTTCTTTTATATTTCATTGCAATGTTTGGAACTATCTGGCTTTGGAGTATATGCTCTGTGATTTTGTGTACATTGCTTCGAAATATGTGGGCAGGTATTGGAGGTTTATTTGGAATTGTCATTGGACTTATATCAAAAGCGGGAAGTTCATTTTTCGGAAATCTGGGATTGTTTTCTTTCAGCTTTTGTGAACCTACTCAATTAATGTCCGAGAGTTGGATTTATGGAACGCTTGTGTCTTTTATAGCGGGGCTGTTTTTATTTGCAGTATTACCAATGGCTTTAAAGAAAAGAGGATAGATTATGAGTATTAGAATAAATGATTTAACAGTTAGATTTAAAAATGGTGTGGTTGCAGTAAATAAGGCATCTCTTGAAATACCTAAGGGAATTTACGGACTTTTGGGAGAGAATGGTGCGGGAAAAACCACGCTGATGAGGGTTCTTACAACCGTTTTAAAACAAACGGAAGGATTGGTTTCGCTTGATGGAATTCTGTATAACGAGGGAAATTATGAAAAAATACAGAAAAAGATTGGTTATCTTCCACAGGAAATCGACTTATATCCGAATCTTACGGTGAAAGAATGCCTTGTATATATGGGTGGACTATCAGGAGTATCCACAAATGACCTCAAACAAAGAATTACCTATTATTTGGAAAAGACTTCTCTTACAGAGCATCAGAATAAAAAAATGCGGCAATTATCTGGTGGTATGAAGAGACGTGTCGGACTCATACAGGCACTTCTTAATAATCCGGATTTTTTGATTATTGATGAACCTACCACCGGGTTAGATCCGGAAGAAAGAATCAGGATCCGCAATCTTTTGGTTGATTTTTCAAAGGATAGAACTGTACTGTTTTCCACTCATGTAGTAGAAGATTTAGCAGCAACCTGTACACAGCTTGCCATTATGAAAAAAGGAAGTTTTTTATATTCTGGAAGCGTGAGTGGGTTGCTGGAAAATGCAAAGGGCTGTGTTTGGAATTGTACGGTACAAAATGCAGAAGAAGCCCGTTTGTTAGAAGCCAATTATTCTATTTCATCTAAGCAGTATGTAGAAAATGGAATTCATATGAAAGTATTAAGCAAAGGAAAGCCAAATGAGAAGTGTGTCCCGGATAATGATATCACTTTGGAAGATGCATATATTTATTTGACGAATAGTTGAATATAACGGCGGGCAAGTTGCCCGCCGTAAATTATGTTTGTTTTGTTAAAAGACCGGATAGAGTTTTTCCAATGGAAAATCCAATCTGTGGATATAACTCCTGATCAAGAAAATGCGGATATTTTTAAATTGATTGTGTCAATTTAAAATCAATTTCTATTCAATGTGGTTTTCCGGTAGGTTCTGTAAAATAAGCTCAGATTAAAACAATGACGGGAGGAGCTTATGCAACAGAATATTGAATTTGAGCGGTGCATTGATTTTCTGGTACGGATGATTGATAAGTACGGCGAAGAAGTCCTCCGGGAGTTGGAGGAAAAAAAATAGAATAAAGAAGAAAAAACAGCATAGAATACTTCTTTTCATAGCATTTGTAAGACCGTCGAAGTCTCCTTTTCACAGGTTCGGCTTGCTATTCTCCATCGGAAACAGAGTCTTTCTTTTTTTAGACTTACCAGAAATCATTTCATGCCCAGAATAGATAGCTATGATCATGCAGAACAGAGAGCTACAAGCAAAATACTTATGAGCGGATTTCATATTTTTATAGCCAGCATAAAAGATTCCAAACATTGCTGCCAATGCACCAAGTGACCAATATTTATGTGCTTTCATCTTAGATTTCTCCTGCGTTTTTTTATTATGATTCAGTTTTTTTCTTTTATTTATAAAGAAATGAGGAACACATCTGTATATAGCGAGATGGTTCCTCTTTTTGTTATGCGGTTTTTTGTACAGCCAGCGCTTCGATTTCTTCTAAGGTCAGGTCTGTAAAAGCGGCAATATCTTCGTAAGTGAGTTTACCGGAAGCCAGCATACGCTTAGCAATTTCAATGCGTTCAGCTTTTCGCATATTTTCCATTTCTCTGCACATAGTCAAAACTCCTTCCTCATCTTCTTTAAAATAACGTACTCTGTCAGCAAGGATTTTATAATACATGTCTTTCGGATTGGTACAGGAAAAATCGTGCATTAGTTTTCCGAGTTCTGTTTCATCTTTGATTTGGGAATTTATATAAATAATATGAGCTTCATCACCGAATGGTTCACCGGTTTCCTGGATGATGCGGTCAACATGATAAATTGGAAGCCCGGCTTTTAATACATCATTTTCGGTAATAAAAATCACATAGGTTTCAGTGAGAGCATCATATTTATCGCCAGCTTCAGTTATATTGGCATCTATAAGACTGCTATTGTATCTTGCACGTTTTGCATCAGCACCACGATCACTTCTTTGAATTTCTATATTATAAATGCGGTTATTGGAATCAACAGCTAATATATCCAAGCGAATAGAACGTCCCTGTAAATTTTTTATATCGTATTGTCCCTGCACAGATTGTACTTTAAGGTCATGTCTTTGCAAAATAATTTGAAGTAGAAATTCCGCACATGCCTTATCTTCAAAAACTTTACTCATAAAATCATCATCTAAAAGACGAAAACCCCTAAGGCGTTGTAGATCTTCTTTATGTTTTTGCTCAAAATCCAGTGTTTCTTCTGTATTATTCATTGTAAAAACACCACCTGCTTTCCTTTAGAATGGGATATAGTAAACATGGATTCCTATATCATTATTTTAACATGGCAAATAGCAATCCTCAATACCTGAATTTTGAAATGACAAATGCCGATAAAAAATAACAGTCTATAAATCTTTTACTTTTTCAATCTGTTCATTCACATCTTTAAGTTGCTGTTCAGTATCTTTTAAAGATTTTCTGGGAGCACTGGTCTGGTCTGATGCCTGATTGAGTTCTACATGGAAATCATCAAGAGAATTATAGCCATGTTCCTGTATGTAGGCAACAGTCTGAGCCATCTGCTTCAAATTGGTGAGCTTTACTTTTTGAGCATAGGCTCCACTTTGCTGTGCTTTAATACAGGTTTGCAGATCTATGACAAGCCGGAGATCTGATTTTATGAAAATGAATGGTGTAGAGATAGCAGAAGTATCAGAGAAAGGAACAGTTGGTAAATCTGTGGAAGTATTCGGAGCCTGCTGTTCCAGAATTTCTTCTTTTTGTTCTTTATGGGATTTTGTGTTTTCCTCAAATGCTTTCAAGAGAAAATCTTCTGTGTATCTAGTTCCAAGATTCTTTCCAGTGATATATTTGTTCCTGCCAGGGTGAAGATAACTGTACCGGTTTCGACTGATCTTGAAGATGATGTGATATTTTACATCAAGGATTTTTGAAAATTCTTCTAGTGATCGGGCGGTACTTGCGGCATCATCAATAGCGCCACGAAGAAATTGTTTCTCTGTCTGGTAACGAGTTTCCTTTGGAGTGATTCCATCTTCTTTCATTTTCTGATTTAACTTATCGAGTTTTTCCTGTCCCCGGCGTTGTGCCCAATATTCTTTTTCTGTGATTTTTCTTTCAGCAGGAGTGAGCAGATCAACCTGATGTAGTCCTTTTTTTTACACATATCCATAACTTCCTGTTTTAAATGGGTAAGGTATGCTGTGCTTAGGTGGTGTTTGTATCCGGCTTTTGCTTCACAGTCAAATTCCATATAGGGTTCCTGGGGTATGTCATATTTACGGAGACTGTTGATTACGATGTGTACATGGATGTTTCCACTTTCGTTATGACCATCGGTATGAGTACAGACTAAAGCCTGATGACCGGGAAAGTTTTTCTTTGCAAAAGTCAATCCGAGTTGCTGGGCACGTTCACCGGTCAATCCACATTCATCCCTGTCTTTTGGGTCGAAGCTGATGATATAGTGATGGGATTTTATTTCATTGAAGTTTTTGTTCTTGTGATAGTAGCTGTTCAGTTCCTGACATTCAGATGCAAAAGAGAATGGATCACAGTTCAGACCGTCCAGATAATATTCTTCTCTCAGTATCATATGCCCTTCTTCATCAAGAATCGGTTTTTGCGTATACTCGTTGTGCTGGAAGATAAGATACCGTTCCGATTCTCCATAGTCAGAGTTTTTGTTTGCGATATGTTTAATTACTGCCACGAAAATCACCTGCCATTTTCATCACTTCATATTTCATTTCATAAATATCCCGGAGAGACTTTCGGATTTCATTTCTCATTTCAGAAGAGAGGATTCCACCCTGATTAAAATATCGGACAATCTGATTTAGGTTGCTGCCAATTTTACCAAACTCGCTAATAAGTTTTTTTATTTCGGGAACATCTGCGGTAATTTCGTATTTGATGATGACTTTCTGGTTGTCCAGGGCACTTCGGACAAAATCAGAAACCGTCATGCTGTTAGCCTTGGCTCTTTCTGCAAGAAGATCATATTCAGTTTCATTCATGCGTAAATGCACATCTTTAGTTTTTGCAAGAGTTTCCTCTTTCTTAGGTCTTGTCATTGATAACTTCCTTTCTTACGTGGTAGTGGTTTCATAAGAAAATCCAAATTTCGTAGCCTGCTGGGAAAGTAAGTGATGAAAAATTATCGCACTGTGACCATGTAAATGGAAACCAATACACATATCTGTGATTGTGGTCGAGGGTATGGGGAAACGAAATCCCCATCAAGTTGCAAGTGGTCAATAGCCCGGAAAGGGTTATTGACCACTTGCTCTATAGTGTTGAAAAATTGCTGCTTATAAATATATATAAACCAGAAAAAATAGGTGAGCAAGATTAAAATAAAGTTAATTCTTGTTCACCTATTGGATAATAGAATTTAATTCCTTGTTATTCGCTTTAAAACGGATGAAAGTAATAATAAATCTTCTTCAGAAAATTTACTAATATCTGAAATAATAGAATGTAACAAAGTAGGGTTCTGAAAAGATGGATCAAAAAATTCAGTAGGAGTAATATCGAAGTACTTACAAATATCTAAAAAAGTATTCATAGAGGGTAATATTCTGCCAGAACTAATTGATTGTATATATCCTTGCGAACGACCGATTGCTAAGCTCAAAGTGTATTCGGAGATTCCTTTTTGACAACGTAATTCAGTAATTCTATTTTTGATAAATGCTGAAAAATCAGTTTCCTCATTCATTCATGACACCTCCTATACATATTGTAAGTGTTTTAAAATAATTTTATTCGATTTTAAATATCTATTTGACAATTATTTTGATGAAAAATATACTATAAATATCTAAAAACGGTTTTGAGTGAAGATTTAAAAGGAGATGACTTGCATGAGTAATACCGAGAGAGTATTATACTTCCCGGAGGGAAAAATCATGAAGACTATAATTTGCGATGATGAAAAAAGCACATGTTCCGAGCTGGAAGAGATTATACTGAAATATGCGAAAGAGAAGAGCGTTTCACTTGTGACAGAAGTTTTTTATTCTGGAGATACTTTGTTGGATTATTTGAAAAGAGAGAAAATAAACATTCTTTTTCTGGATATAGAATTGCCAGGGAAAGATGGAGTTATGGTAGGCAAATATATAAGAGAGGTTCTTGAAGAAGAGAATATATTTTTGATATATATATCTTCAAAGGAAAATTATGCATTACAGCTTTTTCAAAATCGCCCGTTTGATTTTTTGGTAAAGCCCATAGAAGCGGCGAAGATATATCATGTTTTGGATAATATTTATCGTATATCGGGAAAAAATAGTGTGGGATTTGAGTTCCAAACTCAAAATAGTACATATCGCATTTCGTATAAAGATATTTTGTATTTTCAAAGTACTGGAAGAAAAATTAATATTGTAATGAAAAAAGAGATCAGAACATTTTATGGAAAATTGAATGAGATTGAAAAACGAATTCCAGAAAATGTTTTTTTAAGAATACATAAATCGTATTTAGTAAATAAAAATTATGTAAAGGAATTTACATACGAGTGGGTAAAAATGCTGAATGGAGATGTACTAAATATAAGTAAAATTAATCGTGCAGATGTACGAAGAAAGATTTTGGAGAGTGCTGCAGATGAGTTTAAAAATATTTAATGATATTATAGTGTTACTGGCAAATGCATTACGTTTTTACGCATTGAAGTATTTTGTTGGTATTTTTGTGCAAAAAGAAGAGAGCAGATGGAAGCATGTCTCTATTTTATATATTATAGGCTGGGCATGGACAAGTGCGATAAGCTTGCTATTTTCCTTTCCGGCTATGAATATTTTGTCAAACATTACAAGTCTTTTTTTGATTTTTTTTCCATACCGCATAAAGAAAATAAAGAAATGTTTGGCTGTATTTATTATATATGTGATTAATGCATTGGTTGACAGCATTGTCATTTTATCTTTAACAAAATATACGATGGGACAGCCGGTGAATCAGGTATGTGAATGTATTACCAGCTTTGCTTTATTATTTATTGCAATTATTATCCAGAGGACAACAGAACCCGAAAAAGAAATTACATTACCGGCATTAAATATGGCTGCACTTTTAATGGTTCCTGTTGTCAGTATTGTATATATATATTATCTGATTATTGTTGCGCATGAAATAAAAGAAATTGTTATTTTTGCATCACTGGCACTTCTTTTTATTAATATTCTCATTTTTTATCTGTATCATTCACTCCTTAAATTTTATTCTGCCCGTATGAATGAGCAGGTGTTTAAACAGATGTTAGAAGTTTATTCTTATCAATTAGATATAGCCAGAGAATCGGAAGAACGGGTGAAAGCATTGAGGCATGATATAAAACATCATATCATTGAGTTGTCTGCAATGGCTAAAAAAAATAATAATGACGACATGATAAAATATTTAAGCGGCATGAAGGATTTTATGCTAAATCCAAAAGAATATTCAACTACAGGTAATCAGGAAATAGACGGAGTATTAAATTATACGCTGCAGAAAGCAAACAAGACGCTGAATCAAGTAGATGTTCAAATAAATATTCCGGAAGATCTATATTTTAATAATTTTAATATTTGCGTGATTTTGGGGAATCTGGTAGATAATGCAGTAAGAGAGGCCAGTAAATCGAAGGAAAAGTTACTAACTATAAAAATGCAAATAAAACAAGAGGTGTTATTAATCTTTATAGAAAACAGCTATTCAGGAAAAATCCTTGAAAAGAGAAATGGACTGCAGACAACTCAGCCAGAACTTGCAATACATGGTATTGGATTAGAAAATGTAAAAAAAGTGGTCATTGCCAATGGAGGAGAAATAAAAATAGATTATACATCTAATAGATTCTGTGTTCAGGTCCTTTTATATATGTCGCGGATTAAAAACTAAGAGACTCGTTAGGGGTCTCTTTTTTACTTGAAAGAAAAGTCTAATTTTGACAAAATCGTGGGCGAATTTTGACAATTGAATAAATAATCAATAATTATATGCTACAATTCAATCACTTCAAAGGGAGGTGCAAGCCAATGGATAAGAGAACTTCTACAAATGGGAACAAGGTATTGGGGTACATAGCAAAGAGGATAGCTGTAAGAGATGCCAATACAACCTGTCCTTTCTTAGGATACCAGCCTAAACTCCCAACGGCCGTAAAAAAATTAAAGAATTCAAAATGAAAGGAGATTCAAATTATGTTGAACAAAAAGATTAAAAGAACATTGTGTGGTTTAGTTGCTTCTTTATGTTTGGTAGGCAGTACAGTTCCGGTATTTGCTGAAACAGTTGATTTTGACGTCACGGTACCAGGAGATATCCTTTCTCCGAGAGCTGCTAAATTTGATTCGGAACAGAGGTTTTATGTAACAGGAACTTTGTTTAATAAGACGGGAAGATTGGATTGCAGGTCTATTAATCGTACGAATAGTGCAATACAGTCAAGGATAGCGTCAATTTCTCCGAGTTATTTGTCGAGTAGCGCACTATATTACAGTAATGCACCATCAGGGCAGACGTATTACATGACAACATCTGCCAGTGTATCATATCTTCGAGTGAAGGGACGATATACTCCGTAATATTTACGAATAACATTTAAAATAACAAGTTCAGTTAGGGGATACACATACGGTATCCCTTAGCTGAATTTAAGGAGAAAAATATGCTGAAAAAAATAAGATGGTTTTGCCTGACATTATGTATATGTTCGGTTTTGGCTGGATGTAACAAGAGTTCTGTAGATGTCAAAGAAAAAGCAGGGGAAGAAATAGTCTCAATGGAAGAAGCAGAATATAGTTTCCCGGAAAAGTATGAAAAAACCTCTGATTCGGGGAAGGTAAAATTTAATTGTGAGTTGGAAGTGCCGGAAAATATAAAAGGACAAGCTATAAGCACAGTTGATGTAAAGGGACTATATAGCTGTGACAGGGAAAAAGCATGGACTATATTCGGTGAAGGAAAAGAAATAATTGAAAAATCGGAAATTCCGGTAAATGAAGGGAGGGCACCAGAAGACTATTATCTATTTGCAAATGATGAATGTCTTGATATAAATGAAGGCATTACTTACGGAAGCAGCAATTCCAAATATTATTCATCCATCGGTGCGCGAAATTCAAATAATCAGGTTGTGTTTGAAGAGTCAGATGTTTCCTTTAAAAGCGGCGAAGAATGTATTACAGAATTACAAAAAATAATAGATGAATTGGGATACCATTCAGAAGACTTTATATTTGCTTGTTACCCCTTAAATTCTCAGACAATGAAAAATTTGGAAGAACAATATTTACAGGAAGGTCGTTTAACAGAAGAAAAAAGAAAGGAAAGCTGGAGTCAGGAAGATGATGCGTATTTTATTTATGCGTATCAAAAATATGAAGATATTCCAGTTTTTCATGAAATGATGAGTATTGCCAGAAGCATGGCATACGATACTCCGGATAATGCTCCTGTCCAGGCGATATATTCTACCCGGGGAATTGAAATTCTGGATATTGGCGGCGTTTATGAATTTGAAAAGGGAGAACAACAAGTTTTACTGAAGCCTTTCGAGGATATTGCTGCTGTGGTTGAGGAAAAATTTGAGAATATTTTAAACGATGCGGAGTATGAAGTGACGAGAGCAAAATTCTATGAGAGGGTATATCTGGATGAGGGACAAAAATATAAGGCAGATCCTATCTGGTATTTTGAAGTAGTCGAAAATAATATAAGTAAATCTGTAACATTAATTAATGCGGAAACAGGAAAGGAAATATTCTTGCAATAAAAATTAGCGAAAGGGATGTTTTATGAATAGATCCACAATTCCTTATTCGATTGTAGAAGAACGAAGAAGGCTTAATAAATGTATAGAAAATGCCCCGAATGAGTGGGAAAGAGAAATATATAAAAAAATCAGAGACATGAAGATACCTTATGACAAATTGGATACAATTCTCGAAACAAGCAAAGAGCTGATTAAAAAGAAAGAGAAACAAAGAAAAAAAAGGATGTTATTCCTGATAAATGTAAGTGGCTTTGCTGCAGGTATTTGTGTATTTATTTTTTTCTGTGGAAAAAGAGCTGTTTACAAAAGGAGAGAAACGGATGAATAGAGCACATTATTTAAAAACGGATATCCGTCGTCTGATAAAAAATTACCCAATATATTTGGCCATTGTGGGTGTTGCAGTATCCATGTGGTTTTCCCTTGAAGATTATGCGTTTACTGAGGGAATGGTAAATGGAAATGCGCTAGATACATACGGTTTCGCTGTTAGTATGTCCGGGATTATGATTGCCTATGCTTTTTGCGCATTCTCTTATGCAACGGTGTTTTGCGAGGATTTGGAGTATAAATATGCCAGATACAGCATCAACAGAGGAAATACATGGAAATATGTGGTATCCAAGGCAGTGGTTGTCTATGGAGCGTCTGTGATCACTATGGTTTTGGGAAGCCTTCTGTTTGTTGCGTCTATACGGTTAAAGATACCCTGGACTTCCGAGGGATTACAGGATGCTTTTTTTATGGAAGGAATGTACGGTTCCCTGATTGTCGGAAAACACTACTGGCCTTATGTTTTTTTGTCCGCATTGCAAATGGGGATGTTTGCAGGGACCTTGTCATTGGCGGCTTCATTTCTGTCTATGTTTGTTTCTAATAAAATGCTGATATTGATCACACCTATTTTAATACAGCAAATATTATTGGAATATCGTGGAAAGGGCTGGTTCAGCGTAATGCTGATATATCCGACCTTGAATCGGTTTTCGACGGATATACAGTACTTTCTTACAGTCTTTGGCTGTAGCTTGTGTTTTTCGGCACTGCTTACCTGGGGAATATACAAAAAAATAAAAAGCAGATTATAGAGGTGGGAGTATGAAGTTATTACAGTATACCTGGAAAAATTCCATGATGAAAATCGCCAATAGCAAAATGGCAGTTTTTGTAATATTGATGATTGTAGTCAGCCGGTCATATGTAGGGGCTATCCGACAGTTTTCAGTTGCAGTGGACTACCCGTCCTCTTGGTGCGTATTTCCATTTGCGATGTGTAGTTTTTCTTATCTGATTATGTTTTGGTTTGGAGTAATTTATGCGAACTCGGATGTGCCTTTTATGCAGCATGTGAATATGTATCATGCAATCCGTGTAGGAAGAAAGTGTTGGGCATTAGGGCAAATAGGAGGGATTTTTATCCGTTCCGTTGTTCTTACTGTTGTGGCAGTCATCTGCACAATACTCCCGCTTTTACCGGACATTGAATGGAGCAATGAATGGGGAAAGCTGCTGAGAACGGCAGCAACGACAAGGGCTCTTACGCAGTTTGATAGTTCTGTGTTTATTTATTACGAGATTTTCTCTGAATTTTCGCCATTACAGCTTATAGGGCTGGAGATTCTTCTTTGTGCCTGTATCTGTACATTTATTGGGGTTCTGATGTTCCTGCTAAGTTTGTTTTTGAATAAGATTGCTGCAGTTGCAGGTGGTCTTGCCCTGGCAATCGCTCTATTTCCCGTGCTGAATATACATCCTATGATACGTCATAAACTGGCTTTTTTTATCCCGACGATATGGGCTGAACTGGCAAGGATTGCAACCCCGGATTATGGTTACTATTGGCTGCCATCTATACCTTATATGTTTGGATTTTTAATAGCAGGGATTTTGTGTATGACGGTCATTATTTTAATAAAGGTAAAAAAAATAGAATTTAACTGGGAAAATGAGGATATATAGCGAGGAGTGAAATATATGGACAGGCAGGATTACGTAATTGAAGTATCTCATGTAAGTAAAAGCTTCAAAGATAACAAAGTTTTAAAGGATGTTTCACTTTTATGTGAAAGTGGCAAAATTTATGGTCTTGTAGGGCACAACGGTTCTGGAAAGACTGTTTTGTTTAAGTCTATCTGCGGTTTTCTTTCCTGTGATGAGGGAACGATAACTGTCAATGGTAAAGTGATGGGGAAAGATAAGGATATGCTGACCGATGCGGGGATCATTATTGAGGATCCGGGTTTTTTGCGGACCTGGAGTGGCTATCATAATCTGGAATTTCTTTATACTTTGCGAAACAAAAAGAATAAAGATTATCTCTGCTCTGTTCTGAGAAAGGTTGGTTTGGATCCTGCATTGAAGCGTCCGGTTGGAAAATATTCACTGGGTATGCGTCAGAGACTTGCTCTTGCACAGGCCATCATGGAAGATCCGGGAATTTTGATTTTGGATGAACCTATGAATGGTCTGGACAAAAACGGGGTAAGAGAAATCAGGGAGCTTCTGTTAAAAATGAAAGAAGAAAATAAACTGATTATCCTGGCTAGCCATAACCGGGAGGATATAGAGGTTCTTTGCGACGAGGTATATGAGATGGAGGGAGGTGTGATCAGTAAAGCAAATGTAAGCAGTTTGCATGTAGAAGGACGTTATACACCGTGATCTGTAAGTGGGAGCAGAAAAATGAGAAAAGACATAATGATTTCAGGTATATGTGCGTTATCGCTTATTATGCTGACTCAAAATGCGTATGCGCAGACGTATGAAAAGGAATCCGAATCCGGTAAAGTTAGGTTTCAGTGTGAGTTAGAAGTTCCGGAGAATTGGAACGGAAAAGAGATTCCCAAATTTATTTTGGAAAGTGTGCATTTTGTGGATAGTGAAAAGACATATGCAAATTTTGTAGAAGGAAAAGAAATTCTCGAGCATTATAATACTCCTGCTAGTGATCTATATCCGGAAGAAAACTATTATGTTTTAGCGGATGGTACAAATGTAGGGATTGGAATGGAGTTTGGAGTATCAACGGAAAAATCGGCTTATTATGCTCAAATAGGGGTGACTAATACGGAGAATATGGAGAAGTTTACTTCTGCGACAGAATCTATTGTAAACGATCAGGATGCTGTACAAAAAGTAAAAGAAACTCTTGAAAATGCCGGATATGCAGTAGAAAATTTAGTTTTTCAGACTTCTTCTTTGAGCGCGGATATACTTCGGGAAATTGAAAACCAATATGTTGCTGAAGGATTGCTGGAAGAGAGTAAACGAAAGCCTGAGTGGACAAACGAGGATGATGTATGTATCGTATATGCAAGGCAGACAGTAAGTGGGATTCCTGTGTATCCTGAATTATCGGTTATGGCACAGGCGCTTGCATATGATACGCCAGAGTCCAGTCCAGTGGTTGCTGTTTGTTCTACACGGGGGATAGAAAGCCTGCGTGTGTATGGTCTTTATGATTTCCAGGAAGATGGGGAAAATGTACCGTTAAAAGGTTTTGACGAAATCGCAGCAACGGTAGAAACAAAGTATGAAAACTTATTAGATGAATCTACTTATACAGTGACTCGGGCAAAATTTTATGAGCGTGCATACATAAATGAAGATCAGCAATATACGGCAGAACCAATCTGGTATTTGGAGATAAATGATAATAATTCTCAAAAATACGTCATGCTGGTTAATGCTGAAACAGGTAAAGAGATATATTTAATGTAGGGTTAATATGATTAAAGAGAGAGATTCTGTAGGAGAAAATTGAATGATAGGTGAGTGGAGCAGGAAAATATCAAACCAAATATGTGAAAATCAGAACGAAAAGGAAATTATTCAATATGGTTTAAATCAGCTTTTTTGGATACTATTAAATTTTTTTGCAATTGCAATATCAGGTGTTTTGTGGCACGAATTTTGTTTTAGTATCTTGGTCTTTTTGGAAATATATTTTTTGCGCCCGTATGCGGGCGGTTATCATGCTGATACAGAAATAAAATGCTGTATGATTTCTGTAGGAATCGTGAATATTGCAATGCTAGTAAGAAAAATCAACGTGATTTCGTTGGATTGTATGTTTGTTATTTATTTATGCTTCATTTGTGTAATTGTTCTGTTTTCTCCTGTAGATAATCCGATACATCCATTGTCAAAAGTCGATAGTAGGTTCTATGCAAAAAGATCGAGGCAATTAATTTTGGGGTACAGCTTCTTGCTTGTAATAAGTATAGCTCTGCGAATTATGGTTTTAAGAGATTCAATTATATACACAGTTTTGATAGTAGGAATATCTGCATTGGCAGGAAAATGGAAGTACAGGAAGCGAGTATTCGTTTTGTGAAAAATATAAATTAAAAACGTCCAGTAGGTTTGACCTATGAGGACGTTTTTTTATGTCATTTTTAAGAAATTTTCTTTCAGATTCGAACAAAACGCATTGTTCAAACGGGATAAGAGTGAAAGGGAAAAAGACCTTTGCTCATATCTCATGGTCGGGGAGGAGGTGAACTCTATGGAGCAATCTTCTTCCTATGATGAAAAAACGGTAATGCACCAGTTTGATCGAAAATGTAAATTGGCATTAAAGGGCGAAATAGTGGATTATGAAAGACATTTAGCCTATCTTAGAAAACATGAAACTTTGTTTTCAGAATTATCCGAACAAGAGATGGAGAGCCTTTCTATATTTGATGAATATGAATTGGAAAAAAGCTATTTTCGGGCAGGCGGTTATGATGTGGAGGTAAAAAATGCTCTATTGGCAGAAGCATTAACTGCACTGACAGAGAGAAAAAGGGACATTATTCTTTTGTCATACTTTGTGGAAATGAATGATGCGGATATAGCAAGAAAACTGAACCTTGTCAGAAGTACGGTACATGAGCATCGTACACGATCGCTTGAAATACTAAAGATTATGCTGGAGGAAAATGCAGATGAAAACGGAAGAAAAAAGTGTAAATAATAAAAAATTGATACCGTTTTGGGTAATCGAAAGAGCATTGGAGGGTGACATTCAGGCGATAAATAAAATTCTGAAACATGTGGAGACAATCTGCCTCTTGAGCAACCGAAAAGCAGACTCTCATATAAAGCTTTCCCTTGATATGGACGAGTATTACGACATCATGGATAAGGAAAAAGCGGAAAAGAAATAACTTCATAATATACCGAACTTAAGCGATAAGCTGCTGATGCGAAAGCATTTGCAGCTTATTTTTTTCGCTGGAGGGAGGTGGTGCCATTGGGCTGAATGAATTAGAGACAGAGTTACAAGCAATCAATGACAAATTATGAAAAGGAGATTTCGATTATGGCAAAGAAAAGAAGTATTAAGGTTATCAGCCAGAGCGGGCATAACTATAAGGCAACGCCGACAATCATGTTGAAGGGGCAGTGGCTTAAGAAGTTAGGTTTTGATATCGGAGATTATGTTTCTATCACTTGTGAGAATGGTAAGCTTGTTATTACACCGGATGCGGAGAGAGCTGCTATTGCAGAAGCCGAAGCGGATTTTATGGAAAGAGAAATAGAATCATTAAAGAAAAAGTTCGAGGTAGAAAAGGCGAAACTTCATGCTCAGTTTGTAGCGGAGCAGGGTGCCGGATATGCAACTGTTGATGTAACAGATTAAGGAGGCACTTATTGTTCAAGAAAGAAGATATAGAATCAATTGATAGAAAGTATTTTACAGTTATAGTTGCGAATGAATATGATATTACTCTTGTTTCGAACAATACGCATCATGTCTGGTATATACATAATGTTGAACTTCCTGATAGGGAATTGTGTATAGTCTTTCATAAGCATAAAGCTTCTCATCCATATCACAACCACTCATGGTGTGGTACCTTAAAAAAAGCAATAAAGGATATCAAATCGCACGATCAATTTCAGTTAAATGGCAGAAGACCTGTTCATAGACATTAAAAACGAGAGCGGTAGCACAGATATAGTGTTACCGCTCTCTTGGTACTACTTACGGTTTTTCTTGTGATGACGAAGCTTGAGGTAATCACAAACGGCATCATGTGCGTTATTGATTTCCTGTCTGCCACGACTTGACTTAAGGCCGATGGTAATGCAGATATCGTCAATTGACATTCCGCTTAAGCTGAGACGGATAATCTGTCCGTAGCGAGGGTTGGTCTTATCGAAGTGAGCCAACATCTGAAGTTTGAGTTCGTCCTCAGTGGGTTCTGGGTCAATCTTTTCAAGAACCTGGTCTTCTACAGAAGGAGTGCTGGTGTCTTCGATATCAAAACCGTCTCCCTCATATTCATAATCTAACGAAATGATTTCTACACGGTGGGTGTTACGACGTTCAAGCAGTCCCTTATTTTGGCATCCCTTGCACTTGCGGGTGTAAGGGCAGAGCTTGTCCGTACCATCTGCATTCTTAACGATGACGCAGCGACCCTCACGTCCGGCTTCAAGTTCTTTGTTAAGCTTGTCCCAAAATTCCTGCATGTATGACGCAAAGTAACCTTCACTAATTGCCATAAAGCCTACTACAATTTTGAATTCTCCGAGGTGAAAAGTCGTGAAATTATCATAGATGTATTCACCTGGCATGAGATTCATGTCTTCTTTTTTGAATGGAACCAATACCTTTCCTTCTTCTACTGGCTTGCCATCAAAACTCTTTTTGTCACTGTACTTCTGTGTGTTGCTGTAATTTGCAATTCTTCCCATAGGATTTTCCTCCATTGATTTGCGTTGGAGGAAACCTCACGGGAAATATTCTTTTGTCCTATCAGTCGACCGTTCATAGGGTTCCTCCTATAATCCGGTCAGCTGCTCTTCTTAGGGCTGACGTTTACGAGTTGCTTCATTCTTCTGACGGAAGAGCCTTCACCTTGGCCACGGTGGTAGCAATCAGTCGAATGAAGAGCGTATTTGTAATGCACCTCAGCTCTTGGCGCAAGATTATTTGTATGTTTACATTTTAAACCCTATATGTCATACTCTCTATATACCGCACCGTATGACATTGGAGGTTAAAATGATTACATCAGATATTGGTTTTTGGGTTGATAATTATGTTGGGACCTATCAGATAATAGAATCTGAAGGTAAAAAGTATATAGCTTCAAAGGAGTTTCATCCTGCTAGAAACGGAGAAGCTGAACTAAAGAAGAAACGTCTATTTATGGATCTATTCAAAAATAATGAATACATATTGATTCAGCTCGCGAATGTTGATACTAAGGATGAAAATTCTATTGTTAGGTTTTGTAACGAATACGGTTTACCCTACTCGTCATCTAAAATAGATGATGAGAGACCTGGGTGCTACATCATGGGTTTAGATGTAGATGAGAGAACCTATTCGAGTTTGTATCCGTTGTATAGGCAAGATAATATGCAGGTATATGAATTCAAACGGCATGTTGTAAGTGCTCAGCGTATTCTAAATGTAAAAAGTGAACTTGAGTCACAAAGCATAAACTATGAAAATCTATTTAGATTCCTTTTACCAATGTTGCTGTATGAACGGTATGGGTTTTATGATTTTGATGCAGATGATCCTGAACGTTGTACTGAAACAATGAAATTCCAGTATTATTTCCTAAATGTTCTTAATAAAGTTGGAGATAAAACAATAAGATCACTGGCATGTGAATTGTTTGGTTTTGTTGTTGAAACACAAGCTATTGGCAAAGGCGAGAATAAAGTTTATGTTACAGATGAACTTAGGAGTTTGTTTCAAAATGAATATCCCAATGAGCTATATAAGTTTCTTGTTGATCTGATACGTTACGACAATGGTCAAATAAATGAAATCAAGATTAATGAATTCAATGAGCTTCAATTACCGGAGGGGTTTCATCTTTCCGTGGAAACTAAGAAGCATTTAGATGAATTGGCTAGTAACATATTGTCAGATATAATAAGTGAATCACTTCAAAGGGTTCATCCCATAATGATGGTTGATGAAAATGGAAAAATTGCATCTAAATGGGATTTGAAATACTTGTATGAAGGAATTCTGGTTGAAACATTAGTTATGGCTAGTGGGGATAACAAGTTGAAAAAATGTGCAAATCCAAATTGTGGTAAATTCTTCACGCCTAATCCAGGTAGAAACGATAAAATCTACTGTTCTCATACATGCGGAATCAATGTTGCAAAACGAAGACAGCGGATGAGAGACAAAGAAAATCCAAATCGAGAACGTCTTGAACCTGGTTTTAGAAATCGATAATAATCTTGCCGAAGAGAATCTCCTTTTTTTGAAATGTTGTAAATCAATTGAATAAGAAGAAATATTTCAATAGAGCGTGATAATCTTTCTGTCCGCTCTATTTTTCTTCTTGGAAAAAATCGATATATAAGGTAAAATATAAGGTAATGAACATTTCTATATGTCCGCTCACCCTTTATCTATCATCTAAGGAAGTTTTTAGATAGCAATCCATTCTGTGTGAAATGTTATGAGGAAGGACATCTTACGAAAGCTACAGTCGTGGATCATATCAAACCTCATCGTGGTAATCAGAAACTCTTCTGGGATCGTGGGAACTGGCAGGCCCTTTGCAAGAGATGCCACGACAGAAAAACTCTGACGGAAGATATTAATCCTGTGTATAGATATTAAAAAACCTTCGCCGAAGAAGCGAAGGTGAAGGGATGATATATTAAGATGTTAGTTCAGAAGTGAAATTAATAAGAGATGATTCTCTATATAGCGCTTCTCTGTTAATACGGTTTTTCTTTAACGCTTTTTTAAATCCAGAAAGATATACGGTGAACTCTGAGATAATATTATTGTAGTCAGCAGTTATTTTGTTCCACTGCTTGTTAGGTATTTTTTGTGTTGTTGGTATTTCTATGTATTTGCTGTCATTAACAATAAGCGCATAGCGATAATCCAATCCAGCATCCGATCGAGAAGCCGAAGGAACCGAGTGACCGATTCTACCATAAGGACGCACATCAGCACCTAGATTATTCCTAAGCGGAAGATAATAATCATTTCCATCGTTAGTTATTTTTAAACACAAATAGGATCGGTGTGACTGCTTTGCAGTGTTTCCAGGGTCAAGCATTTTTACAAATGATGAATGTTCTTTGAAGTATTGTTCTTTTATATAGCAACAAGTGATACTCATGATTTATTCTCCCAGTAAAAAAGGAGAAGCTGATGTGCTTCTCCTTCATCGCTAATTTCTTCGGTTTTTTATTAGCCAGGTGCTTCCGAAAAACCCCTCACAATTTCTTCGGTTTTTTATTAGCCAGGCGATTCCGACAAAAGCCTCAAAAGAAAGCTTTGCTTTCTTGCTTATATTATATGCAAATAATTGTAGATTGTCAATGGAAATTTGTGGTAAACGAAGCCTAACCAAGCAGTGATAGTCGCTATGCATCTTCTCGGATTACGACTCACATCATTGCTTGAAACAATAATAACAATAAAAGATGTTGATATCAATAGTAGAACGATACTTTACAAATATAATGGAACTAGGGGCGGTACGAATCTCTGAAATCAAAACGCTTAAAGACCGGCGCCCCCTCTTCTGTGCAAAAGCGCGAAATGAAAAATGATTTTATGATCTCTCGGAATCTTGAGTGATCATGCCAGCAAAACTCTGGCATTGAACTTTGAAAAGTAAATATTATTCTTGAACGTAAAAATGAACGCAAGAAATAAACATAACTGTCGCTATGTTTTAAAAAATGAGATATAATAATCTACAGGATTATGCTACATCCAAAATCAACTTTCGCGGGGTGACTTCAGATGGCAGATCCCAAGCATCCAGATGCTGTAACATCAGGATGTGATAAAGGCGGCAGTACCACATCTTAGTTGAGCGGTGTCTGTCGTCTTCTAGTTTAAAGTCTAATTTCTCACGTTTGTTAGAGCGTTCAGCAGAAGTTCTTGCATTGTATTCCAGTTTCCATTCCTTACTGCTTCTTGGCGGATTATTAAACAATCTTGGATTATCTTTCAGAACCAGATGGACTGTACGTCCGTATTTGACATTTGAGCAAGGGTTTTCGCATGTACAGGAGATACAGCCACTGGTGTGACTGATCTTAGGACATTTGAATTTCATTCTGCCTTTAGCAACTTCAATACCATCTCGACGCATACGATATCCAGAAGGACAAATAGGAACACCATCTTTATCAATTGTAAAGTCGTTTTTGTAAATGGGAGGTCTTCCACCTTTTCCGTTAAGGTCAATAAAAGGCGTTATATTTTCACGCTTGAAGTATTGATAGTAAGGCATTGCATCATGGGCAGAATCTAAAGGTACTTTAGAAACTGAGTATTCAGGAAGAAATGATTTCATTCTGAAAAAAGCGTGCAGGAATCCATGTGAATCATGTTTTGAAGCACAGGAAAAATGAGGGAATACAGGTAAGTCACTCTGTGAATCAACAAGCATATACAAGTCATATCCGTGATAATAACAGTCCTGAGAGGAATCCCATCCGATATCACAGTCAGGCTGGGAAAAATAGCGGTTACAATTACAGTCATGGATACCATTCTCTTTACATTTGCAGATACGTTTTTTTCGTTCTCTGTGTGAAGTTACAACAGGCGTTCCATCACCCGCTAATGCTAAAGCATCTGCAGGGATAAGCCCTGTAGAAACAGAAATCTCAAGGAATTCCTTTTGATAGATTTTAAAGAGAGAAGAATAAGGCTGTTCATCAAGTTTAAAATCTGTTTTCTCCAAGGTCGGAAGAAGATCGGCAACTGTAACTTTTTCCACGGAATCAGCTTTTGTACCTTTTGTTTTAGGCCTTTTGACCTTAGTCTTCAGCGGATGGATGTGTGGTGACATATGATCATCATCAGAGTTCCATAAGCGGTTTAAAAAATCATAAAAAGTACCAACACCGGGAGTGTTACCAACTTCAAATCCACTAAGGATAGCATAAAGAGGATTCATTTTAAGCTGAGCAGCCCATTCCGTTAATGAAGTAACTTTAAAGTCAATGGAAAGAAGATAAGAACGCTGCATGCAAGAAGGAGTTCGTGGAGCTGGTCCGAATTTTGAATATTTATCAGCCATAAAAGTATCAGTAAAAGATAAATCGAGATTCCAAAACCGCTCAATGATATCCCAGGTGGAACGAGCAAGAGCATTTGGATTAGGATAATATTTACGAAGATTAGTAACAACAAAGTTTTGGTAGTCAGCATGACTGCCACAATTAACAGGTAACATAAAAATCGCCCTCCAGTCGATAAAATAAAATATATTCAATCGGCTTCGTCGCAAATTTTGAGCGATTTGTCAAGTGTTTTTGGCAAAAAAAGTGGGGGATTTTAATAAAAAGGAATCAGAAAGCCTTGATTTTACTGGGCCGAAGATTCCGAGAGATCATTCCAGCATAATGGGGGATAAAGATTCTCTGGCGAGTAGCTTCTGATTTTGGGTATTACGTTTGATGAATTGGCGTTCCATGCCAAAAGAAATCAGTTTTGCAAGAAACAGCAGTCTTGAACTGGCTGGTTTATATAAGGGAGGCAGATTTTTCTTTTTCGCATCTGAGATGCTGTCATCCTGAATGAATAAAGTGTAAATATCTTGTATAGCCATATTACAGTCAGACATCAGTGGAAGAAGATTCTGGCGGATGGTATGGGCTAATTTTTCCTGATTGGATGGCTTGGAATAGTAAGCGGATATTTTAGGACTGATCTTTGCCTGACCGGTCATCCAGCGGCAAACCAGACCGTTATCCATTGAAAAATCCTGATTTGCCGGATCATCCATAAAATCTTCAAATAATTCGTATAAAAAATCAGGCTGACTCATTTGATTACTTTCGCTGATATGATTTTTTAAGCAAGTGCTAATAGAAGAAAAATCGCATCGATTCAATAGAAATTCCCCTTTCGTAGTCAAGATTAAGTATATCTATCATAACACGAACATATATTCGGTTCAAGGAAATGCGGATAGTTTTAAATTGATTGTGTCAATTTACAATCAATTTCTATTCAATGTGGTTTTCAGGCAGGTTCTGTAAAATAAGCTCAGATCAAACAATAACGGGAGGAGCTTATGCAACAGAATATTGAATTTGAGCGGTGCATTGATTTTCTGGTACGGATGATTGATAAGTACGGCGAAGAAGTCCTCCGGGAGTTGGAGGAAGAAAAACAGAATAAGGAAGAAAAAGAAGCGGCAGTTTCCTGAAATACAAAATGTAAATCAGACTGTCGCTTTTTTCATGCATTTTTAAATCAAATAAATTTTAAAAGCTGATGCAGAGTGTGTGGCTCATTATTCTGAGAAGCGGTAGTACGAGTATCAAATGGCTTGAAATGATTCTGCGTATAAAAGTTCAGAAGAAATTCATTATCTTCGCATTCAAGAAACTCCATAACGCCACCTACGGAATATTTGAGACTGGATATGGTTTCCAGTGCAAATCCCAGTAGAATATTTCCAGGAATTCGTTTTTCCTTTGGAAGAGAATAGTTCTTTCCCAACTGGGCGATCAGGTAAGCTGCGGTAGTATAGGATTGTGTTTCTTCATCCAAAATACTGACACGGGACAGTTTTTTTGCCATTGTCTTGCTGATATTTGAAGTACGGACAGAAATTGGTTTTACTGTAAGTGAAAAATAACCAACCAGAGAAGCATCTTCAGCATCAAATACCAGATAAGTGATAGATTGATCTTTTTTGGTAAACTCAATCGCATTATGTAATAAAAAGTATTCCACATCGGGATTTTTGGGACAAGAAAAATCGGAGAGTAAGTCGTAAAGACTTTCCTCTCCGATATATGTCGGTTCGTCTTTATCCAAATATGCCCGAATATTAACGGTAAAATATTTATCAGACATGTTTTTTCTTCCTTTTTGACATTAAAGCTAAGATTTCCTGTGGGTTCGTTAACTGACGTCCGGGAAGTGTCTGCTTTGGTGTGCGGTCACGGTCGGCTTCGTCAATTGCTGCGACAAAACGCTTTACGCTATTTGGATTGGATACGACAAAATTATGAGTAATACTTGAAGTAGCCATACTAACACCTCCTCTTTTTTGGCTTTTTTGTGTATTTATAGTATATGCAATGTGTGATAAAAACACAATATCAAAAACAGAAATTATTTCTAAATAATTTTCAAGCCGGACATTTATTAGACGCTTCCGGTAAGCGAACAATATTTTCGAGCCAATCATTTATAAGTCGCCAATGGTGGGCGGGCAATATTTTGATAACAGAAATGTTCTGTATCTAACTTAATTATACGATTGGCGAAGAAATGCGTCAATACGGAAAATAAGTATTGAAAATGGTTGGAACAAGTACTAAAATAAAGTTGGGACAACAAAACAGAGTTATACTGCGAGGAAGACTATGAAGAATAAAAAGATTAAATGCGATATATATACCAGAGTATCCACAACCATGCAGGTAGATGGTTACAGTCTGGATGCCCAGAGAGAAAAACTTAAGAGATATGCGGAATTTCAGAACATGGAAATCGTAAATGAGTATTCCGATGAAGGTAAGTCTGGAAAAAGCGTAGAGGGCAGACCGGAATTTCAGAGAATGTTGGATAATATTGAGAATGGAACAGATGAGGTGCAGTTTGTACTGGTGTTCAAGCTTTCCAGATTTGGTCGTAATGCGGCAGATGTTTTAAATTCTTTGCAGAGGATGCAGGATTTTGGAGTGAATCTGATCTGTGTAGAAGATGGAATTGACAGCTCAAAAGATAGTGGAAAGCTGATGATTTCTGTTCTGTCTGCGGTGGCAGAGATCGAACGAGAGAATATCCTTGTTCAGACAATGGAAGGACGTAAGCAGAAAGCCAGGGAAGGAAAATGGAATGGTGGATTTGCTCCGTATGGTTATGAATTAGTAAATGGAGAATTGCAGATTGCGGAGGACGAAGCAGAGATTATTCGTCTGATCTATGACAAATTTATTCATACCAATATGGGAATCTCTGCGATTGCTGCATGGCTGAACCAGCATGGATATAAAAAGAAAAAACGACAGAATAATACACTGGACGCATTTGCCGCTTCATTTATAAAAGGCGTTCTGGATAATCCGGTATACTGTGGAAAGTTGGCTTATGGACGAAGGAAAAACGAGAAAGTTTCTGGTACAAGAAATGAATACCGCATTGTAAAGCAGGAAAATTATATGCTGCACGATGGTATCCATAAAGGGATTATTTCAGAAACAGACTGGGAGCTGGCACATCAAAAACGGGAAAAAACAGGTGTGAAATATGAAAAGACACATAGTCTCGATCATGAGCATATTTTATCTGGGATATTGAGATGCCCGTTATGTGGAAGCGGTATGTATGGAAACGTGAACCGAAAGAAAAAGAAAGACGGAACCTTATATAAGGATTATTTCTATTATGCCTGTAAACATCGTCGCCTGGTAGATGGTCATAAATGCGGATATCGTAAACAATGGAGTGAAGAGAAGATTAACAATGCAGTAGAAGAAGTTATTCGTAAGCTGGTGAAGAATCCTAAATTTGAAGAAGCAATTTTGAATAAAATCGGTTCAAGAATAGATACAGAAGAAATAGAAAAAGAGATTGAAAGACTGGAAAAACAGCACAGGCAGCTGACCGGAGCAAAAGGAAGACTTGGACAGCAGATGGATAGCCTGGATATCATGGATAAATTTTATGAGAAGAAATATCAGGATATGGAGACAAGGTTATACCGTCTGTATGATGAAATTGAAGGCGTGGAGAACAGTATAGAAGAAGTTAAGAATCGCCTGCTGAATATCCGGCAACAGAAAATATCAGAAGAAAACGTCTATCAATTTCTTTTATATTTTGATAAACTATATGATAAGTTCACCGACCTGGAGAAGAAAGAATTTCTTAACAGCTTTGTGGAACAGGTGGACATTTATGAGCAGGAGCAGCCGGATGGTAGATTCCTGAAGCATATAAAGTTCCGTTTTCCAGTGTATTTTGGAGACAGGGAGACACAGGAACTTTGTTGGGACAACGAAAGTACCGTTGAAAGTTGCGCTTTATTGTCTAAACTAGAATAAAAACTGGATGAGAAGGTGACTAGTACATCGTTTTCGAAATAACTATACCACTCACTTGTCTGCGAATCCGATTGCACAGGTCTAAAAGCCTCAGCGTAGCCCGCTACGCCTGCGTTTTTATACCAGCACACTCGAATCCGCATCCTACGCGATTGGTATAGTTATTTACGAAACGATGTACTAGAATTCGAAGAATCGCCATATAAGTCAACAAATGCCGGGTAAAATGATGACTAGAATTCGAAGAATTGCCATATAAGTCAACGAATGCCGGGAAAGCATATGACTGGAATTCGAAGAATCGCCATATAAGGCAACGAATATCGGGAAAGCATATGACTGGAATTTGAAGAATTGTCATATAAGTCAACGTATGTCAGGGAAACTGATGACTGGAATTTAAAGAATCATCATTTGAGTCAATACATGATTGATATTTGTTGACTAGGAGGTGCATATTTTTGGCATCGTGAAGCGTGTTTCTGTGAACAGTAACGAGGTGGTGCTTATGAGTTCCAGACTGACAAAAAATCTACTTGATAAATATAGATCAATATGATAAAATAAGGCCATTCTCCGCGAGGGAGTAATCGGCATATTCCGGAACATTTTTCAGATATGTTTTGAAGAGTGTGTAGTACTATCGACATAATGGTGCCATATGCACCCGGTATTACAGTAAACGATGAGACTCATGGACAGTTAAAACAGCTGTCTGTGTGTCTCTTTTTTTATGCTGCAGGAATATTACAGCAGCTCAGATAACATAAAAAAGTCTTCAGGGAAGGGTTCTATGTTACTGAAAAATTATTTTATACAGGAAAAGGAGCAAAAAAAACATGAATATTTTTGAACTTTTTATACTGGCGATAGGCCTGTCTATGGATGCATTTGCAGTATCTGTCTGTAAGGGCCTTTCCCTGGGCAGAATCAATGCAAAGCATATGTGTATCGCAGGCGTATGGTTCGGGGGATTTCAGGCATTAATGCCCCTTGTGGGATATTTTGGCGGACGATTCTTTGCAGATAAGGTTACTCGATACAGTCACTGGGTAGCTTTTGTCCTTCTGGTGTTCATTGGTGCCGGCATGATCAAAGAATCGAAAGAGGAAGAACATGTAAATGCGGATATGGATATAAAATCCATGTTCATCCTTGCAGTGGCTACCAGTATTGATGCACTGGCAGTGGGAGTGACATTTGCTTTTCTGAAAGTAGAGATTGTATCAGCAGTATCCTTTATCGGTGTGATCACCTTTGTCTGTTCAGCAGCAGGGGTAAAGATAGGCAGTCTTTTCGGAATGAAATACAAATCCAAAGCGGAATTATGCGGAGGTATTATCCTTATCCTCATAGGTACAAAAATCCTGCTGGAAGGACTGGGAATGATATAAATAATAATTACAAATCTCAACTCAAACGTGTTATAATACTACTATCAATGAACAGGCATGAAATGATTATCCGCCTGAATAATTTAAATAACATATCAGGGAGGTTTCTATTATGAAAAAAGTAAAAACAGCAGCAGCACTTTTATGCAGTGCATGTCTGGTACTTTCAGGAACTGCTGTACCGACAATGGCAGATTCAGTGAAGGTTGTGACACTGGGAGCTGATCTTACTCAGGACCAGAAGAATACAATGATGAAATATTTTAATGTAGACAGTAACCAGGTACAGATCCTCACGATTACTAATCAGGATGAGAGAGATCATCTGAGTGCTTATGTACCGTTAGAGCAGATCGGAACCAGAACAGTAAGCTGTGCATATGTAAAGCCGACTCAGTCAGGCGGTATCAAAGTAAGAACAGCCAACCTTAACTGGGTAACATGTAACATGATTGCAACGTCACTTTCCACATCAGGTGTCAAGAACTGTGAAGTGGTAGCAGCCTGCCCGTTTGAGGTATCCGGCACCGGAGCGCTTACAGGTATTCAGATGGCGTACGAGACAGCTACAGGGGAGCAGCTTGACAGCACGAAGAAAGAACTTGCTACAGAGGAAATGGTAGTGACAGGAAATCTGGCTGATGAGGTTGGAAAGAATGATGCAACTACTGTTATGAATAACTCGAAGATACAGGTTATCAAAGATAATGTCCAGAATGTGGATGATATCTATAATATCGTAGTAAATGTTGCTCAGCAGAATAATGTAAATCTGGATTCTGACCAGATTAATAAGATCGTAGAGCTTCTGAAACAGATTGCGCAGCAGGAGTACAATTATGATGATGTAAAAGCAACACTGGAGCAGGTAGAACAGAATACATCCGGTGATAATGATGAGCTTGGTGATATTGATGATGAAGAGGATGACACTGTAAATGCAGGTGATCCAGCAGATGGTGATGATATCCTGAATAATGTGGATAACAGTGCTTTAGGCGGAGATATCGTAGAGAGTTCCACAGAGAATCCATCGCTGGAGGAGGATTCAGGTCTGATTGAGGACGACGGGGACGATCAGAGTGACGGGGACCTCAGCGAAACAGAGGAACCGCAGGAGCCGGATGGTGATGAAACTACGGATGATAGTACGCTTGGAAATACAGATGAAGGTGATACAGACTCCGATGAAGGAACAGATGATACAGAAAATGATACCACATCAGATGAATTGGATACTTCTGCACTGACAGAAGATCAGAAAACCATGTTTGATAAAGCTGAGAATTTCTGCAAGGGAGAATATGAAGGCGATACCACTGCTCTTACAACAGCTATGGAAGATGAAACAGCAACAGCTTCCGTAACTCTTGATGCTGAAAATGGTGCAACTCTTGCTAAGAATGTGGAGAAGGCATATCTGAAAATTCTTACAGAAGGCACAGCTTCTTATCAGGCAGATGGAACTGAAATTTACATGAGCACAGAGCTCAATATGGTAGATAAGTCCATGAAGGAAATCTTCGGATTAAGTGCAGATGCACAGGCAAGTCCGGAGCTTGGAGAACTTTCGGATGATGACAGACAGACCTTATATAATGAAACAATGAAATTCTTTGAGAAACTCTACGGAGAAAGCACAGAGACTTATGATACAACGGATGCAGATTCCACAGAGACTGCAGGCGGCGAGGAAAATGCAGAATAATCAAAGCATCATGCAGATTTCAGAGAATAAGGATGGTTCTGCAAAGGTATTGTTCAGGATACGAAAAGCAGAGATGGCAGATGTGGATGAGATCATGGCTGTTATGCATGAAGCGAAGAATGATAAAGAGCATCCGGACTGGTTTGTATCTGATGATGAGGAATATGTCAGGACACATATAGAAGAACAGGGTTTTGTGATCGTGGCACAGACAGCAGATGGTTCTGTTGCGGGTTTCTTCCTTATTAAATATCCTGAAAACAGGGAAGATAATCTGGGAACTTATCTTGATTTTGATGAGGAACAGCTTTCCCATGTTGCAGTCATGGATTCGGCAGTTGTGTGTTGTGCATACAGGGGAAACGGGCTGCAGGGGCATATGCTGGAAGAAGCGGAGAGATTGCTGGATACAGACCAATATTATTATCTGATGTGCACCATACATCCGGATAATCAGTTCAGCAGACATAATATGGAAATCCATGGATATGAAGTTAAGAGAACGGCACTCTGTTACGGAGGTCTGCCAAGATGTATCCTTTTTAAGGATTTAACCGAATCAGGGAAGTCCCCTGCACAGGTTGTGAAAAGCAGCAAACAATAATAGTAATGGAAAGCAGTTGGTGAAATTTTTGTGATTTTGCCGGCTGCTTTTTGTTATGTATGGAAAAAATGAGATGAATGTGATAAAATGATGTGATTATAGCAATCCTCGTAAATAATGAATCTTAATCCGGCCCATCAGAGTGTGAAATCTGAAACTGTCTTAAATGCATTATTTATGTTACTGTTCACTGGTAATATCCTGCGAGGTGTTTTTTGTGAGCGAAGGTCACAGAAAACCCGAGACATACTGCGCGAATTTATGCGATTAGCATAAATTAAGTTTGCGAAGCAAACGATACTCCTTGGGCATTGCACAAGGAGGTTCATATTTCCTGCATCGCGAAGCGTGTTGCTGGGAACGGAGTGAACAGTAACTTATTTATGAGGGCTGCTATAGAAAACAGAGTCATATAATTGACAAAAGATAAACATAAAAATACAAGGAGAAATACGAATGGGAATGGCAGTAGTAACTCTGAAAAAGGGAGAGGGAAGACTTCTGAAATCCGGCGGAATGTGGATTTTTGATAATGAGATAGATACAGTCATGGGAAATTTCGAGAACGGTGATATTGTACTTGTCCATGATTTTGACGGATATCCTATGGGAAGAGGGTTCATTAATACTAATTCTAAGATTACGGTACGTCTTATGACCAGAGATGAAAATGTTGATATTAATGAAGAACTTTTGGAGAAGCGTGTACGTGATGCATGGGAATATCGTAAGAAAGTGGTAGATACAGGATGCTGTCGTCTGATTTTTGCAGAGGCAGATTTCCTTCCGGGAATTGTGGTGGATAAATTTTCGGATGTACTGGTAGTTCAGTCACTGGCTCTGGGGATCGATCGTTTTAAAGAAACAATCGTAGAACTCCTCAGGAAAGTCCTGGCAGAAGATGGGATCACTATTCGCGGTGTTTACGAAAGAAGTGATGTGAAGGTGCGCAAACAGGAAGGAATGGAAATGGTTAAGGGTTTTATAGGACCAGAGTTTCCAACACTTGTGCAGATTGAAGAAAATGGTGTAAAATATGAAGTTGACGTAAAAGACGGGCAGAAAACAGGATTTTTCCTGGATCAGAAGTATAACAGACTGGCAATCCAGAAGCTTTGCAAAGGTGCGAAAGTTCTGGACTGTTTTACACATACAGGTTCCTTTGCACTCAATGCCGGAATTGCAGGTGCTGAAAGTGTAACCGGTGTGGATGCATCTCAGTTGGCGGTAGATCAGGCAACAGCCAATGCGGCATTGAATGGTTTATCTGACAGTGTGAAATTTATCTGTGAAGATGTTTTTGAACTGCTTCCAGAACTGGAAGAAAAGGGTGAGAAATTTGATGTTGTGATTCTTGATCCTCCTGCATTTACCAAGTCCAGAAATTCCATTAAAAATGCAGTAAAAGGATACAGAGAGATTAATCTGCGTGCCATGAAACTGGTAAAAGACGGCGGATTTCTGGCAACCTGTTCCTGTTCTCATTTTATGGACTATGAATTATTTACCAAAACCATCGGACAGGCAGCAAAGAATGTACATAAAAGACTTCGCCAGGTAGAATACAGGACACAGGCACCGGATCATCCGATCCTGTGGGCGGCAGATGAGTCTTACTATCTGAAGTTTTATATATTCCAGGTATGCAATGACAGATGATTATCTGGCATATCAGGTAGGGGCAAAATACCTTTTGCCCCTAGAGCGTGTCTGAAAAATCATTTCCACAATCTGCACGCCCCACTTTGCGGTATATTTTGCCCGAATTCGGTTGACGTAGCCCGCTACGACGCCCTCATCCGGGCAAAATCTCCCACAAATTGTGACATATATCTTGCGGAAAGCATTTTTCAGACACGCTCTAACATCATAAGAGTACACAATAAAGAAAGAGAGGAAATAATATTATGAGTTTCAGAGAAGTAAAAGCAGAAGAACTGACAATGAATCCATTTACCAAGATTGGAAAGGAATGGCTGCTGATCACAGCCGGAAATGAAGAAAAATGCAATACCATGACAGCAAGCTGGGGTGCAATGGGTGTTATGTGGGGAAAGAACGCAGTGACAGTGTATATCCGTCCTCAGAGATACACCAAGGAATTTGTGGACAGGGAAGATACATTTACAATTTCTGTTCTGGGAGAAAAATATCGCAAGGCATTAAATTATTGCGGAAAGGTTTCCGGAAAAAATGCGGATAACAAGATTAAAGAAGCAGGACTGACTCCTTACTTTACAGACGGAACAGCCGGAATTGAAGAAGCTGACATGATCATGGTCTGCAAAAAAATGTATCATGATGAGATTAAACCGGAATGCTTTGATGCCGGGGAAAACGACGGTAAGTGGTATCCGCAGAAAGACTACCATACCATGTATATTGCAGAGATTCTGAAAGTTCTTGTCAGAGAGTAAAAAATGCATTACAAACAGTAAAAAAGAGGTAGTTTAATGAAAGACAAATTAAACAGATTCATGCAGGGGCGTTATGGAGTGGATAATTTTGCAAGATTCACTCTCGGTGTGGCACTTTTCGTCATTGTTGTAGGTTCTTTTATGAGACAAAACGCAGCCGGAGGCGTTCTGGATACAGTTGGATTTATTCTTATCATTTATACATATTTCAGAATCCTTTCCAGAAATATCTCTGCACGATATGCGGAAAACCAGAAATATCTGGGATATACTCAGAAAATCCGCAGCTGGTTTACCAGAGAGAAAAATATGATGGAGCAGAGAAAAACACATCATATCTATACCTGCCCGGGTTGTGGACAGAAAATTCGTATTCCCAGAGGAAAAGGACAGAAGGTAGAGATTGAATGTCCGAAATGTCATGAGAAGTTTATCAAAAGACGTTGATTTGCTGCAAACACGCTCTGGCAGATCATCATAAGTTATGGGCTGGAGGAATTATGTTTGGTTATATAGTAATGAATAAGCCTGAAATCAAGTTTAAAGATTTTGATCTGTACAGATCCTTTTACTGTGGATTGTGCAGAGAACTCAAAAGTAAATATGGAATATCAGGACAGATTTCTCTGACTTATGATATGACATTTGTGGTGATTCTTCTCAGTGCGCTTTATGAGCCGCCCACACAAAAGGGAAGCACAAGATGTATCATTCACCCGGTATGTAAACAGCCGGTCAGAAGAAATACAGTGACAGAATATGCGGCAGATATGAATGTACTTCTTACTTATTATAAATGCCGGGACGATTGGGAGGATGAAAAAAAAGTAACTGCTCTTGGTTATTCAAAAGTTCTTCAGGGAAAAGTGAAAAAACTGGATCAGAAATATCCGGATAAATCCCGAAGAATACAGAAGCTTCTCAGTGAATTGTCTGAGATGGAGAAATCCGGAGAAAAAGACATTGACAAAATGGCGGGCTGTTTCGGAAAAATTATGGAAGAGATTTTTGCATGGAAACAGGATGTATGGGAAGATACTCTGCGCAGAATGGGATTTTTTCTTGGCAAATTTATTTATCTTCTGGATGCATACGATGATGTGGAAGAGGATATAAAAAATAAAAATTACAATCCTTTTTCAGAACAATATATAATAGAAGGGTTCGATGAGCAGGTACGCCGGATTCTGATCATGATGATGGCACAGACCTGCAGGGAGTTTGAGAAACTTCCTATTATAAAATACACTGATATTTTGAGAAATATTCTTTACTCAGGGGTATGGTGCCGGTTTGAGGTGATCCATAAGAAGAGAAAAGAAGCAGGAGAGAAAGATAATGATTGATCCGTACAGTATACTGGGGATTTCCAGAGATGCATCCGATGAAGAAGTGAAGAAGGCATATCGTAAGCTGAGCAGAAAGTATCATCCGGATGCCAATATTGACAATCCGAATAAAGAACAGGCTGAGGAGAAATTCAAGCAGGTTCAGCAGGCTTATGAGCAGATTATGAAGGAAAGAGAGCAGGGAGCCGGTTACGGGAATTATGGCAGCAATAATTACGGTGGTTTTGGCGGATTTTCCGGACAGGCAGACTCTGGCTATCAGGATGAAGAGTCTATGCGCAGGCAGGCGGCAGCCAATTATATCCAGAGCGGTCATTATCGTGAGGCTATGAATGTTCTGCAGTCACTTTCACAGAGGAACGGACAGTGGTATTATCTGTCTTCCATGGCAAACATGGGACTTGGAAATAACGTAAATGCATTGAATGATATTAAGCAGGCTATCCGTCTGGAACCGGATAATGTACAGTATCAGATGGTTTTGCAGCAGATGGAAGGCGGAGGAAACTGGTATCAGGAGATGCAGAATCCTTTTGGAGGTATGCCGACAGGCGGTGATGATTATTGTATGAAGCTGTGCCTGGCAAATATGGCATGCAGTCTGTGTTGCCCGGGAAGCGGCATATTTTGCTGCTAAAACGTTATTGTTCACTCCGTTCTCAGTAACGTAGTCAAAATTCATTCCAGATTGCCTGCGGCAATGGAATTTTGGTAATAATTGGATTGACAATTAAAAGTGAAAATATTACTATAGTAAAGTGATAATGTGCAACTGTAATGATATGCAACAGTTGCGAACATATAATTAAAGTTACAGGAGGAAATCATAATGAGTATTCGTATTGGTATTTTAGGCTACGGCAATCTTGGCCGCGGTGTAGAGTGCGCAATCAAACATAATCCGGATCTGGAGCTTGTTGCTGTATTTACACGTCGTGCTCCGGAAACTGTTAAAATCCTTACAGAGACAGCAGCGGTATATTCTGTCAATGATGCCGAAAAAATGAAAGATAAGATCGATGTACTTATCATCTGTGGCGGAAGTGCAACAGATCTGCCGAAACAGACACCGGAATATGCGAAGATGTTTAATGTAATTGACAGCTTTGATACACATGCAAGAATTCCTGAGCATTTTGATTCAGTAGATGCAGCTGCAAAAGAAAGCGGTCATATCGGAATTATTTCAGTGGGCTGGGATCCGGGAATGTTCTCACTGAACCGTCTCTATGCAAATGCAATCCTTACAAACGGAAAGGATTATACATTCTGGGGCAAGGGTGTAAGCCAGGGACACTCAGATGCAGTACGCCGTATCAAAGGCGTAAAAGATGCAAAACAGTATACAATTCCTGTTGAAGCAGCACTGGAAGCAGTGAGAAACGGAGAAAATCCGGATCTTACAACAAGACAGAAACATACAAGAGAATGCTTTGTAGTTGCAGAGGAAGGTGCGGATCTGGCACAGATTGAGAATGATATCAAGACTATGCCTAACTATTTCTCTGACTATGACACAACTGTACATTTTATTTCTGAAGAAGAATTGAAGCGAGATCACAGTGGAATCCCACATGGCGGTTTCGTGATCCGATCCGGAAAAACGGGCTGGAATGATGAGAACAATCATGTGATCGAATATAGTCTGAAGCTGGATTCCAATCCGGAGTTTACATCTTCTGTACTTGTTGCATATGCAAGAGCTGCATATCGTATGAATAAAGAAGGACAGAGTGGTGCGAAGACCGTATTTGATGTGGCACCTGCTTATTTATGTGCTGCTGATGGTGCTGAATTAAGAAAGCATCTGTTGTGATCAGGGATATAAGATAATATTCTGTCTGTTGAAAAAATAAAGAGAAAACAGGTATACAGGTTATATTTCACAGTGTTATCTTGTGAAAAGAGACAAAGTATTTGTGGACTTTGTCTCTTTTTTTATGGAACAGACTGTGAAAAATTAGTGAATGTTTAACAGAATTTTACTTGTCTGTTGACGGGTTATTTAAAGTGTAATATAATAGGGTCATAGAAACGTAACAACATTGTAAAAAACTTTGTTAAACCTTAGAGCGTATCTGAGAAGTATGTGAGATATCAGAGCGATACCTACGATTCATACTTTTCAGACACGCTCTGATAACGAAAAAAGAAAAGGAAGGTATGTATGCAAAACGTAAACAGGAAGTTTAAAATCTGGGGGGCACTTCTGTTTCTGCTGTTTTTTGCTGTGGGAGTTTCCATGTATTTTACTGCGGCAAATGTACAGGCTGCAACGAAAACAGGTTTTGTAACTATTAACGGAGATTCATACTACATAAATAAAGATGGCTCTAAACAGAAGGGTTGGCTGGAACTTGAAGGGAAGAAATATTACTTTAACACAAAGACCGGTGTTCAGGTAAAAGGCTGGGTTACTGACAGTAAAGGACGAAAGAGATATTTCAGTAAACAGGCTGGTATCATGATGACAGGCTGGGTCACTGATTCAAAGGATCAGAAAAGATATTTTAATCCATCTACCGGATTCATGCAGACGAAATGGCTGACATTGAAGGGAAAGAGATATTATTTCTACAGTAACAGTGGAGTGGCTGCCTGCAAGACATTCCTTACAGACAGTAAGAAAAATACCAGATATTTTACAAGTGCATGTTATATGCTTACCGGCTGGACAAAGAATTCCAGCAATGAATACAGATATTTTGAAACTGAAGACGGAATTATGGCAAAAGGTTTCCAGACACTGGATGGAAAGAAATACTACTTTAATACAGGCAGCGGCAAGATGGCTGTAGGCTGGACGACAATTGACGGAAATAAGTATTATTTTGATAAGGAAACCGGTGTGATGGCTACCGGAGATGTAACAATTGATGGACAGAAATACCATTTTAATTCCAATGGTATATTGAGCAATACTACAAGTCCGACCGGTTCCAGAACAATCAAGAATTATCTGGCAGGTGCATTACAGCCTGTTGGTCAGGCTCTGTACGTATGGGGTGGCGGATGGAATGATTCCACCAGAAAAGGAACAAGTCAGACAATGACTGATTTCTATAACAGTCAGAGCAGCAGTTATGATTACAATAACTACAGAGATCTCAGCACAGCCAACAGAGCAAAAGGTTTTGACTGTTCCGGTTTCGTAGGATGGTCAGCTTATCAGGTAATGCAGAGTAAGTCCGGTGTAGGAAGCGGATATACGGTAGTTTCCGGTGAGATTGGTTCTTATTATAAGTCCATGGGTTGGGGAAGTATTCTCACTCAGGCGAATCTGGCAAGTGATGACTGGACAGTATATCCCGGAGATGTGGGATATGACAGTGGACATACATGGATCATTCTCGGACAGTGTGCTGATAAGAGTGCAGTGATCGTGCATTCTACCCCGAATGCAGGTGTTCAGATTGCAGGTACACCTACTCCGTCCGGTGGTTATTCCAGTCAGGCGATTGCACTGGCACAGAAGTATATGTCAAGATATCCGGGATATACCAAATATGATTATCATACTTCATCTGGTAACTATATCAGAAGAGGTAATTATCTGAGATGGAACAGAAGTACGCTTTCTGATCCGGATGGATATATGAATATGACCGCAGACCAGATCCTTGCAGATCTGTTTAGCTGAGAAGTGAATAGTTAAGAAAATGGAAGCAGCTTTCGAATGAGGAGGCTGCTTCTTTTTTTGCGTTCTGTAGCAATTCCATAAATAATGCAAACAATCCAGTCCACTATAGCGTGAAGTCCTGCTACGTTACTGTCCACTCCGTTCACAGTAACGTAGCCAAAATTCATTCCAGATTGCCTGCGGCAATGGAATTTTGGCTTGTATGTCTCGGGATTTTGGCATATTCATGCCAAAACACCTCGCGGGATAGTGGTGTGTGAACAGTAACCCTGCATCAGATATCTTTGTCCTGTGTCAAATTATTACAAACATGAAATGGAATATGTTTGAATTGTAGAAAGAAATGCGAAGAATAACAAAAAGATTAATAAATGTTACAGAAATATAAAATTTATGGTAATTAATCCTTGCGTTTTTGAGTGCGGTGTGTTAATATGTATAAGAATTAACTTAGATATTGCAAAAACATTAAGATATAGAAAGAAAATGTTACGAGGGTGAGAATTCATGAAGAAAAGAATTGTATGTCTTACATTAGCACTCCTGATGAGCGCAACACAGGTTGTTAGTGTAAGTGCTTCAAGAGAGGATGAATTGAGAGAAGAGCAGGCGATCACAAGTCAGCAGCTGGATGCTACATATTCCAGAATGGATGAGCTTGCATATGCGAAATCACAGCTTGAGAATGAGATTTCCGAACTGGATTCCAATCTTGTAAGTGTTATGGTTTCTATTGATACTCTTAAAGGAGATATCGATAATAAAGAAGTAGATATTATTAAGACAAAACAGGATCTGGCTAAGGCTCAGAAGGCGAGAGATAAGCAGTATGAGAGCATGAAGCTTCGTATTCAGGCACTGTATGAACAGGGTGGGGATGCAGCGTGGTTTCAGATGATGCTTAATTCAGAAGATTTAAGTGAACTTCTGACACGTGCTGAGAATACACAGCAGATGTATGAGCAGGACAGAAAGAATCTTGATAAATATGTGAATACTATTAATGAGGTGAATAATTTAAAGACTCAGTATGAATCTGACAAAGCAGAACTGGAAGAGATGAAGGCTTCTTATGAACAGCAGTCTTATGATCTTCAGTGCCAGATCGATCAGAAGAAATCTGAATCAGCCGATTATGAGAATGAAATTGCATATGCACAGCAGCAGGCGACAGAATATGCAAATCTGTTAGCGGAACAGACAGCTGAAATTCAGAGATTGGAAGCTGAAAGAATCGCAGCAGAAGAAGAGGCAAGACGACAGGCTGAGGAAGAGGCTGCAAGACAGGCGGCAGAAGAAGAGGCAGCAGCAAAAGCTGCAGAGCAGGAACAGGACTCCGAATCAGAAGAGGAAGAAAATGTAGAGTATGATGAAGACGGAAATGAGATTGAGAATACTGATGATGCGGATGATGAGTCTGAATCAGATGATGGTGTAGAATATGATGAAAATGGTGATCCTGTTGACAATGCAGGAGCTTCTGATGATGTAGAGTACGATGAGTATGGCAATGTGATTGATTCTGATAATACAGTTTCACCAGATGATTATGAGAGTGAACAGTCATCTGATTCAGATAGTTCTTCATCTTCAGGTTCAGGATCAGGATCTTCTGTAGTAGACTTTGCAACACAGTTTGTTGGCAATCCATATGTATGGGGCGGTACAAGCCTTACAGGTGGAGCTGACTGTTCAGGATTTACACAGAGTGTATATGCAAACTTCGGAGTAAGTCTTCCGAGAACTTCTTATGAACAGCAGAATGCCGGTACAGAAGTATCTTATGCTGATGCACAGCCGGGCGATTTGATCTGCTACGGTGGACACGTTGCAATCTATATGGGGAATGGACGTATCGTTCATGCATCGAACTCTGTAGATGGAATTAAGATCAGTGATAACGCAGCGTACAGAACGATTGTTTCTGTAAGAAGACTGGTATAATTAAATAAGTATAAATAATTAAATTTATAGGGGTTGAAAAGGAGTATCGCTAAGGGGGCTGATGCTCCTTTTCTTTATGTATAAGTTACCATTATTCCGCGAGGTGTTTTGGCATGAATATACCAAAATTCCGAGACATACCGCGCGAATTTATGCGATTAGCATAAATTCTGTGCATCGCGAAGCGTGTTGCTGTGAACGGAGTGAACCGTAACCATGTATAATATTTTACCGACTTTCAGGTGGATTTTACCTTGACATAAAATTGGATGGATAGTACAGTTTATGTAACTGAAGAGATACATATAAAATTTTAAATCTGTTTTTGGAGACATCAGCGGGAAAGAATATTCTCATGAATTATCCGGATTATAGTTGAATAGTGAAAGCGAGGAATGATAAATGGCAAATGACCATGTAGAACATATAAGAATTGTACAGGAAACAGTTGCTGGTAAGGAGATTACTTTTGCACATGTAATGGGAGGGCCGGCTCCGGTCATATACCAGAAGCTTGGACTGAATCCGCAGGTGGATTACCGTTCATCTGCAATCGGAATTATGAATATGACACCGCCTGAATCTGCAGTGATCGCATCTGATATTGCGGTAAAAAGCGGAAATGTTTATCTGGGATTTGCAGATCGATTTACAGGCACACTGATCATTACGGGAGAGATTTCCGATGTAATGTCAGCGATGACTGAGGTTGTGGATTATTTCAGAGACACTCTGGGTTATGTAGTCTGCAAGATTACCAAAAGATAGGAAGTGTTGGGATGGCAGGGATGACAACCAGAGAATTACTGGAAAAGCTTTATAACCAGGATTATGAGAAACTAAAAGGAAAAAAGCTGCGTATGACCAGGGTAAGGGTTCCGGGAAAGGAAGTGTGCCTAGCGCATGTGATCAATCCTTCACAGAGCTGTATTTATCAGAATCTTGGTCTGCATATTGGAGTCCATGAGGGAGAAGACCACACAGGAGAAGCAATCGGAATGATTCGTTTTACCCCATGGGAAGCAGTGGTTGTAGCTGCTGATATTGCAGTGAAAAGTGCAAATGTGGAGATTGGTTTCATGGATCGCTTCAGCGGATCATTGATCCTTACGGGAGGTCTGACGGAAGTTCAGACTGCAGTGGAAGAAGTGGTGAAATTTTTTAGAGAGGTGCTTGGCTTTAAGACTTGTGCAGTTCACAAAAGTTAAAACATACGAAAAGTCAGTTATTCTGTACCGATGGTGCTTATGTAACTGCCGGAATAGCTGAGAGAAGTGAAAGGGACAGACATTAAATATGAAGAAAATATTTCTGATGGGCAGAAGTGAAGCAGGTAAGACTTCATTAACGCAGGCATTAAAAGGCGAAAAACTTCATTATGTAAAAACGCAGTATACGAATACGGATGATGATACCATTGATTCTCCGGGAGAGTATGCAGAGTCCAAGCATTTCAGCGTAGGGCTGGCCTGTTTTTCTTTTGAAGCAGATGTGGTGGCAATGGTACAGTCAGCAGATGAACCTTTCAGTTTGTTTGGCTATGGCAGTAATGCATTTATTCTGAGACCACTGATAGGAATCATTACGAAAATAGATTCTCCTTATGCGAATGTTCCAATGGTGCGTCAGTGGATGCTGAATGCAGGATGTGAAAGAATTTTTCTGGTAAACAATGTGACCGGAGAGGGGATTGATGAGCTGAGAGCGTTTTTGAATGAGGATGTTCCAAAGCTGAGTCTGGAAGAAGCAAAATTCAGACAGAGTCTTGGTCTGAATGAATGGGATCCGCTGCCGGAAGGTGTGGAATATTGAAAAATATATTGATAAATAGTTGACAAGCTTGTTGCAGGGTGTTATTATAATGACAGTATAATTCCATACAGAACATATTAAGTGCTGATACTGTGAGAAAGAGCAGTACAGAAAGAGGGAATCAGGTGAGAAACCTGAGCGATCCGGTCACTGTAACAGAGGAGCAAATCTCAGAATGTCCATTGTGCCATAGCATGAGAAGGAGAGAGGAGCGATGAGCCTGGAGCCAGGAAACCTGCTTGGTATGGCGAGGTTAAACTTCCGTGTAAAGTGTAACAACCAACTCCGTTGAATCCGCAGCTTCGGAGTGTTGTCTGCTTTTATCTGAAGGCAGACATTTTTTATGGAATGCGCCTGTTCTTTATGAATTATACATGATTAAATGGCAGGCGATACTACTTCGGATTTATTCGTTCCCTCCGCGCACTCATGAACGGATTTTTTTCTACCCCGGGGTAGCATCGCTCCCTCTTATTAATTTTAAATGTATGATCTGTGAAAAATACTGTAATGAATTTTCAATGCTTTGTTATGTGAAGAGAAATTGATAATTTATTAGAGTATTTTTTTTATTTCGTCCTCTGATGGGTGGGATTGATGGAGACTGAGAAAACGGAATTATTCTGGAAAGATAAAAACTTGCAACAGGAGAGGAGAGGTAGCAATGGAGAAACCTTATTGGGAAGGGAAAGAATATTCTTATTTCAGCCATAAGAAATGTGAATTTTTTCCGTGTCATAAGAATGCAGATCCGGATGATTTTAACTGTCTGTTCTGTTATTGCCCGCTATATGCCCTGGGTGAGAAATGCGGTGGGAATTTCCGGTATACGGAAAAGGGAATTAAAGACTGCACAAACTGTATGCTTCCGCATAAGCGAAAAAACTATGGATATGTCACAGGAAAATACCAGGAACTGGCTGATATGATGAAAAGAGCAAAGGAAAGTATCAGCAAATAAGAGGAGAATGCGTTGCTGCTTAGAACGGAGTGAACAGTAACAATGTGTCAGATTAGCACAAATAAGAAAGAACGATTTTCATTGTAATACAATGCTTGTTCTGCTAGAATAAGGATAGCAAAAGAGAAGAGTCTGTAAGATTTTCAAGTCTGTTCTGAGTTAGTATATAAAGCATTTCACACACATTTTCCACACTTTTCACATGCACAGAAGAAAATGCATCACAGGCATTTGACGTCTTTTCCTGGCGACATTTTCTTGTCGGCAGAGCTCTGCATTTCTACATAGAGCCGTCGGAAAACAGGGAAAATTTACTGTTTTCCGACGGTTTTTGTCATTGATCATGGTTGAAAAACAAAAAAGATACTGATATAATGATATTATATTTACGCAAGGGAGTTAACTACTACATGAAAAAAAGAAATACAGCGATATGCGCATTGTCAGTTTTTCTGGCTTATGCAATGGTTTGTACATCGGTACCCGCTGCGGGTCAGGAAATGTTTGGATCCGGAGTCAACAGGGAGACAGAAGAAAATATATCGGATGTGGAAGAATTTCAAAGTTCACAGGCAGATGAATTTGGAACAGATACGGAATCTGATGCAGAACTGTTCGGAAGCGATGATGCAAAACAGGAGTTCCAGGATGGAGAAAACTCAGAAGAGGGTACAGACGGAATCAGGTATATTAAGGGTCGTCCGTTGACAGAAGAGGAAAGAAAGGAAGAACTGGAACCCTTTAAAAATTTAAAACCTTTGGATCCGGGAATTGAAGTGGAGAGTGATCTGACATCAGTTTATGCTGCATATGGAAACAGGGAGGCTGCATTTCCATCTTCCTATGATGCCAGAAAGGAAGGATTAGTTACGCCCGTAAAGAATCAGAATCCATTTGGAACCTGCTGGGCTTTTGGTATGGCAGCAATCATGGAGACTTCGCTTCTGGCACAGAACAAAGGAGTCTACGATCTGTCAGAAGAACATTTATCATATTTTTTCTCCAACAGACAGAATGATCCTCTTGGAAATACCCCTGATGATAAGAATTATGTACTGGGAAATTATCACGTGATAGGAGGTAATGATCACCTGGCGGCGATTTATCTCAGTACATGGTCGGGAATGACCACAGAGGCCGATGTACCATTTCCTACGGATTCTTCGCATCAGAATGATCTGACTGTACAGATTCCGGAAAGTAAGGCTTATAATTCTGCAGCATATCTGAAAAATGCATCTGTTTCCAAATACAGTGAGGAACGTATGAAAGAAATGCTACTGAATGACCATGCAGTATCCATTATGCTTTATATGAAGGAAAGTTATGTAAATCCGGACACAGCTGCATATTGTTATCCTGTTGGAAAATCAAATTCGACTGTAATTAATCATATTGTGACAGTGGTCGGATGGGATGATACGTATTCAAAGGATAATTTTCTTCCTGTTTCCAATGTAACATCTGATGGTGCGTGGATCATCAAAAACAGTTGGGGGGAGAAGAAAGGAGACGGAGGATATTACTATCTTTCTTATCAGGATCCCAATATCAGTAAACTTGTAAGTGCAGAGGCAGTGGCTGCTTCGGATCAAAAGTACAAGAATAATTATTTTTATGATGGTTCTTCAGCACTTTCAGTGATTCCGATACAGGCGGGACAGTCAGTAGCAGCAGTTTATGAGACAACTGCAGGAAAGGGAAAAGCAGAAGTCCTGGGGGAGGTTAATCTTGTTACAAACAGTGACAATGCCTGTTACAAAATTCAGATATACACCGATCTGACAGATCCATATGACCCGGAAAGCGGGACCGCTGCATATGCTGCTCCATATGAGTTTGAACAGCCAATCGCAGGTGTACAGACTATCAGTGTACCAGAGGTGGTTTTGAAACAGGGAAGCAGATATTCTGTTGTGATCACAAACAGTGGGATTGACAAAATCAGCTTTGGAGTGGAAGCAAAGTCCAGTTATGGGAACTGGTTTACCTGTACGGCGGGGATAGAAACAGGGCAGACATTCTATAAGAGTGCATCGGAAACGGCCAGGTGGACAGATGGAAAGACGAAAAACTGGACGGCAAGGATCAAGGCACATACAAGGACCCTGAATCAGTCATGGGTGCCGGATACACCGGTATTTCAGGTGAAGGCATATAATTCCGGATATAACCTTATTTCATGGAAAAAAGTTTCCGGAGCTACAGGATATTATGTGTACAGAAAACCTGCAGCAGGTGGGAAGTGGTCCCAAATTGCAGATGTCGGGACATCGGAATTAAAATATAAAGATAGTAAGGTTACGGCTAATGCATCATACCGTTATACAGTAAAAGCATATTATGAAGCATCCGGAAAAAGATATTCAGGTAAATATAAAACCGGCGATGTGATTAAAGCAGCACCTGCAGTGCAGAAGGTTACTTCTGTGAAATCTGAGAAAAATGGAATCCGTATCCGGTGGAAGCCTCAGAAAAAATGTGACGGCTATTATATTTACAGAAAGAAAAAAGGTGGTTCCTATCAATTGATAAAGAAAATTTCCAATGGAAATAGTTCTTCTTATCTGGACAAAAAAGCACAAAAAGGTGTATCATACTATTATGCGGTAAAAGCATATGTTAAAGAGCCATATGGAAATACATACAGCAAATATAAAAGTTCATCTGCTGTAAAAAGAAAATAGGAAATGAAGGAAAGAGATTATGAAGAGAAGGTTTGGAACAGTAATAGCAATGGTACTGTGCTTTATTCTGACAGTGGTTTCTGTTTATGCGGATGACGGAAAGGGTCAGAATCCGGATTATGTAACAGATTATTATATGATCGTACAGAGTACACAGGGCGGGGTAGATATTTATGATGAAGCAGACACTCAGAGTGTTAAACTGAATGACAGCAAGATCCCAAATGGAACTGCCATTCACGTTCTGGGTGAGAAGAATGGAGCAGATAATAAAAAATGGGCATATACACAGTACCATGAAATGAACGGATATGTTCCTATGGATGATCTGGATCCGGCTTCCAGAGAAGAAGCTGCCAATGAGGAATATCGTACTTTCGGAGGCAAAGATGTGGATTTCGAAGTAAAGGTTCATGGAAACGATGGAAACGTATCGGTTTATAACGGACCTGGAGAGAAATTTGATCAGGTTTCAGGAACAGAGGGAATCGCAGATGGGACAACTGTACATATTTTTCAGTATGTTCAGGGAGAAGACGGAACAAACTGGGGGAAAACAGACACAGATGGTGTGACACAGGGATGGCTGAATCTTGATCGTGATACAGATTACGTAAATGAAAATGTATCCGCAGATGCACCGGAGGCTACAGGCACATCAGGAAATGTTCCGGTGGCTGCTGTTATACCAACACCGGAAGCAACTCCAACTCCGAAAGTTACACCAACACCGGAAGCAACTCCAACTCCGAAAGTCACACCAACACCAGAGGTAACACCTACAGAAAAAGCAACACCGACACCGGAGGCAACACCTACAGAAGAAGCAACGCCAACACCGGAAGAAACAGAGAAGCCTGCTTCGACAGAAGACAAGGAATCCGATGATAAGCAGAGTCAGAAAACATCAGGAAAGAATGTAAAAGCAGATTCAGGAATGAAGAATCCTGTAATCTGGATTAGTGGTATCGGGATTATTGTTATCATAATTTTACTTATTTATTTCCTGAAGAAGAAAAAGTAAGAGTTAAAATCATTAAAGAATGCCGTCGACGGCAGAGAACAGTTACAAAATAAACAGGGGAACTAAAAGAGCAGCGCATCGGATGATGCAGCTGCTCTTTTTAGAAAATGTGTGTGTATAATTGAGACGTTATGAGGAAACCTCAAATCAGTCTTAATTAACAAAAACTATTAATGTGTGTGCATATATAGTCTACAATTTTTTTGCAATTTAATCAAGATGGAATTTTATAGAACGTGATATATTTGTTACTGTTCACTGGTAATATCCCGCGAGGTGTTTTTTGTGAGCGAAGGTCACAGAAAACCCGAGATATACCGCGCGAATTTATGCGATTAGCATAAATTCTGTGCATCGCGAAGCGTGTTACTGAGAACGGAGTGAACAGTAACATATATTTTGAGGAAAGAGGATATTCAGACTTTTTACTTGCGTAACTCTGGCGGGAAACGTATAATAGGAAAAAGCAATACTCGAGGGTGAGGAAAAGAGGATGAAGATAACAGAAGAACTGTTAAATGAGATGAAAATTAAGGATGAGAACTTTTCTGACGGTCTGATCAAGCCGGACGGCGATTACGTAAGAATACCCAGAGGACATCTTCATGGAATGATGGAATTGCTTCCATGGACAGAGAACGAAATCTGGAAAATGATCCCAGATGATGATTCTCCGCTGTTCTGGCTGATTGAGAAAACAGGATGCGTTCTTACGGATTATAATAATTCTATTGGCATGAAGATGACACCTGCTCAGCAGACTGTGTTTGATATGATGCGAAAACATGGGGTTCTTACAGATGATTATTACGATCTGACGAAACAGAGGGAGAAAGTAAGAGAAGCCAGAGAACAAAAAGAGAACAGGAAACAATAGTTAAGTGCATATGAATATATGGGAGTGCAGCGATGGAAAAGCATGCTCATTAAAGTCATCTGACGCAGAAAAAACAATATACGATATTAAAAAGCAGCATATCAGAGTTATGGATCATAACCTGATATGCTGCTTTTAACGTGTCTGAAGAAAAATGAAATGTCAATCATAAAAACAAAACAAAAACAACCAGAATAGAAGAAAAAACAAATAAAAAACAACATAAAAGTTCGGGATATACATGTTGATTTATGTTGACTTCGCGATAGCCATAAGGTATAATGAATCTATATGAAAACATGGAGGATATTGCTGTCAGAATGATACCGGAATGTATTGGGGTCTGGTATGGGTGCAGCTTTTATTCATGAGAAAGGAGTAACATGGAAAAATTTCAAACATCAGATATTCCCAAGTCTCCCAGAATTCAGAAACTGGTAGATGCATTGTATGAACATATGCCGGTGATCGAATCAGCCAGAGCAAAGCTGATCACAGAATCTTATAAGGAAACAGAAGGAGAACCGATCATCACACGCAGAGCAAAGGCTTTTGCGCATATTCTTCATAACATTCCGATCATTATCCGTGACAATGAACTGATTGTCGGAAGCAGTACGATTGCGCCGAGGGGATGTCAGACATTTCCGGAGTTCTCTTATGAGTGGCTGGAAGCTGAACTGGATACAGTTGCGACCAGAACTGCGGATCCTTTTGAGATTGCTGAGGAGACCAAAGCCGAACTTAAGGAGGCAGATAAGTACTGGAAAGGGAAAACAACCAGTGAACTTGCAACTTCCTATATGGCACCGGAAGCAATCAAGGCAATTGAACACAATATTTTTACACCTGGGAACTATTTTTACAATGGTGTAGGACATGTAACAGTTAAATACTGGGAAGTACTGGAAACCGGTTTTGAGGGAATCATGGAGAAGGCTCAGAAAGAGCTGGATGGATGCAGTGTCGGTGACGGTAATTATGCAAGAAAGTCTCACTTCCTTGAGGCAGTGATTTTAAGCTGTAAGGCGGTGATCGATTATGCAGGCAGATATGCAAAACTTGCGCAGGAAATGGCGGCACAGACAAGTGATCCGGTAAGAAAACAGGAACTTTTTGTTATCGCAGAGAACTGCAGCAGGGTACCGGCAAAGGGTGCACAGAATTTCTATGAGGCATGTCAGTCATTCTGGTTTGTACAGCAGCTTCTTCAGATGGAATCCAGTGGACATTCTATTTCACCGGGTCGCTTTGATCAGTATATGTATCCATATTATAAGAAGGATATGGAAGCAGGAACTATTACCCGAGAGTTCGCACAGGAATTGATGGATTGCATCTGGGTTAAACTAAATGACCTGAATAAATGTCGTGATGCGGCTTCAGCGGAAGGATTTGCAGGATACAGCCTTTTCCAGAATCTGATCGCAGGTGGTCAGAATAAAGAGGGAGAGGATGTAACTAACGATCTTTCTGTTATGTGTATTCAGGCATCCATGCATGTGCATCTTCCGGCTCCATCACTTTCTGTGAGAGTATGGAATGGTTCTCCGCATGAATTCCTGATAAAGGCAGCCGAGCTTACGAGAACAGGAATCGGACTTCCTGCATATTACAATGATGAGGTGATTATTCCGGCACTGCAGAACAGAGGCTTATCTCTGGAGGATGCCAGAGAGTACAATATCATCGGATGTGTGGAACCGCAGAAAGCCGGTAAGACAGAAGGGTGGCATGATGCCGCATTCTTTAATATGTGCAGACCTCTGGAACTTGTTTTCTCGAATGGTATGGATAAAGGTGAGATGGTGGGAATCCCTACCGGCGATGTCACTCAGATGAAGACCTTTGATGAATTCTTTGACGCATATAAGAAACAGATGGAATACTGCATTTCCCTGCTGGTGAATGCAGATAATGCTATTGATGTAGCTCATGCGGAACGCTGTCCGTTACCATTCCTTTCCTGTATGATAGATGACTGTCTGAAAGAAGGCAAGTCTGTCCAGGAAGGTGGAGCTGTTTACAACTTTACAGGTCCTCAGGGATTTGGAATCGCCAATATGGCAGATGGACTTTTTGCAATCCGCAAACTGGTCTATGAGGATAAGAAAGTATCTATGAAAGAACTTAAGGAAGCTCTTGCATGGAACTATGATAAAGGACTGGATGCGCAGTCCGCCGGTGATATGACAGAGATGATCATGAAGGCAATGCAGAAAGCAGGCAGAAATGTGGATGCTTCCCCTGCAGAAGGACTTCTGAAAACTTTCATGGGAATGAAACCGGGTGAACAGAAGACACAGAGATTCAAAGAAATCCACGATATGATCGATGAAGTTCCGAAATTTGGAAATGATATTCCGGAAGTTGATTATTTTGCAAGAGAAGTTGCCTATACATATTCCAAACCGCTTCAGAAGTATAACAATCCAAGAGGCGGAAAGTTCCAGGCAGGTCTGTATCCTGTATCTGCAAATGTACCGCTGGGCGGACAGACAGGAGCGACGCCGGATGGAAGATATGCACACACACCTGTTGCAGACGGCGTTTCGCCATCTGCGGGCAAGGATGTAAAGGGACCTACGGCAGCGGCAACTTCCGTATCCAGACTGGATCATTTTATTGTATCCAACGGAACACTCTTTAATCAGAAATTTCACCCATCCGCACTTTCAGGAAGAGAGGGACTGGAGAAATTCGTTGCACTGATCCGCGGATACTTTGACCAGAAGGGAATGCACATGCAGTTTAATGTAGTTGACAGGCAGACACTGCTGGATGCACAGGAACATCCTGAGAAATATAAACATCTGGTAGTACGCGTGGCAGGCTACAGTGCACTGTTTACGACACTTTCCCGTTCCCTTCAGGATGATATCATCCGTCGTACAGAACAGGGCTTCTGATTCAGATGTTTTTTGAAGGAAGTAAAAGTGACAGGCAGAGGATGTATGGATAACAGAATAAGAAAGGAAAAGCATGGACTATTTGGATACAAAGGGCAGAGTGTTTGATGTCCAGAAATATTCTATTCATGATGGACCGGGTATAAGGACGATCGTATTTCTGAAAGGTTGTGTCCTGCGGTGCAAATGGTGCTGCAATCCGGAATCTCAGGAATATAAGATCCAGACAATGAAAGTGCAGGGAGAAGACAAGGTCATCGGACGTGATGTGACAGTCAGGGAGATGATTGAAGAAGTTGAGAAAGACAGGGTATACTATTACCGCTCGGGCGGAGGTATGACTCTTTCCGGCGGAGAATGTCTCTGTCAGCCGGAATTTGCAGGAGCACTTCTGAGAGCTGCCAAAGAGAGAGGGATTTCTACTGCGATCGAGAGTATGGCATGTGCAAAATGGGAGACGATTGAGACAATCTTACCGTATCTGGATACTTATTTAATGGATATTAAACATACAAATCCTGCGAAACATAAAGAATTTACAGGACGTTCCAATGAACTGATGATGGAAAATGCCAGAAAAGTGGCGCTTTCCGGTAAAACCAGGCTGGTAATCCGTGTACCGGTGATACCCACATTTAATGATACAGTGGAGGAAATCCAGGGGATTGCAAGGTTTGCAGACACACTTCCCGGAGTGGACAAGATTCATCTTCTTCCGTATCACAGACTTGGACAGGATAAATATGAGGGACTTGGCAGACCATATCTGATGGGAAATGTGGAACCACCGTCCAAAGAACATATGGAAACATTAAAAAAGGCAGTACATGCGGTCTGCGGTCTGGACTGTCAGATCGGTGGATAAGGCATTTTTTGCATCTGATACGATTATTGGAATAAAAAAAGAAAAAACAAACAAAAACAACACAATAAAACCCGTAAAAACAACATAAAACAACGGAAATGTATTGACTTTTTATGACCGATAGTGTAAAATCACAGATAGAAACGTCAAAAACTATATCAATGCCTTAAGGAGGAAAATGAGCATGGTAAACGAATATGAAATCAAAAAACAGATCTGCGACATCGGAAGAAGAATCTACAGCCGCAACATGGTAGCTGCAAACGATGGTAACATCTCTGTAAAACTGAACGACAACGAATTTCTTTGCACACCTACAGGTGTATCCAAAGGTTTTATGACACCGGAGTATATCTGTAAAGTAGACAGAGAAGGAAATGTGATCCAGGCTAACCCGGGATTCAAACCATCCTCTGAAATCAAAATGCATATGAGAGTTTATGAGAAGAGACCGGACGTAGGTTCTGTTGTGCATGCTCATCCGATTTATGCAACATCTTTTGCAATTGCAGGTATTCCGCTGACACAGCCGATCATGCCTGAAGCAGTTATCTCACTTGGATGCGTTCCGATCGCTGAATACGGTACACCATCTACAATGGAGATTCCGGATAATCTTGAGAAATACCTTCCATATTTCGATGCAGTTCTTCTTGAGAACCATGGAGCACTGACATGGAGCACAGACTTAAACGCAGCTTACATGAAGATGGAATCTGTTGAGTTCTACGCACAGCTTCTGTATCAGTCAAAAGTTCTTGGCGGACCTAAGGAATTTGATGAGAAGAACATTAAGAAACTGTATGAAATCCGCCGTAAATTCGGTATGGCTGGTAAACATCCGGCAAACCTCTGCCTGAACAAAGACGGCAAGAACTGTCATAACTGCGGTGGAGCATGTCAAGACGGAGAATTCAAGAAATTCCCTGGATATCAGTATGATTTCGTAGGTGGAGATTCAAAACCGGCAGAGAATAATGCTGCATCTGATGCACAGTTAGTTGCTGAGATTACAAAACAAGTAATGGCTCAGTTAGGAATGAAATAAGAGCATAGATAATCAAGGAGGACAGTCTCATGCCAATTAATGAGAATATGGTACAGGAAATTGTACAGGAAGTTATGGCAAAAATGCAGATAGCAGACGCTCCGACTGGCAAACATGGCATTTTTAAAGAAATGAATGATGCAATTGAAGCTGCCAAGAAATCACAGCTTATTGTAAAGAAAATGTCCATGGATCAGAGAGAAAAAATTATTACCTGCATTCGTAAGAAAATAAAAGAAAATGCAGAAGTAATGGCACGCATGGGTGTGGAAGAGACCGGTATGGGAAATGTAGGAGATAAGATTCTCAAACATCATCTCGTAGCTGATAAGACACCGGGAACAGAAGTTATTACAACAACTGCATGGTCAGGAGACAGAGGATTAACTCTTATTGAAATGGGACCTTTCGGTGTGATCGGTGCGATTACTCCATGTACCAATCCAAGTGAAACAATTTTATGTAATACAATGGGAATGCTTGCAGGAGGAAATACAGTTGTATTTAATCCTCATCCGGCAGCAATCAAGACTTCCATTTATGCGATCAATCTTCTGAATGAAGCATCATTAGAGTCCGGCGGACCGGATAATATTGCGGTTACTGTAGAGAAACCTACTCTTGAAACTAGCAATGTAATGATGAAACATAAAGACATCCCGCTTATTGCAGCAACCGGGGGACCTGGAGTTGTAACTGCAGTTCTTTCTTCCGGCAAACGTGGCATTGGTGCAGGTGCAGGAAACCCTCCGGCACTTGTTGATGAAACAGCTGACATCCGTAAAGCGGCAACAGACATTGTAAACGGATGTACATTTGATAACAATCTTCCATGTATCGCAGAGAAAGAGATCGTAGCAGTTTCTTCTATCGTAGATGAGTTGATGCATTATCTTGTAACTGAGAATGATTGTTATCTTGCATCTAAAGAAGAACAGGATAAACTTACAGAAGTAGTTCTGGCAGGCGGAAAACTGAACCGTAAATGTGTCGGACGTGACGCAAGAACACTTCTTTCCATGATCGGTGTCAATGCACCGGCAAATATCCGCTGTATCGTATTTGAAGGACCGAAGGAACATCCGCTGATCACAACAGAGCTTATGATGCCGATCCTTGGTGTAGTAAGAGCAAGAGATTTTGATGATGCAGTGGAACAGGCAGTATGGTTAGAACACGGAAATCGCCATTCTGCACATATCCATTCAAAGAATATTGATAATATTACAAAATATGCGAAAGCAATTGATACAGCAATCCTTGTAAAGAATGCACCATCCTATGCTGCATTAGGATTTGGCGGTGAAGGCTATTGTACATTTACAATCGCAAGCCGTACAGGTGAAGGTCTTACCTGCGCAAGTACATTTACCAAGAGAAGACGCTGCGTAATGGCAGACAGCCTTTGCATTCGTTAAAGATGATGAGTTAAGGAGAGAAAGAACATGGACATGAATAATGTAAATATAGAAGAAATCGTGAAACAGGTTCTCTCCGGCATGACAGGAAATGCACCGGCAGCAGCAACAGTTTCTGCACCGGCAGCAACAACTGGAATCCCGAAGACAGCCAGAGTAGCTGTATTAACTGAAAAGGAACATTTCGAACTGAAAGAATATCCGATTCCTCCGATTGGAGATGACGATATCCTGGTTAAAGTTGAAGGATGCGGTGTGTGTGGTACAGATGCACATGAATTTAAAAGAGATCCATTTGGCCTGATCCCGGTAGCACTTGGACATGAAGGTACAGGTGAAATCGTGGCTATGGGTAAGAATGTTAAAGTAGATACTGCAGGAAAACCTGTAAAGGTTGGCGATAAAGTCGTTACCTGTATGATCTTTAAAGATGATCCGGAAATCACAATGTTCGACCTGAACAAGAAGAACGTAGGTGGAGCTGACGTATATGGACTTCTTCCGGATGATGATGTACATCTTAACGGATGGTTCTCCGATTACATCTTCTTAAGAGGTGGAAATTTCGGAACTACATTCTTTAATGTAAGTGATCTGGATCTAGATTCCCGAATCCTCATCGAGCCATGTGCAGTACTTGTACATGCAGTTGAGAGAGCAAAAACAACCGGAATCCTTCGTTTCAACAGCAGAGTTGTAGTTCAGGGCTGCGGACCAATCGGTCTGATCTGCATTGCAGTACTTCGTACTATGGGCGTAGAACATATCTGCGCAGTAGACGGAAATGAGAAACGTCTTGAATTTGCGAAGAGAATGGGAGCAGATACAAGCGTTAACTTCATGAACTTCAAAGGAATCGAAGCACTGACAGAGGCTGTAAAAGAAGCACAGGGTGGACACCTTGCAGATTTTGCATTCCAGTGTACAGGAAATCCAAAAGCTCATGCAAATATTTATAAATTTATCCGTAACGGCGGCGGCCTTTGCGAACTTGGTTTCTTCATCAATGGTGGAGATGCTACAATTAACCCGCACTTTGATCTTTGCTCCAAAGAAATCAATCTGGTTGGTTCCTGGGTTTACACTCTCAGAGATTATGTTACAACATTTGATTTCCTTAAGAGAGCAAATGCAATCGGTCTTCCAATGTCTGAGTTAATTACAGACAAATTCCCGTTAGAGCAGATCAATGAAGCTCTTCAGACAAACCTGGCAATGACAGGACTTAAGATCGCAGTTGTAAACAAATAGTTACTGTTCACCGGTAATATCCCGCAAAGAGTATTGCTGAGAATGGAGTGAACAGTAGCAACAAATAATAAGCCTGGCAATAGAGGAGAAAAGAAATGGCAGAAGCTGTAGGAATTTTAGAGGTATTCGGGTTGGCGACAGCCTTTGTAGCAGGCGATGCCGGATGTAAGGCAGCAAATGTCCGCCTGGAGGTTTTTGATAAAAACAAACCAGCCAATGCTGACAGCCTGCCGGTACCGCTCCTTGTCTGCATTAAATTCAGAGGAAGTGTAACTGATGTTACAGCGGCTGTGGAAGCAGGCATGGAAGTTGCAAACAGAATGACTGGTGTGGTACAGCATTATGTGATCCCGAACCCGGAAGAGGGAACGGAAAAAATGCTGAAGATCAGCGCCCTGGATAAGGATTAGCAGTTGCATATCCATTGGGCATCAGTTAAAATATAATCAGATATTTATTTGTAGATTCAGGAGGAAGCAGAAATGGCACAGGAAGCATTAGGAATGGTAGAAACCAGAGGACTTACAGCAGCAATTGAAGCAGCTGATGCAATGACAAAAGCAGCTGAAGTAGCATTAGTAGGAACAGAGAAGATCGGATCCGGACTTGTAACAGTTATGGTACGCGGAGACGTAGGAGCTGTTAAGGCAGCAGTAGAAAGCGGAAGCGCAGCAGCATCCAGACTTGGCGAATTAGTTGCTACTCATGTAATTCCGAGACCTCATACAGACGTAGAGAAAATCCTTCCAAGCATCTGACCAGCAGATTGAGAAGTGTAAAAAAGGAGTTCGCTCATGAGTAAATCATATGGATTTATAGAAATCACTGGTGTCGTTGCAGCAATCGATGCACTGGACATCATGTGCAAAACTGCAGACGTTGAGCTGGCGTCATGGGAACGTAAGCTGGGCGGACGACTGGTTACTATTATAGTTGAAGGCGATGTATCTGCCGTTACAGAAGCAGTAAATGCAGCAGCGACAGGTGCGATCAAGAAACCGGTAAGTTATGCAGTAATTGCACGTCCCCACGAAGAAATCGTCAGAATGGTGGAATTAAGTGCAAGTCGCTGGAAGAACAATCAGGGGGATGAATAATGGCTGAAGAGAAGAAACCGGAAGCAGATAAAAATGCCCCTAAAAAGGCAGCCGCTCCAAGAAGAACGAAAGCAAAAACTTCTTCAAAACCGGAAGTAAAAGCTCAGACGGCAGATACGGCGGCAGAAACAGCAAATAAAACAGAATCCCAGAAAGAACAGATAAAGGAAACAGTATCTCATAAGGAGGAAAAAGTTATGACACAGGAAGCATTAGGAATGGTAGAAACCAGAGGACTTACAGCAGCAATCGAAGCAGCAGACCAGATGTGCAAGGCTGCTAACGTAGCATTAGTAGGAACAGAGAAAATCGGATCCGGACTTGTAACAGTTATGGTACGTGGAGATGTAGGAGCTGTTAAATCAGCAGTAGAAAGCGGAAGCGCAGCAGCATCCAGACTTGGTGAATTAGTTGCTACACACGTAATCCCAAGACCACATACAGATGTAGAGAAAATCCTGCCTGTATTAAAATAGTAATCCATCGTAACTGTCCGGTATCTGCACAGCAGACTGCCGGATGGTTATAATCCGTCATATTTGACAGAAAGCAGGTGTATTCTTGGAATCTAATAATATTGAACTGATTACCAGAATGGTCATTCAGGCAATCAATCAGAATGAAAAAAAAGGCGATGGATTCATGGTTCCCATCGGGGTTTCCGCAAGACACATTCACCTGACACAGGAACATGTAGAAGCATTGTTCGGACCCGGATATCAGCTTACGAAGAAGAAAGAGCTGATGGGAGGTCAGTTTGCTTCTAATGAAACAGTTACCATTGTGGGACTGAAACTTCGTGCCATTGAGAATGTAAGAATCCTTGGACCGGTGCGTAAAGCTTCACAGGTTGAGGTATCTGCGACAGATGCCATTAAGCTTGGAATGAATGTTCCGGTTCGCGAATCCGGAGACGTTGCAGGAAGTGCACCAATCGCAATCGTAGGTCCAAAAGGAGCCGTTTATCTGAAAGAGGGATGTATCGTGGCAATGCGCCATATACATATGTCTCCGAAAGATGCACAGGCTGCAGGTGTGAAGGACGGCGATATCGTATCAGTAAAGGCAGATAATGAGAGAGGAACCATCTTCAATCAGGTCAAGATCCGTGTAGACGACAGCTTTACACTGGAAATGCATATTGATACAGATGAAGCAAATGCAGCAAAGATTGCTACAGGCACTACCGTAACAATAATTAAATAATATCGGGGGCCAAAGGTCAAAAAGCCGTTCGTGCCTGCACGATAAGGTTTTTGAACAGAAACCCTTAAGCGTTAATTGGGGGCAGAAGTATTTGCCCCCAATATTATTATCAGAAATAATTTGGAGGCTCATATGATCGTAGGCAAAGTTGTAGGAAGTGTGGTATCCACACGAAAGAGTGAGAAGCTGATTGGAAGTAAATTTATGATTATCGAGCCTGTGCATCATATGAAAGGCGACCTGAGCCAGCTGGTTGCGATCGATATGATCGGAGCTGGAGTTGGTGAATATGTATTGGTGGCACAGGGAAGCGCAGCAAGAATAGGCTGCGGCGTAGAAACAGCACCAGTAGATGCCGCAATTGTCGGTATTATTGATGACGGTGCAGGATTGGAGTAACGCCATGGAAATCAAAGAATTACAGGATATTATACAGCAGAATGGTGTGGTAGGTGCCGGCGGAGCCGGATTCCCTACTTATATGAAGCTTACAGACAAGGCTAATACCATTCTTATGAACTGTGCAGAGTGTGAACCATTACTGAAATTACACAGACAGTTATTGGAAAAACACGCATATGAAATTATGAAAACATTCCATATGATCCAGGAGACGGTTGGTGCTTCTGAAGCAATTATTGGAATTAAGAAGTCTTATGTACAGACAATTCATGCATTAAATCAGCATATTGAAGAATTTCCTGGCATGAGGCTGCATCTTCTGGACGAAGTTTATCCGATGGGAGATGAGGTTGTACTTATTTATGAGGCAACCGGAAGAGTAGTACGGCCGGGAGGACTGCCGATCGAGCAGGGAGTAGCTGTATTTAACGTTGAAACTGTATACAATGTATATCGTGCTGTGGAAGAGAAGCAGCCGGTTACAGACAAATATGTATCTGTTGTTGCAGAAGTAAGTGATCCTGTTACAGTGAGAGTTCCCCTGGGATGTACTCTGGAGGAAGTGGTAGCACAGGCAGGCAGCACAACAGTGAAGGATCCTGTCTATTTCGTAGGCGGCCCGATGATGGGGCGTATCGGAAATGGTTCAGATCCGGTGACAAAGACAACAAATGCGATTTTGGTCCTTCCAAAAGACCATCTTATTGTAGCGAAGAAGCAGCGGACTTCTTCCATAGATTTAAAACGTGCAGCATCTATCTGCTGCCAGTGCAATACCTGTACAGATTTATGTCCGAGACATAATCTGGGACATCCGATCGATCCGGCGAAATTTATGAGAGCTGCATCAAATAATGATTTCAGAGACCTGAATCCATATATAGATGCTTCCTTCTGCAGTTCCTGCGGTGTATGTGAGATGTACTCATGTCCGCAGAGTCTTGCACCGAGAAGTCTTCTCGCAGATATGAAGGGCGGTCTGAGAAAAGCAGGTATCCGTCCTCCGCAGGGTGTACAGCCGAAACCGGTACAGGAATCCAGAGAATACCGTAAGGTTCCGGAAGAACGTCTGATGGCGCGACTTGGTCTTACGAGATATGACAAGGATGCTCCTCTGAAAGAAGAACTTGTACAGGTTAAGAAAGTAAGGATATTATTGAGCCAGCACATCGGAGCACCTGCACAGGCAGTGGTCAAAGCCGGTGATGAGGTAACAAGAGGGCAGATGATCGCACAGCCGGCACAGGGCTTAAGCGTTGGTATTCATGCTTCTGTCAGCGGTAAAGTAACAGAAGTAACAGACCGTTACATTATTATTGCAGTAAAGTAGAAAGGACGTGCACAAAATGAGTAAAGCAATCGGAATGATTGAATTTAAAACCACATCTACAGGCGTTACTGCAGCAGATGCTATGGTAAAAACATCTGAGGTAGAGATCGTCGAGGCACAGACCGTATGTCCTGGTAAATATATTGCAATTATTACCGGTGACTTAAGTGCGGTAAAGGCCGCCGTTGATACGGCAGTAACTACATATGAGGATAAATGCATTGACAGCTTTGTGCTGGGCAATCCGCATGAATCCATTTTCCCGGCAATTTACGGAACTACTCAGGTAGAAGATATCAGTGCGCTGGGAATTCTTGAAACTTATGATGCAGCTTCCATTATCGAAGCAGCAGACCAGGCAGCTAAGACTGCGATCGTAGATCTGATAGAACTTCGTATTGCCAAAGGTATGTGCGGAAAATCATATATGATGATCACCGGTGAAGTTTCTGCGGTAGAGGCTTCCATTGACAGGGCAAAAGAACTTGTAGCTGCCAAGGGTATGTACCTGGATTCTTCCGTTATCGCACATCCTGACAGAAGAATGATTGACAGTATTTTATAATATCCGGGGTAAGAAGTTTCTGACCCTGACACTCATAAAAAATTTCTCAAAAAAAGGGGGCAAAGATATGCTTGCACTGGAGAGAAGAAATCTGATTCTCGAAAAATTACAGGCAGAAAAGCGGGTGGTGGTCAGCGAGCTGAGCCAGCTTTATGATGTCTCTGAAGAGACCATACGCCGTGATCTGGATAAACTTGAAAAGGAAGGACTTGCGATAAAAAGTTATGGCGGTGCTGTGATCAATGAGGATGTAAGCATTGATTTGCCTTTTAATGTACGTAAGAACCAGAATGTTACAGGAAAGCAGAAAATGGCTGAACTTGCAGCTTCCCTTGTGAAAGACGGAGATCATATTTTCCTGGATGCGAGTACTACGGCAGTTTTTGTGGCGAAAGCATTAAAGGAAAAAGAACGTCTTACCGTAATTACCAATTCCATGGAAATACTTCTGGAGTTAGCTGATGTATCCGGGTGGAACATTATCTCCACCGGAGGCGTAATGAAAGAAGGATACCTGGCTTTTCTTGGATCAAAGACAGACGAATCCATACGTTCTTATTATGTAGATAAGGTTATCTTTTCGTGTAAGGCACTGGATCTGGAATGGGGGATTATGGAATCTCAGGAAGCTTTTGGCTCTACCAAGAGAGCGATGATCGGTTCCGGACGAAAGAAAATTCTGGTTGTTGACAGTTCTAAATTTGATCAGACAGCGTTTTCCGTAGCTGGAAGCATGAAAGAAGTAGATATTATAGTGACGGACAAAGAACCGACAGAACGCTGGAAGAAGCACTTTGAGAAATTTAATGTAAAATGCCTATATCCTGTCTGACAAAGAAAATAGGAGTATGATACAATGAATACTTTTGAGATGAAAACCGCGATCCATTTTGGGGATAACGCATTAGACAGATTAAAAGAGATCCCGTATAAAAGGGTTCTCATTATAACAGATCCATTTGTGGTACAAAGTAAAATGATCAATCTGATCACTGCTCCTTTAAACAGTGCAGGTATTGAATACGATATTTTCCATGACGTTGTGCCGGATGCACCTGTGGACAAGATTGCAGAAGGGGTAAAAAAGTTCCTGGAATATCAGCCGGAAGCAGTTGTTGCAGTCGGTGGTGGTTCTGCGATTGATTCTTCCAAGGCAATCAGAGAATTTGCACTGAAGATCAACAATTACGGAAAAGTAGGTCTGATCGCAATTCCGACGACAAGTGGTACCGGATCAGAAGTTACTTCTTTTGCAGTAGTAAACGATACTGCAGCACATGTAAAATATCCGCTGATCTCAGAGAGCCTTACAGCAGATGAAGCAATTCTGGATGCAGAACTTGTAAGGAGTGTTCCGCCGGCCATCACAGCGGATACTGGTATGGACGTGTTTACACATGCGCTGGAATCATACGTAAGTACTGCACATAATGAATTCTCTTCTGCACTTGCGGAGAAAGCGATTGAAATTTGCGGAGTATTCCTGCTGAGAGCATATCTGGATGGCAGTGATATGCATGCGCGTAAGAAAATGCATGTAGCTTCCTGTCTGGCTGGTTTATCCTTTAATACAGCAGGTCTTGGAATCACTCACAGCATGGCTCATCAGCTGGGAGCAATGTTCCATATTCCGCATGGAAGGGCAAATGCTATGCTGCTTCCGCATATCGTAGAATTTAATTCTGATATCAATAAGCACAGTAAGAGCCAGAAAGAGTATCTTCCGGCTGTAAAGAGATACGCCAATGTTGCGCACATTCTCGGACTGAGCAATTATAATAAAGTAATGACGGTCCGTTCTCTGGTAAACTGGATTCAGTTTATGCAGAAAGAGATGAATATTCCGCTGACGATTCAGGAACTGGGAACAATTGCACCGGAAGAATATTTTGCAGCAATTGACAAGATGGCAGACGCAGCACTTGCAGATGCCTGCACAGTGAATAATCCGAGAGTTCCGACTAAAGAAGATATTATAAAGATTTATACGAAATTATGGTCATTCTGAAAATGAAGACAATAATTTCCGGCAGATGCTGACTGCCGCTGAAATCAGATACAGGAGATGGAGAAGAGATGAGTATTTATACAAAAAGAGGAGACAGAGGAATTACAGATATGGCTCATGCCGGTAATATTTCCAAATCTGATGACCGTATCCGCCTTATGGGTGAGGCTGATGAACTGAATAGTCATATTGAACTTGTAAAAAGTATGCTCCGTCAGTCAGAAATACTTCAGCTTCTTGAACGTATTCAAAAGAATCTTGATCTGATCGCAGCGGGAGTCAGTAACCCATATGATCGTGACTGTAAAGTCAGTGAAAAGGAAACAGCAGTGTTGGAGGCGGAAACAGATAAACTGGAAGCACTGTGCGAAAAGCCTGTTCCGGAGAAGCTTACAGGAAAGAGCCGACTGGCTGCAGAGATAGATATTGCACGTACTGTTGCCAGAAGAACAGAGCGCTGCCTTGCACAGGTCAGCGTGAAGTTTGGTGCAGATACAGAGAGTAAGAGATTTCTTAACCGCCTTTCGGATTATCTGTATATTTTGGCGAGATATATAGAGTATTACTCTGATCTTTCAGTGGAACTGTCTGATGATCATGCGGGTGCATTGGCGAAAACGTCTGATAATAATACAGATGCATTGCCGGAACCGTCCGACAGTAATACAGATGTATTAAAAAAGACGGCAGATATCAATGAAGCCGTCATCCAGGAGGTTCTTAAACGAATGGGAATTCAGAGCAGGATAACATTGGATACAGCGAAGAAACTGATCGAGAGACTGGAGCAGGAAGCTGTGCGCAGAGGGCAGCGTGCGGTAATCGCGGTCTGCAATCCGGAAGGAAATCCGGTTGCGGTCCATGTGATGGATGGAGCATTCCTTGTAAGCTTCGATGTGGCAATGAAGAAAGCCTATACTGCAGTGGCAGTGAAGATGTCTACAATGGAACTTTCGAAGATCGCACAGCCCGGAGAAACCTTTTATGGCGTTGACAAGCTGGATGGTGGAAAAATCGTTATTTTCGGCGGCGGTATTCCGCTGAAGTCCGGAAATACAATTATCGGTGGACTTGGAATCAGCGGCGGTACAGGAGAAGAAGACCATAGTCTGGCAGAGTATGGTCAGTCTGTGTTAAATGAAATATTGTAAGATGGATGACAACTATTTGGCAGTCCGCTGTTGAAGGCACCAGACAGTTGCGAAGGAGTATTAAAAAGATCAGAACAGTTTTGAAGAGAGCTGTTCTGGTCTTTTTGCGATGTACTGATTTATCTTCGCTTATATTTCCCGGGAGTCATGCCTTTGTATTTCTTAAAAGTACGTATAAAATAACTCAGATCATTAAATCCGTTCCTGTAAGCAATTTCTGTGATTGAGTCATCAGTAGCCGCCAGTTGTAAACAGGCTTCTTCAATTCTCTGTCTGTTCAGATAATCCACAGGAGTCTGATGGGTCATTTCCGAAAAGAACCTGCAGAAATATTTCGGTGACATAGAGACAGAAGCAGACAGTTCTTGAAGTGTGATAGGATTGGCATAATTTTTTTCAATAAATTCCAGAACCTGCTTCAATTGTAAAATACGTTTATAGTCTCTGCGCGTTCTGGTAGGATTTTCGATAAAGTAATGATTACTGAAAACCAAACCAAAAAAGTGGTAAAATTGTCCAAATACAGTCAGCTCATATCCGGTATCTTTCTCATACATGGCATTAAACAGAACAGAAATACAGTTCAGAATCTGTGGATGCTCATCTGAAAAATGTGGAAAAAGCATTGTTTCCTGATGCAGGATTTTCTGGATATATTCTCCGCATACAGGATTGTTTTTCAAAAAAGTGTTCATATCAAAAACAATGCACTGATATACACAATCATGGGGAATTCCTGAATGAAGGATTCCACTGTGTACAAAAATGACATCATTCTTAACTGCTGTAAAACTTTTTTCGTCTAAAGTGACGGTAAGAGAACCTTCCAGAATACGAATTATTTCATATTCCACATGCCAGTGATAAGACATGACATATCTGGGATGTGTATGATCGATGTGATGAAACTCAAATGGAAACTCATAAGTGCCTCTTGGACGGTCTTCATTATGGTTTAAATCATGCAAAAGAACTTTCCTCCTTACAAAATTTACAGAAATTTTATGATTAAAACAGAAAAAGTGAATATTGTACTGTTTTTTGCTATTATAACACAAGTAATTTTCTAAATGCAATTATATAATAGATATCAGTAACAAAGTTGAGTGGTCAGGCTGCTGTGAACGGAGTGAACAGTGGTTATCGGGCTACTTGGCACAACAGGTGTAGAGGTTATTATTTTTGTTATATTTGCAGTCAGAAGATGCTGCGAAAAGTGAAAATGTAATCTTGGGGGTTAGAGCGTGTCTGAAAAATCATTCCCGCAATCTGCACGCCCCACTTTGCGGGATATTTCACCCGAATTCAGTTGCCGTAGCCCGCTACGGCGCCCTCATCCGGGCAAAATATCCCACAAATTGTGACGCACATCTTGCAGAAAGCCTTTTTCAGACACGCTCTAGCAGGAAATGATCCTGCGGGAATATTACAATAATTTATCAGGAGGTATTTTATTATGGCAAAGAGCAGATTAATTGGCAGCTATCCGGTAATTGGTATCAGACCTACTATCGATGGTCGTAGAGGAGCACTGGATGTTCGTGGATCTCTGGAAGATCAGACAATGAATATGGCGAAATCAGCTGCTAAATTATTTGAAGAGAATTTAAGATATTCCAACGGTGAACCGGTTAAAGTTGTAATCGCTGATACAACCATCGGACGTGTTGGCGAGAGCGCTGCATGTGCAGATAAATTCCGTAAAGAAGGCGTAGATATCACTCTTACAGTTACACCATGCTGGTGCTACGGCGCTGAGACAATGGATATGGATCCACAGACGATCAAAGCTGTATGGGGATTCAACGGAACAGAAAGACCTGGTGCTGTATACCTTGCATCTGTACTTGCAACACATGCACAGAAAGGACTTCCGGCATTCGGTATCTATGGACATGATGTTCAGGAAGCTGATGACACATCTATTCCGGAAGATGTTAAAGAAAAACTGTTAAGATTCGGCCGCGCAGCAGTTGCAGCAGCATCCATGAGAGGAAAATCCTATCTGCAGATCGGTTCTGTAACAATGGGTATCGGTGGATCTATCATTGATTCCGATTTCATCGAATCTTATCTTGGAATGAGAGTTGAGTCTGTTGATGAGGTAGAGATCATCCGTCGTATGACAGAGGGTATCTATGATCACGCAGAATTTGAGAAAGCTCTGAAATGGGCAAAAGAAACCTGTAAGATCGGCTGGGATAAGAACCCTGAAGAACTTCAGTTCTCAGCTGAAAAGAAAGAAGAGCAGTTCGAGTTTGTTGTTAAGATGGCAGTTATCATCAAAGAACTGATGAACGGCTGTGACAACCTTGATCCTAAATTCTCTGAAGAAGCAATCGGACACAATGCTCTGGCAGCCGGTTTCCAGGGACAGAGACAGTGGACAGATTTCTATCCGAACGGTGACTTTGCAGAAGCTATGCTGAACACCTCCTTTGACTGGAACGGAGCACGTGAACCATACATCCTGGCTACAGAGAACGATGTTCTTAACGGACTTGGAATGCTGTTCATGAAACTTCTTACAAACAGAGCACAGATTTTCGCTGACGTTCGTACATACTGGAGCCCGGAGGCTGTTAAGAAAGCTACAGGATATGACCTTGAGGGCGTAGCAAAAGAAGCCGGCGGTTTCCTTCACCTGATCAACTCCGGTGCTGCCTGCCTTGATGCTAACGGAGAAGCAAAAGAAGCTGATGGAACAGCTGTTATGAAACAGTGGTGGGATATCACAGAAGAAGACCAGAAAGCAATCATGGAAAACACAGAATGGTGTATGGCTGACAACGGATATTTCCGTGGAGGCGGATACTCCAGCCGTTATGAAACACGTGCCCAGATGCCTGCAACAATGATCCGTCTGAACCTTGTAAAAGGACTTGGACCGGTTCTGCAGATCGCTGAAGGATGGACAGTAGCTCTTCCTGAAGAAGTATCTGACAAGCTGTGGAAACGTACAGACTATACATGGCCATGTACATGGTTTGCTCCAAGATGCGATGGCAAAGAAGGACCGTTCAAGACAGCTTATGATGTAATGAACAACTGGGGTGCAAACCATGGAGCAATCTCCTACGGACACATTGGTGCAGATCTTATCACAATGTGCTCTATGCTGAGAATTCCTGTATCCATGCACAATGTTCCTGAGAAAGATATCTATCGTCCGGCAGCATGGAATGCATTTGGAATGGATAAAGAAGGTGCAGATTTCAGAGCATGCAAGAATTATGGACCTCTTTACAAATAATAAATAAAACCGATATGTAAGAATGTATATCGGCCGCCCGGAGTTGGAGATGATCTGACTTTGGGCGGCTGTTTGTATCAGGGGGAATCAAAAAAAACAAACTGATATCTGTGTGTACAGATACCAGCCTGTTGTATATATATGTATGTGTGATGTGTGTATAATGTGTAAAAATGATATGTGGCATGAATATGCCAAAATCCCGAGACATACAAGTCAAAATTCCATTGCCGCAGGCAATCTGGAATGAATTTTGGCTACGTTACTGTGAACAGTAATGAAAAGATAAAGCAAAATCAGTTGTTGATTACAACACCTTTCTGAAGCATTATATTTGCATACAGAGCTTTTTCGCTTGTGGAAATAATGCAATATGCAGTTTTGGCTTCTTCATAGAAAGCGAAACGTTCAATATTTCCAACCGCTTTATCGCCGCGCTCGTCATATTTGGCAACGATTTCTTTATATGTATCCCAGATTGGTGTTTCTACATTATCGCCAGGCATAACTTCCATGAGATTTACAGGATGCTCTACATAAGTATCCAGTGGAAACAGTTTGAGGATCGCATCCAGGATTTCCGGTACACCATGTCCGTCACAGCGGATAGTGATGGCATTCTTTCCCATAGATTCAACAGGGAAGTTACCGTCTGCGATAACAAGACGATCGCTGTGTCCCATTTCACATAAAACTTTTAATAATTCCGGTGATAAAATTTCAGGAATTCCCTTTAACATAATTTGTATTCTCCTTTCAAAATTCTGAAAATCATTGTAAACAGTTTAATGAAAAAAATCAGATTATTCAAGGCAATATTTTACGCAAAAAGAGTAAATTTTTATAGTTTACAGCGGAGGAAACAGTAACACACGGAGTTGTATGAAATGCACAAAAAACATATTGAAAAATTGAAAAAATAGTATAAATATGCTATTATCATTATAGCGAATCAAGCGGATATTTGAAATTTACTTTGCTGTTTGCTCATAATCGAATAGCTGACTGGCAGAGGACTTACCTGATTCGGTAAAATAAGTAAAAGGATGTAGTAGTTTTAAGCCAGAATTCCATTGCCGCAGGCAATCTGGAATGAATTTTGGCTAAGTTAGTGTGAACGGAGTGAACAGTAACATTTTTATTTGGGTTATCAGGCAGAGGGATGATGCCTGATCTTATGGGGGATAAAATTTAATATGTACAAAATATTATTGGTAGACGACGAAATCCTGGTCAGGGATGCAATCAGGGAGAACATTGACTGGAAAAGCCTGGACTGTGAGCTTGTGGGGGATTGTGAGAATGGCAGACAGGCAGTGGAATTTGTGCAGAGCCACAAGGTGGATGTTGTATTGACAGATATCTGTATGCCTTATATGGATGGTATGGAACTGAGCGAGTTTCTTCATGATAATTATCCGGATATTCTTATTGTTATATTCAGCGGTTTTGGGGAATTTGAATATGCGAAGAAAGCAATCCGTTATAATGTAAGTGAATATATGCTCAAACCTGTCACAGCAATGGAACTGACAAAAGTGCTCCGGAATATGAAAGAAAAGCTGGATTCCAGAAAAAAAGAACAGAAAAAAATGGAATCCCTGTCGCAGACTTCAAAGGATTATCACAAGAATGTGGATGTCATCCGGTCGAAAGCACTGGAGACTCTTGTAAATTGTACCAGAGATGTACAGGTAAGTCTTCTGGAACTGAAAAAGCTGGGGATCAGCTTTGACTGTTCGAGCTACAGAGTAGCTGTTTTTGATATGGACACTTACTCAGAAATGTATCAGGTAGATATGCATAAACAGCAGGAAAGCGCATTGATGTCCTTTGTACTTTTTAATATAAGCAATGAAATTGTGGCCAGAGAGAACGCAGGTGTTGCTTATCAGGAAGGCAGTAACCGGGTATGCATTATATTTACAGGATGCAGATCCAGAGAATTCGGAGACAAAATACATAGTATCTGTCAGGAAATCCAGCAGAAAGTAAAAGAAGTGATTGGGATTGAAACTTCTATAGGAATCGGAAGCTGGGTGAGATCACCTCAGGAACTGGTCTATTCCTATAAGCTTGCTGAGAAAGCCATTGGCTATCGGTATCTGCTGGGAGGCAGCCTCCTTTTGGATATGGAAGAAAAGAAAACGGACAACAGTATTAATCTTATAAAATCTCTGGAAACACTGACAGAAGAGATAAAGGTCGGAAACAGGCAGAAAGTGACAGAAATCCTGGAGCAGATCGAGCATGAGATCAAAGGGGCACTGGTGGAGAAAAGCTATGCCTGCATTTATCTTCAGCAGGTGATACGTGCCATCGGAAATACCTGCCAGTCCCTGAGTGATGATCCGGAAAAGATCATTGCTCAGAGAGAGAAGCTTCTGAAAGAAGTTTCTCAGGCAAAAACCTTTGATAAAGCAGTGACATTGGTGAAGGAGTATGCTGAAGGAGTATTTGAATCACTTCAGGATCTGAATAGTTCCAGCGGCCAGAGGCAGGGAATGATGGCTATGGATTATATCCGGAAAAATTATATGGATCCGGATCTGAGTCTGAACAGTATCTGTTCTTATCTGAATATCAGTACCAGCTATTTCAGTACTATTTTTAAGGAGATGACAGGGGAAACGTTTATCGAATCACTTACCAGGATAAGAATGGAGAAGGCGAAGGAACTTCTGGAGAATACAACGCTGAAGAATTATGAGATTGCGGAAAAAGTAGGATTTTCAGATCCACACTATTTCGGAATTTCATTTAAGAAGATGACAGGAAAAACACCTACCGAATATGCAAGGGAGAAACGCCGATGAAGATTTCTTCAAAATTTAAGAGTATTCAGAGTTCTATTTTCTGTGCGGTGTCGATCCTGGTATTAAGTGCTGTGCTGGTTGTGACAGTGGTATCTCTGAGATATACGAATTCATCTATTTATGAAAATTCTGTCATGTATACACAGACGATCATCAAACAGCTGAATCAGAATATAGATTCGTATATCAGTTATATGGATAATATTGCGTCAGTGATCGCGCAAAGCGGTGATGCTTATAAATATCTGTATAGTGAAAAAGGATATGGAGCCACAAAGGATGAAAATTACAGTGAATACAGACAGCGCCTTGTGGAACAGTTTAAAACGATCCTGAAGGGCAGGGCGGATATCAGAAATATCGGGATTGTCAGAGAGGATAAGAACTCTCCATCTCTGTTTGACAATGGATTATCTGTGAGAAATACATATGTAGATCTTAATACACAGCCATGGTATGCAGATGCAGTCGGAAAATATGACCGGTATAATCTGACATCATCTCATGTGCAGAATGTGATAAAGGGAGAAAGACCATGGGTCATCACACTCAGCAGAGGAATCCGCAATTATACAGGAACAGAAGCAGAGGATGGAGTAGTTTTTCTGGATCTGAATTACAGTGCGATCAGTGAACTCTGTGCACAGAGCAGCATGGGAGATAAAGGATATGTTTTTATTCTTGATCAGAATGGAAATATCGTTTATCATCCACAACAGCAGCAGTTATATAATGAACTGCAGACAGAGAACATTTCACTTGTTATGAATGCAAAATCAGATATTGTTACTGTCGGAAAGGGAGATGACGAGAAAATTTATGCACTGTCCCATTCTGATATCACAGGATGGACTATTGTGGGATGCATGAATATGTCTGAACTTTTACGAAACAGCAGACAGACAAGGAGTATTTATGTGCTGGTAGCAGTGGGGCTGATCATAGTTGCTCTTCTGATATCCAGCCTGATTGCCAGAAATATTACGCTGCCGATCCAGAAGCTTCGTGATTCCATGAAAAGTGTGCAGAAAGGAAATTTTGATATTGAAGATATAGAGGTGATTTCCGACAATGAAATAGGAAGTCTTACCAGATCTTTTAATGTGATGACGCACAGGATACGGGAATTAATGGAGCAGAATGTAAAGGAGCAGGAGCAGAAGAGAAAAATAGAACTGAAAGCCCTGCAGTCGCAGATCAATCCACATTTTCTGTATAATACGCTGGATTCTATTATCTGGATGGCTGAAGGAAAGAAGAATGAGGAAGTGGTGATAATGACGGCTTCTCTGGCGCGACTGCTCAGACAGAGTATCAGCAATGAGGATGAGCTTGTAACAGTCGGACAGGAGATTGAATATGTCAGAAGTTACCTCACGATCCAGAAGATGCGCTACAAGGATAAGCTGGAATTTGAGATAAAGGCAGATCCATCCATTACACAGGTACCTATCATTCGTCTGGTATTGCAGCCGCTCGTGGAGAATGCAATTTATCATGGCTTAAAATATAAAGACAGTAAAGGACTGTTGACAGTACATGGATATATGAAAGGTGAGAATGCAGTAATCGATATTACGGACGATGGTGTGGGAATGGATGAGGAAACCCTGAAACATATTTATGATAAGCATAAGGTGAATTACCGTTCCAATGGAGTTGGGGTGTACAATGTGCAGCAGCGTCTGGTTTTATATTATGGAAAAGATTATGGCATTATCTATCACAGTGAAAAAGGAAAGGGAACCACAGCATCTGTTGTAATTCCCGGAATACAGGAGGAATCCCATGAAAAGTCATAAAAAAGAGATTATAACAGTTGCAATCCTTATGGCGGCAGCAGTGGTGATTTTTGCCGGAATCCTGAAACCGGAGGCGACACAGACGAAAAAATGCTCCCTCATTTATATTCCAAAGATCAGGGATAACACCAATGATTTCTGGACTTCGGTAATATCCGGCTGTAAGATGGCGGCAGAGGAATATGAATCTGACCTTGAAATCCTGGCTCCGGATAAAGAAGAGAATATAGAAGAACAGAATAAACTTCTGAAAAAGGCCATTGAGCAGAAACCGGATGCGATTCTGTTTTCCCCTTCCAGCATGGATGCATCAGACGAACTTCTGAAGGAAGCAAAAGAAAAAGGAATCCGTATTACCTATATTGATTCCTATACAAAAGAAAAACTGCAGGATCTCACAGTTGCCACAGATAATGTGAATGCGGGCAGGATGTTAGGAGAGTATGCCAGAAAATTAATCGATAAAGATTCAAAGATAGCCATTGTCAGCCATGTAAAAGGTGTTTCCACGGCTGTGGAGAGAGAACAGGGATTCAGGGAAGGTCTTGGTGACTATGCTGATAACATAGTAGATATTGTCTACTGTAACTCACTCTATGAGAAATCCTATGAACTGGCGCAGGAACTGATGAGGAAATATCCGGATCTGGAACTGATTGCAGGAATGAACGAATATTCTGCAGTTGGTGTGGGAAGAGCAGTCAGTGATGCAGGAGCGAAAGATAAGATCGCAGTAGTTGGTGTGGACTGTTCCCAGGAGGCCATCAATCTTATGGAAATGGGCGTTTATAAGGGAATTATTGTGCAGAAAGCATTCCGGATGGGGTATATCGGAGTGGAAGAAACCATTCATATGCTTAATGGGGATGCAGTAGAGAAGAATATTGATTCAGGATGCGAGCTGGTTACGCCGGAGAATATGTATAACAGTGATATTGAACGGCTGATCTTCCCGTTTAGCTGACTGACGCGTTGAAACGACTGCGTAATATAAGGATAAAAGAAGCAAAAAGGTTAAATATTTCCGGATGAAAAAAAGGAAATATTTAACCTTTTTTTGGAAGATATTTCATTACAATTATCCGACAGGTAAGGTAAGATATAGAAAACAAAGAGAGATACGAAATAACGTAAGGAGGGTGAAAAACTTGGAAAAGTTGAAACAAAATCCAATTGTGAAGAAACTCGGTCTGAACAGAATCCTGTTAGCATGTATTCTGGTTCTTATGTTCGTAGTCTTCAAAGTAGTTCTGGGAAGTAAGTTCCCTGTAGGTGACAGTATCAAATCTACTTTGAACTATGTATACTTCCTGGGCTTTCTGTCACTTGGAGTAACATTTGTAATTGCCACTGGAGGAATCGATTTCTCCATTGGACCGGTAATGTTCTGCTGTGCCCTGATCTCAGGTTACTGCATGACATCTTATCATGTACCTTGTGCAGCAGCAATGGTGATCTGTATCCTGATCGGATTTGCATTTGGCGTGTTTAATGGCTGGATGGTATCTTATATGTCAGTTCCGCCATTTATCATTTCCATGGCATCTATGAACATTGCAAAAGGTATTGCATCTGTATTTACAAAGACACAGTCCGTCAGCTGGCCGCTGGGAAGTGATCCTGTAAACGGATGGTTCAGAAATCTTATCTCCTATAAGGGATTCCCTGTAGGACTTGTGATTTTCCTGGCAGCAGCAGTGATCTGTGGGATTATTCTTTATAACACAAAACCGGGACGTTATATCCTTTGTCTTGGTTCTAACAGCGAAGCAGTAAGACTCAGCGGTGTTAATACAAAAAAATGGAGAATGCTTGCTTATGTGATCTGCGGTGTTCTTGTAGGAATCGGAGCAATTTTCTTTGTTGGCGCTTATACAACTGTTCAGCCTGGATACGGCGATCAGTACAACAATGAAGCGATTGCAGGCTGTGTAATGGGTGGTACATCCATGGTTGGCGGACTTGCTTCTATCGGCGGTACAGTCATCGGTGTATTTATCATTTCTCTTCTTCAGCAGGGTATCATGGCATTTGGTCTTGGTAAAGGTCAGCAGATGATCATCACAGGACTTATCGTAATTGTAGCAGTTTATGTCGACGTTTCTGCAAGACGCAGAAAGAACTGATCGGAAGGGAGGATGTAACAATGGGTGAAGTTATTTTGACTATGAAGGACATTGATAAGTCCTTTCCTGGAGTTCATGCTCTGGATCACGTTAATTTTGAAGTGAAACGCGGCGAAGTACATGCTCTTATGGGAGAAAACGGTGCCGGAAAGTCTACATTGATGAAAGTTCTTACCGGTATTTATCAGAAAGATTCAGGATCCATTACCTATAAAGGAAAGGAAACTGAATTCCATAACACAAGAGAAGCGCAGGATGCAGGTGTTGTAATCGTGCATCAGGAGCTGAACATGGTAGGTGATCTTACCGTAGCTCAGAATATTTTTATCGGACGTGAACCAAAGAAAGGGTTCAGCATTGATGATAAGAAAATGATCGAAGATTCCAAAAAACTCTTTCAGGAACTGAACATTGAAATCAATCCAAAAGAAAAGATGAACAATCTTACCGTCGGAAAACAGCAGATGTGTGAGATCGCAAAGGCTATTTCCCACAAAGCAGAGGTTATTATCTTTGATGAGCCGTCAGCAGCACTGACAGAGAAAGAGATTGCAGACTTATTCGAGATTATCCGTGATCTTCGTAAGAAAGGTCTTGGAATCGTTTATATTTCCCACCGTATGGATGAGATCAAAACGATCACTGACAGAGTAACAGTCATGCGAGATGGTGGTTATGTAGGAACGCTGATCACAGCAGACAGTACAAAAGAAGACATCATCAACATGATGGTTGGACGTGTCATTTATGAAGATCCTAAGGAACACAGCATGGTTGCACCGGATGCACCTGTTGTTCTTAAGGTAGAGAACCTGAATGCAGGTAAGATGGTTCAGAATGTAAGCTTTGAACTTCGCAAAGGTGAGATTCTTGGTTTCTCAGGACTGATGGGAGCCGGACGTACTGAGACAGCAAGAGCACTGTTTGGTGCTGACCCGAAACAGAGTGGAAAGATCTCTATAAGGGGAAAAGACGGACAGCTTCGCGAGGTAACTATCAACAGTCCTCAGGATGCAGTTAAATATGGTATTGGTTATCTGTCAGAGGACAGAAGAAGATATGGTTGTGTCGTACAGAAATCTGTAACAGAGAATACTACGCTGGCAACCATGGAAGAATTTACCAGTGGTATCTTCATTAATAAATCAAAAGAAAAAGAGGTTTCAGAGAAATACGTTAAAGAGCTGGCAACCAAAACTCCAAACTGCGAGCAGCTGGTAGTCAATCTTTCCGGTGGTAACCAGCAGAAGGTCGTTATCGCAAAATGGCTGACACGAGACAGTGAGATTCTTATTTTTGATGAGCCGACCAGAGGTATTGATGTTGGTGCCAAGAATGAAATTTACAAGTTAATGAACAGACTGGCTGCAGAAGGTAAATCTATTATCATGATTTCTTCTGAAATGACAGAAGTTCTCCGTATGAGTGACCGTATTATCGTTATGTGTGAAGGTAAGATTACAGGAAATATTGATATTTCCGAAGCTACACAGGAACACATTATGAATCATGCAACACGGAACATCAATTAAGGAGGAAAGTCATGACTAAGAAGAAAAAAAGTATTTTAAGTGATCAGAGATTTATTGTATTACTGGTTATTATTGTACTGTTTGCAATTTTCTCCTTTAAGAGCAGGGAGTTCAGACAGTATACCACAATCCTGAGTATGCTGGATTTCTCATATTATGATCTTCTGATGGCAATCGGTGTTACATTCCCTCTTATTACAGGAGGTGTAGACCTGTCAATCGGAACAGGTATGGTATGTTACGCATTGATCGCAGGATCTCTGGTAAGAAATAATAATCTTCCGGTTGTACTTGCAATGTTACTTTGCATTGTACTTGGAATTATTGTAGGAGCAGCAAATGGTGTGCTGATCGGTATTATGAACCTGCCGCCATTCCTTGCAACACTTTGTACCTGTATGATTACCCGAGGTGCAGGATCCCTGTGCAGTGCCACTCCCTGGCCGGGACTTACACAGGAGGGCGGATGGTTCCATTCAATCTTTAAGATTACAGTTGGAACAGGAAGAAGTGCTTCCCGTTATCCTATCGGTTTCTTATGGATGATCATTCTGGTCCTTGTAATGGAATATGTTCTGAATCATACAAAATTCGGTCGTTATACGATCGCGATCGGTTCCAATAAAGAAGCAGCAGCTCTTTCGGGAATCAACGTTAAATTCTATCATGTTATGGTATATGTAGTATGCGGACTCTTCACAGGTCTTGCAGCTATCGCATATGCGGCAGTTACACCAACTGTACAGCCTGGTACCGGTGCAGGACTTGAAATGGATGCCATCGGTGGAGTATTCGTAGGTGGTGTTGCAGCAACAGGTGGTTATGGATCAGTAATCGGTACTTTAGCCGGTATCTTCGTTATCATGCTTCTGAAAACCGGTCTTCCATATATCGGACTTCAGGCAAACTGGCAGCAGATCATTACAGGTGCAGTTCTTATCATTGCAGTACTGATCGATATCATGAAAGAAAAGAAAGCAGCAGCAAAATAATTTTCAAAACTGAATAAAGAAAAATGCATCTTACGACAGATGCAAAACAGCAGGATATGAAACAACGGAGGGCTTCCAGGGGATGTTCGGCGACAGTATTGTCATATGTGTATTTTGGGGAAGGCGGAACGAGAGAGGAAGCCTCCGGGGTATCATTTATAAAAAACTATATTAAAAATGTATATTTAAAAGGAGGAAATTTTAAATGAAAGCAAAAAAAGTGATCGCATTAGTTATGTGTGCAGCAATGGTAGCAGGAATGTCCGCATCAAGCGTTATGGCAGCCGATATGCCGGAACAGTTCAAAGATCTGAAAGCTAATGAAGCTTATGATTTCCCGATGATGGTTAAATCTTTCCAGTCTACATACTGGGATGCAGCTCAGGAAGGTATGAAGAAAGCTGCTGATGAACTTGGTGTTACATACAAAGCACAGGGACCAAACAGTGAATCTGATATCGCTGACCAGGTTAACATGATCAACACAGCAATCGCTGCAAATCCGGCAGGTTTAGGTCTTGCTGCATGCGATACTTCTTCCGTTCTTGCTGCACTTCAGGAATGCGTTGACAAAGGAATCCCGGTAGTAACATTTGATACAGGTATCGCTGACGCTCCGGAAGGCTCTGTAGTATGTGAAGTTTGTACAGATAACACACAGGCTGGTTCTGTTGCAGCTGAAAACATGTACAATGCGATCAAAGATGTTGTAGCTAATGCAGAAGGACAGGTTATCATCGGTGAAGTTAACCAGGATGCCACAGCTCAGAATATTCAGCAGCGTGGCGGCGGATTTATTGACAAAATGATCGAACTGCTTCAGGCTGACGGAAAAACAGTTGCAGTTAAAGGTAACGAGTTCTATGTAAACGCAGCTAAAGGTGCAGATGCAAAAGAAGCAGACGCAGACGTTGTTATCCAGGTCGCTGTTCCTGCACAGACAACTGTAGAGCTTTGCTCAACAGAGGCTCAGGCAATCCTTTCTCAGGAAAACTGCATCGCTATCTTCGGTTCCAACCAGACAGCAGCAGAAGGTGTTCTTGCAGCTAATGCTAACCTGAACGTTCTTGGTTCTGACGCAGGAGCAGGCGATGTTATCGGTGTTGGTTTCGATGCTGGTTCTATCATTAAAGCAGCTGTACAGGATGGAACATTCATCGGTGCTGTTACACAGTCTCCTCTGATGATGGGTTACTATGCAATCTACGCTCTGACAGCAGCAGCTAACGGACAGGAACTTGAAGATGTTCCTACAGATGGATACTGGTATGATTCCACAAACATGGACAGCGAAGAAATCGCTCCTAACCTTTATGACTAATCGATAAGTAAATATCGAGAGGAAATGAATCCTTAGAATTAAGTATTAATTATTAATACAAATACAGACGCCGCACTGCCGTATGGCAAGTGCGGCGTTGTTGTTCAAACAATAAAACAATGATTGGAAATGATGATTTTATTAAGTTGTAAAGATACTTATTTCGACGATAGATTTCAAAAGAGCAAATAAGGACACTTTTTCAGACAAACAAGGTTCTTATTTTGGGGAGTAAGTTGAGATAAAATGAAATCATCAGATATGAAAAGCGTATAAATTCATATATTGAGGAGGTTTTGCAATGGCAGCATATTATTTAGCAGTAGATATCGGAGCATCCAGCGGACGTCACATCATTGGACATATGGAAAACGGAAAAATGGTTCTGGAAGAAATCTATCGTTTTGAGAATGGAATGGTAAAGAAAGATGGAGAACTCTGCTGGGAATTTGACCGTCTTTTCAAAGAGGTTGTAAATGGTCTGAAGAAATGCAAAGAGATTGGCAAGATTCCGGTAAGTATGGGCGTGGACACATGGGGCGTTGACTTCGTACTTCTGGACAAAAATGACAATGTTCTTGGAAATACAGTAGGATATCGTGACCACCGCACAGAGGGAATGGATAAAGAAGTTTATAAGGCAATTTCCCTGAAAGATCTCTATGCAAGAACAGGTATCCAGAAAGCTGATTATAATACGATCTATCAGCTGATGGCAGTGAAAAAGAAACATCCGGAATATCTGGAACAGGCGGAGACACTTCTTCATGTGCCGGATTATTTCCATTTCCTTCTTACAGGACAGAAAACCTGTGAGTACACAGAAGCTACGACAGGACAGCTTGTAAGCCCGATCACTAAGGACTGGGATTATGAACTGATCGATATGCTCGGTTATCCGAGAAAAATGTTCCAGAAGCTGATCATGCCCGGAACAGGCATCGGACATCTGTCAGATAAGATCAGGGAAGAAGTGGGATTTGATCTGGAAGTAGTTGCACCTGCAACACATGATACAGGATCCGCTGTACTGGCAGTTCCTGCAAATGACGATGATTTTATCTACATCAGCTCCGGAACATGGTCACTGATGGGAATTGAGAGAAAAGAAGCTGACTGTTCTAAGAAGAGCTGTGAGATGAACTTCACAAATGAAGGCGGTTATGCAGGCCGTTTCCGTTACTTGAAGAATATCATGGGACTCTGGATGATCCAGTCTGTGCGTCATGAAGTAAATGATGCATACAGCTTTGCAGAAATCTGCGCAATGGCAGAGGAAGCAAAGGATTTCCCGTCAAGAGTAGACGCAAATGATGAGTGTTTCCTTTCTCCTGACAATATGACAGAGGAAGTTAAGGATTACTGCCGCAGAACAGGACAGAAGGTTCCGGAAACTCTGGGAGAGATTGCAACAGTTATCTACACAAGTCTTGCGGAATGCTATGCAAAGACAGCAAAAGAGCTGGAAGAGATGACAGGCAGGACTTACAGCCGTATTCATATCGTGGGCGGCGGTTCCAACGCAGGATATCTCAATGAGCTGACTGCAAAGGCAACAAAGAAAGAAATCCATGCAGGTCCAGGAGAGGCAACTGCAATCGGAAATATCACAGCACAGATGCTGAAAGCAGAAGAGTTTAAAACCATTGAAGAGGCTCGTACTATCATTCATGAATCCTTTGGTGTAAAAGTTTATAAATAATAAAAGGGGAACAGGGCATTGGCTCTGTTCCTTTTGTGTTACTGTTCTCTCTGTTCACAGTAACGTTTGGCTGTGAGAAAGGAGTCAACGGCGAGGGAATATGTTGACTATCATGGGGTTTCAAAGTATAATGATGGCTGGTGAATTGGGCGGAAATACAGGGTGATTCATCAGAGGTAAGTGATTGATTTTAATAGATAAAGGCAGGTTATATATGAATACAATTAGTGTGGAAGAGCTGGAGAAGATTGATTCTTCTAAGATTACGATCGTGGATGTGCGGCCGGCGGATCAGTACAGCAGGGGATCTTTTCCGGGGGCAGTGAATATTCCGCTGGATGAGTTTGAGGAAAGAATGGAGTCTGTGGACAGGGAGAAGATGGTGTATGTTCTCTGCCATACGGGGGACAGAAGCCGGGACTGTGTGGAGAAGCTGAGTGATGCAGGGTATGAGGCTGTGAATATTGAAGGTGGATATCGTGCGTATCTGAGACTTTCTCTGAGCCGTTTTATGGAGAATGATGCTAAGGATCAGAAGGAACTGAAGACGAAGGAGATTGAGCACAGTATTATCAAGACTTTCAGAAAGACGGTCTGGAGACCGTTTACCAAGGCTTTGAATGAGTATCAGCTGATTCAGGAGGGAGATAAGATTGCTGTCTGTATTTCAGGTGGCAAGGACTCTATGCTGATGGCGAAGCTGCTTCAGGAGCTGAAGCGTCATGGGAAGATTCATTTTGAACTGGTGTTTCTGGTAATGAATCCGGGCTATAATGCGGATAACTGGAAGATTATTCAGGATAATGCAGAGCTTCTGGGAATTCCTCTTACGGTTTTTGAAAGTGATATTTTTGATACAGTGGCAGAAATTGAGAATAATCCCTGTTACCTGTGTGCGAGAATGAGACGTGGTTATCTGTATTCTCATGCCAGGGAGCTGGGATGTAATAAGATTGCGCTGGGACATCATTTTGATGATGTGATTGAGACAATTCTGATGGGTATGCTGTATAGTGGTAAGGTGGAGACTATGATGCCAAAGCTGCACAGTCAGAATTTTGAGGGGATGGAATTGATCCGTCCCATGTATCTGATCAAGGAATCTGCGATCAAGGCATGGAGAGATACCAATGGGTTGCACTTCATTCAGTGTGCATGCCGTTTCACCGAGAACTGTGTAAGCTGTGGGGGCGGACGTGGTTCCAAGCGTGATGAGATGAAAGAGTTGGTTGCACAGTTTAGAAATACAAGTAGTGTGATCGAGACGAATATCTTTAACAGTGTGCGGGATATTAATCTTCGTACTGTTATGGGATATCATAAAGATGGAGAATATTATAATTTCCTGGATGACTATGATCAGCGTGGAAATAAGGGCGTTGATAAGGAAAAAGAATGATAACAGCAAAATCTTCATTTGTGGAAGGGAAATACACTGCTCAGTATTATAGCGGGAACGGCTGTCTATATGTTTCTGGTGCAGGTGGTGTTCTAAAAGGAGGGATTCATGACCTTACAGGAGATTCTTGAAAGTGTAAAAAGTGGTTCTGTATCTGTGGAAGAGGCAGAGAGAATCCTTAAGAAAGAAAGTTATGAAGAAATGGGATATGCGAAGCTGGATACAAGCCGAAAGGCAAGAACCGGTTTTGCAGAAGTAATCTACTGCAGTAATAAGGCAGATGAACATCTTCTGAATATTTTTGAAAGATTATACAGAGAAGACGGTGAGGTATTCGGGACCAGAGCTTCCCAATCTCAGTATGAACTGGTGAAGGAGAAGTTTCCGGAAGTGGAATATGATCCGATTTCACGTATTTTAAAGATTGAGAAGAAAGATAAGAAGCGTATTGGTAAGATCGCAGTGTGTTCGGCGGGAACAGCAGATATTCCGGTTGCTGAGGAAGCTGCACAGACAGCGGAATATTTTGGTACAAATGTTGAACGGATTTATGATGTGGGAGTCAGCGGAATGCATCGTCTGTTTTCCAGACTGGAGACGATTCAGAGTGCGAACTGTGTAGTTGCAGTTGCGGGAATGGAGGGAGCTCTTGCCAGTGTGATGGGCGGTCTGGTGAGCAGACCTGTGATCGCAGTCCCCACATCTGTGGGGTATGGTGCAAGTATGCATGGTCTTTCTGCACTTCTTACTATGATCAATTCCTGTGCGAACGGTATTGCGGTGGTGAATATTGATAATGGATACGGTGCCGGCTATCTGGCAACGCAGATCAACCGTCTGGCGTCAGGTGCAGATGAGAAAGGAAATTGATTATGGGAAAAACATTATATCTGGAATGTTATTCAGGGATAAGTGGTGATATGACAGTAGCCGCACTTCTTGATCTGGGGGCTGACCGCGCAGTGCTGGACAGGGTGCTGAAGAGTCTTAAGGTATCAGGATTTGAGACAAAGATCAGCAGAGTTGTGAAGTCCGGAATAGATGCATGTGATTTTAATGTTGTGCTGGATAAAGAGCATGAAAATCATGACCATGATATGGAATATCTGCATGGACATCATCATGAAGGTCAGGAGCGCAATCACGTCCATGGTACAGGAACAGCGAAAGACCATCACCATCACGAACACCGTGGAATAAAGGAAATTACTTATATTATAGAGCATAGCGCAATGACTGAGAATGCAAAGAAGATCGCATTGCGTATATTTGAAATTCTTGCAGAGGCAGAGAGTAAAGCACACAATGTTCCTGTAGATCAGGTGCATTTTCATGAGGTGGGAGCAGTGGACTCTATTGTGGATATTGTCTCTGTGGCAGTCTGTCTGGATAATCTGGATGTTACAGAGGTTATCGTTCCTGTTCTCTGCGAGGGACGTGGAACTGTCCGTTGTCAGCATGGCATCCTGCCAATCCCGGTTCCGGCAGTTGCGAATATAGTAAGTGCCAATCATTTATATCTGAAAATGACAGAGGTAGAAGGTGAACTTGTAACGCCTACAGGTGCAGCAATCGTGGCAGCAGTGAAAACAAAGGATAAACTTCCGGAAACATTTGAAATCCGGAAGATTGGAATCGGTGCAGGTAAACGCCAGTATGAATGCCCGGGAATCCTAAGGGCAATGATTATCTCGCAGAGTGCAGAAACAGATGAGGCAAAGGCTCAGTCAGAAGAATTCAAAAACCCGGAAATCGGAAATAATCCGAAAGCTGAAAATCAGGAAACCAAAGATACGATTATCAAGATGGAGACAAACATTGACGACTGCAGCGGAGAAGTTCTGGGATTTGTCATGGAACGTCTGATGAAAGCCGGTGCCAGAGATGTGCATTATGTGCCTGTTTTTATGAAAAAGAACAGACCTGCATGGGTTCTGAATGTGATCTGTAAGGAAGAAGATATGGAAACGCTTCAGAATATTATTTTTGAAGAAACTACTACGATTGGAATTCGTTATAGCAGAATGGAACGTACGATTCTTCCCAGAGAAACGAGAACCCTTCCGACTCCATGGGGAGAAGTTTTGGCAAAGGTATGCACTTTGAATGGAAAAGAGCAGATTTACCCGGAATATGAGAGCGTTGCACAGTTGAGCAGAGAAAAAGAAATTCCATTTGCAGAAATTTACCGTTATATTGTTTTGGCAAATAAAGAAAAATAATAACTTTCATATGTGAACCCTTTGGTTTCCCTGAGAGTACTCCACGCGAAATCAAAGGGTACTTTTGTCTTGAAATAGAGTTGTAAGAGCTGTATACTGCATGTAGTATGAAGGGAGAAAAGGAATGTTTTGCATTGGCATTTGCGATGATGATGAGGGTCTCTGCGGGGAACTGGAAAAAATGCTTTATGATTATGGAAAAGAGAATAAACTTCAGATGAATATTGATATCTGGTATCAGGGAGAAAGCCTGTGCCGGTTTCTGAGAGAAAACAAGAAGATTCTTGATGTGTTATTTCTGGATATAGAATTACTGACAACAAATGGAATTGAGGTGGGACGTTTTATAAGAGAAGAACAGGAAAACATGGAAACTGCAATTGTTTACATTTCAGCGAACAGCAGTTATGCGATGGATTTATTTCGTGTACAGCCGACAGATTTTCTGATCAAACCTTTAGACAAAATAAAAGTTGGGAATGTCATGGACAGGATTCAGAAAATTTCAGAAGTCAGAAAAGGTATTTTCGAGTACTTTGTCAGTGGATATTATTTCAAGGTGCTGTATAAAGATATTCTGTATTTCAGCAGTCAGAATAAAAAAGTGTATCTGGTTTTAAAAGACGGACAGAAAGAATTTAATGGCAGACTGAAAGAAATAGCAAAGAAAATTCCGGGAAATTTCATTCAGATTCATCAGTCGTACCTGATCAATTTTGATTATATCGAAGAATGTTCTTATGAATCTGTGAAAATGAAAAACGGAGATACAATTCCGATCAGCCAGCCATATCGGAAATCAGTGAGAAAGCAACTGGCGGAACGTGTGTGGAGGGACAGAGAGTAAATGTTTGCGTTGATAACTACATTAAGCACGAATCTTTTGCGTACATATATAATCTATCGCTTTATGAGGTTGTTCTTTTGGACAGATATTGAGGAAAAGAAAAAAGAAAGAGCCTGTTATGTATTGTTTTTTGTTTTGACAGCAGGAGTGCATCTGATATTTTGTTCGCCAGGTATGAGTGTGATAACAAATATAGTGCTGATTTTTTTGATTACAGTGTGTTATGAAGGAGCATTGAAAAAGAAAATATTTGTGACACTACTTGTATATGGAACTAATATGGGATGTGATTTAGTATCTGTTCATTTATTGACAGATTATTCAATAACAGGGAAAGTCGGTGAATGTGCTGCGTATATAACTGTACTATTATTGCTGATTTGCGATGTTATTTCAGAAAAAATCTTGATTAAGAATAAAGGAGAAGATAAAACTCCGCATGGGATGATACTGGCGGTTATTTCAGCACTTTGTCTGGCAGAATTGCTTATTGTTGAACAGGAACTAAAAAATCGTATCCTGCTGGTGTTATTTGGATGTTGTGTTTTGGCAGTTGTATTATTGATTTTCTATTTATATGATGTTCTGATAAGTGCGTATAAGAAACTGGAAGAACAATCTCTTATGGAAAAACAAATGCTCATTTATTCTCACCAGTTGGATGTGTTGATGCAATCGGAAGAGAAAGTAAAAGCTCTACGCCATGATATGAAAAATCATCTGGGAGAACTTGCACTTATGGCTGCAAATCAGAATAATGAAGAAATTCGGAAATATATACAGGACATGGGGGAGTATATGCAGAATCAGTCTGAACTGGTCAGTTGTGGGAATAGGAATCTTGACAGTCTGCTGAATTATCTTCTGGGACAGGCAAAAAAGAAACTGAATCATGTAGAGTATGAGGTACGAGTACCATCTGATTTGTGTATATCAGCATTTGATCTGAATGTGATTTTGGGAAACCTGACAGAGAACGCAATAGAAGCAGCAGAACAGACGAAAGATAAATGGATGTCAGTGGATATATACTATGAAAAGGGCATGCTTTCCATGGAAATAAAAAACAGCTTTCAACATGAATTGGCTGTAAAGAAAAATAAATTATTGTCAACGAAGGAAGAAAAAGGACATGGCATTGGTCTTGCAAATGTCAGGAAGATGGTAGAGAAATATCAGGGATTTATGGATGTTTCGAATACAAATCAGATTTTTACTGTAAAGGTAATGCTGTACTTATAAATTATGTAGAATCTATGAAAGATAGTGTAGTGGTAGGACTGCGCTGTCTTTTATTTTGCAGAAAATTAGTCAAGAGGGAAAATATTGTGACAGAAAACCTTATAAAAAACCACAATATATTCTGAAAAAACGAATTTCGCCAATTTATATATGAATTTCGCCGTTTCAGAAAATTTTGCAATAAATATGCTATTATTTAAATACAAACTATAAATGAGCAAGTTCGTGATTTTGCATAAAAAAAAAGACACCTTAAATCCAGTGTTGATTTTGAAGCGTTTATGAAATTAGCAGGATAGTTTTGTACATTTTTTCAAATTTGCTCATTTATAGCTATAATAACACTTGTCGTTGGTTTACTGCAAATTACGCGCGTGGTTAAAATGACAAAAAATAAACAGGAGGTCAAATGTATGCTAAGCAAGAAATTAAAAAAGGTTATTTTGGGATTTGTAACTGCATTATGCCTGACTGGGTCTGCAATGCCCGTAATGGCTGATACTGTCCGGTTTAATGTGACAGTTCCGGGAGATCCTAAATCAAAGAGAATACCAAAGTCAGATGATGAACAAAAATTTTATGTGACTGGTACATATTTCAGCAGTTATGGAACATTGTCGTGTCGATCATATCAGTTGGAGAATCAGCATGTCTTTTCCGAGACGAAGGATATTAGCCGTACTGCACCAAGCAATAAGGGAAAATATAAAAGCTGGGCAAAACCTCATGTATATTATTTCATGTCATCACATTCGAGTTTGAATGGCATGAATGTTGAAGGAAGATACACACCGTAATATTCATATTAAAAAGAAAAAGGCAGGATGGAAATCTTGCCTTTTTCGCTAAGGGAGAGAAAAACAATGAAGATTAAAGCGATGGCAGTTATAAAAATCACAATTAGTTGTTTGATATTTTTCAATAGTATTAACACTTGCTTTGCAGCGGATTTTCCTTCTACCTATGAAAAAAGCAGTGAAAAAGTGAAGTTTGATTGTGAGTTAGAAATTCCAAAGGATTTTTCAGAAACTGAGATGTACTCAGAAAAAACAAAAGGCCGAATTTATCCGGATATGGACAAAACGATTTCAATCTACACGCAGGGAAAAGAAGTAAAAGAAAATGGGACAATACCGGCAGCGTCTTCAGAAGATCCTGAAGGAGTTTATTATGTCTTTACAGATGGCTCTACATTATCCGTTGACAGCTCTTTTACATATGGTTCAGATACCGCAAAGTATTATGGATATATTGGAGTACGTGATCCTCAATATAAAGAACGGTTTGAACAACAGACAGTTTCTTTTATGGATAAGAATACAGTAATTGAAAAAGTATCTTCAGATTTGGAAAACATTGGCATTGATACGACTGATATATCCTGGGATGCTTATCCTTTAAATCATGAAGCTATGAGTCAATTGGAAAATGAACAGATTTCTGATGGGCTGGATATGGAAGAACACCGAAAGGAGTCATGGACAGAAGAAGATGATGCATATTTTGTCTATGGCGTACAAATGAGCCAAAAATTGCCAGTATTTCATGAATTGATGAACACTAGCAGACAGTTGGCTTATGATACACCAGACAGTTCTGTTATTCAAGCGATTTATTCAAAGAGAGGCGTAGAAATTCTTTCTTACTCAGGATATATGTATAAATTTGATGTATCAGACCAAAAAATAAATTTTCTCGCATTTGACGATATTGCTTCAGTCGTTTTTGATAAGTTTAATAACCTGTTAAATGAATCAACCTACAAAATAACCAGAGCAAAATTGTATGAGAGAGTTTTTCTGAATGAAGCGCAGCAGATGGAAGTTAGCCCTGTTTGGTATTTTGAGATTCTTCAGGATGATGATACGACATCCATTACCTTAGTAGATGCTGTTTCGGGGGAAGAAATATATCTCGAATAGGAAAGGCTGGAGAAAAAGTTGAACTACAAAAGCAAAGGTTTACTCATAAAATCTGATTTAAGCAGACTTTTAAAATGCTATAAGATATATGCGGCAATTATCGGAGTAAGTATTGCAATATTATTTTCTACAGAACAGATAGGATTGATCAATGGAAATATTTTGGATACATATATTCAGGGATCAGAGCTTTCGGGAATCATGATTGCATATGTGTTTTGTGCATTTCCATTTGCTACTGTATTTTGTGAAGATCTTGATAATAAATATATACGATATGAATTGATCAGGAGTAATTTAAAAAGATATGTAGTTACCAAAATTGCTTTCATCTATTTAACTGCAATTTTGGTTATGGTTTTAGGAACGATACTTTTTTTATTATCGGGACGTATAGCTGGTGGAGATTGGGTAAATGAGTCTGTGGGATGTATGAATGTTTTGCTGAATGGAAGTTATTCCATATTACTGAAAAAAGAGCATTATTTTTTATATTGCGTAATGTACTCTTTGCAGCTTGGATTGTTATCCGGATTACTATCTGTATTAGCTGGTTATTTTTCTTTATATATTCATAATCGTGTCACTGTATTAGCATTACCGATTATAATATATCAAATTCTGATAGAATGCTCTGGAAATACTATTTATACTGTATTTATTTTCAGAGCCTATAATAGACCAATGAATAAAGACTGGGAAAGCTTTAGTTTGATTCTTTTAATAAGTATTATCCCAACAATTCTATTAGGCTGTTTGATATACAAGAAGATTCAAAAGAGGTTATAAAATATGTTTAAGATTATGAAATATATTTTGAAAAATACTTTACTGAAAATAAGAAATATAAAGACTATCACATTTGCAATTATTATCGCCGTAACGATATGGAGTTACAATCATCCTCTGCGAGAATTGACTTACTCGATCAAATATCCGGTAACATGGTGCGTATTTCCTTTTATGATTTCAAATTTGTCTTTTTTGATACTTTTTTGGTTCGGAATAATCTATATAAATTCAGATATTCCATATATGCAGCACAGTAATATGTACCAGATTATCAGAACAGGACGTATAAGTTGGGCTCTGGGACAATTAGGTGGAACGTTTTTTCGGTCCTTTATTCTTGTAGTTTTTACAGCATTTTGCTCAATTGTTTCATTACTTCCACAGATAGAATGGAGCCTTCAATGGGGGAAGCTTATCCATACGATTGCTATGACAAATGCAGCAATACAGTATAATCTGAAGTATGTGTTTTATTATCAGATTTTAGGAAAATATTCACCATTACAATTAATGATCATTACAATAGTCATATGCACATTTATTTCCATGTTTTTAAGTTCCTTAATGTTTATGATAAGCTTATATTTCAACCACATTTTGGCAGTCTCAATTACAGCAGCATTAACGATAATGCTATTTTTTGTGGTAAATATCCATCCTAAAATACGATATATTCTTGCGAAATTTATCCCTACTGTATGGGCAAAGGTAGTGCAGGTTAACTCTCCTGTGCTTGGATACTATTGGGTACCATCTATAAAGTATATGTTTGCATTTTTGTTAATAGGAAACATTATTTTAATAATTTTGATTCTTATAAAAGTAAAGAAGTGTGAGTTCAACTGGGAAAACGAGGATATATAGGAGGAATAACTGCTGTGAATGAAAAAAAGTATATCATAGAGGTATCACATGTCAATAAGAGTTTTAAGAACAATAAAGTCTTAAAGGATGTCACGCTCAGATGTGAAAGTGGCCGGATATATGGGCTGGTCGGACATAATGGCTCTGGGAAAACGGTTTTGTTTAAAACAATTTGTGGCTTTCTGGCCTGTGATGAAGGAACGGTTTCTGTAAATGGAAAAGTAATGGGGAAAGATAAGGACATGCTTACAGAGGCAGGGATCATTATCGAAGATCCTGGGTTCTTACGAAACTGGAGTGCTTACCATAACCTTGAATTTCTGTACACGATACGAAATAGACCAGATAAATCATATCTGCATTCAGTGTTAAACACAGTTGGACTTGATCCGAAATTGAAACGCCCGGTTGGAAAATTCTCGCTTGGTATGCGGCAGAGGCTGGCACTTGCCCAGGCTATTATGGAAGATCCACCAATCCTGATCTTGGATGAGCCAATGAATGGTCTTGATAAAAATGGTGTAGCAGAAATCCGGGAGCTTTTGCTGAAGATGAAGAATGAAAATAAGCTGATTATACTGGCAAGTCATAATCGGGAGGATATAGAGATTCTATGTGATGAAGTATATGAGATGGAAGATGGAATACTTCGAAAAATAGTCAAAGAGTAAGAAAAAATATTTCGTATAGTTTATATTTCATTTTATCTATAGCACAACAAGTTAAATTATATTGACAGAAAAATTCTCACCACTCTGACGCGGGATTTCACACTCTGATGGGCTGGATTAAGATGCATTATTTACGAGGATTGCTATAGTTTCCAGAGCTTTGGGAGTGTGATTATTTTTATATTGAAAAAGAATGCCAATGGTTATATACTTCTGGTAGTATGAAAGGAGTAGAAAATGTTATATATTGGCATTTGTGATGACGATGAGGGCGTTTGTGCTGAATTGGAAAGAATGCTTTATGATTATGCGGAACAAAATAAAATTCAGATGGATATTGATATTTGGCACAGAGGAGAGAGTCTGTGCAGATTTCTGAGAGAGAAAGAGCAGATTTCGGATGTGTTGTTTCTGGATATAGAATTACTGACAACAAATGGAATTGAAGTGGGACGGTTTATAAGAGAAGAGCAGGAAAACATGGAAACTGCAATTGTTTACATTTCAGCGAACAGCAGTTATGCGATGGATTTATTTCGTGTACAGCCGACAGATTTTCTGATCAAACCTTTAGACAAAATAAAAGTTGGGAATGTCATGGACAGGATTCAGAAAATTTCAGAAGTCAGAAAAGGTATTTTCGAGTACTTTGTCAGTGGATATTATTTCAAGGTGCTGTATAAAGATATTCTGTATTTCAGCAGTCAGAATAAAAAAGTGTATCTGGTTTTAAAAGACGGACAGAAAGAATTTAATGGCAGACTGAAAGAAATAGCAAAGAAAATTCCGGGAAATTTCATTCAGATTCATCAGTCGTACCTGATCAATTTTGATTATATCGAAGAATGTTCTTATGAATCTGTGAAAATGAAAAACGGAGATACAATTCCGATCAGCCAGCCATATCGGAAATCAGTGAGAAAGCAACTGGCGGAACGTGTGTGGAGGGACAGAGAGTAAATGTTTGCGTTGATAACTAGATTTTCTATTTATATGATGTTCTGATAAGTGCGTATAAGAAACTGGAAGAACAATCTCTTATGGAAAAACAAATGCTCATTTATTCTCACCAGTTGGATGTGTTGATGCAATCGGAAGAGAAAGTAAAAGCTCTACGCCATGACCTGGAAAATCATCTGGGAGAACTTGCATTTATGGCTGGAAATCAGAATAATGAAGAAATTCAGAAATATATACAGGACATGGGGGAGTATATGCAGAACCAGTCTGAACTGGTCAGTTGTGGGAACAAGAATCTTGACAGTCTGCTAAATTATCTTCTGGGACAGGCAAAAAAGAAACTGAATCATGTAGAGTATGAGGTGCAGGTACCATCTGATTTGTGCATATCAGCATTTGATCTGAATGTGATTTTGGGAAACTGAATAGAGAACGCAATAGAAGCAGCAAAACAGACGAAAGATAAATGGATGTCAGTGGATATATACTATGAAAAGGGTATGCTTTCCATGGAAATTAAAAACAGTTTTCAACATGAATTGGATGTAGAGAAAAATAAATTATTGTCAACGAAGGAAGAAAAAGGACATGGCATTGGTCTTGCAAATGTCAGGAAGATGGTAGAGAAATATCAGGGATTTATGGATGTTTCGAATACAAATCAGATTTTTACTGTAAAGGTAATGCTGTACTTATAAATTATGTAGAATCTATGAAAGATAGTGTAGTGGTAGGACTGCGCTGTCTTTTATTTTGCAGAAAATTAGTCAAGAGGGAAAATATTGTGACAGAAAACATCATAAAAAACCACAATATGTTCTCGAAAAACGAATTTCGCCAATTTATATATGAATTTCGCCATTTTAGAAAATTTTGCAATAAATATGATATTATTCAAATACAAATGATGCAAAAAAAGATATAGAGCTATTGTAGTACTGCATCCGGTTAGTTTCTAAACTATAACCGGATACAACCTGGCCAATTTAATTCGTGCATCCTGCGTCTTAAACTGCCAGTTGATTTTTGCACATTCTGCATTACGCCTGATAGTCCATGTACGAACCTGTTGTTTAAAGCTTTCCAAATCTGGCAGTGGCTTCCCCAGGGCCTGGCGGCTCATGATGCCGATTTCTATCTCTGCCATGTCCAGCCAGCTACCATGTTTTGGCGTGTAATGCCATTCAAAGCGTTCTGCAAGCCTGCGTGCTTCTTCCGGTGGGAAAGCCTTATATAATGAAGCTGGAGAATGGGTATTTAGATTGTCGGTAACAAGAACTATTTTTTCCGTCCGTGGGTACAGGGTGTCGGAAGTATACCGGAGAATTTCTGCAAAATCCAATGCTGTGCGGGTCTGTGTTACAACCGTTTCCCTCCTGCCTGCCAGGGGTTCAGAAATCATGAAGACATCTGCAACACCGTTGCGGACATACACGGAATCTACTTTTTCAGGCTGGCCTGGTTCACAGGGAATACGTGTTTTCTTTATGAGCTGTTTGTTCGTTTCATCTATGCAAACGACAGGACGGAGAGGGTCATACGGGCGCTGATATACCTCCAGCACGTCCTCCATCTTCGCTACGAACTCGGCGTCTGCTTCCGGAATGCACCATTCCTTTACGAGCCACGGCTTGATTTCATTTTTTTCATAACCTCGCAGACGGTACTGTCCGTAATGTAATCGACCACTTCCAGGCGGATCAGTTCATCCGCGATTGCCTGCATAGTCCAGCGTGAGGCTCCTTCCGGCGGTTCCGAACAGGCTATGGCACATATCCGGGCCTCCACATCGCCCGTCACCTTGCGACGGCGGTTTTCTTGTACCTTCCGCCCAAGGGCTGCCTCCATCCCTCCCATGACAAACCGTTGCGCAATACCTGCAATGGTGGAACGGGCGGCTCCATACGCATCTTTGATGCGGTCATATGTCCATGCCTTGTTTTCAGGCTTTTGGTCCAACTTTAGCAGTATCTGTGCATGCTTTATGCGGTAGCCCTTTCCGCCTTTTTGTATTATTGCTTTCAGCTCCTGTATTTCATCGTTTGTCAGCGTGACAATGTAGCGTGGCATATCTGCGTCCTCCAATACCGTTTTTGATGGAGTATAGCAAATTTTTTCAGTACTGTAAAGTATTGTTACTAACCGGATACAGCA
>OAWV01000024.1_pt1 | contig 129717 bp, 117 predicted proteins | sample 1495551 | NCBI WGS metagenome assembly OAWV01 (sample SAMEA2580245, study PRJEB22360) | human gut metagenome | biome: human gut; feature: human-associated habitat; material: faeces | place: Denmark | collected 2008/2010 | reverse complement strand
AGGTCATTTTTCTTTTCTATAAGATTCGTTTGAGTTATTCAACTCATTTGAATTCGCTGCCCGTTTTGATGCAATTTCCTAATAGAAAAAAAACGGCAAAATGATCTGCCGTTTTTTGTTAACTTAATCGAATTTTTCCTTTTTTAAATCAGGATAGTCTTAAAGCGCAGCGACAACTTTGCCGGCTTTGCGGCCGAAGTGAATCGCTCCCAATAACGCCGTGCCTGAACCTGGATAGAATGGTCCCAGCCAGCCGGCTGAAGCCATGCCTGCCGCATACAGCCCCGGAATCACTTCTCCCTGCACATTTACTACTTCACAGTTCAGCGTAATCTTCAGTCCGCCGATCGATCCCAAATTCATGAACCCCTCTTCAAAAGCATAGTACGGGCCTTCAATGACTTCGAGCCCTGTCGCCCGATCAAACTGACGGTCGGTTCCGGATTCTGTAATATCGCGATTCCACTGTTCCAGCGTTGCCTGCAGATTGTCTGCATTGACGTCAATCTTGGCCGCTAATTCCGCCATAGAGGCCGCCGTGAAGGCTTTCCCTGAAGCAACCATTTCGTCCAGCTTTTCTTGAGTCATGACTGAATTCGGGCCGCAGACTGTATAACAGGCATGATTCGTTTTCGTCATTTCCCGCCACAGCTCACGCGAAGTCAGCGCATAAGTCGTATCTTCGCAGGTGAAGCGCCGGCCGTATTTATTAACAAAGAAGCAGGGCATTAACGGTGTCTGGCGATTGATGCCGGCACTGGTTTTTCCGGTCAGATCAATAACTCCGCCGAAATGCGTCAGCTGTCCGCCGATTGCCGCCGCCATCCGAATGCCATCGCCGGTGTTCGTCGGCGCAGCCGCACAGATTGAATTAGCATTGTCATAATATTGATTCGGGCTTAAAGCCTTGCTCATTTCCTGATTGTGATCAATACTGCTGGTTGCAATAATGACGCCTTTATTGGCTTTGATCGCAATGGTTTTGCCATCCGCGAGGGCTTCGGCGCCAATCACTTTGCCATTTTCAACGATCAGTTTCGTCGCCTCTGTATTATACATAAATTCAGCCCCGCTGGTTTCCGCGGCATCATGAACTGCCGTGAACATCCCGGAAGCTCCTACGGCCGTTCCATGAATTCGATCCGCATAATTGCTTTCATCCGCCATCGGGACATGCGCGGAACCCGTGACATTCGTGAATTCCAGTCCCAGGCTCTCCAGCCATTCAATGTGGCCTGCCGAGCCCGCTGTCATGTCCTTTACCAGTTCTTCATCGAGCGTTCCTTCGCCCTCTTCCAGATAATACTGCGCATGCTTTTCAGCAGTATCGTCTTGATAAGCTGTCAGAGTTTTCTGAACTGTCGTTCCCGAAGCCTGAATGATTCCTCCGGAGCGAATCGACGTTCCGCCAAAGCTCTCCGCCTTTTCCAGAATGAGTGCCTTTGCTCCAGCCTGCGTTGCTTCATAACCAGCGCACATCCCCGCGCCGCCGGCACCTAGGATTAGCACATCCGTTTCTTTATCCCAGGTTCTCTGATTCCCTCCGCTGTTGTCGTCCGTCTTCGGTGTTTCATTGGCCGCGCAGCCCGCTAACAATGTGCCGATGGTCAAAGTCGCTGCGGATGCCGCCGCCCCCTTGATGAAGGTTCTTCTCGATAGTTCTTTCAAATTCTTTCCCTCCTTGAAAACAGATATCGTTCATCCATTCACAAGAACAGTATAAACTGATGAACTATTCATCAGTCAAGCGTTTTCAAAGGAATATCCACATAGACATCAAAAACCTCGTCGGTCTGATTATACTTACTGATCAAAAGATAGATCACAAATTCCCGCCGCAGCTGTACCCCTTGCTTTTCCATCCTTGCATATAAGCTGCGCAGCGCCGTCTGCATCTGACTGTCAAAATTTTTTCCGCTCACCCGGAAGGCACAAAGACAGCGTTTTTCCGAGGGATAACAGATTGCCTGTTTGGGAAGTGTCAGCTGAAATTCTTTTACCCAGGTCTCTTTCATGACCAGTCCCTGCGCTGACTGCGGCTGCAGCGTCACCTTGAAATCCTCATCGCAGACTGCCGCAAACTCATTGCTGGGCAGCTGTTTATACAAAGCCTTGAATACCGGATCGCGCAGATCTTCACGCCGGATAAAATAATAGGTTTCCGTCCTCACTAAAACCGGATGATCCCGATATTTTTCATAGAAATGAAGCAAATTCATAAAATTTTCCAAATATCGTTGTTTCAGCCGCAATAATCGTATTTGATCCTCAATCGTCTGCATCTGCTTTTGGCAGTCCGCAAGCTTTTCCTGATTGTCTTCCTGTCTTGTCAGCGCTTTGATCTGCGCCATGGAAAAACCCAAGCCCCGATAATGACGGATATAGGATAAAGCCACGAAATCCTGAAATGAATAAGTATGATATTGATTATCCAAAATTTCCGGATTAAGCAAACCGGTACGGACATAATAGTTCAGGCTGGTGCGATCAATTTCAAAGACCCGTGACAGTTGTCCGGTTTTAAACATAGAATCACCTCACAGGCAACATTTTATCATGAATTTAAAAGCGTTTCTTTTCTTAACTGACAGAATATCGGAATAAAACTCCTGCAAACTACAAACAGAGGTTTTTAAAGAAGGGTAAAGGTCAGGATTGTTACTAAAATTCAAACAAATAATTGTATTTTTCAAATAACGATTGTATAACTCAAGCCTGCGAAAACAGGAAAATAAGGTCGCTTATTATAAGCTTTCTTGTGGAAATAGTTTCTGGAATTTAAAAACTTTTTTGTATTCTTCTTGATTACTTTTTATTGTCCGCTTACACAGATCAGTCTAAAAGCTTCGATAAATAAAAGGAACGACAAGCTCAGACAGAGACCTGCTTATCACTAGTCGTCCCTCTTTAATTTGATTATGATTTCACGCTCATTCAGGCAAATACTTTCTACAAAGCAGACCTTCTTTTTTGTTAATCTAGCCCGGATCCAGCTACTTAAACTTATTCATCCTGATGTCAGAATCTTTCAAGGATCAATCCATCAAATCTGAGCTTACTTTCAAAGGATGAAAAGCACGTTGGATTTGTCTTACGTATCTAAACTCAGTTTCTTGGATTGAATTCTGTAAATTCGGTACTTTATCGGGAAAGTATTGTTTCTGCAGCTCTGCTATTCTGTTTTGTAATCGTTTGGATTTGGTGGTGAAGATCCTGTGATGTGTAGATTGTATCTATGACCTGAGTCAGCTCTAAGAGTGCTTGTTCATCTAAACTGTCAATCTGCTTCTCATTCTCTGTGCTGAGTTCCATCCGTTTTCCCAAAACCAGTTTAATCAAGGTTCGTTGACCTTCAAGTTTTCCTTCGAGTCTTCCTTCATGTTTACCCTCGCGTTTGCCTTCAAGCCGACTTTCTGCGATTTCCAGTTCATAATCCAATTCATCAAACTTGGCTCTCAATCGAGCAATCGCCAAACTTGTATCCCTTAAAAAATCCACTTTCTTTTCTTCCATCATCTTGATAATTTCCTCCTTCTCAACTAATTCATGAATGATGTTCTGTTTCTCTGCGACATGACTGAACCGAAGCATGTAGTGAATTTTTTCTTCCATTTTCCATTCTTCAACGGGTTTGCTTTCTAATTCCTCTAATTTATCCATTTCTATCCAGAGGATCTGACATCGCTCATCCGGCAGACGTTTGCCCTTTTCTTCACTGAAGTATCGATAATGATGCAGATATCCATCCCATTCCTGCACTTGCGGACTCCGGTTGAGAATCATCAGCTGAACTACGGGATTAAATTCATAAAGATTGTTCGCATTGAGCTGGTCGGCAACGATTCGTGCCAAGTATCCCTGAGAGCGCAGCGACAAGCGCCGACCCATCTGATAATTCTGCATTTCAATGTTCACAAGCAGAATCTGACCTTTGTCATCTTCAACTTCGATAAGCAAATCGAAGCGCACACCTTTTTCCCTTTCATAGGTTTTCATTGGTTCCGTATTTTTTATATCTGCTCGGACAACCTGGATATGAAACAGCGCTGATAAATAAGCAAATCGAATCTTTCTGGACTTTTCATCCTCACAACCCAGGGCAAAACGGAATACATCGTTTTCCCGAAAGTCAAGGGTGATTAAACGCTCACGAAGCTGATCTGGATTGAGGGAATACGGCAGGGATTGAAGCGATAAATCAGGGTAAGGAATTTTACTGATTTCCATTGAGAAAGACCTCCTTCATATCTAATATTGCGGAAAATCAGAAAAAGCCCCGCGAAAAACAGAAAAATGTTAAAAAAACTTTTTTGAGTTTGCTTTTCGATATTATAGTAGCTCAAATGAATCTGTTTTTCAATAAGCAAAAGCCCTTTTCTTGATAACTTCTTACTCATTTCGTGTCTGAATTAAGTCATATAAAAAGAACAACAAGATGAACCAGTTCACAGCTTATCATTTTGCTATTCCTTTTATTTACAAATTGTTATTCATCCCTTTATATTAAGAATAACGCTCTCATTTTAAAGTGATTTTATTATTTGTTTTTCCAGCTTGGCTTCCATATAAATTTCTTTATAGTCTCTTGCCATATTCCCGTCAATCAAAAAATTTGAGTAAGGGATGATTAGTCCATCAGTTATAATTTGATCTCTGAAAGGCAACAGTGTAGCTTCAACAATCATTGGCATCCGATATGGGTAAAACATTTCTTCTATGCTCGAAATAATTCCTCCCACCAGATACACATTTTCATTCGACATGGAAATAAAGACAGAGCCTTTCTTGAGATGCCGTTCAATAATAAAATGATCCGTTACACATCTTTTCCAGCCAGAGATAATTTCCTGATGTTCATCCGGCATATCCGCATGGCGTTTTAAATACTCGTCAATGATTGATACATCTTCCCAAATCCTATCGGCTGCCGCTTTGACTTCCTGCGAGTCCAATTCCTTTTCCGCCGACATTTTCCGAGCATTTTTCTTCCCACCATAGTTTTGATTGCAATAATCAAGAAGTGGAAACCACAATTCATAGAACAACTCACCGTCTTTTTCGGAAAGTATCATTTCATCCTCCTGTTAATAGCTTACAATATCACGCTGCATTTTTTTACCTATTCCAGCAGAAAGGATATTTGCTTCAGTGAAAAGATCCTCGTTGTTTCCCAATGAAACGGGGTTTGAGTTTGCTTCGGTGTTTTAACTTAAATTGCGCGTTAATCAAAATAAAAAGTACCGCACAAAGATTTTATGATCTTCCTGATCGGTACTTTTGTTTATCTTGATTTCAAATAGTATTAATCGTTGCGGTTTTTCATGTGCGGGAACAACAAGACCTCACGAATCGACTCCTGACCTGTCAAAAGCATGACGAAGCGGTCAATGCCGATGCCGATGCCGCCGGTTGGCGGAAGGCCGTATTCCAACGCCTCAACATAATCCACATCCATTTCGCTGGCTTCCGCATCGCCCATTTCTTTCAGCTTCAGCTGTTCTTCAAAACGCTGACGCTGATCAATCGGATCATTCAGTTCGCTGAACGCATTGGAATATTCCGTGCCGTAGATCAGCAGCTCAAAGCGGTCGGTGAAACGCGGATCTTTTGCGTTCTTGCGGGCCAGCGGTGAGATTTCAACCGGATGACCATAAACGAAGGTCGGCTGGGTAATCTTTTCCTCACAGAACTGTTCAAAAAACAGGTTGATGATATGGCCGACAGTGCGCTCATGCGGCTGAACTTCAACGCCATGCTCTTTCGCCAGCACCAGTGCCTCATCGACGCTCATTTCTTTCCAGAAATCCACACCGGTGACTTCTTTGACCGCATCCACCATATGCCAACGCTTGTACGGAGCCTTTAAGGAAATCGGCTTATCGCCCAATGTAAAATCGGTCTTGCCGAAGACTTCCATGGCAACACTTTCAAACAACCCTTCATTCAGCGCCATCATGCCCTCAATATCACTGTAGGCCACATACGCCTCCACGGTTGTAAATTCCGGATTGTGCTTCGGATCCATACCTTCGTTGCGGAACAGACGGCCGATTTCATAGACGCCTTCCAAACCGCCGACAATTAAACGCTTTAACGGCAGCTCTGTCGCAATCCGCAGATAGAAATCCATATCCAGCGTGTTGTGATGCGTGATAAACGGACGCGCCGCGGCGCCGCCTAAAATTGGCTGCAGCACCGGTGTTTCCACTTCCATCAATCCCTGACCATCCAGATAATGCTGGACGGCGCGGATAATTCTTGGCCGCAGCATCGCGATCTTGCGGCTGTCTTCATTCATAATTAAATCGACATACCGTCTTCTGAAACGTTCTTCAACATCCTGCAGACCATGGAACTTCTCCGGCAGCGGACGCAGGGCCTTGGTCAGATGCTCAAATTTCTCAGCCTTGACGGATAATTCGCCGGTATTCGTCTTGCAGACATAGCCTTCAATTCCGACGATATCGCCCAAATCCGCCGCTTTGAACAGCTCATAGACGTCCTCACCGACAACCCCCTTATTGACGACAACCTGAATCTGGCCATCCCGATCCTGCAAGTGCATAAAGCCCAGCTTGCCCATCCGCCGCTTGGTCATGATCCGGCCGGCAATCGCACATGGGATTTTTTTCTCTTCCAGATCCACCTGGCTGAATTCCCCATATTCATTCCGCAGCTGTGCGGAACGATGCGTCCGCGCAAACGCATGTCCAAACGGATCAATGCCTTTTGCCCGAAGTTCTTCCATCTTCTGACGGCGAACCAGTTCTTGTTCGGATAACTTCTGTTCCATTTTCTTTTCCTCCTTTATTCCATAAAAAAACTCTCAAACCCGATAGGGACGAGAGTTATCATCGTGGTACCACCCTAATTCATGATTAAATCACTTTAATCATCTTCGTGACTGATTCATCAGTCTGCCCATAACGCAGGTCTGCGTTGCCGCTCCCAGTCTTTATTCATCCGCACTTGGCACATTCCTTTTCACCAGCCAGGAACTCTCTGTCTGCTTCGTCTCGGATTACTCTTCTGTTCATAGCGCAAATAATCGTTTAGATTATAGCATTTCCAAGCCGTTTGTCAACGGGGAGCTGTATTTCAGCGCTTAACGATCAGCTTTTCCCCTCAGTTCTCAGCCGCGGCTCTGTCTTGCATCATCGCGGTTCTATTTGCTTTTCCGCAAAGTTTAGAGCATAGACCAACATCGTATCGATTCCTTCCTCATAATCTTCCAGCGTTTGTTCCACTTCATAATCCGGATGAATCCCCTGATTAAGAGAATCTTGCCCGCACGGCGAAACGACGCGAACTGTGGAAAACATCATTTTCGCCCCATCTGTCAGGTTGAGAATCGCAACCTGACCGGTAGCCCCCGCAGTATGTCCGCCAATTAAGGGAATGCCAATCGCCTGGGCATAAGCTGCCATATCTTCTGCAGCGGAGCCTGTGCGATTTCCAATCAGAATTGCCACATTGGGTAAAGGAGAAACGGTATTGATATCGACAGATGTTCCTGAAGCCGTGTAATATTGATTATCAGCCATCAATTCACCTCGGCGCCGATCATGATCCAACTCAGGGGATTCCCCAATTTCTTCCGATGAAAGATTCATCGCCTGAAGCGAAGAGAACACGCCCACATCATAACTGTCCATTTCCTGATGATACAGGATTAGATCCGGAATTGCATCAGGATAAAAACAATTCAAAATCGCTTTCGCCACCGCCCCGCTTCCGCCGGCATTGATTCGGATATCCAGCACATAAAAATCCAAATCCTTGATTACCTCGGTCATGACTTCTTCCAATTCTTCTGCGATGCCGATTGTTTTCAGTGATCGAAGACAGATATATCCAATGCGGTCTTGATAGATCATCGCATCCATCATTGGAGAGGTGTGATAGGTCAGAAACTTGTTCTTTGACTTATCCAGCAATGGATTAGCAGCGTTTGTCCACAAAATCAGATCATCCTTATCGAGATAGGACAGGGTTTCATGCAGGGCTTCTCCTTGAGGCGTGACCAAATCCAAAGTGATCTCTTTCGCTTCTTCTTTTGTATAGGAAAGCAGCTGAGCCAGGATTAGCTGACGTGTTCCCGGCGTTTGGATGCCGATTTCTTTTCCAATTGTATCTTCTGCATACGTTAACCAATACTGACCGTTAATTTGATTCACAGTACTTGAAACTGGAATCTCAGTATAGAAAGAAGCTGCGGCACTGACAATTAATTTTCCTTCTATAATGGTAAACTGCAGCGGGATTCTTTTCTCTTCCGGTTCATTTTCCCACGTTAAACTAAAATGACCGTCCTGAAGCCGTGCACCGAACTGCCGCATCAAGGATCGATATTCTGAATTTGTCTTGCTGGCACGCACCTTTTCCAAGGTTTCATAATAAGCGTCGTCCCAATCCGATTGAGAAATCAGCTGCCAGTTGCCATAATAACTTTTTGCATAATGCCACATTTCTGAAACACTTTGAATGCGCGTTTCCATGGGAATTTGCCGATCCTCGGTCTTCACTGAACATCCTGATACCAGACAGGCTAATAAGACGATCCATATTTTCTTTTTCATAAGCACCTCGATAAGAAGCTGCAAAGCTTGATGATTCTTGCGGCCTACTCCCCCTAAAAAGGTGGGACTTCTTGCTAAGAGAAGTTAAAAAATCTGAATATTAAAACGATCCATTCCAAAATAATGATTTTGATAAATGTTTTCTGTTCTAATCATGGTATGGACCTCTGTCCTCTGCGCATCCAATTCTTCCAGCAACGGTTCGACAAGATCTGAATAATAAGGGATAACCAGTTCAATCTGATCCTCCTGCAGCCGATAAACGATCTGAATAAATCCGGTACTCCCGTTTAAGCCCTGCCTGCGGTATCTCTGTTCTGCCTGCTGCTGAACCTCGACAAGCATCCGCTTGCTTTCCGCGCTCATTGTCGCTGTTTTTAAAACAGAAAATTCCATATAATAAGATTCTTTTTTTCCAATTCCCGCGTAATGATTAATAAAGAATATCGAATTTTCTTCAATCGCATGCGTCATGCCCCAACCGCCAGTAAACCGCCATGACCAGGTCACTCCCTGGATCAGAAGAAATTCAAGAAACAAAATGCCGATCATTCTTCGGTGAAACTGAATTTTTGCCGTTGAAATGAATTGGATCAACAAATACAAGACAATGCTTAATACTATAAAGATGAACTTTTCTTGCGGCTTGGCTGCAGTCAGCGCACTGACGACCAGCAAGGGTGCCGCCGTCAGCGCCGGCATGAGTTTAAACAGGGCGGTCTGCGTCAATGTTCGATGCTCATTCTGACTGTTATTTTCGGTAATCCGAAATAACAGTCCCAGACTGACGATCACCACAACGCCATCCAGAAGCAGACAGATTGAAAAAGCCGGAATCTTGCTGTCCAGAATTAATATCTTGGCCGCCTGCGTGAAGAAACCGGTAAGCGTTGCAAAATCATGCAGCATATTAAAAAACCAATCACACTGCTGCCAATAAATCGCTGTCGCTCTCATTACGGCTACTAAAGCTGAAACAACAAATACCGGGGCCAGCGTCCAAACTAAGATTGTAAACAGCGCCTGGAAATGATTGCGGCTGCGGTAAAAAACAAAACTGCAGAAACTTAGATCAATGATCATGGCACCGATCAATAGAATCAGGGATTGAAGAATGCTGATTCCCGTCGCATCCTGACTGAACACAAATGAAATTCCCATGCCCACCCAGGCGATCAGAAAGGGCACAAGATAGATCAGCACACCAGCGCCCAGCCGGGTCAAAATCAAGCTTCGTTTTGTCATCGGCAATTGACTTAAGCTGATTTTTTCCGCCCGCTTCGTTACAAACCCCAGCTGACGCTGCACCAGAATGACGATGATCACCAACAAATAAGAAAAGATCAAATTAAAGAAACCGCTGGCATCAGGATTGAGCAGATCAGGAAAATTAACTGCCAGCAGCGGCATCATCATGCCATCAAAAAGCAGCAGACACAGGACTAACCGAAAATCACGTTTCAATAAGTATATTAAATATTTTTTGTTGATCATGCCATTTCCTCCCGCTTTTGCAGCTGAGCCAGAAAAATTTCTTCCAATGAACAGTCAAACAGTTCAAGCATGACCGGGTGGAATTTCTGCAGCCGCTTTTCCAGCTCCTCCCGATTTCCCCGCAGAATCACCTGCGCGATCCGCGAATGGATTTCCAATTTCAGTACGTCAAAATCCTGAAACAAGTCAGGATCAATCGGATGATCAAAAGCGAGATGAACTTTGATCAGTTCCTGCTGGATTTGAAGCAGTGAATTCTGATGGAGAATCTTTCCCTGATCCAATAGAGCATATTCGTCGCAGAAATTCTCCAGATCCTGCAGCCGATGCGAAGTTAAAATCGAGGTCATGCCTTCGTCAATCGTCTGCGCCGCCAGCTGTCCCTGCAGAATTCGCCGGGCAAAGGGATCCAGTCCGTCAAACACCTCGTCGATCAAAATCAGCTGTGGGTGCATCGCCAGTCCCGCGGCCATTAACAGCTGACGCTTCATTCCCTTACTCAATGTGGAAAACGGCTGGGTTGAATCCAGTTTTAATTCTTTTAACAGTTCATCGAACAATCCGGAATCGGCGGTTGGATAAAACAAAGACAGATAAGCGATCAGCTCCCGGCCGTTTTCAGCTGAGGGAAAGACCGGCTCATCCTGAACTAAGAAAAGCTTCTGTTTCACCTGCGGATTATCAAGAATCGTCTGATCCTGCCATGTGATCGTTCCTTCATTGATCGCAGCCGCACCGCTGATGCAATGCAGCAGCGTTGACTTCCCCGCTCCGTTTATTCCGATTAACCCAAGAATCGTTCCCGAAGACAACTCTAAGCTGCAATGCTCCAATACCGTTTGCTGATCATATCTTTTGCAGCAATTTTCCACTCTTAACATGATTGATCCCCCTCATTGTAAATTTCATGAATCCACCTTTGTACTTCAACTTCGGAAATTCCGCTTTCCTGACAACTTTGCACCGCTTCCTGCAGCTGCAGTTTCAGCTTCTGCTGTAGCACCTTATGAACTTCCCTTCCACTGACGAAGAAGCCCCGTTTTGGTTCAGTGACCAAAATTCCTTCTTCTTCCAGTTCCTGATAGGTTTTTACAACCGTATTGGGATTGATTCCCAGATCGCGGGCCAACATCCGCACAGAAGGCATTCGATCACCCGGCTGCAGAACATTCAGGCTAATATACCGCACGATCTGTTCCTTTAGCTGTTCATAGATCGGCTGACGGCTGCGCGGGTCCAATGTAAACAGGCTCATCTTGCGGTTCGCTCCTGAATCTGACGCTGCAGGGTTTCCATCGCGGCGAATAAAACCGTATCTTTTTCCTCAAGCAGATCCTCCAGCGTCATTTTCACTTCAATATCCGGCTGTACGCCTTGATTCCAAAACAGTTGCTTGTCCGGGGTAAAACAAAGATCGACCGTTAATGAATAGAAGCTTCCATCCGATAAGTTGACCCGGTTGTTATTCCCCGATATCCCATAGGTTCTAAGCCCCATTAAGGTGAAATTGTCCATCAATTTCGCCGTCGCGGCAAAGCTTTCCGCCGCCGAAGCTGTAAACTGAGAGGTCAGTACGACAACAGGCTTATCCATAAACGCAGTAGTCAGGATCGGATAGGGTTCAGGTTCCTGTTGTTCCAGCAAGATTTCAATATCGGCATCCGCACCATAATATTGATGCTTCATCATGCGCGCTGCCTTCCGGTTAAGCTCGCTTCCTGAGTAAAAAACAGGATCAGATTCCGATCCATACGGAACCAACGAAGAATGGAATTCGGAGTCAAAGTAATAGCCATTAGGCACTGGTTGATTAGAAAACGATTGCAGAATAGTCAGCGCATTCGTAAAATTGCCGCCGCGATTGTTTCTTACATCCAGGATCACGCCCTGATAATTTTCCAGAATCGGAATCACCTGATTTTCATAGAGCTGAAAGCTTTGTCCTGTAAAAGTGGATATTTCCACATAGACAAGTTCCTCACTGATTTCATAAACCATATACGGGCTGGCACTGAGCAGCAGCTTTGTATCAGACAACGCCGATGGATTCAGCTGATTGAAATATTGCATTCCAGAGGCTTCATAGGTGGACTGAACTTCCAAGGTTTCAGCCTGAGGCGTAAGCCATTTCAGCGTAATCCCGGTTCCCTTCTCACCTTTCAAAAACTGCTTTATCATTTCGCTCTGACGGGCGGGTTCTGTCAAAACCGGAACATATTTCGCAAACTGTTCTTCAATATAATCCCATGCCGGCTGACCCTTCACTTCTATCAATTCACTGCCTAAAGGAATACCATAATTTCTTGAGGATCCGTCCAGAATCAGTCGGCCATCCAGATCCACCAGCGAAAACGGCAGAAAAGCAGAATCCAGCTGTAGATCGGAAGCCGGCACGAAATCTGTATGCCCATCCTGAAGCAGCGCGACAAACTCCCGCAGGCAGTTCACATAATCGGCATCATTTTCTGCCTGAATGATGCGGGGTAAGAATTCATGATATTTTGCATCCCAGTCAAAATCATCCGGCATTACAATCCAGTTGCCATAGTAATACTGCGCCGTTGACCAGATTTCAGATAAAACCGCAACCCGCTCCTCCACTGTTCGGGAGCATGGATTCTCCGGGTTTTCGGTATTCGGCGTTTCCTGCAATACTTCAACCGCGGTATTCAGCACGGTATCTTCCCGATTCTTTAAATCCTCGATCGTCTGCCAGACTTCAATATCCGGAATTGCCCCGTGGTTCCAGATACAATAGCCTTCGGGACTGTAAACATTATCCACTGACAAAGAATAAGAACTGCCGTCCGGAAGCTTCTCGGAATGATTATTCCCGGTTGCGCCATGCGTTGTTAATCCCATCACCGTAAAATTCTCCATTACCTTGGCTTTAGCTGCAAACGTATCCGCCGCGGAGCCGGTTTGATCTGAGGTCAAAACAATTACCGGCATAGATAAGATCATCGGCACTTCAAGCGTATCCCAATGATCCGCTTGATTCAGGGCATATTCAGAACAATCTTGGTCAATTCCATAGTAGGCATGCTTCATCATTTTCTGAGCCATAGATTTTGTCCGATCATCCGCCTGATAATTTGAATTATCCGAACCATAAGGAACCATCATGGAATAAAATGTTGAGTTGAAGACGGTGATTGGCGGTACGCCCACATTGGATAAGGTCTGCAGGATTACATCTCCATAATAAGAATTTCCGCCGGGATTTTGCCGTACATCAAGAATACAGCCGCGGTATTCGGCCAGCTGCGGCAGGATGATATTCGTGAAAGTATCGTCCATGCCGCTGCTCGCAAACGATCGGATTTCAATGTAGAGAATATCCTCATTCAACGGTGCGACGGTATAAGTATTCGAGTTATACAATCGTGTATCAAAGTCTGTCTTCGTTGAAAGTTCATCAGTGATCACATGATTATGTTTATCATATTCCAGCTGAATTGCCTTCACAGAATGATCTTCCATTTGAAATTCAAGCGTGACGCTCTTTCCGATCTGATCATTCCTGAATTGTTCCACGGTTTCGCGCGTATGCGCAGGTTCGGTCAGAACGGGAACATACTTGCCATAATGAGACAGGATATAATCCAAGGCCGGTTCTTCATTGATGCGCAGCAGTTCACTGCCCAATTCCAGATCCACACTGGCGTTTTTCCCAACGAGATAAAGACTTCCGTCAAGATATTCCAGCTTGATCGGCAAACTTCCCTTATTGGCGGCATAGCCCGGAAAAGGGCGGTAATGCGTATGTCCATCATGCAGCAAAGCGGTAAACTCACGCATTAAGTCAACATATTCATCATCATTTTTTGCGTTCATCACAAGCGGCAGATATTGCTCAAAAGCAGCGTCCCAATCCACTATATCAGATAATTGTTCCCAATAACCGTAATCGTATTTCGCAGTTGACCAGACCTCGGCCAGCGTCCGCACCCGCAGCTCCTCCCCAATCGTACAAGACTCCGCAGAATTTTCTGCCGATCTGCTGAAATTGGGTATGCATCCGCAGAAAAGCAGCAGAACGATCAGCAACGCGATTCTCTTTTTTACCATACTTCTCCCCCTTTACGATCATCATCAAAATTTCAATCTGTATCATTTCTAATAATACAGTATAATACATTCTTGCTTTTGTCAATTTGTGAATGAAGAAAAAAACCACTTCCGCTTCAATCCGGAAATGGTCTTCCTTGTCATTCTTCTTATTGTATAGGAAACAGCCAATCAAAGTTTCCGCTGACTAGCGCTTCTTCGTATTGGAGCAGCAGCGTCTCCAATTCAGCATACGCCGTCATCTGGTTGATCCGATCCTTCATCCGATTGGAATAGGGAATTCCCTGAATATACCAACAGGCATGTCCGCGCATTTCCTTCATGCCAACCCGTTCACCTTTTAAGGCACACAAGCGCCGCGCATGTTCCAAAGTGATTTCAAATTTCTCATGATCGCTGACAGGCGTGATTTCCCCTGTTTTCGAAAAGGCATGAATCAGATCGCGAATCAGCCAGGGATTGCCCAGCACGCCCCGGCCGATCATAATCGCATCGACATGGGTTTCCTCCATCCGGGCCATCGCCGCTTCGACTGAACGGATATCCCCGTTGCCGATAACCGGAATCGAAACTTTTTCTTTAACCTGTTTAATCCAGCTCCAGTCTGCCTGACCTTCGTAAAGCTGACTGCGGGTCCGGCCATGGACAGCCAGAGCACTGGCCCCAGCCGCTTCCAAGCCCTGCGCCATTTCCAGCACATTGATCGAGGAATGATCCCAGCCCAAACGAATTTTGGCTGTCACCGGCTTTTGCACAGCAGCGATGATTTTCCGCATCAGCTGATAGGTCGCCTCCGGATCTTTCATCATGGCGCTGCCGGAACCGGAATTGACCACCTTCGGCACCGGACATCCCATATTGATGTCGATCACATCACAATTCGTTTTATCCAGAACCTGCGCGGCCTGAATCATCGAAGCTTCCTCATGACCGAACAGCTGCATTGCAATCGGATGTTCATTCGGCGCCAGCTGCGTCATCTCCATCGTCTTTTTATTGGAATAACAGATCGCCTTATCGCTGATCATTTCCGTATAGATCAAACCGGCACCGAATTCATGCGCGATCGTCCGGAACGCCGCGTTGGAAATACCCGCCATCGGCGCGATGACAACCGGGTTGGCAATTTCCAGATCCCTTATTTTCCACATGCCGCTTTGAACTCCAGAATCGTGCGGAGATCTTCTTCCGTGAACTGATATTTACTGTTGCAGTATTCGCATTTCACTTCGCAGCCGTGGTCTTCTTCCAGCATTTTTTCCAATTCTGAGCGGTCCAGCGTCGTTAAGGCGGCTTTAAAGCGCTGCTTGCTGCAGTCGCAATGCCATTGAACCGGCTTTTCTTCCAGAACTTCCAGATCCTCAAACAACATCATGGCCAAAGCCTTAGCGTCATAGCCTTCCTTTACCAGCTCGGAAACTGGGCGCAGCTTCGCAACCGCGGCCTCTGCCAGCTTGATATCTTCTTCCGTTGCTTCCGGCATCATCTGAATTAAAATCCCGCCTGAGGCCATGACGGAATTATCTGTATCGACCAGCACGCCCAGCGATACCGCAGAAGGGGTCTGTTCCGAAATTGTAAAGTAATATGCGAAATCCTCGCCGATCTCGCCGCTGACCAGGGCTACCTGCCCGGTGAAGTCATTCTTCATGTTCATCCGTTTGATGACCTTCAGATAGCCATCCTTGCCGACTGCAGTGCCGACGGCCAGTTTGCCGGTATCGTTGTATTTCAGATAGATTTCCGGATCGCCGACAAATCCCCGCACATCGCCGTTAGCCCAGCCGTCCGCCATGATCGTCCCTATCGGACCGCCGCCGTTGATCTGCACGGTGACCTTCTCTTTATCCGTCTTTAACATGCTGCCTAAAATCGCGGTCATGGTTAAGACCCGCCCCAAAGCGGCCGCGCTGGTCGGCCACAGATCATGCTGCTTCCGCGCCTGCTCCGCCAGCTGAGTGGAGGTGCAGGTTAAAACCCGAATATGTCCGTTCGCGCTGATCGCGTGAATTAATGTATCTTTCATTGAATAAACCTCTTTTCTATCCTGTTTTTTGCACCCTAAGTTTATTATTATTCCGAGCGCTTGTCAAACAGCCTGACCTGACAATCAATGTCAAAGTTTGATTTATCATGCATCAGGCTAGGATAGCCCCATCCCTGTTTCGCTTCCAGCTGAGCCCCGTAAGCAGGCAGCTCTTCTTTAATTTCCTGAATGGACTGCATAATCAAATTCCGGCTGATTCTCCTCTTCTCTGAAATTTGATTCACTGTGATATAATTTTGCTCCTTTAGAATCAAGTTAATTATCCGCTCATTTCGCCTTGTATTCCCTCTTAAAATGAATTCTTACTTTATTACCAGTGTAGCGAAAATCCACAGGCAAAGCAATATCATAATAAGCTGAAATGATTACATATTCCTTGACAAAAGCTTGGTTAAAGAACAGCTATGACGAAGTTCCCGCTGGCACAAGCCGTAAAAAAACGATCTGGCTTGGAGATCACCACATCGTCTTTTTATCATTTTCCGTATTTGTTACTGAGCGGACGCCTGATTCAGGCAGTCGGTCACCGCATCCAGGATTCTGCCGCTGGACAGCGTGCAGCCGGAAATGGTATCCACATTGACTGAGTTTTCCGCGACGATGGACGCAGGCAGATCGCTGATCGCCTTGTCGGAAACACCGGCGGTTTCATGCTGCTCGGTGATTTCCACCGCACTGATCTTGCCGTCCGCGATCGTCGTCTTGACGCTCATCGGACCTTCCTGTCCATCGACAGTCGCTGTGTATTCGCCGTCTTTGAGCGGCTTGCTCATATCGAAACGATCGGCAGATGCTGTTTCCTTTTCAAACAGGGATGCGTCAAACAGGTTGGAGGCCGCTTTGACGGTATAGCCTTCTGTCAGGGTGTCGTTCATCGCTGCGCGTCCGGCAATCCGTCCGAAGGTGATCGGACCCATGACACCGGTGCCGCCGGATACGAACTTACCCCAGATGCCGCCGGTGCATTCGCCTGCCGCATACAGACCTGGAATAACATTGCCGCTCTCATCGAGAACATGCGCTTCTGTATCAATGGAAACGCCGCCCAGTGTCATAACGACCAGCGCCTTTAACGGAATGGCATAATACTTGTCGCCTTCAATCTTGTTGACGGCAACGCTGTATGCCGACGGAGCCGGATCAAAGCTGCGGCCGAATTCATCTTCAACTTCCCCGTCAACGGCCTTGTTGTAAGTTTCAACGGTTGCCTTCAGCGCTTCCGCCGGCACATTGATCATCGATGCCAGCTCGTCCAGCGTCGCTGCCGACTTCACCAGATTCTTCGCCCGTCCGGTTTCCGGATTGAAGTATAGCTGATACATCATATCGCCGCCGGCAGCTGAGAGATCGGCTACAATCTTATCGGTAAAGATATCATACTGAACGGCGCCCGGCTGTTCTTCCAAAGCAACTTCACGGACATCCACGCGGGCTTCCTGTTCGTTGACAAACCGCTTGCCTTCCTGATTGACGCAGATGCCACCGGCTTTCCAAGTATAGGTCGAGCCGATCGTACCGCTTTGCGGACCGGTCTGAACTCCCATCGGGAACGTCGGAATATAGCTCATTGCGGTTTCATCCACGTTGCCGCCGACTTCCTGCATCATCCGGATTCCTTCTCCCATCGAGGTCGTAGAGCTGAGGTAATCAGCGCCATGTTCGGCATATTTGCCCATCAGCTTAAAGTTTCCGGAGTATCCGCCGGTCGCCATGATCACGCCTTTGTTTGCGGTATATTTGACAGTCTTGCCGTCTTCGGTAACCGCTTCGACGCTTAAGATCTGGCCCTTATCATTCGCCAGCAGCTTCACGCCGTCGGTATTGAAGTCAATCGCGACGTTATCCAAAGTCTTGATGTACTGATCCAGCACTTCATGCGCCGCGCTGGAATAATGCTCAGGATCATCCGCTTTGGCTTTATACGTCCGCTGGACTGAATATAACTGGTGTTCCGGTGCGAAAACCGCCTTCCCGCCGGTCGCTTTATCAAGATTAAATTGATTGTCTGCCAGACCGTGTTCCAGCATCCATTCAAACATATCGGTATCTTCGTTAACAAACGCTTCGACCAATTCCCGGTTGCCCAGCTGAGCCCCGTTCTTCATAATGTCCTCGACAAAGGACGCTTTCGTGTCTTCAATGCCGGCTTCCTTCTGCAGTGAGGTTTCCGCGGCCGACATCGAGCCTGACGTCAGATTCAGATTGCCTCCGGTACGGTTGGTCTTTTCAAGAATGATGACGTTCTGAGCCCCGTTGTCAACGGCGGAGATCGCAGCGGACAACCCCGCTCCGCCCGCGCCGACAACAATCACATCGGCATTTTTCTCCTCATCATACGCCGCGGCCGGAGAAGCCGACGGCTGATCGGCCGGTTTTCCATTGGATGTTGAACATCCGCTCAAAGCGGAAACCATCAACAAGAAGGCCGAACATAAAGCTAGTGTTTTCTTCATTTCTTTCCTTCCCTTCTTTAGCACTTAGGAATGTTTTCACAATATTAAATTCACTCCTATTTTTAAGAATTTCAGAACCTTAATTTTCAGGACTGAATAAGTTATGATATACTTAAGTTTAGAGAAATGAGGTGAATGAGAATGAATTCGATCTATACCCCGATTGGAAAAGATACATTTTCCAAAATCGAAGAAGAATTTGATTATGAAATTCTTAAAATTGGTAAGTTTACCAAACAACCGCCGCTGATCAACCACAATATTTTCATGAATCACTTCAAAATAATCTTCTTCCAGCATGGGTACTGCCGGATCATTGTAGAAGATCAGGAATATCGGGTCGGGCCGGGCGATCTGATGATCATTCCCATCAACGCCTTTTATACTGTCAGCTCCTTGGGAGAGGATACAATCGAGTTTTTCTTCCTGCATTTCACCGTACAGCCCGTGCATAAAGTCGCGCGGTTCATCGAATCGCTGGAGCTGACGCAGATTCTCGTGCTGCATGATACAATCAATGAAGTGCTGGTACATCAGCTGCAGCATACGATTCGGCAGGTCAGCGAACAGAAGCCGGGGTATTATCTGGAAGCTGTGCTGCTTTTGAAGAGTTTGCTTCTGCGGCTGAGAATTCTGCGGCATGAAGGAGATCATCAACAGTCCGCCTCCCCGCATGTTCGTTCCAGTGAGGAAACCGTATTCAATCAATGCGTCCGCTATCTGCAGGAGCATCTCAGCGAGAATGTGACGGTTGAACAGCTCTGTGAGATCGCCCATGTTTCCCAAAGTTATTTATACCGCTGTTTTAAAAAGCTGCTTCAGCAGTCGCCCAGCCAGTTTGTTCTGCAGTTTAAGCTGCAGAAAAGTCAGGAGCTATTAAAAACAACGGACGACTCGATCACAGCGATTGCGGAAGCAACCGGATTTTCTTCGATTTATTTATTCTGCAGCACCTTTAAATCGGCCGTGGGGCTAACGCCGACACAGTTTAGAAAGCATTTTAAAAATCAGAGTTCCGCGGATTAATTCCGTTTCGCTCTAATTTTTTATTTATTTTATAGACGAAAATCGTCTTATAAGTCTTTACAAGTGTTTATAGAAGCGAGGAAAAACCCTGTGTTTTCAATCGTTTCCCCGTTCTTGCTTGTATCTTCTCATATCGCCGTATAAGTTGGTTTTGTAAAGTTGGGCACCATTTTAGCACCACAAACAAGGCAGTAAACACAAGTACGGAGCGGTGTTATTACGCCCACAATGGCAACTCTATTTATGGCACTATGTTACGCATTAGAGGTTCAATAAGCCTTGCAAGAAAGACATTACAGGCACTGAAACTGATAGGGTAAGGTGTTTATACCTTTTCCCTCAAAATGCCCTTTAACTGCGTAACATTTCAAAGCAAGCTGCTATCTGTTCTGATTATCCTTTTCCTTTCCATTCCTCTATGAAAAGTTCCGTAGCAAGCATAGGAAAGGGGTACCCTTTCCGTAAAATGCAAGCATTTTTTGTCGTTGATAAGTTAACCTCCTTTGCCTTATTTTCTACCTTTATAACAAATCAGTATGAGGTCTTTGGCAATTTTAAAGGGAAAACCGCAACAACTTTTCTCTGTTTCATATCACGGACAAGAACATTGAAAACACCAAAAATTAATTAAAACAGGTATCTGCCGTCAAATAAATAAAATCCTGTATCAATCAGCAATACGATAGCAATGATTACTAATACGGCATAGATGGTATAGGTGATGGGCTTTATATTTTTCTCTTTCAGTTTATCAACCAATGCAACCAACTTGTCCAATAGATTTAGGCTGTTGGCGACATAGACAATTAGTGCCATAAACTGACTGACTACAAACCAAATCGTCAGGAGCAGAGTTGCGGTCAGAAAGTTTCCCACTTCGCCACCCATAAGAATAACGGCATAATAAGTGGGGTCAGTAAAACAAGAGATTGCAAACACAAAGCCGGTACTTAGGTACTTAATCCAAGCCCCATTAACAGTTTTCTTCTCCTTTTTCTCTTTTTTCTTGCTAATATCCAAAAATCTTCGTAGCACCCATATCAGAATAAAAACGGATACCGTAAACTCCAAAACTGCCCAAAATGGGCTATTGTCCCCAGGCACTATACTTTTAAGAATATCTACTGCCGTAGCACCGAAAATAGCGGAAAGTATCGCGCCGATAAAAACGCTAAATCCCGCATAGGAGAGAAAGAACAGCGTAATATTCGACTTCTTTTCTTGTCGCAGTCCCATAGACAAAAGGTAAACTGCTGTAAATGGGTCAACACCTAAAATGCCCAACCCGATTGTACTGACTATTTTGTGTATCATCATTATTCCTCTTATAGATTTTCAATTTTACTGCGGAAAGATGTTAGATATTTTTCCACCAAACGCAATATCTCTTGATGTTCCTTTTCTGTCATTTCCTCAAAGACTTTGTTTTCGGCTTGTTCAATAGGCAATATTTTTTCCCTTACAAGTGCCTCGCCTTCTGCTGTCAAATAGATTTTTAATTCTCGCCCAACACCTGCTTGAAATTCAATCACTCCGTCTTGATTTAGTTTTTTTGCCGATGAATTTACGGTTTGCTTATTCAAGAGTGTGTACTTGTAAATTTCTGTCTGAGTACAGCCGTTTCCTAACACAAGAATTGCCTGCAAAATCGCATAAGCACTATCGGAAAGTCCTTGCATTAAGCAAATTTCATGATAAAGCTCATCAATCGCATTATTCAAACGGTCAAATTCTTGTAGAATGGGATGTTTTTCAAACTTCATATTTGCTCTCCTTTAAGTATGATATCATACTTAATATTGTAGTATGATTTCATACTCATGTCAATGCCTTTTAGAAAATAAATAGCAGAGCCAGCCGCCCTCGTCAACGGTCAAGATGAACGTCGCATAAATGCGCCGCCGTTGACAAGTGCGCCTGCCCCTGCTTATGTGGCAACCAAGAGAGCAAAAGCAACGAGTGCTTTCGCTCTCGAACAGTATGGTTTTTCTTATATCTGCCCGTATCGTTTTATATCGCCATAGGAAATCCGGGCACCATTTGGGCACCAAAGCGGCAAAAACTCTTATTATTTCGAGTGCCACAATCTTTGGAAAAGCCTGTATTTGCAAGGATTTTCACAGTTTAAGCCATTTTTAGAGAACAAAATCAAATACTATTTTTTATGCTTGAAATCAAACCCGTTTAAGAGATCACTGATATGCAAAAGGCAGCACAAGTTGTCAATAGCATGGCAGTAAATATGGTAGAATAGTGTCAAGGAAAACATTTCTCTGATCAAACAATGCAGAAAATAAAGCGGGCAATTTGCCCCTAAACAAAAGGAGGTTAAATCCATGAAAAATATATTTTAATGAATAAAACCATGCCTGTTCTGTCATTTGTGTATAATGAACGCCGCGGCGACGTAGAGGTTATTTCTGATGTTTTTCAGCTTGATTCACTCAATACAAAGAATGTGATTATGATTTTGCGCTCAATGACGGGCTTGCCTCACGCTATGGCTATAACAGCGCAATGAATGTCAGGCGTTATTCCTATGCTAACGAATTGATACTGAAACAAAAGGCAATTCAGTCTTTCGGATTGTCCCTTTCCGATCAATATGGGTTCCACGAAATCGGAAATGAGGCAAGCTGGGAAGCGATCAATTTCTTTCAAAATGATTTTGAATACAAGAAATTTCTATTGTGATCTTTTTCGGAAAGAGAAAATGAATATGCTAAAATTGACATGATTTTCTCTCCCAACAGCACAACTGGCAGGCAGTTAGATAAAGCTTGGATGATGGATGAGAAAACAAAAGATCGAGTTCTTTTGAAGTCGGCCAACACGATGCTTCTCACTGAACCCATCCATGAAGTGCTGGCTTATGAATTGCCAGCATTCTTGGTCTTCCTGCTACAAAATATGAAAATCAGATTATTTCTGATTTAAAAAGACCGCTGCTTGTTTCAAAATGTAAAACATTTATCACTCCGGACACTGAATTGATACCCGCGGCACAAATTCTGCTGGGCAAAGAAGGTGTAGGTTTTGAAGAACTTGTTAAAGTCTATCTTGATTTCCTTGAAGAAGCACTGGTATCCAACGCAAAGGAAAAAATACAGAAACAACTTTTATCGAACGCGCTATTGGACAACACGGACAGACATTTAAACAATTTCGGTGTAATTCGGAACGTCAGCACATTACAAATCATGGATTTTGCTTTAAACTATGATTGCGGAAGAATCCTAGGAACAGCCTTCCCTTATACGCCAAAGCGATATACGAAAGAAGAATTCCATATTGATGAATTGGGCTATGCCGTCACACAAAAACAATTTTTTAGTTTGATTGACAAGAATATTCATTTATCCAGGCGGCAATATCAAAAACTTTACAGTTTACCAGAACGCTATCTTTCTTTGGTTAACAAGTATCTTTCATGCACAAGCCTTCGCGAAGGTGATGGAGCATATCTGGCTGCGGTTTTTATGCAGAATATTCAGGAAATTGAAGCTGTGCTAGAAGAAAATGGTTGTTTTCAAGATACGTCTTTTCAATAAAGACAACAAACGGATAATACGGTTATCGTAATCCGGAAATGCAGCCAGCGAGAAACTGCTTTCTATCAGTTTCTATCTATATAACAGGAAAACCCACGCTTATCTAAATTTTCAGCGTGGGTTGCTTATATTTCTGTCCAGCAAAACCAAACTGGACATGCTTTACAGCTGTTTTAATCCATTCTCATTCAGCAGGCTCTCAGTGACTTCCGGGGAATGCCGTACCGTGATCGTGATCTTCCGTTCCAATAACCTCCGGCAGATCGCAATATCCTCGCTGGTCAGCGCTGTCCGCTCATTGAGAATCTTCCCATTGGGCCGCATGCGCAACCCGCCCAGGTTCAGCGTCTTCAGCTGATGAAAATGTTCTAAGACCTGATTGGCGTCAAACAAACTGCCGACGATGATCAGCACGTTTTCCGGCGATTCCAGCTGCTTCTGCACAATCTCAAAGCCGGCCTCCACCTCCGCAATCTGTAAGCGCACCTCGCGCGGCTTGGCCAGTCCCAGAATCATCTTCGTGAATTCATCGTTGGCCGCCTCATCGTTTAAAACGAGAATGGTATCTAAGTTATAATAGCTGGTCCAGTAGAACGCCACTTGTCCATGAAGCAGGCGGTCATCTACGCTGACCTGCCGGATCATTCAGACTGCGCTCCCATCATCGCGTTGACGTAGACCATCTGATCCCTGGCGGCAACAACGATCTCCTCAATCTGCGCCCCTTCCGTCACCTCGGAAAACAACATTTCCAGCAGCAGCGAGATATTCGCTCCGCTGATCAGGTAAAAATTCCGTTTGCGCAGCTGCCGCATCGCTTCCAGATTGACGCTGCCGCCGACCAGATCTGTGACCATGCACAAAGGTTCAGCGGGATCATGCTGCTCTAAATAGGCTTGCAGCTGTTCCTCAAAATCCGAGGTATACGGAAGCAGATCAACATTGTTCAAATCATCCTTAAAGAATTTCAGGGTGTTGACTACACCTTCGGCATAGCCGCCATGTCCGGCAATCAAATATTTCATAAGCTTGCTCCTTTCAATTTTTACTCAGCACTTCAATCAAACTGTCATAGTCGGTCAACTTCCCCGAAAACGGCTCGCGCGGATCATTGATCATCTCGCTGATAAAATCATAACCCAGCCGCAGCGAATCGAGGTCATCGTTGATATTGACAAAAATAACAGTCTGCGCCCACAGCTTGTTCCAGATAATCGGTTTCTTCAAAAAACCGATATAGATAAAGCTTTCCGGCAGCGGCTTAAGCGTATGCAGAAAGACGACGCCCTTGGTTGTTTCATGGGACAGAATGTGTTCCGCCTCCCAGAACATCGCCAGGATTTCCTTCCAGTTGTCAAATCCCTTGGCTACCTCACGAAAGACCTCATCGCGCACGCTGCCCTTCAGACTGCCGTTGAAATAGCGCGGGGAAAAATACTGCCGCAGCTTGCGGAAAGACAATCGGTTATGCTTGATCGACTGCTGGATCTGCTCGCCATACGACAGCCGCCCGTCCATGTAAATATACGGCACCGCATAGGAGGCTTCCAAAGGCACCGTACTCAAAATCAGCTCGGCCTGATGCAGATCGTGATTTTCCAGCTCGCTGACGTCGCAGATTTCAATGCTGCCGGCCAGCGCCGCGTGATTTTCATTGATTTCGTTGATCAGCGTGATCGTTTCCGGCCTGCCCCGGCCGCAGACAACCAGGATTTTTCCATTGTGCGTCCGGCTTTCCGTTGAAAACAAGAGGTTGGTATACAGCACCAGATAGGCAAATTCATTCTTGTTCATGCGGACGCTGAAATTCTGTTCAAGAATATCGCTGATCATCATCGTGATGTGCGTGGAAAACAGATATTTGTTCAGAAAATCATAGATCATCGGATTGCGCATCACCAGTCCGCTGCGCAGCCGCGCCACCATCGCCGGAATATGCATCCGCAGATATTCCTCATACCGATCCTTGTTGATCGCGATCACGCCGAAGCGTTTCTGCAGCATTCGGTAAATATCGTACAGCGTCTTTTCCACCTGTTCGATTTCCTCACTGGTGATCTCATCCAGCTGCGTGATGTGCTTGGATTTGAAATGCAGGGCAAAATAGAGGATTTCCTCCTGGGGAAGCAGGATTTCCAGCTTTGTTTGAAGCCGCTCCACCAACTCCCGCGCGGCCGGCCATTCACGGATCAGGCTCTGCTGGCGAACCTTCCCGTTTTCATCCTCGACTTTCACATAGTTATAGAATTTCCAGCGCCGGATCGCGATGATGATGTGAATGACAAAGTTCTGCAGCGACTGATCCGACATGTGAATGCTGTATTTCTCCATGATTTCTTCCAACAGATCGCGCACGAAGCGAATCTCATCCTGATTGGTGCTGCTGACAAACATCGCGTTGTCGGCTGCGAAATATCCGGTTGAAATGTTGGCATGGAAGAAATATTCGGCAATGCACAGCCGCTTAGCGATTTCCTCACCGACTAACAGAATCCCGTAATTCGGCCGGGAAGTCAGCTCCAGATTGTAATCCTTGAAGATTTCCCGCACTTCCTTTAAATCCGCGGTCAGCGTTGAACGGCTGATATACAGCTCGTCGACCAAATCCTCAATCGTCAGATAATAATCCACCGTCAACAGCTTTTTCACGATATAATTCACGCGTTCATAACGATACTTCGGAACGGTCTGCGCCGTCCGCAGCTCGCGCCGCTTCAGCTCCGTCAAAAACTGATTATAAAGAAATTCATCATTGACGGACAGCTTGTATCCGACGCCGGTACGGGCATGGATGACCGCGTCATAATCCTTGAGAATCGCATTGAGTTCACTGACATCCTTTTTAATCGTGCGCGCCGACACCTTGACCTTTTCAGCCAGCAGGGCACTGGTCAGCGGTTCACTGGCGTCTCCCAGTGTGATCAGAATCTGTTCCAGGCGATCGCTGATGTATTCCACCCGCATCCTCTCCTTCCTTTAAAAGAATGCAGGGTTGCCCCTGCATCCTGCGCTACTGTAGCTTATAGTCCTTAAAGTAGGTCTTCTTCCCGTCCGGAATCAAACGCAGCTCGACTTCAAAGCCGCCGCTGACCAGCTTGTTGCACAGATCAATATCGTTCTGCGATACTGCAATCGCTCCGATCAGATTTTCTTTGGTTTCGGCGTTCTTGCGGATTCCGCCCAGATTCAAGGACCCGATTTCCGGAATATCCGTTAAGATTTGGTAAGCGTCGGGAATGTTGTTGGTAATGATCATGACATTGGTGCTACTTTTTAAGTGCGTGCGAATCAAGGCCTTGGCTTTCTCTACGCTTTCGCAGACCAGCTTCGTGCCCCGCGGTTTGGCGATGTCCAGCGTCATCTTCTGAAAATCATCTTTGGCAATCGCGTCATTCGCTAAAATAATCATATGGATTGAAAGCTGTTTCGTCCAGGAAAATCCAACAGCGCCGTGAATCAAACGGTCGTCGACACGCAGTAATTTTATCATCGTTGTTGCCTCCCTTGCTTATAAACCGATTTCATTGCCGGTCTTCGGTGCTTTGGATCCCATGAACTCGTTCATCCGTTTGCGGGCTTCGTCCAGCGGGTTCACCCATTTGTCGCGGCCCATCGCGGAAATGATCTGGAAGGGTATGACATTGAACAGCACGCTGAAATGTTCATCAAGATGGTGGTCGATCGTCAGCACCTTCGGATCTTCGATGACGCGGTTGGTAATCAGATACACCCGTGAGGTCAGCTCATGAACGCTCTCGTACATCCGAATTGCCCGTTCGCTTGGCTCACCCAGCGAATCCACAATGATCACCGTGCGGTCGGCATTGGTTTCAATCGACGGGCCGTGCAGGAATTCTTCCATTTCATAAGCGGTCGCGGCATGGCCGGTGGTTTCCGCAATCTTGAGCGCGCCTTCCAAGGCGACAGCGTGATTCGGTCCATAGCCCAGAATCTGCACGCGCTTCAAGTCCGTTAATTCTTCTTCGTTGGCCGCGTACCAGACTTTGGCCTTTTCCACCGTCTGATCCATCGTACCGCAAGCCTGTCTGAGCTGTTCATAATAGCTTTCTGCCTCAGCCGGGCTGAGCAAGCCTTTGGCTTTGCCGGCTTCAATGGCAAACAACATATAGTACAGCCCCAGCGTCACAACCCCCTTGGTGACAAAGCCGATCTTTTCAATCCCCATGCCCCAGTTCAGGCACAAGTCGCAATGGTCCTTCATCACGCTTTCCACATTGCCGGTTAAGCCGATCGCGGTCAAGCCATGATCGCGGGCTTTCTGCAGGGCGTCGTTGGTATTGGTGGAGCGCCCGCTCTGACCGGCGCCGAACACAAACGTCTGTTCATCAAAAATCGTTTCATAATGATTAAATGTAAACGAGGTGACGACTTCGGTTCTGACCTTCAGGATTTTCTCAACGAAGTATTTCGCCAGGCATGAGCCGTTATAGGAAGATCCGGAAGCGATGATCAGAATCCGATTGTACGCTTTCTGCGTATACCGATCCACCGCCGGTCTGACCAGCTCTGAAGCATGTTCAATGTTGTAACGGCACTGCGCCGCGCTTTCTTCAATATAACCCATCATGGTTTCCATTCGACAATTCCTCCTTTAGTGATGTTGATGGAAAAGAGGAAGCAAGGCTGAAAGACACCGCCTTGTTCCTCTATCGTAAAATACAGCTTGGCTTTGTGCTTACAGAATGCCGATTACATTGCAGACAATGCCCAGGATGAACATGCCGATCATGATGTGCAGCATGTTGACCTGCTTCTTTAATAACCAGGCTGTCGCCCAGGTGATGCACAGCGGCAGCAAGCCCGGCAGAATTTCATCAAACAGCGACTGCAGCGCCAGCGGTTCCATCTGACCGAACTGAATGACTAACGGCGTGGAAACGGAAACCATCGACATCGTCATCGCGCCGATGACCATTAAGCCCAGGATTCCGAAGCACAGCGTCAGCTTATCCATAATGTTCGATTTGTAGATCTTGTTAATGAACTTGCTTCCGAAATCATACGATTTCCACATCAGATACCAGCGAGCCAAGAAATGCGGCGCGTTGTACAGAACGATGAAGACAAACGGTGCCAGAACATTGCCCTGCAGTCCTAACTGAGCCGCAACACCGGCTGCAATAATCCGGAACGTTCCCTGAAACAGCGAATCGCCGATGCCGGCCAGCGGACCCATCAGCGCGGCTTTGACGGCGTTGACCGAAGCCGGAGCCAGATCTGGATTGCTGGAAATTTCTTCTTCCATCGCGCAGGAGATACCGAAGATCAGCGTCGATACCTGCGGTGTCGTGTTGAAGAATTCATAGTGACGGCTAAGCGCCATCGCCAGCTCTTTCTGATCAGGATAGAGTTCTTTTAAGGCCGGGATCATCGCGTAGCAATATCCTGAGCCCTGGTAGTTCTGATAGTTAAACGAGGCTTCCAGCGTATGCGCGCGCCAATACACGCCCATCAATGCCTTGCGGCTCAGACGCTTGGTTTCACGCTTGTCGTCCGCAACTTCCTCCTCCGCCGCTTCGTTGTCGTCGGATTTAATGAAGAAGAAGGCAATCACCGCGAAGGCTGCACCGAGAATCGCGACGCCGGTGTTGGTCATGCCTAAGAAAGCGGACAGCACGAAGCCGATGAAGTAGAACGCGCCGATTTCGCGGGTCCAGATCATATTCAGCAGCATCGCGAAGCCTAACGCCGGCAGGATGGACGTTCCGACCTTTAAGCCGTTGTAAATCCATTGCGGAATGAAGTCGACAACCGCCTGAACCGCGCCGGTTCCCAGATAGATCGAACCGAATACCAGCACCATCATGATAATGCTGTAAAGCCACCAGGTCAGCCAGTGATACCGTTCAACCTTCTTGTAATCGCCAACTTCGCAGGCTTTCTGCATTTCAACGATCCAATACTGCATGACGACGCGGATGAAGGTTTTCAGCATGTTGAACAGAATACCGACCGGAATCGCAATCGTCAAAGCGAAGGCCGCATCCTGACCGGAGAGAATCGCCAGCCCGCCGCCGACGATCGTCGCGATAGAAACGTCCATGGAAACGGAAATCCCGATGTTCATGACGCCGATGAAGGCCAATTCCAGTGTGGCGCCGATCAGAATACCGGCTTGCAGATCCCCCAAAACCAGGCCGACCAGCGGACCGAGAACGATCGGTTTGGTCAGCATCATGTAACCATTGATCATATCGGTTCGGGATACGAGATAGATCAGCGACAGAAGCAGTGCGTTTAGTAACATAAGTGTTTACCCCTTTCTTAACCTTGGTTTGTGAAACGGCAGGATTCAGTTTTTTTTCGGACTCTCGCTTCCTTTCTTTCGCAGCATCGAATTAACATAACAGATCCGGGTTTGCGCTTGATCAATGCAGCGCTGCAGATCGGCCGCCAGATCGTCTGTTTCTTCCAGTTTCAGCACGTCGAGAATCAATTCCAGGTTGACCCCGGCAAGAATGTGGCAGTTGGGCTTCAGCAGATGGCGCATCATATATTGATTGACGCTGCCGCCCAAGAGGTCGGTAAAGATAATCCAGGTTTCTTCTTCATGGCCCGCCATGATCGTTTGCATTTGAGTTTCCAGGGGAAGCTCATCGGTGTAGGCACATAAGGGAATCACATCGGCGTTTTCTCCGCTTAACCGACGCAGCGCGCTGGCCAGACTGGCGGCGTATTCGCCATGACTCGCGATCAGATATTTCACATTATTCCTCTTTCCATTTCGTCCTTTGTCAATGCCATTATAGAAAGCTTTGTAAGCATTAACTACTCAATTAATTGCACTATTTTTAGTGCAGCGGATCAAAGACAGCCGCTTGCAGCAGGCCCGGAATTTCCATCAGATCGTCAAAGAGCTGATGCGCCGGAGATTGATCAAAGCCATACCGCTCATCACGTTTGGCCAGCACCCGCATCCCGGCACGCACAGCCGCCAGAATGCCATACGTGGAATCTTCAATCACATGACATTGTTGGGGCAAAACATGCAGCCGCCAAGCCACATGCAGATAGATCTCAGGGTTGGGCTTGCTTTCCTTAAAGTCATCACCGCTGGCGATCACTTCAAACAAGGGTAGGATCTCGAGCTCCTGAAGCACCTGTTCGATATTGCTTTGCGGTGAACTGGATGCCAGCGCTAAGCGCCAGCCTGTGTCTTTCAGCTGATTCAGCGTTTGATGTAAATGAGGATTCGCCAGTTCGCAGTAAGCGATCCGATGGTGGCGATGAAAGGCGCGCATATCGCGGCGATAGGTTTCCTCACTATCATAAAATGCTGGATCAGCCTGTTTTAGAATCGAAAATGTTTTGCGGCTGCTTTCTCCGACAAGCGAATCAAGCACAGCGCGGGAAAAGTGATAGCCGCGGCTGATCAGAAATTCTTCGAGCCGCCGATAATATACAGGTTCCGTATCAACAAGCACACCGTCCATATCAAAGATCACAACTTTTTCCATTCTCTGCCTCCTTTCTGGTTCACTGTGAGTTCATTATAAGGAAACTCTTCTCCTGAACAAAAACGGAAAAAGATCACTAACCTTAGTGCAGAACACTTCGCCAGTTAGCCTGGATTTCCGGTATAATAGAAGCAGAAGGAAGGGATCGTATGCTTTTATTTTCAAATCCTGGCTGCAGCAATACAGCTGCTGCAGCCCATGAAGCCATCCGCAAAGCCAAACAGCTGAAGACCGATGTCGTCTTTGCCTCCTCCACAGGCAAAACCGCCCGCGCGGTGATCGACGAAGCGCAGAAACAGGATTATCCGGGCAAGCTGATCTGTGTCAGATCGGTTTCCGACGCGAAAAACCACGGTCAGAACCGCATGCCGACACAGATCCAGAAAGAGCTGCTGGATCATGGGGTTGTGATTGTCACAGCCGCCCACGCACTCAGCGGCGGTGAACGGGGCTTAAGCAGCCAACAGGGCGGAATTTATCCGCTGGAAATCATGGCTGCCACCCTTCGGACATTCGGGCAAGGCGCCAAGGTTTGTTTTGAATGCGCGGTGATGGCGCTGGATGCGGATGTCATCGAGTGGGGAAAAGCAATCGTTGCTTTAGCCGGCACATCGGAAGGCGCTGACACGGCCATGGTTCTGACGCCAGGATACTCCGCTTCGATATTAAGCACCCGGATTCATGAAATTCTCTGCAAGCCTGCCCTCATGCAGGCGGAATAAACACGTTTTTTCTCCCATGACTTAACCTTGCTTCAACGAAATAAGCGAGGATTTTCCCACCTGTGCAGGGGGAGGGAGAAATCGGCAAAAACAGGCTCAACGGCAGGGGGCCTCTATCCCCCGCGGACATGAAGTCAAGCCGACTAGGAAACGAGAGTAAAGGCAGCAGCGCTGCCGTGTCATGATGAGCGATAGAGGACTCATCATGGGGATTGAAATAAGTTATTCTCAACAGCTTCCCATAGACTAAAAAAGAATTCATTTCGTATATCGGTACGGATGAATTCTTTTTTTCTGCTTACTCCGCGGCATTGCTTTCTTCTGTGTTTTCCATTTCTGTCAAATTATGCAGCCAGCGTTCCTTTTTCAGCAACCCCACCGCCAACAGGCATTTTAAAAGATAGCTGACTTCCACCCAGAAATAAACCACGGTGATCGGCAAGGAGGTTCTCTGTGTCAGGATCATCAACAGCGGAATCGGGACAACCCACATAAACAGCGAATCAATCAGGAAGATCGACCGGCTGTCGCCGCCGCTGCGGAAGACAAAATAGACGAGGAAATGCGCGGTCGCCAATGGAAACAAAAGCGCCATGATCTGCATCAGCTGATCCGCGGTGGCTAAGGATACGGCTGACCCGCTGTAAAGCAGCGGAATTGTCCAGCGGCACAAATAGATCAGGATACCAAACAGCACCGAAAGCGCCAGTGCCAGCTTGAACACCCGGCTGACAACCTGTTTGGCGTCATCCTTTTTCCCCTGCCCCAAAACCGGTCCGACCAGAATCGTCAAGACGGTCCCCGCCGCCGGAAAGAGGACGCGGAACAGCTCATAATAGGTCATCGCGATCGAATAGCCGGCGGTCGTTGCCGTATTGAAAGACGTATAGCCTTTAAACAGCACCGCCAGCCCTAAGCCATAGAACAATTCGTTCAATCCGATCGGAAGCATGGTCTTACTGATTTGAAACGCCAGCACCCGCGGTATTCTCGGCGTGGCCTTCCATGCCTGCGCAAACACGCATTGTGAACGTTTCATAAGAGCAACCATGATCAGGGCTTCAAGACTGCGGCAGATCAGCATCGCGATCCCAGCTCCTGCCATCCCGGCTCTCATCCCGTCCAACAAAATGCCATTGGCAACGATCTTCACGATCACCGCCGCACAGCTGCCGTATAAGGGCAGCCTCACCTGACCGATTGAGCGCAGAGCGTTGGCAATCGCCTGGGACAGTACATACGGAATCATCGACAAAGCCAGAAACCGCAGGTAAATGGTTGCCGGCTCCAATAAGGCCGGATCAGAAGAAAACAAGCGGACTAACGATCGGGGAAAAGCGATCCCAGCGAGAATAAAGGGAAGCATCATCGCCGCGGAAACGAGAATGGAAAACCGGAAGGTCTGACGCATGCGCTGCGGCTGATCCACCCCTGCATACTGCGCCAGGTAGACAACGCCGGCCGCCAGAATGCCGTTGAGAAAACTGCTGGGCACCGTAAACAGACGGTTGACGATGGCTGCGGAAGAAACAAACAAATCACCGAACCGCCCGACCATGACATTATCAATAATCGTGATCAGATTGAGAATCAGCTGCTGGGCTATCATAGCCAGACACAAATTCAGCGCCTGACGGTAAAATGTTCTAGCAGATTGCCGGTGCATCGTTATCCCCCTTTCCTTTCTTCTTCCTTCAGTATAGAGAACTCGACCTTGCTTCAGAAGCAGAAAAAAATCACCATTTCTGGTGAAGTTTTCTTTTAACCGCAAAGGGATGAATTCTAAAGTTGAGTGTTGCCGGGATCCTCAAAGTTCAAGATTGGCTTACGCTTTAGATTCGCCTCTGTTTTATCTAGTTCAGATTTGGGGAAAGCGGCTGCGGATGGCTTCCATGAAAGCCAGAACTTCGCGGGTTTTCGCCTGCGGATACAGCGGACTCTGCAGCCAGCCATTGCCGACACAGCGGCACACTTCCGCAATCTCCCCACCCAAGTCTGTATAATGAAGCGTTGGACGAATTGTCTGAACGCCCTGCGCATTTTCCAGAATGATTTCTTCCGCCCGATAGTAATAAGGGATGCGCAGCGTTCCCTTTGTACCGCGGATCAGCGCTTCCCGCGGACGTTCACGGTCGATCGCCCCTTCGGTCAAAATCCGAACCCCGCTTCGGGTGTTCAATTCACAGGTAAAATGAACATCAATCTGATTACTAAGCTCTGCTTGAACCTGAAGTTCCTCGCAACAATCCGGAAATAAATCCAGCACAAAATAGTAAAGGTAACTGCCGATATCATACAGAGCACCACCCTGTTTCGCATCGTGAATATACCAACCGGGTTTGGTTTGATCTTTTAAATCGTAACAGTAATTGATATCGGCTTCATAAACCTGACCGATCGCGCCATCCTCGATCAGATTTTTAACAATCCCACAGCTTGGATAAAACGGAGTTTTTAACGCTTCCATCAGAAAGCAGTCTTGGCGCTTTGCTTCTTCGCACAGCTGATCCCAATCCGCGGTGGTTAACGTTCCTGGCTTTTCCACCAGCACATGCTTATGCTGAGCCAAAGCTGCCATGGCCATTTCTTTATGCATCAAATGCGGTAAAGCGATGTAAACGCAGTCCACATTCGGGCTGCTCAGACAGGCGTCATACTGGTCCACAATCTGCGCTGTTTTAACCGCTGAGGCGGCCGCTTTTTGCTTGGCTTCCGTTCGGGAAGCGATCACGGTAATCTCAGCCTCCCTGACCTGAGCGCTGTCACCCACAAAGCGCTGCGCGATTCCGCCGTAACCTAAGATTCCAAATCGCATCATTTCTCACTCCTTTACTATCACTATACGCCGACCTGGCTCAAAGAAAAAGGACGAAATTGTGAACTTTCATAACAGTTTTCTTACGATTTTACAGAATTCGATCTTCATTGCAGAAATCCTTGCGGAAATATTGTCTAACTGCATGCTTATTCCCCTTTGATGATAGAGCTTTTTTGACAGCCGAACCAACTAAAGCCTCAGAAAAGTCCCTAAACAAAGGCTTTTTCCGAGGTTTTATCAATTTGAAGAAGGGAGTTATCCTTGGCTGCGTCAGAACATAGCCTGGGCTATCCAAAATACAAACCGACATGCCTATTAAGTTACTATCTATTACATTATTTTGCTGCATGCAGCACTTTTCGGTAATCGCTTTCCAAATTTGCTTTTTCCAATTCATAGGAACAACCCAACAATCATAAAAAGATGACCGCACAGTCATCTTTTTACAATATTTCATTCGTTCTGTTATTTTACCAAAGGCTCTGAAACATGATCATGGACTGCCGACGGTCCCGGCTGTGACATGATCTTGTCTTGAGTAATCGTGAATTTATCGCCGACAAAATAATGCATTGTCAGCTCAAAAGGTTCATCGTTCACATTCCACATGATCGTCTGGCGAAGCAGCGGCACATGATTCGATCCGATCAGTTTCGCCTGTTCCGGGCTGGGCAGACAAGCCCCCAGTTCCATATACCCATAGGAGCGCTCAATTCCCAATTCCTCAATATACTGGTTCAGCGAACCTTCCAACCGCTTAATATCCATTGTCGGCAAAATATTCTGCGAGATATAAGAGTAAGAAATACAGATTAAGCTGCCGCTGCCATAACGTGTCCGAATGAAGTAATGCAGAAAATCATCCTCCGCAACATGCAGCACTGATGCAATTTCAGGAGCTTCCTTGCCTTTTATAATTCCATATTTAATCAGCTCAGCCGACGGTTTTAATCCAGCATTGCGAATCATATCAGTAATACTTTCTGTCCGCACCGAGTTTTTCTTGATTTTCGTCTGGAAACGATGATCCGCAAAGGTTCCTTTTCCTTTAATCCGCTTGATGTAACCATGCACAGCCAACTCGTTCATGGCACGGGAAACCGTCATATGACTGGTGGAAAACTTTGCGCAGATCTCACTTTCCGGAGGAAGCGGCTGATCGGCCTGCAGCTCTCCACTCTCGATTTTTGTCTTAAAATAATTTTCGATTTCCACATACTTTGGAAGTTTCGGCATGGTCTACCTCCTGCTTTGCAAACTGACGGCAACCCCCAACAGGATTGCCGGATGCTGAATATGAATTTACTGGGGATCCTGACTCAGATTTTTGTGTCTTGAACTCGGATAGTGGGATGAAACATAACGTTTTTTGATCGGACTGACCTTGGTGTCAATCCCCATATCTTCGCAGATCAAGGCAGAAAGCACCTGAAAAGGAATCACATAAAGAATGGGCGAAAGCAAATCTGACGTTCTGACCGAAAACTTCAAGTCCCGCTCAGTGTCGGCAACACCTTCTTCACAGGTAATGACAAACACATGCTCAGTAAAGACATCTTTATAATAAGGCACTAACTCTTTTAAACGGTTCAGCTCTTTCTGACCTTCGGAAGCGATCATAAAAATATAGTTGTCCTGATTGTACGCACGCATCGGACCGTGCATCTGTTCTTCCATTTCATAGCCGGTACACGGGCGAGAATAGGTTTCAAAGAATTTCAATCGTGATTCCAACGCCGTCGGATAGTTATAACCATAGCCGGCAATCGAGGATTTTGTCATTTGATAAAACTCTTGTTTATTACGATTATACCAGTCGACCGACTCCTTGACAACTATTTCCAGATTGTCAGCGAGTGCTTTGGCTTCTTCATCCAGCCGCTGGAATTCTACTTCGCTGATCAGCTTTTTACGGCGCGCAATTTCGATCGCCTGAATATAAAATTGATAAATTGTTTCTGTATAACCGCGGGTCTCTGGTCCGATTTCTTCTTCTTCACAAACCAGATGACAATAAACATCTGCCAGCTCCTGCAGCACACTGTCTAACTGTTCAGTAACGGCGATTGTAAAGTAACCGTCATCCGACGCCTTTTTGACAGCTTCGCATGTCGATATACTGTCACCATGCTGGGAGAAGCCGATAACACAGATCTGTTCTTTCTTAAAAACACCCGAAGGATTCGGATTTTCATGATTCGTGAAAATCGTCGGCGCACAGGCAACGCCTTCCACGTGCAGAAGATCGACAAAGAGATTCTTAATCACCATGGATACATGATTGGACGTACCGGAACCCAAAAAGTACACCTTTTTAAAGTCGTGACTGACAAAGGCGTCGACAAAGTCGTTCATGTATTCATCGCGAAGAGTATAAGCCTTTTTCAAAACCCGCGGCGTATCTTGAATGTGACCGATCATTGATAGTTTTTCTTTTTCCATGCTTCTCATTTATTCTCCTTTTACTTGAAATCATCTGGCAGCACACCACAAATATACCATTCTTCGTAAAAAAATCAAGTGTAAATATATATTTGTTGTTGATTACGCAAGGAAATTTATCTAATCGTGAACGAAAACCGAGGAAGCATCTCAAAATTCCGTCTATATTATATTTTTTCTCACTTAAAAGAGAAGAAATCTCAAAATTTCCATTAAATAATATATATTTTATCGAATTTTATGTTTACAAATATATATTTATAGATTATACTGGAATTAAATCTGGCAGCACTCACACTACAGAATTCGTTGAAAGGGGGAAATTAAGCACCGAATGAATCAGATCATCCTCGCCTCCCATGGCAAGCTTGCCACCGGCATGAAGGCAACCCTAGAGTTTTTCGGGGCGCAAAACATCATCATCCTGGAACAAACGGTTCAGGAAACAGGCTTTGAAGCCAAAGCCGAAGCCGTACTGCAGCAACATGCTGAACAAAACTGCATTGTCTTTACCGACTTGTACGGAGGTTCCGTCAATCAGATTTTCTTTAAGAACCTTCAGCACTACGCCTTCCATCTGATCACCGGCATGAATTTGGCCATGATTCTGGAATGCGCCTTCACCGAAGCGGATCTGACGGGTCCGCAGCTAAAAGAAATAATAGAAAACGCCTGCCGTCAAACTTGCTACATGAACGATCTGTTAACATGCGGCAAGGAAGACGACGACTAGAAAGGAGAATCGCGATGATCAGTTTATTGCGCGTCGACGGGCGGTTAGTCCACGGCATGGTCGCTGTGACCTGGGTGGGCGAACTGAAACCGAATGTCCTGGTGGTTGCCAACGACGCCGCGGCCAATGACAGTTTCCACACCATGACGCTCAAACTTGCCAAACCGGCCAATGTCGATATGTACGTCTGGACGCTGGCCAAAGCCGTGGATCGGCTCAACGGCCCCAAGTACAAAGCCAAGAAAATCTTCATCACCGTCGGGACGATTGCCGATGCCGAAACACTTGTCAGCCAATGTCCGGAAATCCGCCGCGTTAATGTCGGCCCGGAAGTGGACGGCACTAAAGGCCGGGTCACTGAAGGCAAAATCGAAATCAGCGACGGTGTCTTTGCTTCCCCAGAGGAATTTATCTGTCTGAAGCATATCCACGATCAGGGCGTCGAAGTCTTTGCCCAGATCACCCCGCAGATGCCGGCCGTGGATTTTGCGGAATTCGCCAAAAAATTTGAATAAGAAGGAGAAAAGGGTATGATTTTACAAGCGATTTTAGTCGGCCTTGTTGCCGGCTACGGCCGGATCGAACAATCATGGTTCGGTCAGCAGATGATCGCACGGCCAATCTGGCTGTGCACGCTCGTCGGTCTTTTATTAGGGGACTTGAAACAAGGTGTAATCATCGGCGGAACGCTGGAATTGATCTGGGCGGGGGTTGTTCAGATCGGCGCGGCCCCGACCGAAGTTGTCAGCGGCAGCGTATTGGCTTCCGCACTGGTCATTACCAGCGGTCTGACTGTGGAAGAAGGCGTCGCGCTGGCCATTCCGGTAGCTTTATTAGCCAGCGTCATGAATACGTTTATTTCCTCCGTCAACTCGGCGGTGCTGTCTTCCTTAACCAACAAAGCGGTGGAAAACTGTGATACCAAAATGATCTGGTGGACAGGCATCGGCGGTGGCATCATCTATTTTGTTGTCTACTTCATTGTTATCGCCTTGGGATTTATGGCTGGTTCGGTTGCGATTCAGGCTGTCATTGATTCAATTCCAGGGGTTGTCCGCTACGGTTTGACCAACGCCAGCAAGCTCCTGCCGGCAATCGGTATCGGCATATTATTAAAATTTACATTCGATTGGAAATATGCCGGCTTCTTTGCGCTGGGATTTCTCTTGCCGACTTATCTGGGTATGGGAACAATGGGCGTTGCGCTGACAGGCCTGGTCTGTGCCTATATCTATTATCAGTTTAAACCCAAAGCGGAGGAGGAGGACTAATCATGACGACGCCGGTTGAATTATCAAAAAAAGAACTGAATAAAGTGTTCTGGCGCTCCTATCAGGCGCTGGGCTGTTATACCTATGATAAGCAGCAGGGAATTTCCTACATGCGCGCGCTTCTTCCGGCGCTGCAGAAATTATATCCGGATCCGGAAGATTTGAAAGAAGCACTAATCCGCCACAATGTAATGTTTAATACGACCTGCGCTTTTGTTCCCTTCTGTCTGGGCATCACCTGTGCGATGGAAGAAGAATATGCCAACGCTCCGGAAGGTTCGTTTGATCCGCAGTCAATCAGTTCGGTCAAAATTGCCTTAATGGGGCCGTTAGCGGGAATCGGCGACAGCTTCTTCTGGGGAACCTTCCGCGTCATCGCCTGCGGCATCGGTGCCCCGTTGGCGGCGGCTGGAAATCTGTTAGGCGTCGTCCTGTACTTACTGTTGAATTTGATCCCGTCCACGCTGACCCGTGTCTATGGTTTCAAACTAGGTTATCAAGGCGGGCGGGAATTTCTGGCGAAAATTCAGGCGGATGGAACACTGGAAAAAGTAACGGAAGCCGCAAAGATCCTGGGCTTAGTCGTTATCGGCGGTTTGGTGCCGACGATTGTCGCCGTTCCGGTTTCCCTGCAGCTCAATATGGGCGGCGGATCCTTTATTCTGGCCGATGTGCTCAACAGCATCATGCCGAACTTACTGCCGTTAGTGCTTTCCGTCATCGTCTATCACTACATTCAAAAAGGCGTCAGCGTCAACAAGCTGTTGTTCATCTTGTTAGGCTTAGGCATCCTGCTGACAGCTGTCGGCTTCTTCCCAATGGGTTGATCAAAAACGAAATCATCCGCAAAAAGCAGGCAGTTGTCTGCTTTTTTGCTGCGCATGAAAACAATGCAGCGCCCATTTCAACCTTCCTGTGTCATGAAATTAAAATATCTTTTCCGGCACAAAAAATTCAGCAGGAAGACTTTATTGCATTCGCTATGCCAGACAAAACGCGCGAATCTCTCCCATCCGTGCTTGAATAAAACGGGCAGGAATTTTTATCTTATTCCTTAGCTCACTTCTCAAAGGATGTACTTCTGCCCTTATACTCAGCCGCTTCCTGCTTTGGATAAGCATAATGCCGGCGCGAAGAAATTCTAAACTCTCTTTCTGAGCAGTCAATCCATTTTTTATTGAAGCTGCGATGATCGATTCGCTTCATTCCTGCCGGCTTTACTTCCGATTGGCTATGCGAATTAATCAGCGAATCTGTTTCGCTGGAGAAAATTTGCGGAAGTGATGATTCAGACTGCAGAAACAAAAAAAGCGCTGCCGTCAAGGTCAACGCTTTCTCATTTGGGCTTTGCCAAAAGGTGTTTTGGCAAATGCAGCGGTCACTTACCATTTGACTTGAGGAAAGGGAGGAAACCAAACTAGTAAGTGTAGCTGCCCATCTTTTTGTGGAAATCCGGATCACTGGCGATGTTGCAGTCAATGCCCAGATCCAGCGATAGCTTCCGCGCCAGCACCTGCAGCGGGACAATGTATTCCATCGTTGCAAAGTACGGATCGTTGACAAACGGATAAACAAAGTTATGCGGATTCTCAGCTTGGGAAGCATCCGAGGTGATCACATAGTTCGGATTATGCCGTTCCCGCGCGAAATAATCACGCATCCGCAGACAGCGCTTGAAATACTGTCCCGGACAAGCCAGGTAAACCATCGCCGTGTCTTCGTGAATCGAATGATAGACACCATGCATGAATTCTTCCTGCTCATACCCGACAACGCTGTAGCGGACAGCTTCCAGCACTTTCAGCGTGCCTTCCATCATTGCGGAAATACAGCTTTCATATCCCACCAGAATCATCCGGCGGCATGGCAGCAGATCTTCCTTGTTGCGCAGATACCACTGGCTCGCCTGTTCGGCGATTTCCGGAATGTTGTCGCAGGTCTTGACCATCTGAGCGCTCAGCCGTTCTTTTTCATCTTCGCTGATCCGGCCTAAGCGCACGGCCAGCTTCATGCCCAGAAGCATGATCGTCGCCATCGTGCCGATATACCCTTTGGTTTTCGGACCGGCATATTCCATGCCGATGGCCAATAAAATCGTAACGTCGGCATGCTCGCTGACTGGTTTTCCGGCCTCGCCGGTAATCGCAATGGTTTTCAAACCCAAGCTGCGCGCTTTATCCAATGCGGCGATCGTCGAGGAACTGCGGCCGGCTTGGGAAATACCGATCACCAGCGTATGTTTGTTCAAAATCAGTTCGTTGTCTTTAAACTGCATCGGATAGCTGGCAAAGACTTTGACCTTCAGCACATCTTCCAACAGCTTCTTGCAGGCCAGCGCGCCGTGATATGAGGTTCCCGAACCGACGACGTAAATCTGTTCGATCTCGCCCTCAGCGCAGTAATTTAATGCTTCTTCAAAGATTTCATCCTGATGCTCGACGATATTTCTCACCGCCGGCTTGGACTCAAGAATATACTGGTACATATCCCAGCTTTTTTCCGTCATGAATGACCCTCCTTATTGATTGACTGTACGGTAGTAATAGTTATAACGGGAGCCGATATACAGCATTTCCGTGTATTCGATCAAATCGTCGTCCTGGTCGTACATCCAGGTAATATTGCGCAATAACGCCACATCCTTGATTTTCAGCAGGCGTTTTTCGTCTTCGGTCGGCATCATCGCCGTCATCTCGCCATCGCTGTATTTGAACTGCGCACCGTTTTCCTGCATGATCTGATAGACTGAACCTTCAATTTTCCGCAGATCCACACTGGACATGTATTTCTGCGAAAGATAGGTATAGCTGATCGCAATCGGGGTTTCGTCGGCGGTTCGGATACGCACGATATAATGAATCGCATCATCCGGCCCCAGCTTCATTTTCTCCATCAGATTCGGCAGTTTATCAGCCCGTTCAATCCGGTATTCAACCAGAATCGCTCCCGGCTTCTGCCCCATCTTCGTGATGTCATCGGTAAAGCTCGTTAAGTTGCCGATGGCTTTGACGATCTGTTGGTTGTCGACAAAGCTTCCCTGGCCTTTCACCCGGCGGATGCAGCCTTCCTGAGCTAAGATATTCAGGGCCTTGTTTGCGGTCATGCGCGAGACCTGAAACGTCTGCGCAATTTCAATTTCGTTAGGTAATTGATCGCCCGGCTTCAGTACCTTATCGACGATCTGTTGGCGGTAGTAATTAATTATTTGTTCATATTTATTCATCTAATCCAGCTCCGAGGGATCGCTGATCATCGCCATCAGCGACTTTCTATTCTTATCATTATTAGTATACCTCATTGCTCGGTTCAGGTAAATCTCTACCTGTTGCGGCTCGTTGAGATAATGATAAAGTTTTGCGATGCGGAAGGCGATCAGTGATTTGATTTCATCGTTTTCGCATTCCGGCAGCGCTTCGATCAGCTCCTGGATCAGACTGGTGTCTTTCTGGATGTAAATGCGGTCAAGCTGCTCAACCTCACCGCGGATCAGTTCCGCTTTCTCGCCCTTTTTCCCGCTCAGCAGCGGCGTCAGCTGGTCGCGGCAGGCTTCAGCTAAAGCTCGGTTGCTGAACTGCAGTGCATACCCGAACATCCGGGAATAGAGTGCGATTTTTTCATCCGCATTCATCTTCAGGGAAGCAAATTGTTCATAGGTTTTCTGCACCTGCGGATGATCCTGAAGATCCATGAAATAATTCAGCTTCATCATCTGCAGCGACACCTTGGAAAAATTAAACTTGCAATAGGGGGAATCGATCATCTTAAGAAAATTGTCGGTATCCTGCTTCATTTTGAGCGCATACAGCTTGCGCAGGGCTTTTTCACTGACCCATTTTTTATAGATCACGCTGCCGAACAAGCACAGCAGCGTGACCCAGATTATCGGATTAGTCATGGAATCGGTTCAGAGCGCGAGCAAAACGCTTTGCGGTAATGTGCGGCCGGGTGATCGCGTTGCCGACGACGACCGCATAAGCGCCCATATACAGACATTGAACGGCAATTTCCGGCGTTGCGACTTTGCCTTCCATAATCACCCGCGCATGTGTGCCCTGGACAGCGTCCACAATATCCCGAAGCAGAATGTAATCCGGCGCATCTTTGATTTCCAGTTTATCGAAGGCTCCAGCTTGGGTATAACCGGCTAAGGTCGGCGCGACGAAATCCGCCCCCATTTCGGCAGCGATCCGAGCGTCTTGAGCATTGCTGACATCGGCAAAGATTAAGGCTTCCGGAATGTTTTCCTTGATTTCACGAATCGTTTCATACGCCAGCTTTCCATCATCACGGTAATGATGCGTCGCCTGAACGGCGATGACCTCTGCTCCGGCTTCCCAGACGGCTTTGGCAGCCTCCAGATTCGGTGTTAAATAAACATCCTTAATATTGCGGTTAATTTTCCAGATTCCGATGATCGGAAGATCGACTTTCGCCTTGATCGCCCGGATATCTTCCGGTGAATTGGCACGAATGCCTTTGGCTCCGGCCCAGGCCGCACACTCTGCGAACTTGACCGTGATGCCTTCCATATAATGCGGTTCCTCTGGCACTGCCTGACAGGAAACGATTAAGCCGTCCTTCAGACTTTCCAGCACTGCTTCTTTATTCATCCGATTTCACCCCTGATTTCTAATTTTACAACAGACCTAATGCGACAGCCAAAACGCCTAAGACCAGCAACGCGATCATGATCACAGTTCCGGAGTAGCGCTTCTGCAGACCCCAGTAGCAAGCGAAGGTCAGGCCCAGCGGCAGAATTTTCGGACAGATCGCGTCAAAGATTTCCTGCAGGACAACCTGCGCGCCGTTGATATTCAGCACCGTGACCAGATTGACATTGACCATCGAAGCCATCATCGCGCCGATAACGACCAGACCCATGATCCGGGCAGCTTCGGTCAGCTTATTCAGCGTACCGTCTTCCGAGATCCGAGTTAAGAATTCGCTTCCGCCTTCATAGCCAATCTTGAAGCCGACGCGGCGGACGATTTCCGAAGGAATGAAGTTGATCAGGAAATACAGAATCGGGCCGAGAATATTGCCGGCAACCGCCAGCGGCGCACCGACGCCGACGCCGATAACGCGGAACGTACCCCAGAAGAAGCTGTCGCCGATCCCGGCTAACGGCCCCATCAGCGCCGCTTTGACGGAGTTGATCGAAGCGACGTCGAATTCGCCTTCCGGCACACTGGCGCATTGTTCTTCCATCGCGCAGGTAATGCCGATGATAAACGGACTTGGTGTTGTCGCACAGTTGAAGAATTCCAAGTGCCGCTTAACGCCGGCTTTCATCCGGACTTCATCATCCCCGTACAGCTCGCGGATCGCCGGCATCATCGTCCAGGCATAGCCGGTCGACATCTGACGTTCGTAGTTGAAGCATCCCAATAATTGATAGTGACGATTATAGACTTTCTTTAACGTCTTTGAGCTTAATTTTTTCATTCCAATCGTCATCTTACAGTTCCTCACTTTCATCACTGCCGCTCACAGCGCCATTTTTGCCGCTTGGAGCGAACTGATAGTAAACATAAGCGCAGATTACGCCGATTACGGCGGCCGCAATCGTGCTGACATTGAAGAAGGCCACTAACGCAAAGCCTAAGAATAAGAAGGCTGCGAATTTCTTGTCAAAGGTCAGCTGGATCAGCATCGCAATTCCTAACGCAGGAAGCAGGTTGCCGGACTGCGCCAGACCGGACTGAATCACAGCCGGAATGTTGTTGACAATCGCCGTAATGACGTCGCCGCCAATGATGAAGCCCAGGAAAATCATGCTGAATTTGAAGACGAAATACAGCGCGCTGCCCATCCAGTTGGACATTTCAACGCCTTTCCAGTCGCCTTTATCCGCACATTTATCGGCGCGGTGAGCGAAGGTTGTGTTCAGAATGCAGACGCCGATCGAACCGACCTGTGCCAGCAAAGCAATCGGGATCGCCAGCGCTAACGTAGTTTCGTAAGAAGCACCGGTTTTGATGGCTAACGCTGTCGCCAGGGCACTGCCGACAACGACATCCGGCGGCGTTGAAGTCCCGATTCCGACTAAGCCCATCCAGACCAATTCCAGATTGCCGCCGATGATTAAGCCCATTGTGAAGTCACCCATGATCAAACCGACGATTGGGCCGATGAGAATTGGTCGATCCAGCATGTGCTGACCGCCGATGCGGCTTTCCATGTAGATCAAGGTTGCGACGAGCGCGACTAAGAATCCCTGAAGCATAAGTTTTTGCCCTCCTTATAATTTTCTATTTGGCAAATATTTTTTCGATTTCTTTGAAGTTCATGCGGTCCTGGGACGGTGTGATCTGCGCGAATACTTCTACGCCGGCATCCGCCATCTTCTTGGCGCAGGTAAATTCTTTCTGCGTCATGAAGACCTGCGGCAGAGTTGGGATGTATTCTTCGCCCGGCTTCTTATTGACACCGGCCGTGCCGATGTTGAGCTTGGCGATCCCCTTGACGCGTTCCCAGATATAACAGGCATCCTCAACCGTTTCCGTAACCAGGAATATTTTCTTTCGGTCGTTGATCGGATTGTTCAGAGCCTTGATGGAATCGTCTTTTGTCTTGATGATCAGTTTGACGCCGGCTGGTTTGGCCAGCTTCATCGTAGCGGCTTTAAAGCTGTCCCCTGCCGCCTCATCATTGGCTACCAGAATCGTTTCCGGTTTAATTGCGGAAGTCCAGGACACAGCCACCATGCCGTGAATTAGCCGGTCATCCGCTCTGACTAAAATAATCATAAAATCCTCCTTTCCTTCTATAACGCCTGATTCAGTTCAGGTCATTACCTCACTTTGAACTTTATAGCTCGTCGTCTTCGTCGGCTTCTTCACTGGTTTCTGAGCTCAACGTGTTCATGCACAGCATTTCGGCCTTTGCCCGTTCGACGATCTCCGCTGCCAAATCGGCCGTGATGTCCTCACTTTGATAGATCATCTCCAGAACCAGCGGGAAGTTGATGCCGGTGACCAGAATAAACGGTTTTTCCTGCATCAGTCGGGCAGCGATCTGATTGACGCTGCCTCCGGCCAGATCGGTCAGAACAACAAGGTTGCCGTCAGGAATTTCATCCAGCTTGGCGCGCAGCGCTTTCTCAAATTCATTGTCCTCAACGTAAGCGTTGAGATAATGAACGTTGGTTGCTTCACTGTTGAAGAAGTGAACCGCATGGACCAGCCCTTCAGCCAGGGTGGAATGGGTTGCAATGAGAAATTGATTCATCGTTATTCCTCCATTTTCTTATGCGCGAACGCCCGGCGCTTCGGCGGGTAGACGCTGGTATCGTAGCCGATCGCCTCGCAGTTGCGGGCCGCCATCAGCTGGAAGGGAACAACGAAGGCCAGCGGACTTAAATCCTGCGCGATCGGACTGTGGAAATGCAGATCTTTAGGACTTGTGGTCTGTTGATCATGATAGAAAACAAAGACGTGTTCAGTTACTTCATTTTCCTTGATCCAATCGAGAAACAGCGGGATCCGGCTGCGTTCAAATTCATTGCTGGCAATAAAATACAAGTAGGTCTTCGCATCGAACGCCATCTGCGGACCATGAATCAGTTCCTCCAGTTCGTAGGCGCTTAACGGTTTGTGGAAGGTTTCATACATTTTCAGCACGCCTTCCAGTGCGGTTGGATAATGCGTTCCATACGCTGCGATATGGCCTCTTTCCATGTTCAACAGCTCTGGTTGATTGCGGTCGATCCACAGCTGAACTTCCGCTGTCAGTTCATCGAAATGCGCAAGCATCGTCTGAGCGTCATCTAGCTTTTGTTGTAACTGGATTGAATTCAATCGGCCCAGGGCTCCGGCAATTTCCACCGCCCACAGATAACCCGTCAGCAGCGTGATGATATAGCCGCGGGTTTCGATTGGAATTTCTTCCTTACCGCAGGTCAAGGGCACGACGACATCAACTTCACGAGTGATCAAGCTGTTTAAAGATTCGGTCAGTGCGACTGTCAGATAACCCTCGCTTTTCGCTTTGCGCATCGCTTCCACGGTGGAAACGCTGGTTCCCGATTGGCTGATGCCAACCACCAGAATCTGTTCCGGCTTGTATATTTGATTGTTGTTGATCTGCGTATAATGGGTAAAAACGGTAGGGATGACCACGTCAGCTTCAACAGGAATAAATTGCTCAAACCAGTTTTTAAAGCTCAGCGAGGCATGATAGCTTGTTCCGGAACCTAAGAAATAAATTTTCCGAATGTCGTGCTGCTGAAACAACTCCACCATCGGATTGACAAAGCATGCCCGCTGGGCAAAGGATTGGCGCAAGGCTCGCCCCTGATCTAAAATGTATCCAACCATTGTTGGTTTTTCCATATTTTCCCTCCTGTATAATCATAATTTCATTTCTTGTATATACATAATATATTCTATGAATACGCTTACGTCAAGAATAATTTGTAGATTTTTGTATATTTTTCCACTTCGTCTCTTCAGATTTCCTTGACACACATGCCTTTGTAACAATTAATCCCTGATTTTTTTCTGATTTACGCTGATATTATCCCACTATCTCATACACCTTTTTCCCTTTCCGTCAGCATTATATATGTATAATCATTCATTAATATTCCTATATTTTTAAATTTTTTATTTCTAGAGCATTCTCTGCGAAGCAGGAACACTTGTTTATTCAAGGTGTTCCTGTTCAGCCTGCCAGATCTTGATCAACAAAAAAAGCCAACTGCTCAATCGGCAGCTGACTTCATTTTGAAATCAACAAGATTTTAAATCGATCTGACTCTCGTCAACATCTGGAACAGACTAAACTGTCATAAACTCATACATATCGCCGGACTGAATATACCGGCATGGAATTGCGGTACCCAGCGCTTCCGGGATGTAACGGACCATATATTCCATTCCCGGTTCTTCTGTATTGAAATGCCCGACTGCCAGAATCGCTTTCGGTCTTTGCAGCATCGCGCTGTCACGGATATATTCGCTGACGGTAAAGTCAATCAGTTCCATGGCAATCACAAGCTCTATTCCTTCCTGTTCAATCCAGGTAATTGTATCATTATCACCACCCAGGATATGTCCGGCAATCGCAACCTTCCGAACTTTTGCCTCGGTATTTCCCAGCATTTTCAATCCTGTCAGATGGAACTTTTCAATAATCTGACGGCCGATTTCCTTCACCGGTGTTTCCGGCAATTCAAAAACCATGGGCCGGGCTGGATCACAGCTGAGATATTTTTCCCAGCCCAAAGTCACCATCACCCCATGGAAAATCCCATCAACGTATCCGCCGTTCATCGGTACTCCTGAGTGGATATAATCATGATCACGCCAGACAACCATGCCGGTTTCCTCCAGCAGCTGCTTCTTAGCCAGGAAAGTCTTGTTCTGCGCAGCTTCCAGCCAGTCCGTATGATCACCATGATTCCAAAACAGCGCTTCATGCGAGATGATCAGATTGGCTCCGCTGGCGTGAGCCTTGCGGATCACATCAACCGAAGCATAACAAGTCGTCACAATCCCCGTGCATTCCTGATCCGGATTTCCATACAGAATCTGATCCCGAGTTGTCGCTTCGTCGATCGGTTCCCCTCTGACCGTTCCGCGATGGTACTGCTTCATTTTTTGAATAACTTCACTTATTTTCATAACGAACCTCCTGCGTGTATTGTAATCCCTTTCCCAGTGATTTTCTATGCCTGAATCTCAGGATTCCAGCTCTTGATCGTCGGCTTGTGAAGTAGGTGATAATCCTGAATTGGAAAATTCGACTTCATTGATTTCCGGAAAATCCAAAAACTCGGCCAATGTCATATCCAATGCATAGGCAATACGAAAAATCGTCGCCATCCCGGGATTTTTATAAAGACCTTTGACAAGTCTTCTTAATGTTCGTTCACTGATCTTTGCTTTCTGACTTAATACTTCCAATGAAATATTTTTGAGTTCGCACAATTCCTGAATCCGTCTTGCTAATATTTGATTGTAATCCATATTTGTTCCTGCCTTATTTTTTATGATTATTATAAAAATTGAATCTCTTTTCTGCGGTCGATCAATTACGGCTGTCCCTTGCTTTCATTCTTGTTCCTCTTTATTATAATCGATATTTCATATAACTAAAAAGCAGATTTCAATTATATTTTAAAATATTGCTTTTTTTTTGGGTTTTTAGCAAATAAAATCAAAACCTATGAAAAAAAGATGGCCGAATAGACCATCTTTCTGCTCGCTTATTCAGCTTCTGTTTCTGTTTGAGAATTCTCAGTGATCTCTGTTACGATCGTTTCGGTTTCAACCGTTTCTTCCGATTTTGATTTCACTTCAGGGGCTGCTGGCAAATCCAGGAAAGGTTCCCCTTTAATAATCTTATCGATCTGTTCTGCGGTCAGCGTTTCGTTTTCAATCAGAGCCTCCGCAATTTTGATCAATTCTTCCTTATGTTCCAAGATAATTTTCTTGGCTTCATCATGGCACTGGTCAATGATCTTCCGAATTTCCTGATCGATCTCAAAGGCAACCTGTCCGGACACATTGCTTGCCGAGTTGTAATCCCGGCCCAGGAAGACATTCTGCTGACCATGGTCATACTGCACCGGACCGAGATCACTCATCCCATACAGCGTAACCATATCCCGCGCCAGTTTGGTCGCCTGTTCGATATCATTGACCGCCCCAGTGGTAATATCATCAAAGAAGACTTCTTCAGCAACCCGACCGCCCATGTAGCCGGTAATCGCCGACATCAGGTCGTTCTTAGTATTCATGATCTTTTCTTCCTTCGGCGTCATCAGGTTATAACCCCCGGCTGTGCCGCGCGGAATAATCGTCACTTTCTGAACAATATTGGAGTTTTCCAGATTCAGACCGACAATCGCATGGCCGGACTCATGGTAAGCCACTAACTTCTTGGATTTTTCATCGTACTTTCTGGATTTCTTCGCCGGTCCCATCATAACACGGTCAATCGCTTCATCCAGATTGTGCATATGGATCAGATCACTGTTTTCACGCACAGCCAAAATGGCCGCTTCGTTCAGCACATTTTCCAGATCTGCCCCGGAAAATCCCGGCGTCCGCTTGGCTAAAGCATCCAGATCAATTTCCGGCGCCAGCTTCTTATTGCGGGCATGGACTTCCAAAATCGCTTTTCTTCCTCTGCGATCCGGCAGAGATACGGTAATCTGTCGGTCAAAACGGCCTGGACGCAGCAAAGCCGGATCCAGAACATCAGGACGGTTGGTCGCCGCAATAACAACAATTCCGGCGTTATCCGTAATTCCATCCATTTCAACCAACAGCTGGTTTAAGGTCTGTTCCCGTTCATCATGACCGCCGCCTAAGCCGGCACCACGCTGCCGGCCAACCGCATCGATTTCATCGATAAAGATCATGCACGGCGCTGTCTGCTGCGCTTTCTTAAACATATCACGGACACGGCTGGCGCCGACGCCGACAAACATTTCAACGAAATCGGAACCGGAAATTGAATAGAACGGAACATCCGCTTCCCCAGCCACAGCTTTGGCCAGCAATGTTTTACCAGTACCCGGCGAGCCAACCATTAAGATCCCCTTCGGGATTCGAGCGCCCATTTTGGCGAATTTTTTCGGTGATTTCAGGTAGTCGATAATTTCGGCCATTTCCTGTTTTTCCTCGTCACAGCCGGCGACGTCCTCAAAGCGGACTTTGATGTTGCCTTCCAGCCGGGCCCGGGATTTGGAGAATTCAAACGCCTTGTTGTTGCCGCCGCCGTTCATCTTGGTAATTAAGAAGAACGCCATCGCGCCGAAAATCACAAATGGGATCAAAGACATGATCGTATCCAAAAACAAATTGGATTCGTTCATATCGCTGACCTTGACATCGGCCGCTTTCAAGGCGCTCATCAGCGCGTCAACTTCGGTTTCCGAGCGCGGCACAGAAGCGGTAAAGCCCACCTTCTTGCCGTCCTGCTCGAAGACGCCTTTGATCTTAATGACATTGTCGCCGACAGTCAAAGCACTTTCGGTAACTTTCTGTTCTTCCACTAATTTTTGAAACTCGTTGTAGGTCAGGTTCTGTGTCGCAGTCCCGGTATTCATGTTCATTAAGCTGAACAGCGCCAGGATCACAATCAGATACGGAACAAAATTGATCCAACGATTATTACGCATTGTATCACTCCTTCGCTAGCGTTACTTGTAGCATTCTTCTTTCAAAACTCCGACAAATGGAAAATTGCGGTACTTCTGATTGAAGTCCAGTCCAAATCCGACTACGAATTCATTGGGAATTTCAAAGCCGGTATAATCTGCTTCGATATCGACAACCCGGCGGTCCGGTTTATCCAGCAGCGTGACGACACGCACGGTTTTTGCGCCTTTGTTTTTCAGCATGGTCTTGACCGTTTTCAGCGTTCTGCCGGTATCCACAATATCCTCGACCAACAGAATGTCCAGGTTTTTAACCGAGCAGTCTAAGTCCTTGATAATCTTAATATCGCCAATGGATTCCGTGCCTTCATAGCTGGAAACATCCATAAAATCAAATTGAATGTCCAGATCGATATGCTTGATCAATTCTGCCAAAAAAGGAACAGATCCCTTTAACAACGCGACCAGCAGCGGGGGTTGTTCATTGTGTTTGTACTCTTCGGTAAGTTGTTGTCCCAGCTCTTTGCAGCGGGCGACAATTTCGTCTTCATTGAGTAAAATTTTTTCTAAACATGGATGCATAGCCAAACCTCCAGAATATTACTATTTTATCACAAAACAAGTTGGATTGTTAGAGTAATGTGCGACATTACAGCCTATTTTCGGGACCAGAACAATTTCTCCGCGGCGGTTGACAACGACGGGCCAGCTGCGGCGCTGATCCGGCGGAATCTTTCGGTCAATAAACCATCGGTTTAGACGCTTTTTGCCGAAGCGCAGCTGAATTGCATCCTGCGGCTGCGGACTGCGGATTGTGATCGGAAAGTCTTCCTCTGCCAGGGTCACAGCTTCCGTAGTTTCTCCCTGCATCGCAACCTTAAAATACGGCGTCGCGAACAATTCTATTTTATCCAGAACATAACAATAAGATACCTCTTCTGTGAAGTCAAGTGAAAAGAATCCGTAAGCAAGCTGAAATCGGCGGTCTTTACTGAAAGTCAGATTAAAATTGCCTTGTTTCTGTTTCAGCGCTTTGGTCAGTTCGATCAGGAAGGCTTCCGACGGGACGGAAGCCCCCTGTTCCTGCATCCACATACGCAGGAAGATCCGCTGCTCTGCCTCATTCAACGTCAGGAATATTTCCTGGGAAATGATCTGATTCGCAGGATTCAGCTTAGCTTTGACAGCATCCCTTCTTTTCTGACGATTACGGTTGCGGCGCTTCAGTTTTTGAACCGCTGAACGTTTCTGGGCTTCACTCAGTTCGGCCAGCTGATGATGACGCAGCTGATTGCGGCGGTAATCGTCACTGAGATTGGATTCGTCAATACCATAGGGGATGTGGTGCCGATCGCAATAGTCCTGCAGCTGCTGCTTTGTTCTATTTAATAAGGGACGAACCACCTGAACGCCCATGACCCGGCCTTCCTCGCGGATGCCCAGCACTTCGCTCTGACGGCCTGATTCCTGCTGCAAAAGAGCTGTTTCCAGAAAATCATCCAGATGATGGGCGATCAACACTCCGGCCGCTCCTTCCGCTTTTGCCAGCTCGGCAAAGAAAGCGTACCGAACGTCCCGTGCCCAAGCCTGAAAATTTCCGCTGGCTTCCTGGATGGGGGATCGACTAGAAAAGGGAATCGCATGAGTATGACAATAGTCTTCTACAAGCTGCTGATCCCGATCGGCCGTCGGACGATGATGATAATTCACGTGGGCGCAGACGACCGCAACTTGATGGCGCCGGCATAAATCAAGCAAAGCCATCGAATCCGGTCCGCCGGAAACGCCGATGATCCACTTTTTCTCTGCCAGTTGATCCCATCGCATGCGATCGCCTCCTTTATTTCAGCTGGTTTTACTTATTGAACCACAGATCGTTTGAAATGCCAAGGGATTCGCTTACGACAATCCGAAAGAATTGTCAATTTTTGTTTTCTTTTCCTTTCTTCCTGCCATAAAAAGGGGAAAACCCGCATCAGCGCTTGCTGACACGGGCTACTAAGACAGTGACATCATCGGTACAGCCAGTTTCTTCGATCGACTTCAAACCGCTTTCGATCCGCTGCAGAATCTGATCAGGATCTCCGCCGCGGACCCACTGATCGAGCACCTGTTTTTCAACACCGTCGCTGCTCATCACAAAACAGTCCTGATCCTGGCATTCAATCTGAAAGCAATCCGTTTCAATTTCTTGAATAATGCCGATCGGCAGCGATTCTCCGCTGATCTCCATCACCTCTCCCTGACGGATCAGATAGGTCGGACAGGCCCCGGACTTGCTGAGAAAAGCCTGATGACGGCGCTGATCATAACAAAGAAAATCGAGTGTGGCAAACAATTCCCGCTGATCAGCATGAAGCAGCGCGTTGATGCTCTGCACGGCTGCTTCTACCGGCAGCGTCGCGCTCAGCATCCGCTGCAGAACCTGCGTCACGAATTGGGAACTGCGAGCGGCCTGCGGACCGCAGCCCATACCGTCGCTGATCGTGCAGATCGTCATCTGACCGTTGCGGAATACCGCACTGGTATCCCCGGAAACCTCCGGATCCTTCTTTAACGTAAATAATCTTGTCTTGAGTGAGGATGGCTGAGAAGTCGACAGCTCCAGCCGGCTGCCGGTATAGAAGATACGGTTGCGCTGAAACCGCGTCACCTTCAGATCGGAATCAATCACCATGTGAATGAGCGGCAGCACCACTTCTTCCAGTTCGCTGTGCGTTAACTGGGAGAAATCAATCACCACCTGCAGCGGTCCCTCCTCCCATTGCTGGACATGGACGCGCTTTACTTCAAAGTGATAGCCTTCTAATAGATTGACGAGTTTCTCGCTCAGCGCCTCATCATCCACGACGCTTTGCTTCATCTGCAGCGCTACGGTATCCAGCGCATCAGCCATCCCTTCCAAAATCCGCGATTGGCTTGGCTGGATCGGTTCATAATAATCGGCGATCAAATCAAAGATGTGGGAAAACTGCGATAACTGATGCAGCAGTGTCCGCTTGCGGCCTTCAATGCGCTGACCGTTCAGCATCTGCTTTTCTTCGCTTACCCAATGCTGCGCGATCTGCAGCGCCGGGAACTGCTGCGCCGCCAGAAAGATCACAATTGCGCCGGCTAAAGCCCAGGCCGGCTGCTGCGTCCAGATCAACGGCACCATCCAGCCTAAAAACCGCATCCAGCCTAAATCCTGACGCAGAATATTCATGAGCAGCAAAGCGCTGCACCACACCGGCGTGTGTGCGCCGACGGGAAAACAGAACAACAAGCCCAGGCATAAGGCCAGATATTCCCGCACCGGCATCGTCATCGCCAGACAAGCCATCACTAAAACGGAGGCCATCCAAGCGCCCTCCAATGGGAATAACCGCATCAGAGGGTAAATCAAACTGGTTCCCAAAATTCCCAGCATCATCATGCTCAGCTTGAATTCCGTATCAATCCACATCCAGTCCGACTGGGTAAAACGGCAGATCAACACGCCGGCCCCGGCGGCCGCCAAGCCCTGCGGCAAGGCTGTACCGATCGCCAGATTGGCCAGCAGCACATTCAGTCCGCAGATCATCGGAAACCAGGCAAATAGGTTCTGCCGCAGCAGTTGGATCAGACAGATCAGCAGCAGGAAGAAAACCAGCAGCAGTAATTGGCAGTAAAATCCGGCAAAGCCGGAGAAACTGCTGCCAGCCAGCGTGCCGATCGCCGCCGCCAGTCCCTCCCTTCGATTTCGCTGATAGAAAAAGGCCAGTCCAGGATAAAGAAACACTGCGGATTGAAAAGAAAGCGCAGTGAAGAAAAAACTTAAAACTAAAATACCATCGCTCCAATGAATCTTCCGGAGCCATGCCGTTGACTTCTTAAGGGTCAGCTGACTCATGTTTTTCACCTTCTTAAGGCTATTGTAAGAAAGGTCAGCTGAAAACTCTGTCGAATCTTCCAGTCGGTGTAAAATTCTAAAGCATAAGACATTCCTTGACACGTCTGACGATGCGGCCAAACAGTGCGCTGTTCTCTGGGATCGTCGCTTTGACGTCTATAATCCGGGCAGTATTGATGTATTTGCAGTCATTCAGAAACAGCACTGATTCTTTTTTCATGCCTTCAATCAGACCGATGCGCATTAAGTGCCGGCGGCCATTCGGGCATTCGATCGGATCATACGCCATTCTGTAGGTAACCGGATTGGACGTCATCGGAACGACGAACGCTTTGCCGTTGCAGAATGAGAGGATAATGCCGAAGTGCTGAAATCCTGCCTCATTCAAATAGGCCTGGCCAAAGTCAATATAACAGATATCTCCGATCCTGGCCTTGACTCCCAGCTGAACGCAGCTGCGGGCATCTTTACGGCTCAGCCAATTCGCTTCGCTGACCAAATGACAATGAGCCTGCCGAACCGACAATCCGGAGAATTCTTCCTCTTTTAAGGAAAGATAGGCTCCCCATTGTTCCTTTAAAGAAGGATCCTCACTGTAAATAGGCGACAAGTTTAACGCTTGGCGTTCCAACATCAGGTTGTTTTTCATCTTTCTTCACCTTCCTGACTATAATGTTGCCCAAAATCGCGATTTGCCTTCTTTCTTCTCGTTTTCCGAGAATTATTTTTTTCTGCGCAGACTTTGAAAGCGTTCCTTCTAGAATCCTGACGGATTGAGAAAATAGCAGAAACAAAAAAACCTGACGCCGCAGGTTTCCTTTGTTTATTTAAAATTCATGACATTCGTCAACAATCACGCTGCAGGCTCAGGCTTCGCGCTGAACCCATTGGGCTTGTGCCGCTTCTTCCGCTGTTTCCAGACGGATATCGGTCGGCGGAATATCAAAGCGCTGCTGCTTCACCGCATGATAGAAAAACAGCGACAAGGAAGCCGCGATGATCCAGCCGATCGGCCAAGACAGCCAAATCCCAGTCAGGCCTAATCCTCTGGAGAAAACCGCCGCGCAGACGACCCGAATGACCAAATCTGTCAGCGTTGCACTCATAAACAGCTTCATGCGATTGACTCCCCGCAGGATACCGTCCGCGATCAGTTTTACTGCGATGACCAGATAGAACGGAGAAACAATCCGCAGAAACAGAACGCCTGCGGATAACGCCGCCTGATTGCCGTCGGTGATAAACAAACCGACAAACACTGGTCCAGCCAGCAGATACAGCCCGGTGAAAACGAAGGCAATCTCCACTGCCAGCTTAATTCCAGCCGATAATCCCGCTTCAATTCGATCCGGCAAGCCGGCGCCGGCATTCTGCGCTGTATAATTGGACATTCCATTGCCGATCGCAGTCACGGAAGTAATCGTCATGTTATTCAGCTTCACCGCCGCGGAATAGCCGCCGACCGCTGCCATACCGAAGCCATTGATCATGCTTTGAATCATGATGTTGCCGACGGAGATAAATCCCTGCTGCAAAATACTGGGAATGGCAATCAAGCTTAATTCTTTCAAGCAGTCTGCGGAAAACCAAGGAGCTTTTTCACTTTCCGGCAAACTTTTCAAACGCTTTATGACAACGCCCAGTGCCAAAGCTGCCGCGATCCCCTGGCAAAGAAATGTCGCCCAGGCCACACCGGCTACGCCCATCTGAAACTGAGCCACAAACAGAATATCGACAAACACATTCGTCACCGAAGATACGGCCAGAAAATAGAAAGGTGTGCGCGAATCGCCCAATGCTGAAAAAATTCCGGTCGCAATGTTATAAACCAACAAAAACAGAAAGCCGCCTAAATAAATCAGCAAGTATTCCAAGGAATCGCCGAAGATTTCCGCCGGCGTCTGAATGAGTCTTAACAGAAAGTCAGCGCCGATCAACCCCATTCCCATCAGCAGCAGACCGATGACGACGCTGGCAATCAGCGAAGTCGTCACCGTTGTTTTTAAACGGCTGTAATTCTTTGAGCCGAAGTGCCGGGCGACCACCACAGAAGTTCCGATATTGCAGCCGAAGGCAAAAGCGATATAAATTAATGTTATCTCATAGGAATTGCCCACAGCCGCGAGCGCTGAGGTCCCAATCCAGCGTCCGGCAACAAAACTGTCGGCAATGTTGTAAAGCTGCTGAAACAGAATGCTGCCGAAGAGCGGAAGCGAATATTGCCACAGTACCGATGCCGGTTTTCCTACGGTCAGATCTTTATTCATCAAAATCCCCCTTATCATGCTTTCCAAGTATAGCACCGTTCATGTATAATATGTAATAGTTAATATTGATTGAATTAATAATCTAAAGTTATGAAAGAAGGGAAATTTTATGGAGTTAACCCAGCTTCGCTACTTTGCCGCGGTTGCTGAACTCCAGCACGTCACCCGTGCTGCTGAAAGAATGCATGTCGCTCAGCCGGCCATTACCAAATCCATTCAGCGTTTGGAAGCTGAACTCGGCGTACCGCTGATCGCTTCCCGCGGACGCAATATCATCCTGACGGAGTATGGCTGCGCTCTGTATGGCATGCTGCAGGAACCTCTGGAGCGGCTCAACCAAATCCCGGATCAAATGCAGCAGCTCGCTCATCGCAGCGCCTGTACACTGCACATCAATGTTCTGGCAGCCTCCAATGCCGTGACGGAAGCCGTCATCGCCTATAAGCATGATCACGCTGAAATCTTATTTTCGATTATGCAAAACGAACTGGCGCAGATCTGTGATCTTTCAATCGATACGCTGACAGATCAGCAAGAACGCTCTGAACGATCCGCCAATTCCGTTTCGTTTAAAGAACGGATCATGTTAGCTGTTCCCTCCCACTCGATTTACAGCAGTCTGAATGCGATTGATCTCAGGGAGTTAAGAGATGAAGGCTTCATCTGTCTGGCCGGCAACCGAAAATTCAGAAAGATTTGCGATCAGTTCTGTCTGGCGGCCGGGTTTCATCCCAAGATCATCTTTGAAAGCGACAGTCCGGCAACAGTGCGCAATCTGATCGGCGCTGGCAGCGGAATCGGCTTCTGGCCTGAGCATACCTGGGGTGAATTCGGCGAAGATGTAAAGCTCATCCCGATTTCCAATCCCCAATGCAGCCGAGAACTGCGGATTTCCCTGCATCCGCAGGACAGCGCACGATTGACATTGGTCCATCCGTTTTATCATTATCTGATCCATTACTTTAAAGCCTTATTTGAAGCTTAACCATGAGAACGTCTATCTTGTCCACAGGAATTTCATCCATATAATCGTATTCAGCTCACATTGAATCAGGGATTTCACTAGATCCAACATCAAACAAGAACCGATCCCATTTTCTGTCTTTGACAGGCAAAATGGGAAAAAGGACTGAAAACCGCGGAACAAAGCGCTTTTCAGCCCTTTTTAATAGATTTGATTGTCGTCATTTTCAAGTCAGTGAACAAGATCGCACAGTAATCCATGCTTGTTGGTCATTGCAAGATGATCTTCACTTAATTCTGGGAGTCTTCATCCGGCTCTTCCGCATCCATACTTTCTGTTTCTTCTATTTCAGATTCCGCTTCCGTCAGAATCTCACTGGCATCACTGGGATCCGTTTCCTCCAATAAGACTTTCTTTTTCGGATGGCCTGTCAGCCGTCGGCATAAGCCTAGCAATGGATGCCATTTCGGATTGATCATCTCCGTCGCTTCGATGAAAATCTCAGCGACAAACGTCAGAACAATTAACAGGATAAGTCCCCACTGTTCATTGAAATAACTCAGCACCGCGCAGCCGCCAAATAAAATCGTTACCAGATACAGCACCTGCACGGTATTGCGGTGTCCCAACTTCAGTTTATACATGAGAATATGATGCAGATGGGAGCGGTCTGCCTGCATGATTCCTTTTCCGCTCAGCTTGCGCCGGATCATCGCGATCAATGTATCCGAAATTGGAACGAACAGAATAATGACCGGAAACCCTAACGTAATAAACGTGGTTGTCTTAAATCCCAGCAACGACAGGCACGCCAGCGTAAAGCCCAGAAACAGCGCCCCGCAGTCACCCTGGAAAATTGAAGCTGGATGGAAGTTGTACGGCAGAAAACCAGCGATGGAACCTGCCAGAATCAATGAAATAACCGGAATATCCCGCCGTCCCATAAAGAAGCCGATAAACCCAATCGTGCAGACCACGATAAAGCAGATGCCTGCCGACAAGCCATCAAGGCCGTCGATCAGATTGATCGCATTGGTCACGCCGACGATCCAGACAAAGGATACCAAAAAGGAAAACGGCATCATATTGATTTCAATTCCAAACGGCAAAGTAATCGAAGTTAAACCAATCCCTCCGACTAAGATTGCGATCAGCGCCCCGGCGACTTCAAACAAGAGTTTTTTTAACGGCGACAGATTAATCATATCGTCGAGCAAGCCGCCCAAAAAGACCACCGAGCCTCCGATCAGGATGCCGTTAATGGTCGAATCCGCTTTCAGGAAACAGGCCATGGAAATCATAAAGGCGACGAAAACGGCCAAACCGCCCATCTGCACTATCTTTCCGTGATGTACCGTCCGGTTATTTTCCACCGCGTAGACCTTTAAGGCAAACCCGATGCGCTTGGCAATCGGCACGCAGATCAAGGAAATCACAAACGGCAGTGCAAAGAACGGAAAGGCGCCTTCAATCAAATGCAGCATTGAAAGTACCCCCAAACTACGATAAAGAAATATCGCTGATTCAGCGATATTGTTAGTACCTAGCGGACAAGATGCAGATTTTCCAGCATGACGCCGGTGCCTTCCGCAACACAGGACAACGCATTTTCAGCGACATACACTGGGACGTTCAGTTCATTGATCAGCAGCTGATCAATGCCCTGCAAAAGCGCTCCGCCGCCGGTTAAAACCACACCGCGGCTGACGATATCAGCACTCAATTCAGGCGGCGTCTGTTCCAGGACTGTGCGGCATGCCCGGACAACATCCTGCAAGCTTTCCCGCATCGCCAGCTCTGTTTCTTCTGAATTTAATGTGATCGTGTGCGGCAGACCGGTGACCAAGTCACGGCCGCTGACATCCATTGAATCGCTGCGGCTGCCTCTCCAGGCAGTGCCGATGCGCTTCTTGATTTCTTCTGCGGTACGATCACCGATCAAGAGCTTATAGCTTTCCTTGACATATTTGATCAGATCGCGGTCGAGCTTATCGCCGGCAATCTTCAAGGATGTACTGGTGACGATTTCACCCAAGGATAAAATCGCAACGTCTGTCGTACCGCCGCCGATATCCAAAACCATCGAACCTGTTGGCTTGGCAATATCCAAACCTGCACCGATGGCTGCCACCTTCGGTTCTTCTTCAATGTAAACGCGTTTTGCACCGCAGCGGTAAGCGGCATCGCGAATCGCGTTCCGTTCAACCGATGTGATGTTGGATGGGCAGCAGATTAAAATTGTCGGACGGGAGAACATGCCTTTCAGCTTTAATTTGCGGATAAAATGCTCAAGCATGAGTTCCGTGACTTCAAAGTCAGCGATAACCCCGTCTTTTAACGGACGGATCGCCATGACCCGTCCCGGTGTACGGCCCAGCATTTCCTTCGCATCCTGGCCGACTGCCAGACACTTCTTCGTTTCCGCATCTAATGAAACAACGGAAGGCTCGTTCAACACGATGCCCTCACCTTTAACGTAAATTAATGTATTTGCAGTACCTAAATCGATACCTACTTCTTTGGTAAACAACATAAACCAACCTCCGCATCTCGTGTAAACACAAATATTATAACACAACTCCTCAAAATAACACCAGAATTAATGAATTTGTAACTATTTCAGAAGCGTATCTCTCAGAAAAAAACAGCACCGAAGTGCTATTTTATTTCAGCCGGTTTCATGCCGATGATCGTTGCCGGATCAATCAGCTTACCGTCCTTCTGCACCACGACATGAAGATGGATTCCCAGATCCTTGTTATAGATGTTTTCTCCAGCTAAACCGAGAACATCGTTCTGATTGACAACCTGATCTTTTTTCACCGACACCTGAGATAAACTCTGATACGTAATTTCCAGATCTACTCCGGTTTTGACCGTCACGCTTTTTCCAAACATCGCGTCTTCCTTGACTTCGGTTACCGTACCGCCTAACATCGCAGTCGCTTCAAAGACTTTGCCGTCATAAGCATAATCCAGTCCCTGGTTCGGCCGGTACACGCCTTCAAATTCGGTGACAGCCTGAGCGAGGACATCCTCACTTTTTGTTTTCTCAAAGAAATGCAGCACTTCCTTGGCGTTGATCGCAAACGGTGCGGCAACGGTTTCATCGGCCGGCAGCACCACCGGAATATGCAAAGAAGCAACGGCGTCCGGCTGATTAACCGGAAGGACGGGACGGTTGTTGAATAAAGTGGAATTGGCAATGAAGAAGCCGGAGATCAGAATCAGGATCATCGTCATTAAAATGACCGCGGCCGCTTTGCCCTTGGTACTTTTCTTTTCGTACATATACATGGATTTCACCTCTAGTGGTGAGTATGTCCATGTCCTTTTTATTTATACATGAATCTTGATGACGAGATTGAGTAAAAACTGCGCGGATAAAAGCGCGATGCACATCGCGACCAAAAGATAAAGCAGCTGTGCCTGAACAACACGACCGCTGCGGATCAGTTTTTCATAATTCAGCGCCTGCATGGCATAGAGCGCCAACGCAAAACAGCCTAAGTGCACAGCGACACGAACGATTGCCTCCATAAAGAATCTTCCTTTCTTCTTATCGGGAAAACCCGAATTCCCTCGTTTTTCTCATGATAGCGATTCTTGACAGTTCTGTCAAATTTCTTACGGTTCCTCACTTCCTATTTTCCGCTTTCCGCGCTTCCTTTATAATGAAAACAAGTGAAAGGACAGCGTGCTGATCCCCAGCATTTCTGACCTGAATGATATGGAAGGAGAAATTATGCATAAATATCGTTTATACAATGTCCTGTTTCCCCTCTGGTTTTTCCTCTTCATCCCTTCAACCGGATTTTTTATCCTAACCTTCATCGGCAACATCATCATTGATACGCTGGTCCTGTTCTTAGGCTGCAGGCTCAATCATCAGGACTTCAAATCAGCCTGGAAAAAATGTTTCCTCTGGATCTTTGGATTTGGCTATCTCTCCGATTTTATCGGCGGTGCTCTGTTGATGTTCATTTCCTTCAGTGTCGGCAGTTCTGTTGCCTATGCGATTCAGTTTAATCCGTACGCTCATCTTCTGGGCTTTCTGATCACCGCTGCGATCACCGTGTTATCCGGCGGCTTAATCTATTTGTTCAATTTAAAAATCAGTTTTCGCCGGCTTCCTTGGACATTGTCTGAGAAACGGAAAGCCGCGCTCTTACTGGCAATTCTGACAGCACCGTATCTGTTTTTATTTCCTTCCATCATTCTTTACCGGTAAATAGGGAACATCTTTATTTACTCAATTAATAAGGATAATCCCGGCGCATTGCTTTCTCGCAAAAGACTGTACCGGGATTTTATAACTTTATTTCACAACGTATGTTTTCAGCTCTGTGATCCTCCCTAGATCATCCCGAACCACATACACATCCACGTCCCCTTCATCATTCATAAAATAACGCCCCGCCATCGAATCTTCAAAATTCCTGACCGGTTTTCCTTCATAAGTATATCGTTGATTCTGATAGAGGATCGCATGTGCCTGATATTCCTTTTGAAGCTCCGCTTCATCCAAATTCAGATAGGCGTCAATATGGAATGCCTGCACTTCGGCATGGAACTCTTCCGCTAATGCCGCAGCAGCTTTTTGTTTCAGCGCTGCCAGTCCGCTGTCAGGATTGTCTTTCAGCACCTGAATCAGCGCCTGATCTGCCCGGCTGCGAGTTTGCGATGACAGCGAAAGATTAAGATCTCGCCTCAGCTCGGCTTCCAGGATAAACCGGGAATCGGAACTGGAACAGCTGGAGGATAATTCTGCGATAAACGGTGCCTGAGCAGCCGCAGCGGTGAACATCGAAAACAGAGCGATGAAGCCCACACAGGCAACCATCACAATTTTCCGCAATGGCTTATATGCGGCGATCTTGCGCACTCGCCGTTCCACTTCATTGCGGCTAAAAGCACAGTAGTTCCAGGCGAATTTCAGCTGCTTCCGCGACATCTGAATCAATGCCCGGGCGTAACTCTGCCGTTGTTCCAGATTCATTTGCGTCAGCACGCTTTCATCACACGCTTCCTCTAGATCACGGCTGATCGCATTGACCATGAGCCAAACCAGCGGATTAAACCAATGGATGCTTAAGGCTGCCACAGCGGCCAGCTTCATCCAATTATCATGCCGACGGATATGCGTGCATTCATGCTGCAGGATATTCCGCAGAAGCTCACTGTCGGTAAAATCCAGCGTTGAAGGCAGGAAGATCAAAGGTCTTCGCAAACCAAAAACTAAGGGTCCCTGAATCCGATCGTTGAGATAGACTTCGGCTGTGACCTTTTGGGCGTCCAACACTGAAATGATCCGCGGATCCTCTTCGATCAAAACACTGGCATCAAACTTACGGCGTGTCTGGATAAAGCGCCAGATCAGAAATATCCCCGTTGCCAATACGCCTGTCATATAAATTGTTTCAATATTCCAATTCAGCTGAAAAGCAGGGGCTTGCATAGCTATCTGTTCTGAAATCTCATTCGTTACTGAGGTCTGCGTCTGCGTTCCTTTCTGAACTGCCGGGGCTTCATCCATGACAACGACATTCGTGCTTTCCGCAATGCCAAACGTTCTGAATTCAGCCCAATTTCCCCATTTCGAGAATGACGTCAGATTCAACGGACTGGATATTGAAAAAGGAATCAGCAGGCGAATTAAAACACAAATCCAAAGCAAAGGAAACAATCGCTGCGGCAGAAACCGCCCGAAACCTTTTTTTAACAGAATGACAATGACGATCATCCCCGCCCCCACAAGACTCATCAGAATCAATGGCATATTCATTTTTACAATCCACATTGTCTGTTCCTCATTTCATTTTCTCGATCAGTTTTAAAAGTTCATCGGCTTTTTCATCACTGAGTCCTTTGGTTTTTAAGAAGGAAGAGAAGAACAACTCATCGCTGCCGCCGAACATTTTGTTGATCAGCTCCTCTGTTTCCTCACGCTGAGCTTCCTCCCGCTGAATCAAGGCTTCACATTGAAAATTAGGCTCCGTCCGCAGCACGGCTCCTTTATCAACGCATTTTTTAATCACCGTATACGTGGTATTCTTATTCCAGCCGACGGTATTTCCTAATTCATCCGCAATTTCTTTAGCCGGCGTTTTTCCGCGCCGCCATAAAACATCCATGATCTTTAGTTCTGAGTCAAATAGCTTCATCTCTTCCTCCTCAAGACTATTACAATAGTCTTCGTGATAGTTATAGACTACTACAATAGTTTAAAGTTGTCAAGACGATTCCGATAGTCTGATTCTAAGATGAAAAAGATTTATATCTTACGCCGTTTCCAGCCACAGAAGAACAATCATGTCCATCGCTTCTTAAGCAGTCCATTTGGAATAAAAAAACGACGTTTCTCATCGAATGCGCCGTTTTTAATCGATTTCCCTGTTCTGATCGTCAGGCTTTTGACCATTGAACAGCCTTGATTTCTCCCCGCTGTTCGGTTGCCGCTTTGATGCCGGCAATTTTCCCAAAAATCATGGCCTGCAGCAGCCCGTTGCCGGACATATATGCGGCTCCATCACCCGAAGAAAAGCCTTCTGTACATCCTCCTGCGGCATAAAGGCCTTGAATAACTGAGCCATCTTCACGCAGAGCATGGGTATCCACATCGGTAGCAATTCCTCCCTGTGTATGCCGGATTTCCCCAGTAATCTTAATCGCATAATAAGGACCATCAAAATTAGCTGGAAGCTTCGTCCGATTAAACAGATCCTCACCTTTTTCAATCCCCGCCTGATACTGACTAACCGTCTTGTTCAGTGCGGCTGGATCTACACCAATCATCGCAGCTAAATCATCAATGGTTTCCGCTTTGAACACAATTCCTTCTTCATCCCATTTCGCGAAGTTTGCGCATTTTTCTTTTTGAATATCCGTAAAGCAGAGATAACAGAGATTGTGACTCTGTGCCAGAATATGAGGTGTCAATTCTGAATATCCACCGTATTCATTACAGAAACGATGGCCTTGTTCGTTAATAAAGATCCCGCCGTTATTCGCTAAGCCTTGATCGCTGGTTGTATCGTTGTCCACATTGTGGAAGGCATAGCCCTGATACGCTCCCATGCAGGCCAGCTTCGCCCCCAGCTGTTCGCCCCAGAGAATCCCTTCGCCTGTCGCTCCGCTTGCGACAATCTTAACCGCCGGCAGCGTTTCTGGGCAGTACTGCGCCAGCATTTCATCGTTATTGCCAAAACCGGAAGAAGCCAGAACCACATTTTTAGCTTCGATCACAAATTCTTTTCCTGCTTTATCCTTGCCGTAACATCCCGTTACGACATCGCCTTCTAAAGTCAGACCTTCAACTGAGAATTCCAGCAGAGTCGTAATGGCTTCCGTTGCATTGAGCGTATCGATCATCGCTTGAGTCATGCCTGCACCGTTGCCCTCAGCATTGTGCATGCGGTATTCCGACTGACCATAGTATAGAGAATCCATGATTGTCCATTTCACACCCATTTCGCGTGTCCACTCAATCATATCTTTGGCATTTTCACAAACCGTATAAACGAGCTCTTCACGAACACTGTAATTATTAGGACGCAGAATATCACGGGCATTGGCTTCAACTGTATCGTCAGTCACACCATAGGCCAATTGTTCTTCCGTACCGGTTGCCGGAATCTTGCCGCCGGACAGAATTGTCGCGCCGCCCAGCATGCCCAACTTTTCCATTAACAGGACCTGAGCGCCGTTCTGTGCTGCCGCAATCGCCGCACAGATGCCCGCGCCGCCTCCGCCGATCACCGCGACATCAGTGGTTAACTTCTCCATTTTAGAGAAATCCAGCGGACACAACCCCGTTTTGCTCGTCGCGTTGTATTTCGGTGCTGCCGGGGTATTCTCCGGCGTTTTCCCTGAATCGTTCTGTTGGGCGCATCCGCCAAGCACACCCAAGACTGCCAACGAGGCCGAACCTTTCAAAAAGCTTCTTCTGGAAATTTTAGTCATTCATTTTCCCTCCTCTATGAATGTTAAAGTCAGTATACTACGAAAGAAATAGCACGTCAATATATTCACAAGAGTCCTGCAATCGTGATCTTTTCCGCGTTGATAAACAACAGATGACATTCGTGCTAACCTTACTTTATAGTCCAGGCATGGAGCATGTTGATTTTCCACATCGTCTGAATCCTGTAACAACCTTAATCAACTGTTCGTCCTTCTAAGACCAAAGCCGCTCTAAATACTCCGTTCCCGCGATCATTTTATCGCCTTACTCCTGTTTTGATTATAGAATATTTTAAACACTCCGAGAAATTTCATTCCGATTTCAGAATCTTTTTATAAATACCAATTATTTTTTCCGATATAAATATTTACAAAACGGAATGAAACGATTATATCGGAATTCTATTAAACCCCTGTTTTTTATCTGTGCTTAATAAAATCGCGCTAATATGCAAAAGAAGTTTTAGACTTCTTCATCTAAAACTATAAAAACAAATAAACTTTTCGACTTTCAAGTTAAAAACTTTGATTATATTCAACCTTATTTTTTGCAGCTACTTAACTAACTGATCATCAAAACCAATGACTGCATCATCATTGCTTGTTCCTTAACCATTTTGAAAACAGACCGCCGGGCTGCCGCTTACAGTCCGACGATCTGTTTCTTTTCATTCTATATTTAAATAAACGGATCGAGTGCCTGTTCCACATCCGACATTTTCTTAACCTGCGGATCCGCATAACGCTTGCCGCGGGCGACAACCATCTTAATATTCCGCAATGCTGTGAGATCGTCCAATGGGTTCTTCTCAGTGACCATGAAATCCGCGCACTTCCCGACCTCAATCGAACCGGTTTGATCACCAATGCCGACTAATTCCGCATTCCGTTTCGTTGCGGTGTATAAGGCAAACGTATTGGATACGCCGCAGAACTTATGGAAATAATTCACTTCCCGCCACATATCGTAATGGGTGATATAGGGACAGCCCGTATCCGTACCTAAGCCAACTGGGATTCCATTCGCCAAGCACGCCTTCGCGCACTCCACGATACCGTCAAAAACGATCTTGCCGTTATATTGCTCCATTTCAGACACATGGCTGACATGCCGATCGAATAACGCAAACGGCAAGGCCGGCGACAATGTGGCTACCTGACACGCTTTCCGGTCTTGAAACAGCCGGATGATTGCCTCGCTCGGCAATGCCCCATGTTCAATCGTATCTACCCCATTCTCCAACGCAACCTGCACGCCCTGCGGACTTTCCACATGCGCCGCGACATGCAGACCTAACGCGTGCGCTTCCTCGCATGCCGCTTTCACAATTTCCGGCGACATTTTTAACTCTCCAGGTTCGCCTTTGACCTTCGCATCCAAGACGCCACCGGTAATCATCAATTTGATCAGATCCGGCTTGTCCTTGGCAATCTGACGGACATAAGAACGAGCTTGCTCTGGGGTTGTAGCCTCATAAGCCAGGGAACCGGCCATGTGCCCGCCAGGTACAGAAATCGCCATATTTCCCGCCAGGATCCGCGGACCGTCCATCTTTCCCGCTAAGATAGCATCTCGGATCTGCGTGTCGACGTCCTCAACGCCGCCAACCGTACGAATCGTTGTCACTCCGCTCATCAGCTGCGTCTTCGCATAACCTTCGCACATTTTCAGCATGATCTTGCGCAGGAAATTATTGCTTGTCATCAGCTTTACTAATTTCTTCGGATCACTCTGCTTTTTCTTTGGTTTTCCACTGGCTGGCAGATGAACATGCAGATTGATCAGCCCCGGCATGATATACTGCCCTTTCAAATCGATGATCTGCGATCCATCATAAGCCGCTTGACACGGCTCAACCGCCGCGATTTTTTCCCCTTCCGTTACAATCGCCAGCCCTGTCTTAGGCTGCATGTTCTCCGATCCGTCCAACACAATTCCATTGATATAGACTGTTTTCATAAGTCACCCTTCCCTTTGTTATTATTATAAGAGTTTATTCTGCAGATTGAAACCGCTTTATACCGGAACGCATGAATTACCGTGGAGCTTATCTTGATAAAGCTGTCTCTAAGTTGACCGTTTATATTTTTTCCGGCTTCACTTTTAAAAGAAAAACGACGGTTTCTTCCCAAAGAAAGAAATCGTCGCTTAGTTTTATTTTACTTCGCCTTTCACCGAAATTCGATTCATGGCCTTCTTCAGAGCAACTTCAGCACGGCGGATATCCATATTGGGATCCTCCATCCGAGCTTCAGCCCGCTGTTTGGCCTCCTCTGCCCGGCGCAGATCAATTTCCTCTTTGGACTCAATCGCATCGGTCAGGATCGTTGCCAGATCATTTTCAAAATACAGCAAACCGCCGGCGACCGCGTATTCCCTGCGGCCTTCGCTTTCTTCCGTAATCATGCGGGATATGGCCAGCGGTGTGACCAGCGGTACATGACGGGATAAGATTCCCAGCTGACCGACAGTGCTGACCACATTCAGGATGGTGGTATCCAGTTCCTTCGCCAGTCCTTCCGGCGTCACCACGCGGCAGTGGATCATACGCTACTGCCCCAGCTGACGGGCTTTCTCCGCCGCTTCTTCAATCGTACCGACAAACATAAAGGCCTGTTCCGGCAGATCGTCATATTTTCCCGCCAGCAGTTCCTTAAAGCTGCGCACCGTTTCCGCTAACGGAACATAAGTTCCCTTATAACCGGAGAATTGTTCGGCAACGTGGAACGGCTGCGACAGGAAGTTTCGCGCCCGGCGTGCCCGGTTTACGATCTTCTTATCTTCATCCGACAGTTCATCCATACCCAAAATCGCGATGATGTCCTGCAGCTCTTTATAGCGCTGCAGTAACTGCTGGACGCCGCGGGCCACTTCGTAATGTTCATCACCCACGACTAACGGATCCAGCATCCGTGAGCTGGATTCCAGCGGATCGACCGCCGGATAGATACCTAAAGCCGCGATGGAACGATCCAGAACCGTCTTCGCGTCCAGATGCGAGAAGGTCGTCGCCGGAGCCGGGTCTGTCAAGTCGTCCGCCGGAACGTAAATCGCCTGAACGGAAGTAATCGAACCCCGCTTGGTTGACGTGATGCGCTCCTGCAGCTGTCCCATTTCTGTCGCCAGCGTCGGCTGATAACCCACCGCAGACGGCATCCGGCCTAACAGCGCCGAGACTTCTGAACCCGCCTGGGTGAAACGAAAGATATTGTCAATAAACAACAGAACATCCTGACCTTCCTGATCGCGGAAGTATTCCGCCATCGTCAAGCCTGACAGCGCCACGCGCATTCTTGCGCCCGGACTTTCGTTCATCTGACCATAGACCAGAACCGTTTTGTCCAGAACGCCGGAGTCCTTCATTTCGTGGTACATGTCATTGCCTTCACGGGTCCGCTCGCCGACCCCGGCCACAACGGACATGCCGCCATGTTCCTTGGCAATGTTGTGAATCAATTCCTGCATCAAGACGGTTTTGCCGACGCCGGCGCCGCCGAACAGACCGATCTTGCCGCCGCGGGCATAGGGGCAAAGCAGGTCGATAACCTTGATGCCGGTCTCCAGAATTTCCGCCGACGTCAGCTGTTCCTCAAAGGAAGGCGCAGCGCGGTGAATCGGCAGTTTCTTGTTCGGTTCCGGCAAGCCGCCCAAACCGTCGATCTCATCGCCCAGGACATTGAACATCCGGCCCAGTACCTGCTGGCCGACCGGTACGCTGATCGGCGCTTCGGTATCCAGACATTCCATGCCGCGGACCAGACCGTCAGTCGAAGCCATCGCGATGCAGCGAACAACGTCATCGCCGATATGCTGAGCGACTTCAACGGTAATCCGCTGTCCTTCGCCCTTATCTACAACAATCGCGTTGTTTAACGCCGGCAGATTTCCGGCGGCATACCGAATATCGACAACCGGTCCGATGACCTGTACGATTTTTCCAATATTATTAGCCATAAACTCTCCTTTCGCTACGAGGCGTCGGCCCCGGCGACAATTTCTGTGATTTCCTGTGTGATCGCCGCCTGACGCGCCTGGTTATACTGCAGTGTCAGCTTATCGATCAGCTCGTCGGCATTGTCCGTCGCGCTTTCCATCGCAACCCGGCGCGAACCCTGTTCCGCCGTTTTCGTCTGCATGTGCGTGCTGTAAAGCAAAGAACGGACATACATCGGAATCAGGGATTTTAGGATTTCATCCGGACCGGGTTCAAATAAGGTTTCCACCTTAAACTCCCGGCCTTCCCGCTCCATCGGACTGACCGGCAGCAGCGTCAAAAGCTGCGGGGTAAAGGTTACCGCATTGACAAACTGGCAATAAAGAATCTGAATCTTTCCAATTTCACCGTCAACATACAGATTCAGCGCTTCATCCGCCAAATCGTTGAACACATAGAAATCCACATGATCGGACCCTATCGGCTCATGGATTAGATTGAATCCTTTCTGACGCAATGTACTGGTGCCTTTGGTGCCAATCACAATCATCGGATCCTGCGGATCCAGGATTTCCTGAGCCATCCGCAGCAGGTTGGCGTTATACGCTCCGCACAGCCCCATATCCGAGGTAAACATAAACGTTAAGGTGCGGGGTGATTGATTTTTCTTTAAATAGACGCAGTCACTATCCGGGTTGTTCGCCAGAATCTGACTGACCATCTGACGCAGTGTATCCGCATATTCCCGGTTTTTTTCCATCTGAATGCGTTGTTTCTGCAGCTTGGCATTGGCGATCAGCTCCATCGCACTGGTTATTTTCCGGGTGGCGCTGACGGAACGAATGCGTCCCTTTAACGCTTGCTTTCCCTGCGCCATGCACTACATCCCGCTGATCAGCTGAAACTGCTGCAGATATTCGTCCATCGCCTGCTTCAGCGCCGCTTCCAGATCCGCATCCAATTTCTTCTCTGTGTCAATCCGTTCGATCAGATCGGCTTTGTCCTGTGCAAAGAATTTATGCATGCCTTCTTCAAAGTTCTTGATCTGTTCGACCGGTACGTTCTTCAGATAACCGTTCTTCGCGGCAAACAGCGATAAAACCTGTTCGCTCATCGTTAACGGCGAATACTGTCCCTGCTTAAGCAGTTCCGTCAGCCGCGCGCCATGATCAATCGTCGCCTTGGTCACCGGATCCAAATCAGAACCGAACTGCGAGAAGCTGAGCATTTCATGATACTGTGCCAAATCCAACTTCAAGGAACCGGAAACCTGCTTCATAGCCTTGGTCTGCGCGGCGCTGCCGACTCGGGATACAGACAATCCGCTGTCCACCGCTGGCCGAACGCCGGCATTAAATAGTTCTGTCTGTAAGAAGATCTGACCATCCGTAATCGAAATGACATTGGTCGGAATGTAGGCCGAAATATCGCCGGCCTGGGTTTCAATGATCGGCAAGGCGGTTAAAGAACCGCCGCCCAGTTCATCATTCAGCTTTGCCGCGCGTTCCAGAAGACGGGAATGCAGATAGAAAACATCACCCGGATAAGCTTCACGTCCCGGCGGTCTTCTTAATAACAGCGACATGGTACGATAAGCGACGGCATGCTTGGAAAGATCATCATAGATGATCAGCACGTCTTTGCCCTGTTCCATCCATTCCTCGCCGATCGCACATCCGGCATACGGAGCCAGATACTGCAGCGGAGCCATTTCACTGGCCGTGGCCGCAACAATGGTTGTATATCCCATCGCATCATGCTGCCGGAGTTTCTCCATAATCTGCGCCACGGTGCTGGCTTTCTGACCGATTGCGACATAAATGCAGTACACATCCTGACCCTTCTGATTCAGGATGGTATCGACGGCAATCGCGGTTTTGCCGGTCTGGCGGTCGCCGATAATCAGCTCACGCTGACCTTTGCCGATCGGAATCATCGAGTCGATAATTTTTAATCCGGTCATTAACGGCTGATGCACGCTCTTACGTGTCATAACGCCCGGCGCTACCCGTTCAACCGGACGGGTTCTGTCACAGACAATCGGGCCCTTGCCGTCAATCGGCTGACCTAAGGCGTTAACCACTCGTCCTAACATTCCGTCACCAACCGGAACTTCGACAATCCGGCTGGTGCGTTTGACTTCATCGCCCTCTTTAATCAGCGTATCATCGCCCAGCAAGACTGCGCCCACATGGTCTTCTTCCAGGTTCAGCACCATGCCGTAGACATCATGCGGAAACAGCAGCAGCTCGGATGACATTGCTTTGTCCAATCCCTGAATTAAAGCGATTCCGTCGCCGACACGAATGACGTAGCCGACGTCGTTCGACTGAATTTTATCTTCATAGTGTTTGATCTGTTCTTTGATCAAAGCACTGATTTCTTCAGGTCTTAAACTCATTCTCTCACCTGCTTTCCTTCAACAGTTCACTTTTCAGTGATTCAATTCTTGATTTCATGGAGCCGTCAATCACCTCGTTGCCGATCACCACTTTAAATCCGGAAATTAACCGCGGATCAACCCGGTTGGTCAGTTCCAGACTTTGTCCATGACTTTGAGTCAGAGCTTCAGCAATGCGGATCATGTCTTCTTTTGCCAGTTTGCGTGCCGAGTACACATAACCCTCGGCTACCCCGCGTTCGGCGTTTTCCAGACTGATAAATTGACGGAGAATCTCAACGGTGTTCTTCGTTCGCTTTTTATCAATCAAAAGATCCAGAAAATGCACAAGCAAGGGATCAATCTGACCGGAAAACAAAGTGTTAACCATCTGTTTTTTTTCTTCCGCACTGATCTTCACCGCGTTGAAAAAATCCAGCAGCTGCGGATTTTCTTCCACCACTGCCGCTAAATAACGGGCCTGCTGACCCCAGTGAACGAGGTTTCCGGTTTCTTTAGCCAGTTCAAAGAGTGCCTGGCCGTACCGTTCAGCGACCTGACTGGCCATACGCTGTTACTTCCTTTACAAATTGATCGACAGCCTGGCGATCGCTGGCTTCGTTGCTTTTTTCTCCGATCAGCTTTTCGGCCGCGCTCATCGCTACCTCAACCATCTCTTTGTGGATTTCACTTTGCATCTGTGAACGTTCCAACTCAATCTGGCCGCGGGCCCGAACGATCTGATCATCGGCTTCGGTTTTAGCCTTGCGGACAATTTCTTCCCGCACCGACTTGGCTTCCACCGTCGCTTTTTCAATGATCGTCTGTGACCGTGTCACCGCTTCCTTCAGCTGCAACCGGGCATCCTCACGATCCTGCAGCGCCTGTTGGCGAGCCTGCTCGCTTGCCGTCAGCTCTTCCTGCATTTTCTCGGCACGCCGTTCCAGCATGTTGGTGATGCTCTTCCACAAAAACTTTTTGATGATCAGAAACAGCACCAGCGTAGAACACAGCTGCGTCAGCATCGTGATCGGATTGGGAAGCAATTGGCCTATTACATCAATATCAATCATATCTTCCCTCCTGCTCTATCCGTTTCGTATCGAGACCCGATCAGAACGCGAAGATCAGCAGGATCGCTACCAATAAGCCGTAAATAGCGCAGGTTTCAGATAAGGCGATACCCAGAATCATCGTCGAACGAATTTTACCTTCAGCTTCCGGATTGCGGCCGATAGCCTCAACCGCCTTGCCGGCGACAAAACCTTCACCAATACCTGTCATCATACCGGTCATAACAGCCAGACCAGCGCCGATAGCGATTAAACCTTTTGCGATATCCATAATTTTTTCCTCCTAAAATGGTTATGCTTTTTTCATTTCTTCCGGAACTTCATTGCCGATGAAGACCATCGTCAGCGTAATGAAGATCAGGGTCTGAATAAATCCGGCGAACAGATCGAAGTAGAAATGCAGCGCCGGGGTCAGAATCGGGGCGATAAAATTGACCGCCGATCCGACGGGAACGAGTAAATTAATCAATGCAGTCGAGCACCATGACGTAAAGCTGTAGACCAAAGACATAATGATGCCTCCGCACAGCACATTGCCGAACAGACGCAGCGACATCGACAGAATCGTCGAGAATTTGCCGAAGATATTCATCGGCAGAAAGACCGGCATCGGTTCAATAAAGGCGTGCATATACGCCTTGAAGCCGCCGGCTTTGAGCTGGGCAATCTGAACGAGCACCCAGGTAACGATCGTCAGCATCAGCGTGACGCTGTAATTGCCTGTGGGGGAAGAGAAGCCGAACAGGCCCAGAATATTGCTTAAAAAGATGTAAATCGCAATCGTCGTGACATACGGCGACAGATTTTTAGCGATCCGGGGTCCGACATTGTCCTTTACCTGGTTATCCAGCGTTTCCACCAGCATGATTGCCAGCAGAACCACGCCGTGCGGTTTGGCCAGCGGATCGGTTTTATCAATCTTTTTGGACAAGGCAATCACAGCCAGACACAGCAGTGCCGTCACGCCCAAGATGATGAACACATCCGACTGAATCGTCAGGTGCAGCGGTTTACCCATCTTTTTCCCTCCTTTCTAATATTGAATCAAGAATCAAAACGATCTTCATCAGAAACAGGCCGCCGGCGGCTGCGAAGATATTGAACACCTCCGGAACCAGCGCGGAAATCAACAGCGGCATCGCCATCAGAAGATAGCTGAACAGAAAATGGCCGATCAATCCAAGTTTTCCCGATGCCTGCTGATCTAAAACCTGATCACAGAACATCGTTGTGCGCCAGTACAGCAAAACCGAAATGGCGCCGCCCAGGATGAAGCCGGACGCAATCCGCCAGTCAGTCAGGACCCCGATCAGCACGACCAGGCCCGACAGGATCAGCGCCAGTGAAATTCCTTGTTTACGCATACGTTTTCCTTATTTCGTTTTCGTCAGCTGCCATAAGGCCCCAAACGCACACCCTGCACCGCAGAGGATGCCGCCGGTTACACCCCAGGGGCGAATCCCGCAGGTCTCATCCAGCTGCAGGCCGATCAGCGTCGGCACCAGAATGGACACGATCACGGTGAACCCCAGCGTCATCGCCTGGATCCAGCTTTTCACTACCGCGTGCCGAAAATCCGGTCGCCGGCATCGCCCAAACCTGGAACGATGTAGCCTTTTTCATTCAGGTGATCATCCAGCGCCGCCAGATAGATATCGACATCCGGATGGGCTTGTTCAACGGCTTTGACGCCTTCCGGCGCACCGACTAGGCAAACCAGCTTGATCGTCTTCGCTCCGCGCTTTTTGATCATATCAATCGCGGCTACGGCGGAACCTCCGGTTGCCAGCATCGGATCCAGAACCATATTCACAGCATCCGGCATCGTATTGGGAAACTTGGCAAAATACTCATGCGGCTGAAGTGTTTCTTCATCGCGGTACAGACCAATAAATCCAACTTTAGCGGTGGGAATCAGATCAGTAATCCCGTTGACCAGTCCCAGCCCGGCGCGCAGAATGGGAATCAGAACAATTTCCTTCGATAATTCTTCAGTCTGACATTCACAGATCGGCGTTTGAATCATAACCGGCTTGGTCGGCAGATCGCGGCAGATCTCATAGGCCATCAACCCGGCAATTTCATCGAGGTTCTGCCGGAAGTCTTTGGTTCCGGTTTCCACCTTCCGCATCTGAGTCAGCTTGTGCGTGATCAGCGGGTGATTCATGACTTTTAACATAAGCTCTCTCCTTCTCTTTGCAAAGCGTTATCATTTGTTATTATACCATTGAAAAAGTGGAAAATACAAAGGATTCCGTCAGTTGTGCATCGAGTTTTCTCACGCCCTCCTTTTCGGTTGATATTATACGGAAAACTCACCTTTGACAACATAGACAAACGGCAGACATTGTCAGAAAAGCAGACAAAAGGATTGTCTTTGTCTTGGTCTTTCAGGGTTTTAATTCGTATGCAAAAATCAAACTTGTTTTTCCTGACAAACTTCGCTATGATGGAGTCAGTGAGGATAAGCTATGGATAAACCTATTTATGTGATCGGTCATAAAAACCCGGATGCCGACTCGATCTGTTCGGCAATCGCTTACTCAGCGCTGAAAAATCAGCTGGGAATGAATACGCTGCCCTGCCGGCTCAGCGCGATTAATAAGGAGACCTTATACATCCTGGAGCGCTTCCATCTGCCCGTTCCGATGCTTTTGACCAGTGCTAAATGCACCTTGGCTGAAATCGACATGGATGAAGCCATGCTTTTAAGCAAGGATACAACGATGAAAGAAGCCCTGGACGCGATTTTATCGCGTAAAAATAAAGGTATCTTTATCGTTGATTCCAAGCATCATCTGGAAGGCATTGTCTCTGTTTCCGACTTAACAAACCTGTGGACTGCGGATGAAGAAGCGCTGCAGGATTTGATGAGCCGTGTTCCTTTAGCCAACATTATCAAAACAACGAAAGCTTCGCTATTGCATCAGGCGCCGTTTCATCCGAATGGCAAAGTCCATCTGATGCCTTCATTAGGTCAGAACAGCACGATAGAAGCAGGAACGATTGTGATCGTCGGCAATAATCCTGAAGTTCAGCGCTCAGCGATTCGCCAGAAGGCTTCATTGATTTTAATCTGCGGCGAAAATTGGGTCGATTCCATTACTTTGGAAATGGCCAGGGAAGAAGAAGTGTCGATCCTGCATACGCCGCTCAGCGCGATCACGGTAGCTCACAGCATCTTCCAAAGTCCAAGTGTCGCTGAAGTCATGACCTCCGCCGTCGTTGTTTTCCGCACTAGTGAAACGGTAGACGGGGCCAGCCAGCGAATTGCCAAGACTCGATTCCGCACCTATCCGGTTGTCAATGAGAAAGAAGAAGTCATCGGCGCCATCTCGCGTTATCATCTGTTTAATTACCGTAAGAAGCAGCTGATTCTCGTGGATCATAACGAAAAAGAACAGAGTATTCATGATCTGGAATTCGCAGAAATTATTGAAATCGTCGATCATCACCGCCTCGGCGGAATTGAAACGCAAAGTCCGATCTCCTTCGTCAATCAGATCGTCGGATCTACCTGTACGATTGTTGCCGGATTGTATGAGCAGCATCAGGTCGACATGCCACCGGCGATCGCCGGTGTGTTGTTGTCCGGTCTGCTTTCGGATACGATGAACCTGAAATCACCGACAACTACTGATATTGATCGTGTGATGGCAGCGAAGTTATCCCAGATTTCAGGGGTTGAGGCTCAGACTTTAGCCGAGGAGTTAGTGGGCACTTCAGACTCCCTGATGAACAAGTCGTTTCAGGAATTGATGTATGAGGATTTCAAAGAGTATCGTGTTCAGGACAGCAAGGTCGCAATCGGCCAGGTTGTCTGCCGCTGCGCTGCAGAATATCAGAAAGTCAAACCGGAGTTTCTGGCTTATCTGGAAGACCAAAATCTGCAGCTTCATTATGATTTACTCCTGATTCTGTTTACTGATCCAAAAGGTACCGGATCGCATTTCCTGTATACTGGGAAAAAGAGCTGGGTCATTGAAGAAGGCTTCAAAACAGTCTTAACCGATAGTTTTGCCCCCGGCTTCATCTCGCGTAAGAAACAGGTTCTGCCTGTGGTGATTGATACGCTGAATAAATAAACAGTTATAAGAACGAAAAAGCAGCCATTTTAAAATGGCACCTATAGAAAGGACAGTACTGGCACCTACTATAGGTGCTTTTTTGTATAGGTTTAAGTCAGAGGTGATAGGTATGGCGAAATGCTTCACGCAACAAGAGAAAGAGATATTGAAGGCAAATCCAAATGTAAAAGCAGTAAGAGAAAATAGGCTTACACTGACTTATGAATTTCGTTTGAAACTCTGGGAACATTATCAAAAAGGAGATTCATTAAAAACAGTATTTATCCAGCACGAATTTGATTTGCAAGTGATTGATGCAAAATACATTAGAAGTATAAAATTAAATTTCAAAAGAAACGGGTGTCCTTCTGGTGGCACTAACAAAACATTGGGGACAAATGAGAGTCGGCGGACCAATACGCGGGAAGAGGTACAATCATTACTGAAAAGTGGTCTATTCGTAAAATCACGGAAAGGAATCGCATTTCATTTAAAATGACAGCCTTTTCGTCTTTATTAACTAAATTTTACATATCCTTGTGCCTGTTGATTATACTTTCGGTTTTATCCGTTAATATATAACTCAAAGAACTTTTAGATTCACTGATCTGTTTTAGAGCACATCCCAGTCTGTTTATCTGCATTTCTCATAAGCTGGAATTAACACTTCATTGAACCGATACTTCAATCCTTTTACGTAAAACTCTTTTCTTGTTGAACTTATTACAGATAACCCTTGATATTCTAAGGGAATATCTAGTATAAAGTTGCATATTTCTTCTATTTTTTCTCTCAAATTAGGAATGACTCGCTGCAGAGCTTTTTTTAAGTCTGGTATATCTTGATTAATTAAATCTTCATAATGCATTAACTTTCCATTGAGCAAATACCCTGAACTAATATTCATCGTTGTACTTTGCTTTAATCGTATAGGGTCACTTAAAATTCGTTGTATTTGCTGATCTGAAAGTTTATTTGAGAATGCTGCACCATTATCATAAATCGGAGCTAGTTGAAGATTCTCTGATGTATCAATAAGAATTCCCCAATTTCCGCTATTCCTGTCATTATTGTTTATAAAGCCATCAATAACAACACAATCCCAAAAGCGCTTTTTTATCTCAGGCAATTGGATTAATACCGGATTGTAATCTAAATGAATCATCACAGCTTGTAAATTTGTCCCATGCATTCCAGAATCTGATTCCGTTATTGATCGATCCAATTGTTCTTCTAAGTCTTTATTATATGCGTTTTTTAACTCCCGATATTCTTGTAAGCGATGATTCTTATCTGTAAAGTCTTTACAAGCCACAACAATCTTAGAGTCTTTAATACCTAATAGAGTCTGATGCACATCATATCCAAGGATCTCATAAACATGACTTCCACAATATTCCGATAAAAGTGCTGTGGTATAGGAAGTATCAATTCTCCGCATTCCTTTAGTTGATTTTGGAAACTTCAAAAACCACGGCTCTCCCTGATATAGAATTCCTAACTTACTTCCAGCGGCGCCACCATAAAATCGTAAAGTTGTCTCACATTCATTGAAATCAATGATCTTTTGCATCTAACCCTGACCTCCTAACTGTATTTTTGAATTAACAACGCTCTTTGCTTTGCGGTTAAAACTTTTTCATAAACATAATCCTTTGTTACATTCTCTAACAGTTCGCTCCTGTCAAAGTAGAAATAATCATCCTCTTCTTGATCATATTTTTCTAATTCGCTTATAATCTGTTGAATCGGATTAGGAACGGGGAAATCAATTACGATGCTGTCATCAATCCACTTAGACATACCCAATACCTCCATCCTTGATCTTTACTGTCTATATTATACACTAAGTGAAAAGCGTATACGATTAAATTCCCTAGTAAGTTCCATTAAGGATGAAAACAAAGATGCCGCCATCAAGCTGCTTATTATCGTCAAACAAAACTAAAAATGACAAAAAATGCATTGCGGAAGTTTTTAATGGAAACAACTTTAAACGGATAAAACTCAAGATGAACTCAACAGAAAAGAACGAAAAAGCCGGATTCATTGGCACATGTCAACAAATCCGGCAAAAACGCATTTGATTTTACTTCAGAGATATCTTATTTTACCGCTTAACGCAGAGCGTTTTCCACCGCCTGTTTAATCGCATTGGAAGTGATTGTGGCGTTGCTGATGGCATCCACTTTACTGGACTGAGCTTCAATGATTTTTCCTGGCATTTGCTGGATTGCCGGATCACTGATCCCTGCTGACTCCTGATGCTCAACAATATTAATTTCGGTAATTTGACCACCACTGACTGTAACGCTGACCTTTACAGCTGCATTCATACCATCGGCAGTTCCTTCATATACACCATCGGTTAAATCTTTAAAATCAACTCCAGAAACGGCAGCTGTATCCTTTTCAAAGAGAGAAAGATCGAACATATCCGGAGCAGGCTTAACTTCGTAGCCTTCTTCCATCGGCAGATTCATGATGTTTCTTCCTGTAATTCGTCCCCACGTTACAGCACCATTCATGCCAACGCCCGGGGCAATGGTTTTTCCCCACATTTGACCCACGACTTCGCCGCCGGCATATAAACCTGGGATAACTGTTCCTTCAGCTGTCGTAACCTGGTTTTTATCGTTGACCAAAATACCACCTCGCGAAGAAAGAACAATCGGCTGAAGCTTCAGTGCATAGAAACGATCACCTTCAATTTTATTAATCGCTTCAACACGGTTTTCATTCGGTTTCACTTCAAACTCACGTCCGAATTGATCAGGAACCCCTGCCTCTACAGCCTTGTTGTAATCTTCAACAGTTTGAACAAAGGTTTCCACTGGAATTTGAAGTTTTTCTGCCAACTCTTCCAACGTATTTGCTTCCACTAAACGAGAACGATAAATTCCACCTTCCTTAAAGGAATCATAAGCACCACGTAACGTACCCTGGGTATCTTCCAGAATTTTATCTGTAAAAATCTCAAACATGTAGCTTTCCGGCTGAGCTTTCAGACCCGCATTGCGGACTTCATCATCCCAAGCACATTCATCAATAAAGCGTTCTCCCAGAATATTAACCAGAATACCTCCGGTATAATAAGTGCCTGTTGAACCATTGACACCTTGCGTCGTTGAACCTTCATTGATCATTCCTTTTGGATATGTTTCAATCCAGCTCATGGCTTCTTCTGTAATTCCAGCCCCCACTTCCTGCATCATGCGCAATCCATAACCATCATCGCTGGAAAGGGATGCCGAAATCAAATTATGCAGATCCGTAGAGTACGCCTCAAATAATTTAGGGTTTGCTGCATAGCCGCCGGTGCTCATAATCACTCCGTAGTTTGAATGAAACTGATAGGTCTTGCCGTCTGTTCCGACACCTTCTGCCCCGCAAACCTGACCTTTTTCATTGGTGATCAGTTTTGTCCCCGCCACTGAAGTAAATACTTGGATTTTATCTTGTTTCTCCAATTCTTTTAGCATGACTTCAATAACCGGATTGGCTAATTTTGAATCTTCCTTCGGCATCGGAACATACGTCCGGTTATATTCATACGGCATATGTCCAGGATTAACAATGACCTTATTGCCATCTTTATCCGTCATAAATGGATAGTCCTTCACGCCCATTTCATACACCCATTCCCAGGCTTCTGTTGCATTTTCTGCATAGCTTTTAACCAAGTACTCAATCGGATGTCCACCATTGGAGTTTCCAAATTTCAAAATTTCTTTTTCATAGCGTTCAACCGAATCCTCAGTTAAACCTTGTTCGATTTGCAGCGTGGTATTGGCCGCTGAAAACTGACCCGTTTTCATTCGCATAAAGCCGCCAAGTTCAGGAAGCTTTTCCACCAAAATGACGCTTTCCGCACCATTTTCTACCGCGGTCAGTGCAGCGCTGATTCCCGTTCCGCCACCGCCAACAATGACCACATCCGCCTTTTCCGTAACATCAAACTGAGCCTCTGGTGAAACTTCTGGCTGATTTGTTTTGGGTTGAGCTGTACAGCCGCTGATCAGCGTACTTACTAATAAAGCACACAACAGTGCTGCTGCCGATTTCATCCCTGTTTTTTTCATCTTTCTTTCCTCCTATTTCTACGATATACTATTTGGTAGTAAATTCACATACTATATTCATTTCTTTTTTGTGATTATCATGCTAAGGCTGTCAAGAAAACCTTCCATGTTAGAAGCACAAAAATGACAAAGGAGGAAGCGATGGATACATCTAAACGGCTCAATCAGTTCCGTATTCAGAAAGATCCGATTTCAGCCTATCTTGATCAATTTCGATTGGATATTGATTATTTTACTAACTGGCCGAATCAGAGTGGAAAAACGCTTAAGAACATTATTGGAACGCATATTAAAATTATTCTTGTCGAACGGGGAAACTGCGAAATCATGATTCAAGATACAAAATATAAGCTAAGCGGAGGAGACTGTCTGATCATTCCGCCGTATACGATATATAACGCAGTAACAGGAAACGAACCAATCAATTCTTATGAAATATTCTTTAATGTTTATCCAATAACTCGGGAGCAAGAATTTCTATCTAGGATGAAAATTGAAGGAACCTTGGTTTTTACCCATTTAATTACAGCGATTGAATGGAAAAGCTTCAGCCATTGTTATACCAGCCTGCAGTCGAAGCAAGATGGCTGTTACGCCCAATTGAAAGCAAGCTTAACAATGCTGCTGATTAAGATCCTGCGCCGGCAGCCTTTGGCTATCATGGATCCCCAAGGTCGTGTAAAAGAGCAGGCGGTTGTCGACAAGCTGTTTCTTTATCTGAACGAACATCTTGATGAACCTGTTCAGGTCGGTCAACTTTGCTCTTACCTTGCTTTATCCCAGAGTCATCTTTATCGTTGCTGCCGAAACGTTATGAATTGTTCTACAAATCAGTTGATTATCCGTTATAAACTGTCCCGAGCAAAGCAATTATTAAAAGATCCGGAATTGTCAATCCAGCAAATAGCAGCGATGATTGGTTATGAGCCATTTTACTTCAGCAGTCAATTCAAAAGAAATTTTCTGCTTTCTCCTTCGCAATATCGCGAAAAGCTTTGCGTTTGCCGACGTGATCAGTGATATAAAATATTTCAGCAGGCAGCATACACGAATCAATATCGAAAGGTGAACAGGATTTTGCATGATCTTATCTATGTCCTTTACTTAGATTCATCCATTCTTTATTTCTGTTTAATCAGCAAAAACAAGAATCTCGAAGAAATAATATATTATTAAAGAATAAATTTATATGTACTCATCAAAACACGGCAGCCACTGTCTTTACAGTGAACTGCCGTGTTTTCAGTTTTCTAAATTAAACCTTTTTCTCGAGTTCAGCGATCTGATCAATCCGACGCTGATGCCGTTCTTCATGAGAAAACGGCGTCGTCAGCCAGACTTCCGCAATCTGTTCGATTAACTCCTGACTGATAATCCGTCCGCCCATCGCCAGGACATTGGAATCATTATGCTCCCGCGTCAGCTTCGCCGTTTCCAGATCATGTACATGCGCACAGCGAATACCCGGCACCTTGTTGGCTACAATACTGACACCAATCCCCGTACCGCACATGACAATCCCTCGTTCCGCTTTGCCTCCCGCTACCGCTTTTGCGCAAGGATAAGCCACCTCCGGATAATCAATGCTGTTTTCGCTGAAGCATCCGAAATCTTCAATCTCATATCCTTTCTGAATCAGTTTTGTCTTCAATGCTTCCTTATTCTTATAAGCACCATGATCACAAGCCATTGCAATTTTCATAGAATTCTCCTTCTTTCTTCCTATTATTGAATCGTTGCTTCCAGATCTTCCAGTTTAATTGGACCTTGACGCAGAATCTTCAGTTCTGTTCCTGTCGTATCGCAGACGGTACTGGAGGTGCTCGCTCCGCTTTCTCCCAGCACTACCGCATCAATCCTGCCCTCCAGCTGTTTCAGCACCTCTTCCGAAGTCGTACAGGATGGCTGACCGCTTATATTTGCACTCGGCACTAACAGAGGAACACCTACACGATTGATGAGCTCCAAAACAAATTCATCATCCGGCATCCGAATTCCGATTGTCGAGAAACCATTCGTCACCAATTCGTCGATTTCCGGTCTTTTGTTAAAAATTAAAGTTAAGGCTCCGGGCATCCAATGATCAATCAGTTTGCGGGAACGCTCATCCGTAACAGCAACTCGTTCAATCTGCGCTTTTGATGAAACCATCATGGGAAAAGGTTTGGTTTCCGGTCTTTGTTTGGCTTCCTTTATTCTTAAGATGGCTTCTTTTAAGTCATAACGAACCGCCAAGCCATAAACGGTGTCGGTTGGAAAAGCCACAACTCCGCCCCGGTTTAATATTTCTACAATTTGAGCGCTGTCCTTCTTTGTTAAACGCTGTGTTTCCATGTTTTCACCCGATTTCTTTCCAGATTCATTATATCGGATTTTCCTGATCTTACAAGCCTATTCCTGATTTAGAATAATGGTTTTAAGATTCTTTATTCTTAGTTTTTCCACAACGATTAAATCATGATTTAGTAAATCACGATTTAACCCATTTCTCTTGTTCACTACCATATTATAAGAATTGAATTTTATTACTAAACCTGTGATTCAATCCTGACATTCCGTTGTCAGCAAATACTCTTTATAATAAGATTAAAGCAAGAATAACCGAAGGAGAACAAGCATGAATATAAAAACGGAACTCGAAAAAACTATGGGCTACGAGAATACGATCCAGCTAAACGATATTGATCTGAATCCGCTGACTATCCGTGCTGTGCTGATCAATGAAATCGTACCGCAAGACCCCAGCCAGGATTTTTATGGTTCACCTCATGCCGGCTATCTGTCCACCACAATCCCGCTCTTTCGTGAAGCCGGACTGTCTGTCACAAAGATTCAGGAATTATTAGATTTAGGGATCTACATTACCAATGCTGTCAAAATTCCCAAAACGGGCTATACTGTGGAAAACTGTGCCTTGGAAAGAAGCCTGCCTTATTTAGAACAAGAACTATCTCTGTTTCCACAGCTTCAAGTCATTCTCTTAATGGGCGACGTGGCAAAAAAGGCATTCAATAAAATAACGAAGAAAACGATGAAGAAGAACATCGTGCCGGCAATTTCGACCTACAAGCTGCGCGGCACCGAACTGTACTATGATAATATTCGCATCCTTCCTTCGTATATCATGACTGGGAAAAATATATTGATTGAGAAATCCAAATTTGCTATGGCGGCGGAAGATATTGCCTTGATGCTGAAGCTGATTCAAGCATGACCTCTTTTTATTCTTTTTCTGAGAACTTTGAAAGGCAGAACTTAAACAGTTAAACAGTATCCCCAACAATCCTGCATTCAGGCAAAAAAACGCAGAGAAGAAAGACTCTGCGCTTTTCATATCGGTTAGATTGAAAGAGAAAGAAAATTTATTTTTGATGCTCCTGAATCAGCTTCTGATACCAGAAATAACTCTTCTTCGGTATTCGGCGGCAGTTGTTGTCAAAATCAACGCGAACTAAACCATACCGCTTTTCATAGCCGTTGACCCAGCTGTACAAATCCATCGTGCTCCAGGCATAATACCCCCGGACATCACAGCCTGCTTCCATCGCTTTGAACATGAAATCAATGTACCCCTGCATCATTTCAATCCGTTCATCATCCTGAACCATGCCATTTTCATTCGGTGTTTCATAACAGCCATGGCCGTTCTCCGTGATATAAACCGGAATCTCGCCATAGCGTTCTTTAATTTCCATCAGTGTATTCAACATGCAGCGCGGATAAATTTCGCGGCCCCACAGATTCCGCTTCGTCGTTGGGTCAATCGTCGTTTCATACCAGTTTTTAATCCGGATTCCTTCCTTGGCAGTGGAACCGGCGCCCTTGTTGTTATGGAACACCTCGGTTTCACCCTCAGTGTAATCTGTGATGTAAAACCGGTTATAGACATTTAGTCCCAGGAAATCGATCTTGCCCTGTGCCAATGTCAGCGTATCCTCAAAACGGATATAGGAAGAGTCGATGTCATTTTCCTGCAGCCATGGAATCAAGCCGCCCGGCAATTCACCTAAGATGGCACCGTCCAAGATCACGCGGTTATAAAACAGATCGGCAATCACCTTAATCCGCTCCGGTTCCTTCGTCTGCGGGGCGACCTCAACATTGCTCGAATCATGGACGATGCCGATTTCCCCGCCCAGCTGTAAATCGTGATAGATTTTCACCGCTCTGGCGCTGGCCACCGCTTCATGATAAACCGTCTTGAAATATCGATCGAAATCAAGTTTGTGATTCGGCGGATAATTGCCGACCATGTTGCTGCAGTAAGCATAATATTTCGGCTCATTGATCGTAACCCACAGCTTAACTCGATCCCCGAAAGCTTCAAAACAAACTTTCGCATATTCCGCGAAGGCGTCTAGAATATCCCGGTTCGCCCAGCCGCCCTGTTGGGCCAGCGCCTGCGGCAGATCGTAATGAAACAGCGTGACGTTCGGCTCCAGGCCCTGTTTTAGGCAGCAGTCGATCACCCGATTATAAAACGCGATCCCCTGCTCGTTCACACGGCCACGTCCTTCCGGTAAAATCCGGCACCAGGACAATGAAAAGCGATAAGAATTCTGACCCCCTTCCTTCATCATCCGGATGTCCTCTTCGTAATGATGATAGAAATCGCACGACACATCGCCCGTTGCTCCGTTAATGTTCAGCGGACTTTCATGCGAAAAGACATCCCATTCGCCTAGTCCTTTGCCTTCCAGATTCCAAGCCCCTTCACATTGATAGGCCGCCGTGGCGCTGCCCCATAAAAACGGTCGTTTTTCCATTTTCTTCACCTCATTTTTCATTTTAAAGTTTATAGTGTCCGCCCATTTTCCGCGATGACGCCGCGATACCAAGCATAACTCTGCTTCGGAATCCGCCTGCAATTCTGCTGCTGATCCACATAGACAAATCCATACCGGCGCTTCCACCCCTCAGCGGTACTGACCAGATCAAAGGCGCTCCAAGGGCAGATCCCGATCAGCTGAACACCGTCGGCTATCGCCGCCTTCATCTGCTGAAACTGCAGCGCTAAATAGCGGATCCGCGCTTCATCGTGAATCTTGCCCTCTTCGCTGATCGTTTCTTCCTGACCAAGACTGCGAAGAATCGCAAAGATCGGTTTCTGGTATCGCTGGGCAGCCTCTTGCAAAATCAGCCGGGTTCCTAATGGATCCACTTCCGCCGCAAATTCCGTTGGTTTCAAACAGGGGTTGGGCACAATCTCAAACATTCCCGGCAGGTTAAACCCATATTTCATACCCGTATGATCCTGAAATCCGCTCTGCTTCCATGCTCCAACACACACCGAGGTGTACGTACTGAAGGCGATCTGATCACACACGCCCTCCCGCAGCAGCGCTTCATCCTCCACTTGCCATACGGGTTCGGCGTTCAGCTGCCTGAGCAACGCCCGGGCTGAACTGGAATACTCCCCCAGCATCGCGACGTCCAGAAACATCCAGTTGCGGATCGTTGCCATCTGCTTGGCTGCCAGCACATCCAAAGGATCCGGACTGGCGGGGATGACCTCAACCAGATTCAAGGCCGGACTGAACTTTCCGCAAACACCATAGACGCGCCCCAGCTTAACCGCACCGGCCTGAGCCAGAAAGAGATGATGATTCATCTGGAAGATCTCACTGAGCGTGTGACGCTGGGCTGTGATCTCGGCAATCACTTGCAGGTTCTGTTCACCAATCGGCTGCCACAGGAACACTTGACGGCCAAAATGTTCAAACAGGATCCGGCAGTACGTCAAAAAAGCGTCGATCGTTTTCCGGTTAAACCAGCCGCCCTGCCTAGCCAGCGCCAGCGGCAGATCATCGTGCAGCAGGGTGACGATCGGCAGGATTCCATTCTCCACCAATCCGTCGATCAGACGATGGTAAAACATCAGCCCTTGCTCGCTGACCCGGCCGCTTCCTTCGGGAAGAATCCGTGACCAGGCGATCGAAAACCGATAGGCACGGACACCCAACTGCTTCAACAACGCGATGTCCTCATCAAGATGATGGACATGATCCGCGGCTTTCCACAAGACTTCTTTTTGCCCAGCCTTCACCTCCTGCACGGACAAGCCTTTTTCATCGTTTTCAAAGTGACCTTCAAATTGGTAAGCGCTGGTCGAGGCTGACCACAGAAAGTCATCGGGAAAGGCTGTGCCTTGTCTGGCTTCTTTTTGCATGCCCGTATTACAGATCCTGATGGTCTTCAATAAACTGTTTGTACCAGAAGTAGCTTTTCTTCGGCGTGCGCTTTAAATCCGGATCGTCATAATCGACCCGCACCAAGCCGTAACGTTTTTTATAGCCGTTGATCCAGCTGTATAAATCCATCGTACTCCAGACGTAATAGCCCTTGACGTTGACCCCTTCGGACTTGGCTTTCAGAATCTGTTCAAGAAAATTGTTCAGAAATTCAATCCGGTCGTCATCAACGACATAGCCTTGTTCATCCGCAACGTCATACGCGCCATGCCCGTTCTCCGTAATATAGATTGGAATATCGCCGTATTTCTGTTTCCGCTTGATCAAGGTATTATAGATGCACTGCGGATAGATTTCCCGGCCCCAAGGGTTGAGCGGTACGTCCGGATCGGTATCGGACTCAAACCAGCCCTTCACGGTTTTGCCTTCCTTGGCGGCCTTCCCGGATCCATCGTTGTTACCGGCATTGTTGACCGTCGCGCACGTTTCACCGGAATGATACGGCTTCACCAACAGCCGGCTGTAGGCATTCTGACCGAGGAAGTCAATCGTATTCTCGGCGATGACCGCGCGGTCCTCCTCCTTCATAAACGACAGATCAATCCCGGAGGCCTTTACCTTGTCGATCAGCTTCTGCGGGATTTCCCCCTTGATCGCCGGATCAAGCACCCAGTCATTGGTAAACAAATCGCCGTTTTCCACCGCTTCCAGATACTCCGGCGTCGCCTTGAGCGCTTCAGCGCTGCAGGAGGCGTGGACCAGACCAATCTGAGATTTCAGATGAAGCTTGCGGAACTCCCGGATCGCTTTGGCATTGCACATCACCATGTTGTAGGCACAGTGGCAGAAATGCTGCATATTGACTTTCTCATTGGGCGGATAATTGCCGACCATGTAGCAGCAGGAAGCATTGTGCGTCGGCTCGTTGATCGTCACATACAGCGGGATGCGGTCGCCGAAATGGCGGAATACCGCCGCCGCGTAATACGCGAATTCATCCGCGATGCCTTCCCAACACCAGCCCCCCTGAGCGCCGACATAGTCCGGCAGATCGTAGTGAACCAATGTAACATTAGGAACAATGCCGTATTTCTCACATTCTGTCAGCACGTTGTCGTAAAACTCAAAACCTTGTTCGTTGATCACGCGGTCAGCCTTCGGCACAATCCGCGACCAGCTGATCGAAAAGCGGTAGGTGTTCTGTCCGCCCTCCGCCATCATCCGGATATCCTCTTGGTAGTGGTGGAAGAAATCGCAGGACACATCGCCGGTGATGCCGGTCGTGTTCTTCTCGCTGTGACAGAATTCATCCCAGATGCTCGGTCCCTTGCCGTCTGCGTCCCATGCGCCCTCGCATTGGTAAGCCGCGGTCGCGGAACCCCATAAAAATTTTTCAGTCATCTTTTTATCCTTTCTTTAAATTTCATCAATTGGAAACATCGGCCGCTGGATGCGCTTAAATGGAATCAGCCGGGTATCCTGCGGCGTCGCCCCGCCGGTCAGCGCCATCACGCACAGCTTGCCCTTAGCTTTCATTTCCGGATGGATGTAGCCTTGCTTGACGACGATCACATCATAATCATCCCAGCTCACCCCGCAGGCGGAAATCTGACGCTCTTCGACAAAGGAATGGTTGTTGTCGGTCACCGCGATGTCGATCAGCGTGCCTTCAACCCGAACCGTGACGATCGGGCCATAATCCCCTTTCTCACCATACATCGCTGTCCCCGCCTGCCGGCCATGATGCAGCACGGTGACGTTCAGCTTGACAGGGCGGCTGTGTTCATCCAGATTCATCCCCAAGGTCACCGATGCTGATTGCCCATCAGCGCAGGCGCTCAGCTGGGCGCAGGCAGCCGGATCGTTAATCGCCGCGAACAAAAATGACTTGTTCAGCTGCGGCAGATCCAGAACCTGACGCAGGATGAACGTATTGGCGCCCATCGCCCCCGAGGTGACGTTGTCGCCGGAATCGGTGATGAACACCGGTTTGCCGTCAAACTCCAGCGCCATCCGCAAGGCCTCTTCCGGGCTGGCCGTCGTGCCGGTGTAGTGGAATTCGTGCCGCTTGCTGAAGACGGTTTCTGCCAGCTGATCCGCGATCTTCCGCGCATACGCCTGATCCGCAGCACCCGCAGGAATCACAACGATTCCGCATCCCGCTTCAGGGCAATCGTGGCGCAGATAACCGACATGCCATGAACAGCTTAGAATCCGCGGATCCTGCTCCAGCTCATCCATATAATGATTGATGGAACGCACCGGCTCATCCGCCGATACGCTCTGTTCCCCGCCTAAGATCAGCGGCAGCTTGCGGTAGACCGGCCGGCCGCCCTGAGGATGCTCAATCTGATCGATCAGCGTTTGAAATGTGCGCTGAACCGTTTCAGCGATATCAATATGCGGAGCTTCCCGATAGGAACGGATAAACGTCGTGTTTTCAACATATTCCTGAGTCAGGTTGCCATGCGGATCACAGGCGACCGCGATTGGCAGATAGGGTCCGGTCAGTTTGCGGATTTGCTGAAGCAAATGCTGCTCGCCGCTGCCGATCTGTTCCACGAAGCTCGCGCCGTGCAAATGCAGATAAATACCGTCGAGATCCGCAAGATGCTCACGGATCGCGCCAAGAATCCGCTGCTCCAGATAGTCGAAGCAGCCCTTCCGCATGACGCCGCTGCAGCCGGCATCCGCGCACAAGACCGGAATGAGTTCTAAATTCGGCCGCTCAGTCACCTCGCCCAGCTGCATATGCGACAGCGCCTCTTGACCAAAGCTCAGCGCTGTGTTTTCCAGATCGCAAAACATCGGAACGTGCTCGTTGGCTTCCAGTGTAAATTTCGCCGCGATAATTTTCATAGCGTCCTCCTTTTAAATTTGATCAATGGGAAACATCGGCCGCATAATCCGTTTGAACGGAATGGAAACTGTATCCTGCGGCGTCGCTCCGCCGGTTAAGGACATCACGCACAGCTTGCCATAGTCCTTCAGTTCCGGGAAAATGTAGCCTTGCTTGACAACCAAAACATCGTAATCGTCCAGATCGATGCCGGCGTCGACGAACTGATGAATTTCCACCATCGCGAACCGGTTGGAGGCCACCATGATATCGATCGGCATCCCCTTGACGCTGACGGTTACCGCATAGCCGTAGGCCTTGTTGTGATCACGGTACATGAAGCCGCGCAGCTCCCCATGGGACTGAATCGTCACATCGAGGGTGACCGGGGCGGAGTATTCATCATAACCAGTACCCAGCCTGATCGTGGTTTCCGTTCCCTCCGGCAGCTCCGCCAGCTTTTTGTAGCAGTCCGGATCACAGATCGTACCGAATAAGAACTTCTTTTCCAAATTTTCCACAGCCAGCACCTGACGCAGGATAAACGTGTTCCAGCCGGTCGCGCCGCTGGTGACATTGTCGCCGGAATCCGTGATAATCGCCGGTTTCCCTGCAAATTCCAGCGCCATTTTCAGAGCCTGGTCGGGCTGGGCTGTCAGTCCGGTATAATGGAATTCATGCCGCTTATCCCAGACATAAGCCGCCAGCCGATCGGCAATCGCTTCAGCATAGACCTGATCTTCCGTGTTTTGCGGAACGACCACGATGCCGCAGCCTGCCACGTCGCAATCGTGGCGGATGTAGCCGACATGCCAGGAAACACTGCGGACCCTTGGATCCTGTTCCAGCTCATCCATATAACGGTTAATGGAAAGCACCGGTTCATCTGCGGACACGCTCTGTTCCCCGCCCAGAATCAGCGGCAGCTTGCGGTAGACAGAATGAATGTGCTGCCGATCCTTCAACAAATCGCAAAGCATTTGGGAAACGATCCGCTTGGACTGTTGGGCGTCAGTATGCGGCGACTCGCGGTAGCTGCGCAGAATCGTGCAGTTTTCCACATATTCCTGACACAAGTTGCCATGCGGATCGCAGACGACCGCGATTGGCAGATACGGACCGGTGATTTCCCGGATCGTCTTTAAGATGTGATGATCCCCCGAGCCGATTTCCTCAACCTCGCTGGCGCCGTGCAGAAACAGATAAATGCCGTCTAATTCATGCAGATGCGCACGCACTGACTTCACAAAACAGCTTTCGATATAATCAAAAGCTTCCTTGGTAACCACCCCGTTGCCGCCGGCATCGGCGTAGATCGACGGAACGATCTCAATTCCCGCTTCTTCATAGATGTCAGAAACGTTCATCTTACGGATGCAGTCGTCGCCGAAAGCCAGGTCGTAATTGTTCATCCGGGCTTTCGCGGGTACGTTGGCATTGGATTCAGTGACAAAGGTTCCGATTAAAACTTTCATGGATAGAATTCCTTCTTTCTTTTATCTTTCTTCTGTAATGGAAGCTGGATGACTTTATTCCATAGTCAGCTGGGCAAGCAAATCCAGCAGAGCCTGGGCTCCGGCCGCGCAGTCTTGCGGCGTGCTGTATTCTTCCTTGCGGTGGGAATAGCCGTGTTGGGAGCGGACAAAGATCATCGCGCAGGGACAGACATCCTTGAAGTTCTGACTGTCATGCCCCGCGCCGCTCATCAACCGCTGGTAAGAGATGCGGCGCTGGGTCATGATGTGTTCCAGATCCGTTTTCAGACGTTCATCGCAAGCCAGACCGTAGAGAATATGGCGCAGCTGACAGCTTACGCCAATCCCCGCGCTTTCCAGCTCCGCTTCCAAGGGCTTCATCGCCGCCAGGCAGTCGTTGATGTGATGTTCTTTTAGACTGCGGATATCGAGCGAGAAGGTGACATGATCGCAAATCACATTCGTAGAACCAGGGAAGGTCTGGATGTTGCCGACGGTGGCGACGGTGTAAGGCTGCTGGGATGCCAGTGCTGTGATCTTCTGAATCCACTTCGTCATCGCGACAACCGGATCCTGACGGTCGTTCATCGGCGTCGCCCCGGCATGGCCGCTGCAGCCACTGAGGGTGACTTCGTAGAAGCGCAGATAAGGAATCCCTTCGACGATGCCGACCGGACAATTGGCTTGTTCCAAAACCTTGCCCTGTTCGATATGCAGCTCCACGCTGGCATGAATCGGATCAATCCGGCCTTGTTTATAATCTTCCGGGTGATAGCCGCGCTGTTTCATCGCTTCCCCGATCGTGATCCCTTCCCCGTCTTTCGCCAAAAAATCTTCATCCTCCGCTTTGCCCGTGACCACTTTGCTTCCCACCATGCCGGAGCTGAACCGGTTGCCTTCCTCATCTCGATAGCCGATCACCATCAAGGGACGTTTGAGCATCACGTTGTTTTCCTTAAGCGTTTGCGCCGCTTCCAGGGCTGCTAGCAAGCCCAGACAGCCGTCGAAGATTCCGCCGCAGCGGACGGTGTCAAAGTGGGATCCGCTGAGTACCGGAGCCTCTAAGCTGTCGGCAGGATTGTAAGTGCCGATCACATTGCCAACCGGATCTTCCCGCACACTCAGACCGGCTTGTTTCATTTGATCCGCAAGCCAGTCCCGGGCCTGCATATCCTCCTCGGTAAACGTCCAGCGGGTGATGCCGCCATGGGGATCCACACCGATTTTACCGAGTTCTTGAAGCCGGTTCCATAACCGGCCTGCATTGATTTCCATTACTTTTTCCTCCTAAATTTCATCAATTGGAAACATCGGCCGCATGATCCGCTTAAATGGAATCGAAGTCGTATCCTGCGGTGTCGTTCCGGGCGTCAGCGCCATCACACACAGCTTCCCTTTCGCTTTGCATTCAGGCTGGATATAGCCCTGCTTCACAACGATAATGTCATATTCATCCCAATCCATCCCGGCGCTGGCAAACTGATGTTCTTCGCACATGCCCCAGTTGGTATCCGCAAGGTTGACGTCAATCGGCGTATCCAGGATGGAAACCAGCACCGAATGGCCAAAGGTGGCGCTGCGGTCATGCATCATGCAGCCTTTCAGCTCACCCTTCGCCTGTATCTGAACAGGAAGTGAAACCGACTGACTCCAAGGATCGGCGTTGGTTCCCAAATCCAGCGTCAGCGTCGTCCCCGCGGGCAGATCCCGCACAAGGGCGTAGGCTTGCGGATCGGTGATATTGGCAAACAGGAAGCGTTTCTGCGGCTGCAGCGTCAGGGTCTGCCGAAGCAGCTCGGTATTCCATCCCGGAGCACCGGAGCCTGTATTATCTCCGGAATCGGTCAAAAACACCGGTTTCCCCTCAAACTCCAATGCCCTCCGCAAAGCTTCTTCGGGCTTTGCACTCAGGCCTGTGTAATGGAATTCATGGCGTCTTTCCCAAACGTATTCTGCCAGATGATCCGCGGTTTCTTCCGCGTAAGCTTGATCTTTCAGGGAAGCGGGGATGACGACGACACCGCTGCCCGCTTCCGGACAATCATGACGCAGATAGCCGACATGCCACGAACAGCTTAGAATCCGCGGATCCTGTTCCAACTGGTCCATAAACTGATTGATTGAACGCACCGGCTCATCCGTCGATACGCTCTGTTCCCCGCCCAAGATTAACGGCAGCTTGCGGTAGACAGGTTTGAAAGACTGCCGGTTTTTTAATAAGTCGCAAAGCATCCGCGCCACTTTCTGCTTCGTTTGCTTCGCGTCCGTATGCGGACTTTCCCGATAGCTGCGCAGAATCGTACAGTTTTCCACATATTCCCGCGTCAGATTTCCATGCGGATCACACGCCACCGCAATCGGCAGATACGGCCCGGTCAGTTCGCGGATTTTCTTCAACAAGTGATGATCGCCGGAACCCAAGCCTTCCACCTCGCTGGCGCCGTGCAAAAGCAGGTAGATGCCGTCCAATTCGTGCAGGTGTTCCCGAACGGAGCGTAAAAAGCATTGTTCAAGATAAGCAAACGCCGTCCGGTTCAGTACGCACGAAGGCCCGGCATCCGCATACAAGGCACCAATTGGCTCGATGCCTTCGCTGCGAAAGACTTCCGCCACCTCCGATTTGACCAGACATTCTTCATCAAAGGCTAAATCATAACGATCCAGTTCGTTCAGCATCGGAACCTGGGCGTTGGATTCAGTTTTAAACTGGCCAACAAGCACTTTCATTCCTTTTGCCTTCAAAATCTCACCTTCTTTTACATTTCATCGATTGGAAACATCGGCCGCATAATCCGCTTGAATGGAATCGTTTTGGTATCCTGCGGCGTTGCGCCCATCGTTAACGACATGATGCACAGTTTCCCTTTTGCTTTTAATTCCGGGAAGATATAGCCTTGCTTGACAACGATCACATCATACTGATCCCAATCCACACCGGCCGCGATGTATTGATGCTGCTCGCACAGCGTATTATTGTTGGAGGCAATGATGATGTCAATCGGCTGTGAAATCAGACGAACGGTAACCGTCTGTCCCCAAACCCGGCTGCGTCCGCTCCAGAGATTGCCCATCAGCGGACCTTTGGCGATGATCTTCCCTTTCAAGGCAACTCTTTTAGATTGATCATCAACATTCATGCCTAAGTCAAGCGCGGTATTTTCACCGATCGTCTTGTCCTGCAGCTGTGCGATTGCCTGCGGATCGCAGATCGTCGCAAACAGGACACGTTTCTTTAAATCCTTAACCGCAAGAAACTGCCGCAGCATGCTAGTATTCCAGCCGCTGGCTCCCGAGGTGACATTATCCCCGGAATCCGTGAGAAAGACAGGCTTGCCTTCAAACTCCAGCGCCATCCGCAAGGCTTCATCCGGCTGAGCTGTCAGTCCTGTATAATGGAATTCATGACGTTGATTCCATACATAGTTTGCCAGCTGGTCTGCAATCTTTTCCGCATAAGCCTGATCCTCGGTTTTCTTAGGAACAACGACGATGCCGCAGCCTGCTTCCGGACAATCATGCCGCAGATAGCCGACATGCCACGAACAGCTCAAGATCCGCGGATCGAGTTCCAGCTGGTCCATAAACTGATTGATTGAACGCACCGGTTCATCCGTGGATACACTCTGTTCCCCGCCTAAGATCAAAGGCAGTTTGCGGTAGATGGCATGAATATGTTCACGCTTTTTCAACAGATCGCAAAGCATCTGCGCAACCTTGCGCTTGGTTTCGTCCGCGTCGGTGTGCGGACTTTCCCGATAGCTGCGCAGAATCGTACAGCTTTCCACGTACTCCCGCATCAGATTGCCATGCGGATCACACACCACCGCAATCGGCAGATACGGCCCGGTCAGCTCGCGGATTTTCTTCATCAAATGATGATCACCCGAGCCTAGACCCTCGACCTCACTGGCGCCATGCAGATGCAGATAAATGCCATCCAGTTCATTCAGATGCTCTTTGACCACTCTGAGAAAACATCGTTCAATATAATCGAAGGCATTCCTTTCGATCACCCCGGCCCCAGCCGCGTTGGCATACAGCGCGGGAATCATCGCAATCCCGGCCTGATCGAAAACATCGCTGATTTTGTTTTTTTGCAGGCATTCCTCATCAAAAGCCAGGTCATAATCCGACAGATTAGCTTTCTGGGGAATATTCGCGTTGGACTCGGTGGTAAAGAAGCCGATTAAAACCTTCATTGTACGTACCTCTAAATCTGATCCACCGGGAACATCGGCCGCATAATTCGTTTGAAAGGAATCGAAGCGGTGTCCTGCGGCGTTGCCCCCATCGTTAAGGACATGATGCAGAGTTTTCCCTTTTCTTTCAGTTCCGGGAAGATGTAGCCTTGCTTCACGACGATCACATCGTAGTTATCCCAATCCAGACCGATCTGGTCAAACTGGTGTTTCTCACACATCGTCTGACGGGTTGAGGCCACGCTGATATCGATGGGCAGTCCCTTGACGGAAACGACCACTGCATCGCCGTAGTGCGCGTCATGATCATGCATCAGATATCCGCGCAAATAACCTTTGGAACGAACGGTTACATCCAGCTCTGTCGCCTTCGACCACTCATCGGCATTGACGCCTAAGCGAATGTGCGCTTCGCTGCCGATTTCCAGCTCGCTGAGCTGTTTCCAGGTTTCCGGATCGCAGATGTTGGAAAACAGGAACTTCTTTTCTAAATGATCCAGCGCCAAGACCTGACGCAGGATGAAGGTATTCCAACCGGTCGCGCCGGAAGTCACATTATCCCCAGAATCGGTAATGAACACCGGTTTCCCCTCAAACTCCAGCGCCATCCGCAGCGCTTCCTCCGGCTTCGCGGTCAGACCGGTATAGTGAAATTCATGCCGGCGATCCCAGACATAAGCTGCCAGCTGATCGGCAATTTCTTCAGCATAGGCTTTATCCTTCTGTGATGCCGGAACAACAACGATGCCGCAGCCGGCCACATCCGTGTCGTGACGGATATAGCCGACATGCCAAGAACAGCTTAAAATCCGCGGATCTTGTTCCAACTCATCCATGTACTGATTGATCGAACGGACGGGTTCATCCGTTGATACACTCTGTTCCCCGCCTAAGATCAAAGGCAGCTTGCGGTAAAGGGCATGGATATGCTGACGTTTTTTCAGCAGATCGCAAAGCATCTTCGCCACTTTGCACTTGGTTTCATCGGCGTCGGTATGCGGACTTTCCCGATAACTGCGCAGAATCGTACAGTTTTCCACATATTCCTGACACAGATTGCCATGCGGATCGCAGGCCACCGCGATTGGCAGATACGGGCCGACCAGCTTGCGGATAGACAACAGGATATGATGATCGCCCGAACCGATTTCCTCTACTTCACTGGCGCCGTGCAGATGCAGATAAATACCGTCCAGCTCATGCAGATGCTGCCGTACAGCATCCAGAAACAGCGATTCAATATAATCAAAGGTGGAACGGGTGACCACCCCGGAAGCCCCGGCGCTGGCATACACCGCGGGGATCATCTCAATCCCTTCTTCCTCAAAGACCGAAGCCACCCGCAATTTGCGGATGCAGTCCTCGCCGAAGCCGAGATCATAACTCGTTATCTCATTCTTTCCCGGAACATTGGCATTGGATTCAGTTGTAAACAAACCGACTAAGACTTTCATATTCTTATCCTCTTTTCTATTTAGATCTGATCGATGGGAAACATCGGGCGCATGATCCGCTTAAATGGAATGGAAGCCGTATCCTGCGGTGTCGCACCGTCGGTCAGCGACATGACATAGAAGCCGGCCTGAGCTTTAAAATCCGGGAAGATGTAACCCTGCTTCACCACCGTTACATCATAATCCGTCCATTCAATGCCGATATGCCACAGCTGCGCGTTCATGATGATCGGCTGGCTGGTTTCTGAAATCAGAATGTCGATGGGCTTGTCTTTAACGCTGACGAGGGTACAGCCGCCGAAAACCTTAATCAGCTCCTCGCCGACAAACCGCGCAATTTCACCATGCCTTTTCACCACAACGTCCAGCGGGACGCTTTCTGAAAGTGCGTCAACCCCCGCACCCAAACAGATCTTGACGGCTTCCCCTAGCTGGCAGTTTTTCAGTTGGTCTGCGGTTTTCGGATCGCAGATCGGCGCAAACAGAAAGGATTTCTTCAAGTTGGGCTGCGCTAAGACCTGACGCAGCACAAATGTGTTCCATCCTGTCGCCCCGGAGGTTGTATTATCGCCGGAATCAGTAATGACCGCCGGGCTTCCCGCAAAGTCCAGCGTCATCGCCAAGGCTTGCTCAGGCTTAGCTGTTAAGCCGGTATAATGGAATTCATGCCGGCGCTGCCAAACATAGTCTGCCAGCTGATCAGCGATTGTTTCCGCATAGGCCTGATCTTCCGTGCGGGCAGGCACGACCACGATGCCGCAGCCAGCGACCGCGCAGTCATGGCGGATATAGCCGACATGCCAGGAACAGCTCTGAATCCGCGGGTCTTGTTCTAATTCATCCATATAAATGTTAATCGAACGCACCGGCTCATCCGCTGAAACACTCTGTTCCCCGCCCAAAATCAGGGGCAGCTTGCGGTAAACAGCATGAATATGCTGACGTTGCTTTAGCAGCTGGCATAAGAGTTCCGTGACTTTTTCGTAGGTTTCTTCCTTATCCGTATGCGGAGACTGGCGGTAGCTGCGCAGAATCTGCAGGGCTTCCACATAATCCTTTTTTAAATTACCGTGAGGATCGCAGGAAACTGCGATGGGAATGTAGGGTCCGACAAGCTTGCGGATTTCCTGAATAATATGATGATCCCCAGAACCTCCTGCCAGCCCGGCAACTTCACTGGCTCCATGAAGCATGAGATAAATACCGTCGATTTCATGACAATGCTCCTTCACTGTCTTTAAAAAACAGCTTTCAATATAAGCAAAGGCGGCTTCACTGACAACGCCGTTAGCTCCGGCTTTGGCATAAATCGCGGGGATCAAGTCGATGCCATGGCGATCAAACACATCACGAATCTGCATTTTCTGGATACATTCTTCACCAAAGGCAATATCATAGTCTGAGATTTCACACTGATGAGGGATGTTGGCATTGGATTCCGTCACAAACTGGCCGATCAAAACTTTCATACGGGATTCCTCTCTTTCTGTTTCCTGCGGGCTGGATTGTTTTAAAATCATCTCAAAAAAGCAAAAAAACCAATCTGCAAGACACAAAAATCCTGCAAATTGGTTTTGCTTGTTTTGTAAAACAATAACAATCCAACTTCGTTTTAATTGTAAGCGATTTCGATAGGGGTGTCAACTTGTTTTCCGCATCCCGGCAATAACCTTGATTATCCTAAAAAAACCTTCTTCTGCTCTTTTTATCAACCTTTGTCCGATGGCATTGAATTCTTTACAACAAACAAACAATACGACTTCCCAGCAGCCAAAACTGTTCTATTTCATGTTTCCTCTGATCATATTAAATTTTTATCCGCATGCCCTGCCTATATTTGGAATTTAACTTTTCACTTGAAAAAATAAAAATGATTCTAAAATTGTGCGTCCAATGAATTGACACGGCCGGATATTACCAATAAAATAATAGTAGACGATTGTCTAGTGAGGAGAGAAAAAAAATGAAACGTTTATCAGCACTTTTGTTGTGCGGACTGATGTTGTTAGCCGGATGTTCATCATCGCCAACGCCAACAGCCGATCCTGAAACAAAAATGACTCCCGGCACTTATTCTTCCGTGGGGACAGGGTTCAAAGGCGACATCAAACTGGATGTTACCGTCACTGAAGACGCCATTACTGAAATTAAGGTCGTGGATCACAAAGAAACCAAGGGGATTGGTTCTGAAGCCGTTACGATTTTAGCGGAAAAGATGGTAGAGTATCAAACTACGGGGGTAGATCTGGTGGCAGGCGCTACAGTTACATCCGCTGGATTCAGAACTGCGGTGAATGAGGCTTTGGCTCAAGCCGGAGCGGATATGGATAAATTCGGTGCCGCCCCGGAAAAAGCCGAATTAAAAGAGGAAACCTTGGATACGGACGTCGTTGTCGTAGGCGGCGGATCTTCAGGGATGATGGCGGCGCAGTATCTTGCAAAAGATGGCTATAAAGTAATCTTGCTTGAAAAAACACCGATGGTCGGCGGCGCCAGCGCTATGGCAGGGGGAACTTTGTCCGCTACAAACAGCACATGGCAAAAAGAAGCGGGTTATGAAGATTCACCAGAAGCCCTAAAAGAACGGCTGCTGGCCATCGGCCATAACAAAAACCATCTTCCAACCCTTGAATTATTCACCAGAATTATCGGACCTAACTTCGACTGGATCGTAGATGAAAATGGCGGCAACATGCCGTACAAGCATGAAGGTTCCGGGGCAAGCTATTCCTTTGAAGGCAGCGGTTCCGGGGCAATGCTCAAGCTGAAAGAAATTATGCTGGATGCAGGAGCTGAATTGCTGCTGAACACTCAGGCCACTGAACTCATTGTCAATGAGGGTAGCGTTGTAGGCGTTAAGGCCACTGGAGAAGAGGCTAACTACACGATCAATGCAAAAGCGGTTATTCTGGCAACAGGCGGTTATGGTCATAATCAGGATATCGTTCCTGAAGAATACTTCGCATTCCGTTATTCAGGTCATTCCGGTCATGATGGCGATGCTTTGGAAATGATCAAAGCAGTTGATGGTGCTACTCGTAACTTGACTTGGTTAAATAAGCAGCCTAACACGATGATTCTTCCAAGCGGTGCTCCTCAGTACACAAACATGGGTGTTGGCAAAGCCTACAACATGAGCGGTATCCTGATCAACGAAAAAGGGGAAAGATTCGCTTGTGAAAACGGGGATACTTGGGAATTGATGCTGGCGATGGAAAAGAATGACAGACAATACTTACTGATGGATCAGGAAAACTATGATGCGTTCAATGCTGCGATGGCCAGCATTTACTCCGCGGAAGATGCGGCTAAATGGACTGCCGATGACTATACAGGTCAGCCGTTCTATAAGGGGGCCGATACTTTAGAAGAACTGGCAGAAAAACTGGATGTTCCGGCAGAGGCTCTCAAGGCTACAGTTGCGAAGTACAACGAAGCTGTGACTGCTGGTGCCGAAGATGAATTCGGACGCCAATTAACCACGACCATTGCTGAAGAAGGCCGTTACTATGCTCTGGAAATGTCAATTCGTTATTCAACGTCATTAGGCGGTATTTGCATTAATGATTCCATGCAGGTCTTAAACACATCGGAAGAAGCTGTTCCTGGATTGTATGCGGCCGGTGAAGTGGTCGGCGGCGTTCAAGGTGACTTGTATTTGCCAAGTTCAACATTCACATGGGCCATGACCTCGGGTGTGGAAGCCGGCCGAGTTGTTTCTGCGGCTTTGGCTGAATAATTAATCCGATAAGAAAAAAGCCTTTAACAATGAATAAAATGGAGTATTTCAGCCGCTTAGGTTAGAATACTCCATTTTTTACACAATGCCCCTCCCTTTTCCATCTTGAATTCTTTGCAGGGGTTAAAGAATCACATACACTCAAGACAACACTTAGTTATTCAGGGATTTCTGCCTTTGAGATGTTCAGCTCAAATTTGCAAGATCGATAAAATTACAACAAAAAATTGAAAAACCGGTATCTCTGGTGACTATCGTAATTTGCAGAAGTAAATATCACTCTTGATTTAGGAAGCTTGCATTTACTTTTGCAATTCACGAAAGAAAACCTCAATGTGCAAATGAAAAGGCGGCAGCATTGCCGTCTTTCCGCTTTATTCCTATATCGTATCATTCATGCGAACGATAGGCTGTGATTTTAATCGTTTTATCTCATTTTTAATTCTTTCACTGCTTATGACACCACTGATCCAGCCAGCTTTGGATCTCAAATAAACGGCGCTGCCGGGCCTGAGGTTTCCCGCTGCGGCTGAGTTCATGATTCTCCCCTTGAAAACAGACCATCCGCGTCTTGACTCCCAAATCGGTCAGAGCTGTAAACATCTGCAGTCCTTCCGACAGCGGACACCGCCAGTCCTGATCGCTGTGCAGAAACAGTGTCGGCGTCTGTACGTTACCAACGTAACGGATCGGCGATTGCTGATGGATCGCAGCTTGCCCCGCTTCACTTAAAGGCTCCGCCGCCAGCTGATCGCGCACGAAATAATAACCAAAATCACTCAAACCGTAAATCGTCATGAAGTTAGCGATCGATCGCTGACTGACGGCACAGACAAATTGAGATGTATGGCCGATAATCCAATTGACCATAAACCCGCCGTAACTGCCGCCGCAGACCGCCACCCGTTTAGAATCAATCGCTGGAAAAGCCGGCAGCACAGCTGAGATAAAATCCATTAGATTCTGATAATCTTCATCCCCATACCGGCCGCGGATATCCGCAAATTCATCAGTCCGGCCCACCGATCCGACAGGATTGCAGAAAAGCACGAAATATCCGGCGCTGGCCAGCATCTGCATTTCATGATGGAATACTTCTCCATAAGCCAGATTAGGACCGCCGTGAATTTGCAGTACCGCCGGATATTGCTGACGGGGATCATAGTTTATCGGAACCATAACCCAACCGTCAATTCTGCGGCCGCGTGAAGAAAAAGGAAAAGGCTGTGGTTGGGCAACATAACGGTCAAGCAGTGCCGCCTGATTCCAATCTTTTTCAGTTTTTAGCTTCTTTGTTTTTAAATCAACCGTAACCAGAGCCTGCAGAGCGTTAGCACGCTGGGCTATCAGCCACAACGTCTGATTGTTAAAAGCAAAATCGTCAATGGATCCATCAAAATCCAGGATCCTTTCCAGCTTTCCATCACAATCAAGACGAAATAACGGCGTCGTCCATCCTACGGTCATGGTAAAGTAAAGCTGATCTTGGACAACCTTGACGGCACTGCCGCTGTTTAACCGACAGTCAGATACAACTGAGCTTCCCAAAGGATGATCCAGTGATTTCAGAAGCCGGTATTGCTTCGTCATCGGATTCAGAAGATAGAAATCCAGCGCTTCATTTTTTCCGTAACGCTCGCCTTTCGTAGCCGCAAACACAAGGCTGTCATTCAAAAAACAAGGTTCTTTAATCCGGCGGAAAACGCCCTCTTCAATCAACGTCGTTACTTCCTGCCTGACTGCGTCATAAAGGAAAAGACCTTCCTTCTGAGAAGCTTTATCCTTGTAAGTCATTCCGGTAAATAAAACCTGATGACGATCCGGGCAAACCGCCACACCGCCGCATTGAAAATCGGAAGAGGTGATCGGCTGATATTGCTGTGTCGTCCAGTCGGCCACAAACAACCGGTTTCGATGACGGCTAATGAAGCCACGGCCATTTGCACACCAGGGCAGCTCTTCCAAGACCATAACGTTTTCTTTATACGTGTTTCCTGTTGGGAAATTCGCTTCATCCTCCCCAACATTTTCATCCACCTCAGCTTTGACGATCAGCTGTGTGCCGCCTAAATAATGGGCTGAGGATACTGGAAACGGAAGAGAAAAGATCTCAGTCAGATCGCCGGTTTTCAATGAATAGGTTAAAAATTGAGTTTTCTTGGGATCACTCTGAAATAAAGATGTTTCTGCGTTGGTTAAAAGTAAGGTGTCCGCATCCAAAAAGCAGACTAACCCAGGTTTCTTCAATTTTAGCCGTGTTTCCCACGCCTTTCCTTTTTTAATCATCAGTTCATGACAGGAACGATTTTCCTGCAGCTCCATTTGGGAGCGAACACAGGCAATGACTTCTTCACGATAAGGATTCATCGTTAATATGGACAGGAACCAGTAGCTATTCAGATCCATAGGTTGAATGGGTTTCATCATCACTTTCCTTCTTTCTGATCCTACTTTAGCATCTTTTCTCAATCTGAAAAGAACCTGGACGCAGATCGAATAAAATTCTCAGCCTCCGCTTCTTTTCCTCTCTCAAATTGATTCAGTGGAATAAAAAATCTTTTATTTGTCCTTTTATGAAAAGTCCGGTTCGAAAGCTATTTAATCTCTGGTTTAGAATAAAGGAAAACCCATAAACTTTTCCTGTTACTTTCTTACTTCATTGATTACGTTATGTTTATTGCAAGCAACGATAATTCAAGTATCGATATTTTACAAGGGGAAATAATTCGCGGTCATATGATACCATTTTGATCAACTTCCCTATAGAATATAATTAAGGTAGAGGTGAGTTCATGGTCCATCAAGCTAGGATTGCAGAAATCGTAGCATTTCTTGAAGAAACTAAAAGATCAGTCTCTACCGGAAAATATGACTTTGTTCCCAGAAGAAAAAATTTACAGGCATTAGCACAAATTGGTTTACGATCCAAGACGTAAAAGATGAAATCATGTCATTAACCGTCAATGATTACTACAAAGGGCCTAAGCAAGACTTTGACAGACCTGGCGTACTATGGGAATTTAAAAAAATACTCGCTGGATCTAATTTTTACATTAAAATAAAAATTGTTCAGGAAGATGGAGAGAATATTCTTAAATGTCTGGCATTTCACGAAGATGAATTTGCCCGAGAAGTTGTAGGAGGTTAAGGCTATGAAAAAATTCTGTGAAGTTTGTGGAAAAATTGTTGAAACTCAAATCATCTCAAAACAAGAAATTTATAATGTGTGTGGTGAAAACATCGAGGTTTGCGCACAAATCTTAGTTTGTGCTCATTGCCAAGAAGAATTCTATTGTGAAGAACTAGATAATGCAACGCTTACCGCTGCCTATAATCAGTATCGCAGAAACCACAAATTGTTGTTTCCAGAAGAAATTAAGAAAATCAGAGAAATGTACGGACTAAGTCAAAGAAGTTTCGCACGGCTTCTTAATTGGGGTGATAAAACAGTGCATCGTTATGAGAATGGAGCAATTCAGGATAAAGTCCATAACAGTCTGCTTTTGTTCTTACAAAACCCAGAAAACATGCGTAATTATTTGTCTGATAATGAAATTATTATTGATGAAAAGCAAAAGAACAAACTTTTAAAGACACTAGATCAACTGAATGATCAATCGCAATCATCCCTAGCCAAAAAGATGACCAATCTTATTTTTAATAAGAAGCCTTCTATTGAAAATGGTTTTAAAGCTTTTGATTACGAAAAATTTTGTGCCATGGTGCTCTTCTTTACCCATCAATGTCCTGGCTTGCCAAAAGTAAAATTGCTGAAATTATTAAATTACTCAGATATGCTTTTCTATAAAGAAAACGGTATTTCTATCTCTGGAACACGATATATCCATTTACCTTATGGGCCAGTTCCCCAAGACTTTGATTTGCTTTTCGGTCTATTGACAACAAATCATATAGCTCATGTTCATGTCGTTTATAAAAATGGTTATGAAAAACACCAGGTCATTCCAGATCATAAATTGATGGATGGTGTACTCTCTGACCGTGAAATCAAAGTACTGGAACGAATTAACGAAAAATTTGCCGCATTCGGTTCTGTCGAAATATCTAATTACTCTCATAACGAAGTCGGTTTATCGCTCGACAAAACAGGGAGAAGTCATCTCTTACGCTTATGCAAAAGAGATGGATCTCAACGAATCTTGATTTCCTTCAAAAAAGGCCTGTCCTGCTGCAGACAAGCCTTTTTTATTCAGTAGTGAGTTCTCCGTTTTTTCACTTTTCCTTGATTAAGATCCCGGCTCCGCTACAGCTTGGCCATTTCCAACTCCAGTGCCGCCGCAACGGAACGAACTGTCTGGACGGCCTTCTGCTGAATCTACAGTTCTGCATCAGCCATGCAATAATTGATTCGCATAAATCCAAACATTCGTATGTCCTGATTAGAAAAGAAATTTCGCTAAAATTACAAAAGCTTTAGTACTGAGCAGAGTTGAGGGGCACGATAGATAGTTTCTAAATATTATCAGCTCTTATAAATTAAATAAGTCCGAATGAGTTCCAGTGTCAACTAAAGTTAAGGTCAGAATCTCATCCTCTAATAAATAAATTAATAGCCAATTTGGCTGAATGTGGCATTCTCGAAAGCCTTTAAATTTTCCTTTTAATTCATGATCCACATTTTTTCTTCCAATGCAATTCCGTGAAGTAGCTTTTCAACTACATCGTCTAATAATGCTATATCCAATCCACGTCGTTTTGCTAGTTTTAACCCTTTTTTAAATTTACTGGTTAATACTAATCGATAGATCATAAATCTATATCCTTTAATGCTTCTGTCAGACTATCATACCGTTTTGTCTTTGGATCGCGCGCAATTCGTCTTGCTTCTTCCATCGCCTCAATGACTTCCGGTTTATATTTTGGTAACTCTATATTAAAGGGAAGTCCTTCATGTAAAACACACTGTTTTAAAAATATATTCATTGCGCTCGACATATCTAAACCAAGTTGTGAAAATAATTCTGCAGCCTGTTTTTTTAAATCTTCATCGATTCTGATTTGAGTAGGTACTGTCGCCATATTATCGCCTCCTTGTATATCAATAATATATCATTTAATTTACGTTGTCAATCATTTGTATATTTTTTATTTGATTTTTATCAATTCTTACGATTAGTCTTTCCAACGATCATTGATTAAACCAAAAATGATAAGAATAATCAGGAAAAAGTCATTTCTTATGCTTATGCAAAAGAGATGGATCTCAACGAATCTTGATTTCCTTCAAAAAAGGCCTGTCCTGTGCGGACAAGCCTTTTTTATTCAGTTGTGAGTTCTCCGTTTTTTTCTTTTTTCCTTGATTAAGATCCCGGCTCCGCCTGCAGCTTGGCCATTTCCAGCTCCAGTGCCGCCGCAACGGAACGAACTGTCTGAACGGCCTTCTGCTGAATCTGCGGTTCTGCATCAGCCATGCAATAGCTCATCTTTACGATGTTAAACATGCCCACGTCATTCTCAGAATCGCCGATCACGATGACCTCACTCAACGGCACCTTATAGCGTTCAGCTAATAAAGCCAGCGCCGCCGCTTTGGAACAATCCGGACGAATCACATCCAGATTGTCCCGATCCGAGCTGACGATATTCAGCTGTGAACCCAGTTTCAAACGCAGTGCCTGTTTTACGGCGTCGCGCTGATCCGGATGCAGAATAATGCCTAGATTGACAATTTCCGCATCCGGCAAAATCGTCACCTCATCCCGAGTCAGGGACTGCCGCAGAGAATTGCGGATTCGTTCAGGATAACCATACGGATAATGCTTTCTGTCGCTGCTGATCCAGCGCCCCTGGCAATTCATCTTAACCGTTCCATCGACGTCATGTGCGTTTAACCAGTCCGCAAGTTCAAGAAAGACTTCCGCTTTGATCGTACGCAGGATCCGAGTTTGATCACTGAAAATCAGTTCTGCACCATTGCCGCCCAGATAATCCACCGCAAATCCCAGGTCCTCCGCGACCTTGGGATAAGACTGATGAATTCGTGCTGTCGCGACCGCAAACACATTGCCTGCTTCGCGCCAACGGCGAATCGCCGCGCGGTTTTCCTCACCGCTGTCCGTTACATTCGGCGGATACAGCGTACCGTCCAAATCAGAAACAAACACTTTCATCGCTCTGTCCTCTTTTCTTCATCACGATGTTTTCAATTTCGGCGCAAGCAAGTGAATATATGGATGAGTGACAAAGGCATAGATCAGCTGCACCGTCATCAGACACCAAATCACCGGCTCGCAGAAAATCACAGCGAGATAGGCAAACTTGGGAATGAACAGGAAGGCAAACACGACCTTGCCCACCAGCTCGATCACACTGGAAACCAGCGGAATCATTTTTGCGCCTAAGCCCTGCAGGGCAAACCGCGTTTCCAAAAGCACCCCCAGCACCGCGTAAAAAGGACCGACAACCTGCAGATACAACGCGCCGTTATTCAGCACGACTGCTTCCTGGGATCCGGAAATCAGCTGAACAAGATCCTTCGCGAACAAACCGAGAATCACCGTGACTAACGCCGCCATCACAAAATCATAAATCACCGCGCAGCGCATTGCCTTTAAAATCCGGCCGCGCTGGTCGGCCCCGCGGTTCTGCGATACAAACGTTGAAATTGCCATCGCCATCGCTGAAAATGGCATATTGAAAAACATAAACAGCTTGCGGGCGGCGGTATGTCCGGCAATGATCAAAGTTCCCAGGTTGTTGATGCCATACTGCAGCACAACGGATCCGGCAGCGACAATGCTGCCCATAAAACCCATGGACAGCCCCTGACCGACCATCTCCGCATAAATTTCCCGGCCGATCTTGAAATGCCGTGATTGCGGAATCAAAGCCGGGGTTTTTTTCAGGATGTAAATCAGACACAGCACCACGGAAATTCCCTGAGCGATCACAGTCGCAACCGCCGCGCCTCCGACGCCCATATTCAGCTGAGCGATGAAGAAGATATCCAGTCCGATATTCAAACACGAGGACAGAATCAGAAAGACCAGCGGCATAAAGCTGTTGCCAATCGCCCGCAGCAGTCCCGCACACAGATTATACGCAAACATCACAAACGTAAAGCGCGTGATAATCGAAATATAGCTGAACGCTTCCGCAAGGATTTCCGGCGGGGTATCCAGCATTTTTAACAGCGGCATTAAAATGATCTCTGCTCCCACGGTTAATACCAGCGAAGTGACCAGGCCGATTACAATTGAAGCCGCAACCGACTTTTTCAGTAGCTCCTCATCCTGTGCCCCATAACTGCGGGCAGTGACAATCGCCAGTCCGTTGCCGATCCCCAATGCAAATCCGATCAGCAGATCATAAATCGCCGCGCAGGAGCCGATCGCCGCCAGCGACAAATCTCCTAACACATGTCCGACGATCATCGTATCTACAGTATTGTATAATTGCTGGAACACATTGGAAAAAAACAGCGGAATCGCAAATAAAAGCAGCGACTGAAAGATCGGTCCCCGAATCAGATCGACCTTGAACTGAAGTTTATTCGTCATGGAAAATTTCCCCCTTATCCCATGGACATTGTAACCGAAACCAGCACTAACGTAAATAAGGACAACACCGTGGAGAAGAAGACACAGCGGCTGGTGTAGCGGATGTTTCCGTTGTATTTGCGGCAGAAGATCGTTGCCGTGGAAGCTACCGGCGTGGCGTTGGCCAGAACGGCGGCGATAATCTGCGGGGTACTGAGGCGCAGTGCAGCGCACACAAAGTAGGTCAGAAGCGGAGCGATGATCAGGCGGAACACGCTGATTTCAACGATGTCCTTTGAAACATTCTCTTTTTCCGAGCCGCTTTCCAGCAAGGTTGAGCCGACCAATAACAGCGCCAGCGGACTCATACAGCCGGACAGGGAACTGAATACCGCATCGATCCCCGCCGGTAAAGCAAGCTGGGCAAGATTGAAAAGAAATCCCAGAATCATTGCCAGTGTGATCGGATTGAAAAAAAACTTCTTCGCGACAGTCAAAGCTCCGGCCGGTTTCCACTCCGTATTGAAATATTTTTCACCCGAAGAAAAGGACAGAATGCGCGTCGGAATCATGAAGATGTTGGCATACACGACGCCGGTGCTGCCGCACAAGCCTTCGATCAAAGGCAGGCCGATCAGCGAACCGTTGGAAATCAACATCGAATACTGCGCAATCCGCCGCTTTTCCAACGACATGGACTTGGGCAGCAGACGCGACAGCGCCAGGACCAGCACGACGACGATGATCCCCGCCAGAACTAACAGAAAGCTCTTCTGCAGCATCGCAACCGAAACATTGCGGTAAAACGACAGAAAGATATTCACCGGCATGATCAGATTCAGAATCAATGTGGATAAAAATTCGTCGATGTGACTGTCAGTGATCTTCTGCTTTTTTAAAAGCGCGCCAAGTCCGAAAAAAATCAGGATCTGCATTTCAACATGAAACAGGACCGCAAGATCAAACATAACAATTCCCCCTGGTTTTCACTTTGGAAAAAAGCATCCGGCTGACCGCAAGAAACAACGCTAATCAGGGTCGGAATGCCTGTGTTGATAATTAAAGATCCTGATGATCCTGAATGAACTGTTTATACCAATAGTAGCTCTTTTTCGGCGTGCGCTTGCGGGCCGGATCGTCGTAATCAACCCGTACCAGACCATAGCGTTTCTTATAGCCGTTGATCCAGGAATACAGATCCATCGTACTCCAAACGTAGTAGCCTTTGACATTCACGCCGTCCTGCTTGGCTTTGAGGATATAATGCAGATAGTTGCTTAAGAATTCAATCCGCTCATCATCTTCCACAAATCCGTTTTCATCCGCCGCGTCATAACAGCCATGGCCGTTTTCGGTGACATAGATCGGAATATCCCCATAGCGCCGCTTGCGTTCCATCAGCGTGTTGTACGCGCATTCCGGAAAGATTTCCCGGCCCCAATGATTCAGCTTGGTGTTGGGATCACGGTCAAATTCAAACCAGCCGGCGATGGCCCGGGTTTCCCGCGCGGCCTGGGCAGATCCATCGTTGTTGCCGGCGTTGTTGACGGTAAAGGCGGTTATCCCCGAAGTATTCGGCTTCACCAGCATGCGGCTGTAGATGTTTTGGCCGAGAAAGTCGATCGTATTGTCCTTCATCACAGCCAGATCTTCTTCTTTGACAAAACTGAGGTCGATGCCGCGGGATTGGACAGCCGCGATCAGCTGCGGATCATATTCCCCCTTGATCGCCGGATCAAGAATCCAGTCGTTGCAGAAGTAATTGCAGTATTTGACTGCTTCCTGATAGTCCGGCGTGTCCAAGAGCGCCGTCGCCGGGCCGCAGCCCTGCACGACGCCGATCTGCGCTTTCAGTCCCAGTTTGCGGAACTCGCGGATCGCTTTGGCCGTACAGACCGCCATGTTGTAAGCACATTGACAATAGTGCTGCAGATTGGTCTCATTCGGCGGATAGTTGCCGACGCAGTAGTTGCAGTAGGCATTGTGATTCGGTTCATTGATCGTGACGTACAGCGGAATTCGATCCCCATAATGGCGGAAGACCACCGCCGCGTAATAGGCAAATTCGTCTGCGACGCCCGGATAACACCAGCCGCCCTGAGCACCGATGTAGTCCGGCAGATCATAATGGACTAAGGTCACGTTGGGAACGACATGGTATTTCTCACAGGCATCCAGCACCCTGTCGTAAAAAGCCAGTCCTTTTTCGTTGACAACCCGGTCCGCCTTCGGTACGATGCGCGACCAGCTGATCGAGAAGCGGAATGTGTTCTGTCCCCCTTCTGCCAGCATGCGGATATCTTCCTCGACATGATGATAGAAATCACAGGAAACATCGCCGGTGATGCCGGTTGTATTCTTGTCGCTGTGGCAGAACTCATCCCAGATGCTGGCGCCTTTGCCATCCTCGTTCCAAGCCCCTTCGCATTGATAAGCGGCGGTTGCCGATCCCCATAAAAACTGCTCGGTCATCGTTAGTCCTCCGTATGTTCCTTGATGAAATCCCGGTACCAGTAGTAACTCTTCTTCAGAATCCGTTTCAGATCATGATCATAATCAATGTAGATCAGACCATAGCGCTTCTGATAACCGTTGATCCAGGAATAACAGTCGGTTGTTGACCAGGCGTAATAGCCCTTCACGTTGCAGCCTTCGTTCTGCGCTTTGATCAGCCATTCCAGATAGGACTTCAAAAATTCAATTCGTTCGTCATCGTTGACTTCTCCGTTTTCATCCGGTTCTTCATATAAGGCATGGCCGTTTTCCGTGATGTAGACCGGAATATCGCCATAATCCTTCTTGATGCCCATCAACATGTCATACACCGTCTTTGGATAAATTTCCCGGCTCCAGGCATTTTTCGGCGTGTTCGGATCCACGTCAGTCTGAAACCAGCCCTTGACCGTATAGCCTTCGATGGTTTTCTGTCCGGCGCCGACATTATTTGGATAGTAATTGGTTTCCCCGGATTCATACGGTTTGACCAGCGCGCGGGTGTAGCAGTTCTGACCTAAGAAATCAATCGTGTTGTGGGCGATGATATCGAGATCCTCCGGTTTGACAAAGGACAGATCAATCCCGCTTTCTTCCAGCAGCGGAAACAGATCCTCCGGGAACTTTCCCAGAATGGCCGGATCGGTGACCCACTTATTTTTAAACAGATCCCCGCGCCGCTGCGCAATCCGATATTCCGGAGTATCCTTCAAAATCTGAACAGTATTGGTTGTATGTACGATGCCGACCTGCGAGGTCAGATTGAGCTTGCGGAACTCCCGAATAGCTTTGGCATTGGCAACGACGAGATTGTAGCACACCTGCACCAACGTCTGAACGTTATGAATGTTCGGCGGATAGTTGCCGGTCAGATAGGAACAGTAAGCGTTGTGCGTCGATTCATTGATCGTCACATACAGCGGAATCTCATTGCCGAACTGTTCAAAGACGACCTTGCAGTATTTGGCAAATTCATCCGAGAAGATCGGATTGGCATAACCGCCCAGATCTTCCAGCCAGGCTGGGATGTCATAGTGCAGCAGTGTCACATTCGGCGTAATCCCGTTTTCACGGCATTCCTTCAGCACATCTTTATAAAAGGCGACACCTTCCGGATTGACCTTGCCGCTTTGATCCGGCAGAATCCGCGTCCAGCTGATCGAAAAGCGCAGGGTATTGTGTCCGCCTTCCTTTAACAACCGGATATCTTCTTTGTAGCGATGATAGAAATCCGCGGCGACATCGCCGGTGTAGCCTTTGACGTTCTTCGGGCCATGACAGAACTGATCCCAGTTGCTTTCGCCCTTGCCGCCTTCATTCCAGCCACCTTCACATTGATAGGCCGCGCTGGCAGTTCCCCATAAGAAACCTTTTTTGACTTTTCCGTCCATTGTTTTCCTCCTTTCAGTCTTTTCGACTGAGTCTTTCTGCCCTTCATTATATTGCTTTTTCAGTGTTTTTTAAGGGCTTCAAAAAGCTTTGAATAAAATTCTCAAACCGGCTTTTGTCCTGCCTGTTTGGATGAGAAATTGTTGTCAACGAGCCGTGGTTTTCGGGTTGTTTAACAATCGGTTCAGGCCGAAGAACAGCCCCAGCGCGATCAAAGCATACGCGATCAGATAGCTGTAGGAAAGCGGGTAGCTTTGAGTTGCGGTAAACAGGGCGCTGAACAGCATTGTACCTAAAAATGGACTGAACAGCGTATAGGTTCCCTGGATGCTGAAATTGCTCGGATAATACTTCTTGCCGAAGGTGGTCAGGATGTAAGCGGAAGAAATCGTCGGCACCGCGCCGAAGCTGAGGCCGACAAAAATAAAGCTGACCGCTAACAGCGCTGTGCTGCCAAGGGTAAAGGCGCAATAGAGAATGATGACCGCGATGATAAACAGCGTCGTGGCGATCCCCATCGCTGTTTTCCGGCCGATCTTGTCATAAATAATGCCGTAAAAGACGCGGCTGACGGAATTGAACAGCGAGATGATCATCGAGAGCGTGGCCGCCATCGTCGCGCTGATGCCGAAGCTGATGCCACAGCTGACCGCCGTGCCAGTCAGTGAACTGCAGCCAGCCAGCACTAAAACACTCCAGATGAAATACATGTAGAAACGGGTGCTTTTCATCATCTGTCCGGTCGATACCTGACCTTCTTCCTCCCCTTCCTCCAACTTTCCCGCTTTGCGGACGACACCGCGCGGGCGCACGATCAGCGAGACGACCAAGGAAAGAACAAAGGCGATCAGCGCCAGCAGAAGCATCGCCGTCCGCCAGCCCAGACTTTCAATGATCAGCGAGGTCGGGACATTGAATACAAACGCCGTCAGTCCCGCGCCCATCACCAATACGCCGCTGGCTAAGCCTGGTTTATCGTTAAACCAGGTCATGACCGTCGTCAATAACGCCTTATACGCAAACCCAGCGCCCAGAGAAAACAACACGCTGTAGCAGGCGTAGATCATCGCTACCTGATCTGCCCGGCTGGTCAGAAACAAACCCACGCCGATCATCAGACTGGCGATCAGCATGCTTGCGCGAAACGGAACGCGGTAATAAATAAAACCGCTCAGCACCCCGCCGGCACAGAAACAGATCTGACAGACCGAGAAAACATTGGCGACACTGGCAGCTGAGACGTTCAGCTGAGCGCTGACGGCCGGAGAAAACACCGTCCAGTTATACATCAGTCCAAAGACGCACATCGCCAATGAACCCAGACCTAAATAAAAATAACGTTTCATCTTCTACTCCCTCATTCTTATCCCCACAGCCGGATGAAGCCGAGGATCAGCGGCGGCATCACCGCCACCACATACGCTGCCCGCAGCACCTGAATCAAGGCGATCTGCGAAAGATCCGCTCCCAGATCGGCGGCGATTAACGACATGTCCGTCGCCCCGCCCGGCGCTGACGCAAACATCGCGGATTTCAGATCCAGCAGATGCCGGTGTTTGCACAACAGGCTGTAGATCAGATTCACAACCCAATAGCTCACTAACAGAATCCCCACCGGCACCAAGGTCGAGGACAGACTGCCAAAGGTCGCCGCGGTGATGCTGACGCCCACCAGGGAACCCGCTAACAGCTGCGCGACATTCTTAATCTGAACGGGTACGGCGCAGACCGAGGTCGTACAGTTGAAGCCAACCACGCCGATCATCGGAAAGACCATCGACGCTGCCGGCAGACCGCTGGCATTGCCGATCATCCCCAAACCCAGGCTGAGCAATAAGGTAAAGGCAATCTTTCCGCTGCGATGGTGAATCAGGCGATCCAAAAATGTAATCCGCATTGGCTGCGGGATTTCTGTCACCGCTAATTTTTCGGCGTCGGGTTCATGACGGGTCAGAAACTGAATCCAGTAGGGAAAAAACAACAACACCCCGACCAGCCGTGAGGTCTGCATCATCGCCACCGTTCCGACGTCCGCGCCCATCTCCATCGCGATCAGCGAAATATCCGTCACCCCGCCGGCCACAAAGGCCAGCAGCGCCGTAATCCAGTCCCAGCCGCACAGCTGCCGGATCACAATCCCGACAACAAACGTATTGGCCGTCAGCAGAACCGCCAAAATCAGAAACGGGATGATCAGCGACTTGAGCCGGCCTAAATCCGAACGGTTGATCTGCATGCCGATAAACGCCCCGGAAATCGCCTGGGCAAACACCTTAACGGCCAGCGGCAAAGCGGCGTAATCAAACAAAATATTCGTAAGCCCGACGGCGATCATACTGCCTAGCATCGCCGGTGCCGGCAGCTTCAGACGCGCCGCGATTCTCCATCCCATAATTCCCGCCGCCAACGTCAGTAAAGCATTCATGAATCCATCCCCCTTTACAGAAAGCTTCCTGCCTCCGCAATCGGAAACAGGAAGCTGCGTTTAAATGTTGTCTAACGGATAAATCGGACGAATGACCTTCTTGTAGCTCAGCCGTTCTGTCCGCTGCATGCACGCTCCATCGGTCAGTGACATGACGTAATGCGAAGCCATCGCTTTCAATTCTGGGTACAGATAGCCCTGTTTGACGATAATCAGATCATACCCGTCCAGATCCACATTCGCCTGTTCATACTGAGCCCGTTCCGCAAAGGAAACCGGATAGCTCTGAATCACCAGCGTCACCGGGCGATCATCCAGCTTCACTGTCCAGCATGTGCCAACCACCTTCGGATCATGATAATGATTGTGCAGATCCCCGGTGGAAAGAATCGTACCGCTGACCGTGACCTTCGCCGACAACTCATCAATTTCCGGTCCGACCGCAAAGGTTACATGATCGCCGACATGCTGATGGACAAACACCTGTTCACACAGTTTTTTATCGGTGATCCCCGCCAACAGAATGGATTTGCCATGATAATCGGTTTCCGCCAGAACCTGCCGAAGTACAACGGTATTGCCGCCCGGCGCGCCGGCGGTAACGTTATCCCCGGAATCCGTCAGGAAACAAGGCCGGCTTTCGTGCTTCAGCATCGCGGCCCAAGCCGCTTCCGGCTCATCGGCATAGCCGGTAAAATGGAACTCCTTATGCCGCGCCCAGACAAAGTCATAGATCTCATCCGCTTTGCTTTGCGCATAAGCTGCATCTTCCGGCTGATTCGGCACAACGACAACGGCGGCGCCGCACTTGGCGCTGTCATGACGCAGATAGCCGATGTGATAGGAACAGCTTAAAATCCGCGGATCGGCTTCAATTTGATCGAGCAGCTTGTTGATCGAAACCAGCGGTTCATCGGTTGAAACACACCGTTCCCCACCTAAGAGAATCGGGACTTTGCGGTAAACCGGATGGACTTCCCGACGATTTTGAAGCAGATCGACTAGGCAGCGGAAAACATATTGGTGGGCTTCCTTGCGGTCCGTATGCGGACTGTGGCGGAAGGTCCGCAGCACATTAAGGCGGTCAGCATATTCCTGATCGACATTGCCGTGCGGATCGCAGACGACCGCAATCGGCATGTACGGGCCGACGATTTTGCGGATTTCCTCAATGATCTTGTGATCCCCGGAGCCGCCTTCCAGGTCGACGACATTGCTTGCCCCATGCAGGAAGAAAAACATGCCGTCCAGTTCGTGCTGATGGGCTTTGACCTTGCGCAGAAACTGCTTGAGAATATAATCAAAGGTATCGTAGGCAACCCGGCCAGCCCCGGCGCCATAGGCGAAAATTGCCGGAATCAGTTCAATTTGATTGGCCTGCAGTTCATCCTGCAGTTCATCCAGATACATGCGATGGGCGATATCCTCTCCCGTCTGAATGACGAAATCCTGAATTTCGCAGGGTTTTGCGACATAAGCGTTGGATTCAGCGACTAAGCCGCCAATTAATATTTTCATACATTCCTCCTTGTGCGCACATCGTGGCGCAACTCTCTTCATTCTGATCCTGATCTCAGATCGCATCCAGCGGGTAGATCGGACGGCTGACCTTTTTGTATGTCAGCTTTTCTGTCCGCTGCATGCAGGCTCCGTCAGTCAAGGCCATGACATAGTTTGCCGCCATTGCTTTCAGCTCCGGATACAGATAGCCCTGTTTGACGATGATCAGATCATAGGCGTCTAAATCCACATGGGCTTTTTCATATTGAAGCCGTTCGGAAAAGGAAACCGGAGCGCTGGCAATCACCACGCTGACCGGCAGATTTTCCAGCTTGACCGTCCAGGCACTGCCGGCGACCGCTTCATCGCCATACCGCCGATGCAGATTCCCGACAGCCGCGACCGTTCCGCGGATTCTGACGGGCGCTGAATTGGAATCCAGCTGCGCACCGATTTCGACATCCACCTTCTCGCCGGCCCGAACATGAATAAACGTTTTAGCACAAAGCTCAGGATCGCAGATAGCCGCAAACAGGATCTGCTTGTTGTGAAAATCGGAAAGCGCAAGCACTTGTCTGAGCATCGTTGTGTTTACGCCCGGTGCGCCGGCGGTGACATTATCCCCCGAATCAGACAGGAAACACGGCCGCCCGTCAAACTCAAGCATCGCCGCCAACGCCGCAGCGGGTTCCGACGCGTTGCCGGTAAAATGAAACTCGGTATGGCGCTGCCAGACATAATCATAAATTTCATCGGCTTTTTGTTCAGCATAGGCTTCATCTTCCGGCTGATTCGGCACGACGACAATTCCCGCCCCGCAGTGCTCGCTGTCATGGCGCAGATAGCCGATATGATAGGAACAGCACAAAATCCTCGGATCCGCTTCAATTTGATCAAGCTTCTGATTGATCGAGCATAACGGTTCATCCGCCGAAACACAGCGTTCCCCGCCTAAGAGAATCGGAACCTTCCGATAAACCGGATGAATCGGACGCCGATCCTGTAATACATTTAAAAGACATTGGAAGACAATCTGACTGGCTTGGTCCCGATCTGAATGCGGGGAATGGCGGAAGGTACGCAGCACCGTGCATTCATCGACATATTCCTGCGCCAGATTGCCGTGCGGATCGCATAGAACCGCAATCGGCAGATACGGCCCGACAATTTTGCGGATCGCGTGAAGCAGGAAATGATCGCCGGAGCCGCCCGGCAAATTCCGCACATGACTGGCGCCATGCAGAAACAAATAGATCCCATCCAACTCTTCCTGATGAGCCTTTACGGCTTGGATGAATTTTTTCTGTAAATAGTCAAACGTATCTTCATCCACGCAGCCGGCTGCCATGCAGCTGGCATGCAGCGATGGGATCAGCTGAACGTCATGCGCTTCAGCCAGCTCACGAATCGCCAGTTTGTCCGCCATGGCTGGGCCGGTCAAGATCGTAAAGTCCTGAATTTCACAGTCTTTCTTCACATAGGCGTTGGATTCCGCCAGCAGCGCTCCGATCAAAATTTTCTTCATTGCTGCTCCGTACCCGGCTTTAAAACAAAAGCACTATCCTTATTTAATAAGAACGGGCGAAGATAAGCCACAGTACTGCACATCGGCAAAACGTCCTCGGATACCTCGATGCCCAGCTCGGATTTCAGATAAGCCCGACGCTGCTGCATCCGTTCCCACATATCCGGATATTGTTTTTGAATTTCCTGTTTCAGCTGTTCATCAGCCAGCACGACCGTGCTTTCCGCGCTTGTGCCGGGATAGCCGGCCACCGACGGAATGATGTCGATCTGAAAGAGCATTCCGCTTTCCAGTTTTTCCTGACTGCCTTCATACACCGGTGAGGACATCCATTCCTCCTCAGCGCTCAGATGCCCCGGACATAACGACCAGCCGTATTGCGCCCGCGGCAGAACGGCTTCAATCGTATCGAACAGCGCGCCGCCGCACTGACCGATGTGAATCGCCTGCAGCCAGGCGCAGTATGCTCTAAAGTACGGCCCGGCGACACGGTCAAGATAATCCTGCGTCGCTTCCGGCAGCTGCGCCGCTTCCTGAATTGCCAGACCGGAACGGCTGCTGGACCCACCGCGGTAACCGACGGTCAAAGCGATCGGATCGCCGAGCTTAACGGTGTTGGCGGTTGGAAACATGTTGGCCTTGACAAACCGCGGACCGCTGGCCGCAATCGTAACGATGCTGGTATGCTGCCCGTTTCGCACCAGCGCATCGCCCAACTCCAGTTCGCTGACGCCGATCTCCAATTTATCCATCGCATCCAGCACACAGTCGGAAGCCAAGGCCGCGGCATATTCATAATGTGCGATCTCATTGGCATTGTTGGTCGTACGCACGCCCTGTTCACCAATGAACAGGGCGGTTTCATTGCTCAGCTGATCTTCGCCGACAATCGCCTTGACCGCATCGACGACGTATGAAGGAACATCATAGATTTTTTTGTTGTCCTCCAGACTGCTCGTAAACATTTTCCAGCCGACTAAGCCGGTGCGTTTTCCCGCCGCAATTCCCGCTTCCTCTAACAGCTGCTTCAATGTTTTATCGCTGCGGTTGGGCTGATTGGGCAGCGAGAACAAGCTCACATGGACTGCCGCCGCTTCAATCCGTGACTTGGACGCTTTGTTCAGATTTTCATTGCCCAGCACCAATGTGGCTTTGCCATCCGCATTCAGCACCAGCAGCGCTTCTTCAAAACGCGTGAAGTAGCCGACCAGATATTCAAAGTTGCCGCCGTGCTCAACATCGCCATAGATCACCAGCTGATCCAGACCACGTTCCTGCATCTTTTTCAGGACTTTGTCTTTACGCTGCTGAATCGTAGCGTCGCTCAGGGCTACCGGGATCCCGGTACAGTCCTTCTGCGGCGCTTTAACCTGTTTTAAAACAACATTTCCTTTAACCATAAATTCTTTCTCCTTCTCTTTTTCGCAGCTTTTTTTCTTCCGTCTTTCTGATTAAAATGTGATATAGTGGAATTAACAGAAAAGGAAGATGCGCTGTGAATATTCTTAAAAAACTGGAAAACCTTGAAAATGTGACGCCCAACGAGCGAATTCTGATCGAAACGATTTTAAACGATCCGGAACGCTTCCTTGCCGCCAAGCCTAAAGAAATCGCCTCGCTGACTTATGTTTCCGTACCAACGCTTTACCGCCTGATCAACAAGCTGGGCTTAAGCGGCGTCAACGATCTGAAGCTGCAGCTGCAGGATGCGCTGCATACGGAAACGGAAACGGCGGTGGAAAGCTTTGACTTTCCGATCTCACCGACGGATACGGTCAACGAAATCCAGCAGCATTTAAAGGACGTGTATGCCCAGACGATTGACGATACGCTGAAGCTTTCCGATCAGCAGGTTTTAGTCGAGGTGTCACAACTGATGCAAAAGGCCGCTCATATCGACGTCTACGCCTCCGCCGGCAATCTCTTTTTTGCCCAAAACTTTGCGTTTCAGATGCAGGAAATCAACGTCAGCGTCCATGTTCCGGAAGCGGAATACATGCAGAAGCTCTCGGCTGGCAATGCCGACGCCACGCATCTGTCGATCGTGATTTCCTTTGGCGGACGGGGCGGCTCGATGAATACGGTCTGTCAGATTTTAAGCGATAATCAATCGCCGATCGTGCTGATTACCTCAACGCAGAAAAATCCGCTGACCCGCTTTGCCAAATACCGCATCTTCATGTCGTCTTATGAAAATCACTATCAGAAGATTTCTTCCTTCTCCACACGGCTGACTTTGCTTTACATTCTGGATACGCTGTATTCGATCTATTTCCGGCTCAACTACCAAACGCTGTTAGACCGCAAGCTGTCCACTTACGAAAAGATTCACCGGCGGTTAAACCGCCGGGAACCCGAAATTTAAAAGGGAGGTTGGGCAGCGGTGAAATTCACCGCTGCACTTTTGTTTATATCTGGTCGACAGGAAACATCGGACGCATAATTCGTTTAAATGGAATCGAAGCCGTATCCTGCGGCGTCGCGCCGTCGGTTAACGACATCACATAGCCCTTCGCCTGTTCTTTGAGATACGGGAAGATGTAGCCTTGTTTAACGACGGTGATATCGTAATTCATCCAGTCCGCTCCCGCCTTTTCAAACTGAATGGCATGGGCGTAAGACTGGCGGTGATTGGCGATGATGATGTCGATCGTTGTCCCTTCGACATGCACCAGCACGCATTTGCCGAAGGTTTTAACGATATCCTCGCTGCCGATGCCGATCGGCCGGACAATCTCGCCTTTGGCCTTGACGCTCACCTTCAGCGCAACCTTTTCCGACATCGCATCATAGCCCATTCCCAATTCGATCTGGGCTGTTTCCCCGATCGCTGTGGTTTCCAACTGATCGACGGTCTTCGGATCACAGATCGAAGCAAACAGAATGGTTTTCTCTAAGTTCTTTACCGCTAAAGCCTGCCGCAGAATAAAGGTATTCCAACCGGTAGCCCCGGAGGTGGTGTTATCGCCGGAATCCGTGATTACAAACGGCCTGCCGTCAAACTCCAGTGCCATCTGCAGCGCCGCCTCCGGCTTGGCTGTCGTGCCGGTATAATGGAACTCATGCCGCTTGTCCCAGACATACGCCGCCAGCTGATCGGCGATCGTTTCAGCATATTGCTGATCCGCTTCGGTTGCCGGAACCACGACAATGCCGCAGCCTGCGACATCACAGTCATGCCGGATATAGCCGACATGCCACGAACAGCTCAGGATTCTCGGATCTATTTCCAGTTCGTTCATATACGCATTGATTGACCGTACCGGCTCATCCGCGGAAACGCTCTGTTCCCCGCCTAAAATCATCGGCAGCTTGCGGTAGACAGAATGAATATTCTGCCGGTTCTTGACTAAATCAATCGCCATCTGCGCCATTTTCCGCCAAGTATTACGGGAATCTGTATGCGGCGATTCCCGGTAGCTGCGGATTGCGGTTGTCGCATGCACATATTCTTCACACAGGTTGCCATGCGGATCGCAGGCGACGGTGATCGGAATATACGGTCCAACCAATTCGCGGATTGTCTTTAAAATATGATGATCCCCGGAACCCAAGCCCTCGACTTCACTGGCGCCGTGAAGCATCAGGTAAATTCCGTCGATTTCATGCAGATGTTCCTTTACGGCATTGACGAAACAAGCCTCGATATAATCAAACGTGTGGCGTTTGATCACCCCGGAAGCTCCGGAAACGGCATAGACGGACGGAATGATTTCAATTCCGGCGCTTTCAAAGAGATCGCCGACCTGCATCTTTTCAATCAGCTCATCACCGAAAGCAATATCGAAGGTCGTGATTTCATCCTTCACTGGAATGTTGGCATTGGCTTCATTAATAAACTGTCCAATTAATATTTTCATAACTCACCTTTAAGGGCTGCCCCTTAATCCTTTCCTTTTCTTCAATCCCGTAAAACAAAATCGTTGAGTACACTCCTGTCTTGAAACAGCGGCATGGAAATAGATCTGATTCTGATCCAGCATTTCTTGAAACAGGCTTATAGAATTTCTGCCGGAATGATGCATTCCGGCAGAAATCAAATGACTGAATGTTAGTGAACTGCCTTTTTCGCGTCGCGGCTGAGAATAATCTTCGTAGCGACGAAGGAAACAATCGTTGCAATCGCGGCGACCAAAATAGCGATAAAGACATAGTATAATCCGCCGTTTTGATCAACGAAGAACAACAGTGTCAGATAGCCTGGACAGCCGCCCTGAACAAAGGTTCTCAATCCGAAGATGCCCGCGACCAAACCTGCCGAAAGAGCTCCGATTGCCGTACCGATCAACGCCTTCGGACGAGACAGCAGCGCGCCGTAGAAGGCCGGTTCGGTAACGCCGCACAAGGCGGTAACACCGAAGGAAGCGATCATGCCCTTCTGTGCCTTGTTGTCCTTGATCGTCGTGGCCACAGCCAGAGCGGTGCCGCCGATGCAGATGTTGGAAACAAAGCCCATAACGCCGGTTACCGAGTTGTAGCCGAGGTTGGCAATCAATTCGATGCCGATTGGAGACAGACCTTTATCCAGACCGAACATAACCATGTATGGATAGATCGCGGACAGGATTGGCTGCGCAATAAAGCCGAGGGTGTTGGTCAGCCAGATACAGAAGGCGGCGATGTAGCCGGACAGCTGGTTGCCTAACGGACCTAAAACAATCAAAGTTACCGGAACGACGACGATCATCGTTAACAACGGTGTTAAGAAGAACGTTAAGGCTTCCGGAATGATCTTTTTCAGCACCTTCTGCACATAGTACATAAAGAACACGCCCAGCACGATCGGAATGACCGTCGAGCTGTAAGAAACCTGCGGAATGCCGATTCCGAAGAAATCCGTTACCGTTCCCGTTCCAAAACGCGGAGCAATCAGGGTCGCACCTAAGAACGCACCCATGATCGGCTGCATTTTCAGCTGAGAAGCTAACGTGTAGCCGACATAGACTGGCAGGAAGGCAAAGCCGGCATCGAAGATCATCAGCATCAGCTGCGCTGTGCCGCTGTCGACGCCCATACCGAAGTAGTTGACCAGCAGGTTCTTCATCGCTAAGATCATACCGCCGGTAATCATTGCCGGAACAACCGGCATGAAGATCGGGGCAACGAAATTGCCGAACTTATTCAGATAGTACATGGCGTTTTTCGGTCCGGTTTCTTCCTCTTCTTCCACCGCGACAGCGCCGCCTTCTTTCCATCCGGAAATTTCCAGGAATTCCTCATAGGCATCATGGACGCCCGGGCCGATGATCAGCTGAACCTGCTTGTCTTTGTTGACTAAGCCGGCGGATCCCGGAAGATCTTTTAAACCTTCTTCATTGACAAGACTCTTGCGGGCATAGCTGATCCGCAGCCGAGTCGCGCAGTGTGTGACGTGCGTGATATTCTCAACGCCGCCTAAGCTTTCCAGAGCTTTTCTGGATAACTCTTCATATTTCCCCATATTGGTAATTTCTCCTTTCAAATCTAACGCTAAGTTCAAGCTTGAAAATGATCGGACTGATCCATTCGGTACAATCAGGATCGATTCCCCTGCGATCTTTGCAGTTCTCTGCCTCGCTGGTCGGTACGGTCATCGCTTTGATCGCCGTCCGCTTCCTCATCCCTTTTGGCGTTGGTTTTACGGTCTGCCCTTTTCGTTCCGAATTCCGCCTGCCGTCTATAGCCGGCTAGGCAGACAGGCCAGCTGAGCCTGTCAGAAGTAGGAAGCAGCCCGTTTCAGCCGCCAATCATTTTTCAAATTTATTTATTACACAGACCGTTTCCCAGGTCTGGCAATAACCCATTTATTCCGTCAGCCGGATCAGATGAATCATAATGTACAGTTTTTCATCGGTGCTGACTTCGTAGTGATAACGTTCTTGGATCCGCTGGGCGATTCGCTCGATGCACGCCGTTTCCCGCGGATGGGTGTCTTCAAAAACGCGATAGGTGCTCAGATTCATATCGGACTTCGTACTGAGATATTCGTTATTCACCACCCGCTGAGCAAAGAAGCGGCAATGCGTGATGAATCGGTCACACTGACCATTTTCCGGTTCAAGCTGGAAATCTTCCCGGACGATATTTAGAATCTCGTCGATCACCGCGGTGATTTCATACATCTGCTGCATGTTGGAATCCAGTTCGGCGTTGATAATGTGCAGGGCGATGAAGCTGGCCTCGCCATCGTCAATCTGAATCTTCAATTTCTGCCGCAGCAGTTCCGTCACTTTTAAGCCGAGCCGGTATTCTTCTTTATACAGCGACTTGACGTTCAGCAGCAGCGTCGTATCAAAGACGATGCCCATTTTGATTCGTTCAATCATATTGGCAATGTGATCTGTCAGCGTAACATAAATGGAATCATTGATCCGCTTGTTGGACTGAGTCTTGATATAATCAATGATTTCTTCGGAAACCATAATTGTTTTATACGGAACTTCCTGAGCCAGCTTTTTAAATTTCTGACCCACGTCATCCTGAAGCTCAAACTTCTTTTCAATTCGCCCTTCTACTACTTTGCTTCCGCGGGACATCCCGAAAGCTATTCCCCGGCCAACTAAAATGATCTCATCACCCGCTTCGTTTTCCGAGAGGATGACATTGTTATTGTAAATCTGTTTGATGATCACAGAGCCACCTCGCTTTCAGCGCATGCTTCACGCTTCGATTTCAAATAAAGCTTCGCCGGGTTTTACCGTTCCCTTGCTTTTCAGCAGCTTTACTTTGTGGTTGATTGCCAAAATCGGCACGATCGTATCACAGCCCTTTTCTTTGATATAATTCCAATCCACAATGGTCAGCAGATCTCCGGGCTGAACGTGATCCCCAACCTGAACCTGGGTATCAAACGGCGTACCGTTAAGCATAACCGTATCGATCCCGATGTGCAGCAGAATTTCATTGCCGCCTTCGGTTTTAATCCCGATTGCGTGCTGCGTTTCATACACCATCGTAATTTCACCAGCAACCGGACTGTAAATTTCACGGGCTTCCGGCTGGACTGCCATGCCATCCCCCAGCATTCGCTGAGAGAACATCTCATCCTGAACCTGATCCAAATTCACGGCTTTTCCTGCCAGCGGGCTATAACAGATTTCCATCGTATACCTCCTTGGAAAATAGAAAAAACCAATTTGCAGAGAAGACATAAAAGTCCTCTTGCAAATTGGTTTTGCTTGTTTTATTGAACAATAACAATCCAATTACACCGTCATTGTAAGCGATATCATCCGTCGTTGTCAACAACAAATTTTACTTTTTTTTGCTTTCGATTCCTGTCGGATTTCCCCGTTGGGACTTCATAGGTAAGAATAAACGCAACGATATTATTGCTTAAAAATAATGAAGCCAAGAAACGAACCGCGGCCTCCTTTCCCACTCGATCGCCCCTTTTCCCAAGTCTTTTATTTATTAAGGGTGGACAGACACCTGTATTCCTTCACCATCAATTTTGATCTCCATCCCTTTTTCAGTTCTTAAAAATTTTATCTTAATATCGCTGTATTTTTTATCATAATCCATTCATTTTTTTCGTTTTTTCCAAAGTAAAAAAAATTGGAAATGAACGGCCAGCCCCTCAGTGAAAATCTTTTTCTTTCGTTTTTCGTTTGATGTCCGCTGTCAGTCAATCAGCCTTTGTTTCCACAATAATTTCAACCAAAAGGCAAAACTTTCGTCAAGGACAAAAAGTTCGATTTCATTGGCTGGGAAGCAGTCATTCTTTTCTTCAAGCGGCAACTGTTCTTCTCTAGGATTTCGATTATTCTTCCGTTCTCACTGCTGAATGAAAAATTCGTGATTCTTTAATAATTTATAGTCAAATTATTTATAAAATTAAATTTGTTTCAAAAATCTGCTATAATAAAGAAAATCAAGGAAATCGAACAATTTATTCCCTTATCCCGGAGCGTTACGCTTGCAAGCGGATCGAAAGGAGCACTCATTATGAAAATTGCAGTGATCGATGACTCAGCTGCAGATCGGAAGCTGCTGTCTGAAAAAATTCAAAATTTCTGCCTGCGCGAATCCCTGATCTATGAGATCCGTCTTTTTCCTTCGGGCAGTGAATTTCTGCAAGCTTCACACGGGGATTGGGACATCATTTTCCTCGATATTTTTATGAATGAGATCGACGGAATGACACTGGCCCGGACCTTGCGCCAGAACAATATCAACTCATTAATTATTTTCACAACATCCAGTCCTGATTATGCGGTTGAGAGTTACGATGTGCAGGCTTTCCATTATCTTTTAAAGCCGATCCCTCAGGACAAGCTGGACCATGTCATGCGGCTGAGTGAAAAATCGATTCGTTCCCGCAATCATTACATCGATGTCAAAGAAGGCCGGATTATGGCACGGATTTTGGTTCGCGACATCATGTATACAGATTACTATAATCATTACATTCAAATTCACACGGCAAATCGGATGGTTAAAACCTATATGTCCTTTGCGGAATTCTCCCCGCTGCTTTTAAAATACAAGCAGTTTATCAGCCCTTACCGCAATTGTATGATCAATATGGATTATGTCCTGCAGATGGATGATCACTATTTTCTAATGAAAGACCAGGTCCAGATTCCGATCAATCGCACACGCAAAGCGGAAATCCGGCAGGCTTATGCCGATTATTCGTTTAAGCGTCTGAACGAGGGGTAAGCATCATGTCCATTCTGGATTATTTTTTAAGCTTGGGCACCCGACTGGCGCCCTATTTGTTTTTGATTTTAATCCCGTTCCGAAAGCATCTGCGCTGTTCTTTTGGCCGCGGCATTTTATATGCGCTGGTGTTTTATTTAGCGACTACACTAAGCGTTTGTTTTTTAGGTGAAACCTACGGATTAGATTCTATATGGATGTTTTCATTCACATGTTTCTTTCTCGTATTCTGTCTCTTTCTTGCCTATCGGGTTTTGCGTACCTCGCTGCGCAAGCTGTTGTTTCTGATCTTGTTGATAGAAAATTATTCGGATATCGTTTTGATGTTTTCAGAGATTTTAGAAGCTCACCTCACCCCCTGGCTGGTTGGACTTTCTGCCGTCGCTTCCATCTCTCTGTGCCGGATTGTGATTTTCACGATCAGTGTGCCGTTGATCTGGTACTTCCTTGTTCATCAGGTACTGCCGGTATGGGAACATGAAGACACACCGGAAATCTGGAGTATGCTGTGGCTGATTCCGGCAGCGTTCTATCTAATTTATCGGCTGGGCTTCACGTCTTCGCTGGCGGTTCTCAACACGGAAATTACCTGGCCGCTGTTATTGGCCATTGTGTGGACAGCCGGAACCTTTCTCTCCTATTATGCGACGCTGAGCATGATCAACTTCAGCGAAGAAAAGCAGCAGCTCCAGCAGCAGCTGCAGGTTCAGGAATATCAGGCGCTGATTCGGGATAAACAAGCGGAACGCCTGGCTGCCAGCATCACCAGTACACGCCAGACCCGCCATGATCTGCATCATTATCTTTTAACCTTAAAAACCTACATGGATCAGGGGGAAACAGACAAACTGCGAACGTCGCTGAATCAGTTTATCAGTACCTTTGAGTCCTCGGTTAAAACTCCAGTCTGCGAAAATCTGTTATTCAGCGCCATTGTGCGGTATTACATGGATATGGCTGAAGAAAACGGAATCGCGTTTACCACGTCAATCGTCCTGCCGTCAGCCTTGATGATCCGGGATACCGACCTGACGGTCATCTTAGGCAATATTTTAGAAAACGCAATGGAAGCCTGTCTGCGTCAAAAAGCAGGGGAACTGCAGTTTATTGAAGTAAAAAGCCAGATGCAGGGTGAGAATGGATTGGTACTGCAGTGCCGCAACAGCTATAACGGCCAAATCCGGAAGCAGGACGATATCTTTCTGTCATCGAAGCGGGAAGGGGAGGGCATTGGTTTATCTTCCATTCAGTCCTTATGCGCAAAATATCATGGAATTTTAAAAATCACCCCCAACGAGCATGTCTTTACTGTCAATCTCCTGTTAAATCTGCCGACAGATTCCCTTCCAGCCTGAGTCTGTTGTCTTGGTTATAAGAATAAAGTCCTGCCGGATCAATGCAGACTGCACTGATCAGACAGGACTTTTCTCTTTTATGCTTCGCGAATTAGTGGATAACGGGAAGTCATTGCGATGACCTCCTGACGCAGCTGGTTCTTAAGCGCTTCATTTTCAGGATCTTTCAGAATCATCGTCATCCAGCGAGCGACTTGGCGGAATTCTGCTTCTTTGAATCCACGCGTTGTCATCGCTGCTGTACCCAGACGAATACCGCTGGTCACAAAGGGTTTTTCCTGATCAAAAGGAATGGTGTTCTTATTGCAGGTGATGTTGATTTCGTCCAACAGGGCTTCGGCTTTTTTCCCAGTAAGGCCGTAAGAAGATTTTACATCTGCCAAAATCAAATGATTGTCCGTTCCGCCGGTCACAATCCGCAGGCCTTCCTGCTTCAGTGTTTCACAGAAAACCTGACAGTTTTTGACAATCTGCCGAGCATAATCGTTAAACTCCGGCTTCAGCGCTTCACCAAAGCACACCGCCTTTCCTGCGATGACATGCATCAGCGGTCCGCCTTGGATCCCTGGGAAAACATTACGGTCAAGGTCCTTTGCGAATTCCTGTTTGCAGAGAATGATGCCGCCGCGCGGTCCGCGGAGCGTTTTATGTGTAGTTGAAGTCACAAAATGGGCGTAAGGAACCGGACTTCCATGCAGACCAGCGGCAACCAAACCGGCGATATGCGCCATATCCACCATTAGATAAGCACCAACTTCATCCGCAATTTCGCGGAATTTCTTAAAATCAATTTCGCGCGGATAAGCACTGGCCCCAGCCACTATCAGTTTCGGCTTCACTTCCATCGCAATCCTGCGCACTTCCTCATAGTTAATGCATTCGGTTTCCTGATCGACACCATAGCTGTGAAACTCATAGAGCCGGCCAGAGAAATTCAGCTGATGGCCATGGGTCAAATGTCCCCCAGAGTTCAGATCCATGCCTAATACTTTATCACCTGGCTGCAGGATTGTCATATAGACTGCCATATTGGCCTGGGAACCGGAATGCGGCTGGACGTTGGCATGTTCCGCCTGAAACAACTCGCACACGCGCTCACGCGCCAGGTTCTCTATTTTATCCACATCGACACATCCGCCATAATAACGCCGGCCTGGATATCCTTCAGCATATTTATTGGTCAAAATGGAGCCGACAGCCTCCAATACATCACGGGAAACATAATTTTCTGAAGCGATCAGTTCAATGTTATGGGTCTGTCGTTCTGTCTCTAATTCAATCGCATGGCGCACTTCGGCATCAATCATCAATAGGATCCTCTCTTTCTCAATTCATAGATAATCTGATTATATCATGCTTTAAGTCGATAGGAAGAAAAATGCTTCGACATTCTCTCGTGTTGGAATTGATTTTTTGTCACATGTTTAAGAGATGGATCTGCGCCTCTCCGTTTTCTTATTTTTAAAGAGAAAATAAAGATAAAATTGATAAAAGAGTCTTGTCTTAACTCAGAAAAGGACTATAATAAAAGCGTAGGGTCGCTTGCAACAGCGATACCCGTCATTCACTACCTCTTACGAGGGAAGTGGTGGA